>Ga0315296_10003164_pt1 | contig 13839 bp, 16 predicted proteins | sample YL17G14_18_MG_FD_203921 | JGI IMG/M metagenome (GOLD analysis project Ga0315296, IMG submission 203921) | Sediment microbial communities from Yellowstone Lake, YNP, Wyoming, USA - YL17G14_18 | ecosystem: Environmental > Aquatic > Freshwater > Lake > Sediment | place: USA: Wyoming | collected... | reverse complement strand
AAGCCGCATTCAATCGCTTTCATTCAATGCGTAGGATCCCGTGACATCAATCGTTATGAGTATTGCTCCAGTTTCTGCTGCATGTACACATTGAAACATGCGGTTATGCTGAAGGAAAAATACCGAGACGGCATCGAGGTCTACGTGTTCTACAATGACATGCGGAGCAACTTCAAAGGCTATGAAGAATTCTATAACCGAGCGCTGAAATCTGGAGTAAGATTCCTTCGAGTGAGACTTGAGAATCGCAAGGTGACGGAAGAACCTGAAACCAAAAACCTGACCGTTTACGGCGAAACTGAAAGTGGGAAACCTATCTCAGCGAAAGTCGAAATGGTCGTGCTGGCAAACGCCGCCATTCCACAGCAGACTGCGCCTGAGCTGGCAAAGATCCTGAACGTGTCATTGGGCAAAGACGGCTTTTTCACGGAATGTCAGCCGAAAATAAGACCCACGGACACTGACACGCCCGGAATATTCTTGGCTGGAGCCTGCCAAGGCTTGAAGGACATTCCCTATAGCGTCTCTCAGGGAAGCGCTGCAGCGGCACAAGCGGCGACGGTGTTAAGAAGGGACTCGTGGTCTGTGGAACCTCTTGTTGCCAAAGTGGATGAGAACCTGTGCAGTGGCTGCAAGGTTTGTGAATCCGCTTGTGGCTACAAGGCGATCAAAGTTGAGAAGGTCGGCGACAAGGATCTGGCCAGAATCAGTGAAGGTCTGTGCCGCGGTTGCGGCGTCTGTGCTTCAGCCTGCCCGATGGACGCGGTGACTATGCCCAACTATTCGGACAATCAGATCGTGGCCCAGGTCAAGGCGGTTCTGGAGAAGGAGGTAAAGGCATGAGCCAACAGCCGGCTGCTGCGAAGACCGAGGCGAAGCCTGAGGAGATTCGGATCGGCGTTTTCGTTTGCTACTGCGGGCTCAACATTGCAGGAACTGTGGACGTTGAAGAAGTGGCGAACTATGCCCGCACTTTGCCTAACGTGGTCTATGTTAAGACTAATCGGTACACGTGCGCCGACCCAGGCCAAGAAGAAATAAGGAAAGGCGTCAGGGAATACAAGCTGAACCGCGTCGTGGTCGCTGCTTGTTCTCCTAGGATGCATGAGCCTACCTTTAGGCGAACCGTGTCTGAAGCTGGTTTGAACCAGTTCTTGTATGAGATGGCTAACATTCGCGAGTTCTCGTCTTGGTGTCATCAGAGCACGCCCAAGGAAGCCACGGAAAAAGCTAAGGAGATCGTGAGGATGGCCGTGGCGAAGGTTCGGCTGTTAGAGCCTCTGGACGTGTTTGAGGTTCCGGTCACCAACAGGGCTTTGGTAGTTGGTGCTGGAGTAGCCGGCGCAAGTGCAGCCGTTGACCTTGCGGACATGGGCTATCAAGTGTATCTAGTCGACAAAGCCGAGATCATCGGCGGTCACATGGCGCAATTGGGCAAGACGTTTCCAGTTTTTGAGTGCTCCAACTGTCCGCAGCAGATTCATTGTCCGCGGTTTTCATGTGTTGCCACGCGGATTGGAGAAGTTGCTGTTCATCCGAACATAAAGTTGCTCACAAGCTCAGAAGTCAAGAAAGTGGAAGGCGTGATCGGAAGCTACAAGGCTGAGGTCGCCACGAAGCCTAGATATGTCGACGAGAACAAGTGTATCGCTTGCGGTAAATGCTCTGAAGTCTGTCCTGTCTCAGTGTCGAGCAAGTTTGATGCTGACGTGAAGACGCGCAAAGCCATTTACACGCCGTTCCCAAATGCGACGCCTAACACCTATGTTATCGATAAAGAGTCTTGCCTACGTTTCAAGGATGGAAGTTGCAGCAAGTGCAAGGAGATTTGCCCAGTTGGCGCCGTCGATTTTGAACAACAGCCCATTCAGCAGTCGTTCGAGGTCGGCTGCGTTGTCGTGGCGACGGGCTATGATATTTATGAGCCTTACGATTTGGCGAATTATGGGTATGGCAAGTGCAAAGATGTTGTCACGGCGTTGCAGCTTGAGCGCATAATTGATTCGGGAACGCAAGTCATTGGGGAGCTTTGGAAGCCTTCTGACGGAAAGATGCCCGAAAGCATTGCGTACATCCAGTGTGTGGGTTCTAGAGACATCAACAAATACGAATACTGCTCGGGATTCTGTTGCATGCTCACGCTGAAGAGTGCAGTTTTTCTCAAGGAGAAGTACGGTAACAAACTGAGGATCGATGTCCTGTACACTGATATGAGGGCTAATCGAAAGGGGTACGAAGAGCTTTTCAGGAAGGCTCAGAAGCTCGGGGTCAATTTCATCCGCGTAAAACTGACGAATAGAAACGTGAGGGAAGATGCTGTGACGAAGAAGCTTATCGTCACTGCTGAAAAAGAAAGCGGGGAATTAATTCAGGTCAATACCGATATGGTTGTGCTGGCCACTGCAGCTGTTGCTGCACAAGGTTCAGATGAGGTTGCAAGGGTTTTCAACATCAGCCGCGGCGGCGATGGCTTCTTCATGGAGAGCCATCCGAAGCTGAAGCCGATTGACACGCCTGCTGACGGAGTCTTCGTAGCTGGTGGCTGTCAAGGTCCGAAAGACGTGCCTTACAGCGTTTCTCAAGGTATGGGTGCAGCTTCCCGAGCAGCCACCGTCTTGTCTCAGCCCAAATGGAAGATTCAGCCTATCGTGGCTGTTGTTGACGCTTCAAAATGCCGTAACACCAAAGTGAAATGCGGAATCTGCGTGAAAGCTTGTCCTTACGGCGCGATCAGAGCTGCGGAGGGGCAGCCTGCTGAAGCATTGTCGGCAATGTGTCACGGGTGTGGAACCTGTGTTGCCGAATGTCCTGCTGATGCAATCACGCAGAAGCATTTTACCGACGTGCAGATTGTGTCCCAGATCAGGGCTGCTTTGGAGGAGAATCCCGAAGACAAGATCCTAGGTTTTCTGTGTAACTGGTGCAGCTATGCCGGTGCAGACTTGGCTGGGACGAGCAGGTTTGAATATCCGCCTGTGATCAGGTCGATTCGGGTCATGTGTTCAGGGCGCGTTGATCGTGACTTTGTGTTTGAAGCCTTCAGGCTGGGCGCAGGCATGGTGCTCGTGGGGGCTTGCCACTTGCCTTATGACTGTCACTACATTAGCGGCAACTATAAGATGAAAGCCAGGATGGACGCTTTGGCTCCGATGCTGCAGAAGCTCGGGATGAGTCCTGAAAGGTTCCGTGTGGAGTACGTTTCTGCGGCGGAGGGCGTGAAGTTTGCTGAGATAATCAGGGAAATGACTGCGCAGATGCAGGTTTTGGGCAAAGAGAAGATTATTGCTGAAAATGCGAAGATGCGGCCGATTCTGGAGAACATGCTGAAAAGGAAGGAGCAGAAGCCGGCTTAGCAAAAACTTATCAACTCGTAGAGATAACTTTTAATTCATGCCAAAAGAGAAACTCGTCGATCTGCTCTACGAGCTTATGAAGAGTTGCAAACGGAGCGATCGAGAACTGGCAAGAATAATCAAGGTTTCTCAGCCCACCATCACAAGGCTCAGAAAGAACCTTGAGAACTCGGGACTGATTCGGGAATACACGGTCATGCCTGCGCTTGAGAGGCTGGGTTTTGAAATAGTAGCCTTCAGTTTTGTCTGGACTAGTCCGTTGCATGAGACCATGAAGCCGATTGAGGATTGGGTACTAGAGAATCGAAGGATACTCTTCTCCAGTTTGGGTAGAGGGATTGAGGGCAAAACATTCATGATTGTCTCGGTCCACAAGGATTATACAGACTTCTCGCAGTTTGGTCGCGAACTTCGAAGCATACCCGGCTCCAAAGTTGTGTCGGTAGAAAGCTTCTTGATTTCCCTGAAGACTGACATAGTCAAACATTTCTCGCTTAAGAATCTGGAACGCGTGTAGCTAGATGAGCTTGAGCCTATTCGAATAAGCCTGATGGCCAGTGACAAGTGAAAATTTCGGTCTTCGACAGCTGAGGAAGAGTAAGAAACAATTTGGCTCACGAAAAGTAGAGTACAATAGCGCGCGTTGAAATTGCTAGACTTAAAGCTCATCGCCTCAGGTTGATAGTTGATGATATCAGCGTGGCGTTGTTATCATCAACAACTCGTAGAAATCTGATGAAGCCTTTCGCGTTTGGGAATTGCTGAGAGACCTTTCCACTGCGATGGAAAACTTGAAGCAGGCAGTCTGGAAAGCAGAGAAGTCTGTCTTTTCTTTGATGCTTGGAGACTAATGGTATTTTATGATCATGTTGGCTCCGGCTATGATGAGTATTACGCCGAATATTATTGTGAGGTTTCTGCCTGATAGTTTCTTGGACGTGTATGCCCCGACTTGTGCGCCTATTATTGATCTTGCTGCTAGCGTTAATGCCACTGGGAAGTCTATGAGGTTTGAGTGGTAGTATTTCGCCACGGCTGAGATTGACGTGAATATCATTGTGAACATGGATGTGGCTGTTGCGTAGTGGATTGGCATGCCGAGCGCGATGGTCAATATGGGGACGATTAGGGTTCCTCCGCCTATGCCGAGCAGGCCTGAGGCGATGCCGCCGAAGAAGCCTAGTCCGACGCCTAATGCAATGGTTTTTCCTGAGTGGATGAGTTGTGTGTCAGTTACTATTGCAGATTGTTTGTCTTGGGTTTTCTTTCTGAATACGCTGATGATCGTGCGTGCGGCTACGAGGATGAGGAAGATTCCGAAGACTAAACCCAGCAGGCGTTCTTCCATGATTGTTGCGAGCCATGCGCCCATGTATGCGCCGGGCGCTGTCGTTATTACGAGGATTAGCCCTGTTTTGTAGTAGATGCGTTTTTGTTTCGCGTAGGTGACTGTTGAGGCGATGGCTGTGAATATTATTGTGGTAAGGCTTGTGCTGGTGGCGCTGTTGACGACGAAAGCATAGAAGAAGGTAAGGATTGGGACGATGAAGACTCCGCCGCCGACGCCTGTCATTGAGGCTAATATGCCTATTAGGAAGCCGAATATTACGAGCCACCAGAAGTCCAGCATGCGTTTCTCACGTTGGCTTCAGTTTTTGTTTGGCAGCGTAGTAAACTGCGCCTGCTAATAAGGCTAGAGCCCCGATTATCCATGACTGTAATGATGCAAACACTTCAAAGATGAGCAATGCGAGGCAGAATGCTGCTCCTAGTGCTGGGAGAATTCGAGGATAGGTTCGTTTGTCTATTTTTAATCGTAGGGCTGAGATGTTAGCGAGAGTGTAGAAGAAGAGCATGGCGAAGCTGCTGATGGCGACGACTCTTGAGACGTCCGTAACCAAGACAAGGATGGTCATGATTGCCCCTATTATCCATGTTGCTAGTGCTGGAGTGTTTCGTTTCGGGTCTAGTTTGCCTAGTGCTTGTGGCAGGTGTTTTCGTTTTGCCATTGCGTATGTCATGCGGGACACGCCTAGAATGGATGTGAGCAGTACGCTTGCGGTTGCCAGTATGCCGCCTAATGCGATAATGGTTGATGCAGCGGGGTTTCCTGTTGCTTTCATAGCTTCTTCGAGAGGCGAGTTGGAGCTTGCAAGTCTGTTGGCGCCTATGAGTCCTACGGCTGTTATTCCCACGAGTATGTAGACTATTATTGAGATGGTTAAGGCTATGAGCATGGCTCGTGGGACATTGCGTTTTGCGTCTTTGACTTCTTCGGCGACGACAGCCGTTCTTGCGAAACCTCCGTATGCAAAGAAGAAGAAGACGGCGCCGCTGAAAACCCCGATGTCGAGAGGCTTGAACGGCACGAAGTTTGCTGTGTTCATGAACATTAAGCCGTAGCCGATGAAGAATGTGAGGATGAGGAGTTTTGCGGTGACTAGGATGTTGTTGACTAGGGCTGATTCTCTGACGCTATAGTAGTTGATTGCGGTGAATGCTATGCAGACAAATGCTGCAACTAGGTTCGGGTTGAGGCTTGGCACGAGTGCGATTAGGTAGTAGGCGAAGCCTAGGCTGACGGCTGCGCCTGCGAAGGTGTTGCTTAGTATCCACATCCAGCCTACCAAAAAGCCCGCGAAGGGAGAGATGAGCTGGTAGGAGTATTCGTAGATGCTTCCTTCTTTAGGCTGCCAGCTAGTGAGTTCAACGAAGCTTAAGGCTGTTAATAGGGATATGAGTGCAGCTACGACCATGGAAACTACGAGGGCGGAACCAGCCAAACCAGCGGCAATACCCGTGACAACAAAAATCCCGCCGCCAATGATGGCGCCAACACTAACTGAAACGGCGTCAAACAGAGTTAAGGAAGCCCTAAACTTGGGTTGTTGAGTGCCTTCCTTTTCCATATTTACCCCATTCATATTGCTTTGAGCCAAGTTGCTATTTAAACGCTGACGGAGTTGAACCATGCTTATCACTGAAAACCACAGAAAAGAGCATTGACCTAAAGCTCTGGCACTTGCAGTCATTGATCGACTCAGACGGAGCTTTATATGGACTTCTATCTACATTGACAGAGGAGATCATATGGCTACGAAGAAAGGTCCGAGAAAAGCCAATGTGCTTGGTGTCCGCTTCTGGTACACCGGCATCCGCGTGAAAGATCTTGAGGGATCAATGAAGTTCTACAGAGAAGCCCTCGGGTTTCGCGTCATATTGAAAGGCAGGATGGTCGCTCACGAGGGAACATACGTTCAAATGAGGACACCGACGGGCAAGCAGATCCTTGAACTGAACTATTATCCAATGAGCAGCAAATTCTACGAAGAGTACGTGAGCGGTTCAGAGCTTGACCACATTGGACTTTATGTCAGCAACGTCAGAGAGCAGTATAAGAGGCTAGTCGAATTGGGATGCGAACCGGCAGTGGAGCCGTTCAATCAAGGCTTGTGGGTTCTCGCCTTCGTCAAAGATCCGAATGGCATCTGGCTGGAGCTGATCGGTAAGGAAGGCAAGAAGAAAGAATAGAGAGCCCAAGAGACGCCCCAATACATTCCTATGCGCCACCTTCACCTTCACGAATTCAGCATGGCCGCTTGGTTTGGCTGAATTGGACTTACCCCAACCAATCAGAAATAGATGTCGCCAATCTATCGCTTTCTCAGTCTCGATTCTCTCGGAATAGAGCAGTCATGCAGTCTGCAAAGGGCATCAAAACTCTCTAACGCATGAAAAAGAGGGCAGTATACTCGATTCAAGACATGGTGTGTTGATTGCAGTAATGAAAGAGGGGGTATAGCATAAAGCAATACCATAATAGGGTACGCGTATAGGTATATTCAGAATCGGGTATACGCTCTTCAGTTGTGGACAGAAGGACAACGTTTTAGAATGCCTAATGTTTCTATTGCCTGCTAAGGTTGATGAGTTTTTGTCAAGAAAGGAAAAGAAAGCTGCAGGTTTAGAGCAGCACAAAAAACTACAGAGAGAGAAAGACCAGAAAAGAAAAGAGAAAAAGCAGGTTTCGCTTCCTGCAAAACATTCGAAAGATAAAAAATAGGCGCTTTTGGATTTGGGATAAGACTTTACCCTTGTGTGTGTGCGCTGTTTGCAGCAGAAAAGGGGGAGACGATAGTGATGGCTGAGTTAGCTACACGAAGAAATAGATCTGTGCCGGATGATTGCTGTATACTTCACTGAACGAATATTCCTGTCCGTCGATCGTGATGGTACCTGAGTATTCTCCGTAGGCTGGACCGCCAGTTTGTGAAACAATAAACTCCATATAGTGTGCTCCGGGTGAGAGTATCTCGTTGACAACCATTGTGTCTCCGCTATGGTGGATTATGTTGAAGTCTGCATTAGGGTAGCCTTGTTGAGGCGTCTCGAGAGGCATCGGTCTGTCGAAAGTCACAGCCCAGAATCGCGAGTACGGGTCCTGCGGGTCTGTTGCATTGATTACTACAGTTGTCGGACCAGTAATTGTTGGACTACCCGTGATTCGTATCGTAAATGCGCGGGAACCGATGCCAGCAGTTTGATTGATATGGAGCGTAATCGTGACAGGACGCATGTGGCCCACACCCAAATATCCTGTCTCTGGCACATCCCATGTTACTGTTCCAACAAAGCCCAAGTCTGGAGACCCTATTGAGAAGGTACGAAGGGCCACGTTACCAGTGTTGTTCAGATACCCACTCCAAGTTCCAGCTTCACCCTGCACGATATCTCCAAATGCTATGGATGTCACAACGGTCATGTTGTCGCTGGCGATTAATCGTAGCCCTGGACCTGCGCTAACAACCACAACATTTGACGAAATATCCAAAGTATAATCTAGAATAGCAGCGTATCCAATGACGGACACTGTCACAATCATCGTCAGAGCAATTAGCCAAATCCGCTTACTAACAGGCTTTCCCCTCAATTCCATTTTTCACCCCCTCCTTTCTAAGTTTTAACGTGGCCCATTCGGCAAACACCGTAAAGCCACAGACAACTAAATGCCCTGGCTCGTTCTTAAGGCTTGTGATATTCCTGCTAGTCACAGTTTCTTTAACAATCGAAATCAAAATTGGAAGAATTGCGTCAAGGATGGAAAACTTTGCTGATTGAGTTTGGTTTGAACGGACGTCTTGTGTAATACACGCGGAAGGCATCATTGGTCAGAGGTTAAGTACAACTTGGCAGTATGCATGTTGAGGGTTGCATCGTGTCTGACAGGCAACTTGCAGGTGTCTGCGGGATCTACTGCGGCGACTGCTTCATATACCGCGCATACAAGGATCAAGACAAAGCGTCCATCCATTACGTCACTAGTCTGGGCATGCCGAGAGAAACCATCCGATGCGAGGGTTGCACATCAGGCGTCGTTCCACCTCAATGTGCCAAATGCAGCTTCAGAGACTGCGCCACACAAAAGGGAATAACCTCCTGCTCTGAATGTAAAGACCTCCCGTGCAAAGCGCTCATAGAATTGGGTGAGGAACGAGCAAGAAAAGATGACCTCCCTCATCTCAGCCTGTGCCTGGGCAACCTTCAGACTATAAAGCGCGTCGGAATTCAAGAATGGCTTAAACAGCAAGACAAGCGCTGGTCATGCGAATCCTGCGGTGGAAAGCTCCATTGGTACAGCGAGACCTGTCTTTAGGGCTTAGTAATTTTATGGAGTCATGGGAATCTGTTTGTTTGTTTTCTATCATTGTTTTTCACCCCCCCGTAAATCGATCTAATGTTTTGCTTTTTGACGCTTCAATGAAACCGATCAGGGTTTGAAGTAAAGGTCGTGTGATTCTCTGTTCAAATCGTTTCTTAGCTAGTCGTTTCTTCATGCGTTTGCGTATTGTTGTCCTGTTTACATAGATGAAATCTTTGTTCTTCTCTCCCCCAATTCGTTTGGGGGCGTTGCCGATATAGAAGTTCAGTTGCATACGTTTGTAGGAAGCTATTTTTGGAATTTCTTTCATGGCAAATTCCTCATGCTTTCTTTTGGAGGAATTTGCGGTCGTCGTCGTGAAAAATCCGAGGGAAGATGAGGCATTAAACTTTTAGCATCAGCGACATTTTCTAGGGGAGAGAAAATGGAAAAGTTTAAGCCGATATCCGACGAAGGAGCGAGGATTTTTCTTAGCCTATTCTGGAGATAGTCTGAAAGAACCAGAAAAAGGTTCTTTCATTCAAAGTGGCGTGTCGCGCGCGAGTCTGGCGAGAGCCAAACGACGTCAGCGTGCGAATTGCATATGTTCACGTGCGATAGATTTAAGATCAGCGGTCTGGAAGTTATACTGTTCTCGGGGTGAAGGATGAACAGGTTCAGTTGGTTCCCACCGAGAGTGACCGACGTCCTGCCCATCGCTTCACTTTCCCGAACGTTCACGTATCATTTGTTCCATTTCTTTCTTCAAGATCGCCTCAAATGGAGAGCCATCGCTAAGATTAAGGTTGTTCAACATCATAGAAAACGTTAAAATAACTGCTGCGGGATTCGTAAAAAAAGCTTTGAAACCAGTGCTTCCTATTGACGATACTAGTGTTGTGTAGATTTTGTCATATGCCAGAATGATTTCTTCCACTGTGCGACTGACGGAACCAAAACCAGAATGTTCGTAGTATTTCTTCAACACTTCTGAAGCGCGAGGTGATAAGTAGACGGAAACTGCGCTTGATGCTTTGCCACCTTGTTCGGACATAGGTTTTACCTCTTTTACACATTTGTGGTTATGTTACTATTAAGGTTTTCGTTCCAAACAACGGACATTGCTAACGCATTACAACCGCGCGCGCACGCAAGAATGATCGATCAGCCGAACGTTTCGGGAAATTCTGTCAGGGGCGTTTGCTATCTGGGTTTTTGGCATTCTACTGAGGTCGGCAAACCTAGCTTAGTGTGCGACTCTTAGGAATTGTGCCGTCATCTGATCGACGATGTTCTCTCTTGGGGAGCTGCTATGAAAAACTGTAGACCGTTGCTGCATCACTTATAAACCCTCGGTACATTCGGATTTCTGCGGAACAGAATATTCCATCTTTTATTTGGATTTTCGCCTTGGGATACTCTAAGGAAGTATTTAAAGTACAAGTTGTTACCCTTTTAGGGTTGCCGATACTACTAACAATTTCGCTTAGGTATTTCTCTCTTCTTTCAGTCGGATTCTCTTGACGGTCGTCAGCGTAAAGAGGCTGCGCTTGAATTCGTGCTTTTTCCGCAGATATTCCGCTTTTGATAAGCATGTTTTCCATTTGTCTAGCATCCCTCTCTCTGCCTTCTTGAACCATAGTTACAGTACTATCCCATAACTGAGACAAACGCTTTCTGAATTCGTCAATGGTCACGTCATCAAACCTTATTGCCAAGAAGGTTTTGTAGTCTTTGGAAGATATGCTCAATTCCTTTCCGCTAGGAGGGCAAATGACATCAACAACTTCGTCCTTGCTAACGACCCAGTCGTTATTAGTTATTTCAACTACAACATTTCCAACCGAGTCTCTGACCAACATATTCAATCTGTAATACCCATTTGCGTCTCTTTCCATCCATACAACATTTTCATCTCTAATCTGAAGGATTATCTTTGGATTTTGAACGATTGCTCCTGCCATGACGACAAGTTTTTGCCTAAGCCAATTGAATCTGCCAATTAATTCAGTCCCGATGTAGGGCTGATTTTTCATAGCTCTGAGCTGTTCTATTGTCCATGCTTTATTATCTGCTTCTGGGTGATGCACTCTGCATAATGCAATCATCCCTTTAGGGTCGTGATGTTTTCTCTCATTCCAAGGCGGGTCAAAATGATGATACTGCAAATAAGGCGAACCACAGTCTTCAACAGGACAACCAAAATTGACTTCTCTTCTCAAGATTTCTCTGACTTTCGTAGGCGGATAACGATTCATACTCATTTCAATCGCGAACCTCAAGTGGTTTTCTTGTTCTTATTGCATAATAATCATCCAGGAGCAATCTGGTTTTGCGGTTCATTGAAATTCCGACGTCATAACCGCTGACAAAAAGGTTGCTTATTCTGGCATTGCAACCACCAAGTCTGATTGCTGTTGCCCCTTCTCTTATTTCTTCATCAAGCTTTCTTGGCTTGAATGGAACTTTTTTCAAATCTATCCCTACCAGACAAGTTTCTGGGCGCGCGATGATCGGTCGAATTCACCGACTACTACGTAGATGATGAATTGCCACGTTGAATCTATGGCTTCGGACGTTCAGGTTCTGCTTGTTCTAAGGGGGTATTCCCCAATTATAATGTTTGGGTTTGCGCGCGGGTGTCGGCTTTCTGGCGGATCGTCTGGAACGGGCGAGTGAGCCGAACAGCTCACGAGCTTCCTTTTTTTCTTTTTTGAGCGCGCACTAGACTTAAGTATCCAAACAGACGTAGAGTTCTCTTGAGGGGGCAGTTTTCTGAAGATTATAACCCAAATTGGGTTAGGTTTCTTGGCTCTCGGGTTTTTGCTGTTGGTAATGCTCGTATTTGTGGTAGTGAGCTTCTTGGATGGCGGTTCTGCTAATTCTCCTTTTCAAGCCTTACCATGGCTTTCTGCTAATCCTCCTCTAGCCTCACCATGGCGAGAAGTCGTTTTCTTTACTGTCGGACTAGGAACTTTCTGGTTCATCTTTGTAGTTGTAGGCACAGTCTTAATCGCGGTTGGAGCACTTCAGGGAAAGCGGAAAGACTAACACGCGCACGATAGCGCGCGCTGGTTGAATTGTCTGGTTTTCGTAAGAGGCGTTGGGAGTTTAAGGATGGCTGGCTGATTCTGGAAGCGTTTTAACTAGTTTGTCTGGTTTTCTGTTTCCGTTGGTCGAGCGGAGCAGAGCGACGTGCGGGCGCTAAGTGAGCACAATGTTAGCGTTCGGTTAGACTTTCCGATGGGTTCATGCGAAGTTTGTCAGCAGTTGCGACAAGTATCGTCAAGTTTTTCTTTCCGTGTCTAGCTGCCACTTGGATAAGCTGCGGCACGCTCCTAATCCCTAAATCTCCAAGCGACATGCGATTGGCGGCATAGAACTTTTCCCAATCGGCATACTCATCTAGGGATATGCTTACCGTCTTCTGTGTTTTCCCCATTAGTTTCACCACTCTTTTTTATGTTTGCTTACTTATATTTGGACGTTCCTAATAAGGATTTGGCAGGGATTTGGAATAATTGATCATAGAGGGCAAGGCTTTTATACTAATAGGTAACAATAGGTAAAGGCAAGATAGGTGAAGCTGGAGATTCATGCGTCCAAAATAGTTCAATGAGGCTCACATGTGAGAAACGAAGTGAAGGGTAGGCGATGCTGTCAGGTTGCGTAAAAGCTGTACGCATTTGAGACGGCTCTCCACGCCTATCCTCACTTTGCCTAAGCTTCTTCTGTCATACACACCTAAGAATGTTGTTAGCGCGCGTGCTGCTGGCGTTGCTAGGAGCACGAGCGGAAGCGAGTGCGACATGATGGTTAAGCATAATTTTGAATAGAGAAAGGGGGATTTGTGCTTATTTGCGTTTTCGGAATAGCATGAGTCCGTCGGGTGTTGTTGTTACGTATTGGAATCCGACTTCTACGAGTTTGGTGGCTTCTGTTGGGTCTTTGGTGGCTTTGCATGTGTATTCGTTGTCTTCGTTGGTGAATATTGCGTTTTCTAGGTTTATGTATATCATGGTGGATTTGATGTCTTTGTGTCCTAGTACGGTTTTTACGTGTATGATGTCTTTGGTTTTGTGGTATTCCATTGTTCCTTTCCAGTGTCGGAAGGTGTGGAGGTGGATTGCGTTTAGGCGTGGGTTGTTGAGTTTGGTGGCGGTTCGTTCTCGTAGTTTTTCGAATGTGACTCGTAGGCTGTGTTTGCGTGTGTTGAAAACTTTGTCGTTTTTCTTTGGGAGTTGGTTGAGCATTCCGATTAGTTTGTTGCTTATGGGTAGTATTCTGTCGTTGCTTCCTTTTTCTGCGGTGATGTGGATGGTTCTGCGTTGTTCGTCTATGTCTATCCATTTGAGTTTTGTGACTTCTCCCATTCTTGCTCCTGTTTCTTTGAGTAGTTGGAGGAAAGCGGAGGTTTTTGTTCTTCCTGCGGATATGAGTGAGTCGATTTCTTGTTCTGTTGGGATGAAGGCGATTGGGTTTTCTTTCATGTATTTGGGTGCGTTCCACGTTTTTCCGATGTATTTGAGGTAGCCTGTGTAGATTACGGTTACTTGGCGTTTGCTGCTGTTTTTCCATTTGAGTGTGGCAAGGGTGGCTTTTACTTGTTCGGGGTTGTCTATGTCTGTTAGGCTGGCTAGTCTGTTGAGGCGTAAGAGTGCGGTTTGTACGGTTTCTTCGGCTTTTCCGTCTTTTTGTAGTTGCCATGCGTAGCTCAGGATGCTATTGGGTTTGGTGGTGTCTAATTTGGTAGGTTCTCCTGTATTTTGGTAGGTACAGCGAAACCTGCCCCAGTTGCGGAACGAAATTCCATAATGCCACTGATGAAGCAAACAACCTGAAGAAGAC
>Ga0315296_10003163_pt1 | contig 13839 bp, 13 predicted proteins | sample YL17G14_18_MG_FD_203921 | JGI IMG/M metagenome (GOLD analysis project Ga0315296, IMG submission 203921) | Sediment microbial communities from Yellowstone Lake, YNP, Wyoming, USA - YL17G14_18 | ecosystem: Environmental > Aquatic > Freshwater > Lake > Sediment | place: USA: Wyoming | collected... | reverse complement strand
ACAATCAGTATATTATATCTTACGATATAAAGGTTATCTAGAATTCCGAGTATAAAACGTAAGACTAGCAAAAGACCATCGTTCACCACACAAGTTGCCACAAATTCCCTATCGTGCTAGTATCGTGGAGAGCTTTTGGTTACCCAAGAGGAAGTGCCTCCGCCACACTTTCTTCTGCTATTTGGCCTTCATTAGGCGAGTATTATGAGCGCGTAATAGTGATCCGCCTCTAGAAGCTGGGAACAACTAGCACATCAGCCAAGTAGAACAGAATTGTCGTATCCTCCCGATTTGACAGAAAAAGAGGGGATTTGCGGGTGACATCACCATCTGAACCCGGGTTCAAACCCCACGACTGCATTGAGCAATGCAGGGGTCCTTCCAAGCAACGCTATCTGGTCCTTGTCGCGAGCGAGCGCGCGCAGCTTGATAGCGTCACCATTTTTGTGAGTATCGCCATCCGCCCTCGAATGTTTCCATCATGCATTTGACGCATTTGCCGTATTCCATCGTTGAGATGCTTAGTATTTTGTCTTCCAACCACACGATGTTGTAGATCGTGTCTGAGAAGTAGATGGATCCTGTGTTTGCTTCTTTTCCGTGGAAATCAACGTAAATCTTGGCCTTGGTTGTCGCCGTTTCTCCGAGCTGTTTGAGGTCTTCGGTGGGCTTCTGTCCGATCGGCAGTATTATCTTCAGGTCTTTGTCTTTCAGGATTGGCTTGAGCTGTTCCAACAGGCTTGGCGGGATACTGCTGATTCTGATTCGTCGTGATTTCTGGATCTTTTTCTTGATCTCTCCTATTCCTTCTTCAGCTGTTGCGAAGGTAGTTGAGATTTTTGCTTCGTATTTTCCATCGACTATGGGCATCTTTCGCACCTCATGATTCTTTTGCAGCGTTCCAGCTCATGTTGCTCCATCCGCTGAAACACTTGGCGCATTCATCGTACAACATTTCGTCTACTATGTAATGGCGATCTACAGGGTCTTGGAAGACTGTGAAAGTTCTGTCCTCGTCAAGTACGACGGACATTGAGGGCGCTTCCTTATTTCGTACCATGCTTACGATTCCTACTTCAGCTTGTCTGAACTGGACATTGCTGATGTTCAGTTTTCTTTCGCCTGGAAACAGGAGAACTTTGACTAGGGCATCCTGTCTGAATGTGTCTCTGATTTTCTTGACAAAATCGGCAGTCGCGTTGTTGACTTCTATCGTTTTTGCCTTTTTCATTTCTCCTTTCAAACCCTCCAATCCAATGTCAAACTTCTTGATTACAAACTTGTCCTTCATGTTTTTCACCTCGTCTTTCAGAGTTGATTTGACAGAATCGAGAAACTCGCCGTATTCTTCCTTGATTTTATCGAACACTTCCTGTGGAGCTTGGGCTTTGAACAACAATGGCACTCCTGAATAGATGCGAACCCAACCCTTGAGGGCTAGAGCCTGCAGCACAGAGTATATTCTGGTTCTTGGAACGCCGGATTTCTGGGAAACCTTTGTTGCAGTGTTCAGATGCGCTTCCAGGAGAGCAAGGTACGCCTTCGCTTCATACTCTGTGAGCCCAATCCGCTCGAGTTTCTCGACAATTCTCTCCATCGTGCATCCACAAGTACAGAGACAGCAGAAAATAAATAACTACTGTAACTCGATCCAGTTGCTCTTATCTTCTCGCGCGCCTGATCCACTAAGAGCTGGACAAAAAAGAAATCCATTTATCTGCATTAGGACAAACAGTGATAAGCAATTAAGGTGCAGGATATGCCAAGAGTCGTTCATTTCGAAATCGATGCTAAAAAGCCTGAAAAGGCCATTGTGTTCTATGAAAAGGTATTCGGTTGGAAGATTGAGAAGTGGAAAGGGCCTATTGACTACTGGTTGATAATGACTGGAAAAGAAAAGGAGCCGGGAATAGACGGTGGGTTGTCGAAAAGGACTGAGGCTGAGCCTTCAACAGTCAACACGATCGATGTCCCTTCAGTAGACAAATATGTCAAGAAAATAGAGGCAAACGGAGGCAAGATTATCCGACCCAAGATGGCTGTTCCGGGGGTTGGCTGGATGGCTTACTTCAAAGACCCTGAGGGAAACACTTGGGGCATCATGGAAAATGATGAATCTGCTCGCTAACTGCTTGTGTGCGCGCCTCATTTTCCCATACGAGAGCGTGCGCGCTACATTATCTTCGCGGGGCTAAACATTCAGCCGTTTGAGGATTCTCAATGCGATAAGTGTGATCCATTTGCTTGGTTGCCCTTTTCTTTCAATGTCTGTTTGCATTCTTCCTACGGGCGAGTTCTCCAAGATCCAAGCGCCATTGCTTTGTCGCTTTTGCAAAATGATGTCAATGGCCTCATCTAGGCGAGGATCTTTCGCGTAACCGAGCTTGGTCAGAACGTCCAGTCCTCGTAGAATATTGTACCCAGCAAACCATGGGAAACTCAATTCTGAAAACGCCTGGTTGATTACCTTGTAGTTGTGGTGGTCAGCCTTGAACAAATGGTGCATCAGAAGAAACTGCGCTCCCCTAGAAATAGTTGCGCTCACTTCTTTTGTCAAATCCTCCCCTGGAACTTCGCTGAAAGCTTCCATTGAGCAGATTGCTCCCATGAAGCATCCATGTTTGTCGCTAGCGTGTGCTTTCCAGTATGGGCACAGCCATCCACCGTCTTTGTTTTGAACTCTGACGAGCCATTCCAAAGCTTTGTTCACTCTAGAATCATTCGCATAGCCCATTCTGATCAAAGCTGAGACCACGTTGCCAGTGAGGCATGAGGCCTGGCTTTCAAAGATCAACGAAGACACAAACTCTCTACGAGAAGGAAGCTCTTTGTTTCTAAGGCGGCGATATTTGTACTCTCTTGACGCGCTGCCATTACTTTCGCTTTGGAAACCGCCGTCGCCATTCTGAAACTGGAAGATGAATTCGCAGGCTTTCGCCACCTTCTCATTCGTTCTGTCCATTCCCAACCTCCCGAGAATCATCAGGGTCCAATATGATGATTTGTATTTTGGAAGGTAAGGGCTGTCAGGCTTTTCCCAATATCCATGTGGGTTTTGTTTTCGTAGAATCTTTTGGACAGCTGCTGACTCTGGAATAGCCCTTTTTGCATCCATCACTTCCAGGTCATTCTCTGGCTTTCCAAGTATGTCGCGCAGCGTGAAATACCGAACCGAAGGATTTGATCTCTCAAGAAGCCAGTCAATCGGGCTCTCCCTGAAAACCTTCAACCAATCAATCAAGTCTTCCCCACCCTTAGTCCCTATTATGGCTTTCCTAATTAATGTGCGCGCGAAAAGGAAAGAGGGAGAGTTGCGGGTGATATCTCCATTTGGGGCAGGAGGCTATTTTTTCTTTTCATCTTTGTCGAGTTTCTCGGACATTTCTATGAATTTCTGAGTTCCAACTTTTCTTCGATAGGCTAGGAGTCCGGCCCTGGTAAAGACACTCTTCTGTCCATGTGCAGGGTCAAACTGGTTCACGAACAAATCACATGGAAAGTCTTCGCAAATCCCACAGTGTTCGACTCTGCCTGTTGCGCAAGCGTGCAGTTTGCATTCGCCCCAGAAAGGATGTCCATTCTGGTTGCCACATCCAGAGCAACTTGGTTTCTCCTTTCTGTTCAAGAAGGCACATGTTCCGCAATACGTGCCGCAAGGTGCAACAAGCTTCATGTCCATTCATTCCGCCTCGGGTATCAGCAGATTGGCTCCGTTATTATTGGTTTTGGTATGCGTAAAACACGCGCGCAACTTTGCCCCAGCCAACGATAGCTGAGTCATCACTTATGCGAGTCGGTCGGAATAGCCTTTTATTCAGAAGTGGATGTCTCTGCAAGCAAGAGACCTAGCTTTTGCTAAGAAGGAGAGGCAACGTAATGAAACTCGACGCAATAGAAGAAACAGCTCATCAGATCCTTCAGGACGCCCCCGACTCTATCGTTCGTTTTCGTCTCTTGCGGGATGTCATCAAAGCACTTCCTGACTCGAACATACTGAATATTGCACGACAAGAGATGTTGAGCAGTCGCTGGGTTGTAGAACTAAGAAACGAACAGAAAGAAGACGGAAGTTGGGGAAGATTTCATTCGGCAATGAAAGCCAAAGGCAAAGTTGCGACAACGGAAGCAGCGGTTGAAAGAGGGCTAACCTTAGGCTTGGAAGCTTCTGACCCTACTTTTCAAGCAGCAATCGAATATCTCTCACGCTTGCTTGAAGGAAGAATCGATTTCCCAGACCCTCCTGAACGGAACAGTCGTTGGGAGACAGGCAAGAAGCTGTTTGCTTCCGCAACACTGGCCAGAATCTGTCCGGCTCTACGGATACTTGACGAAACGTGGGACCTCTGGGCTACAATTGCGGAGCACACGTTCGCCTCAGGTAGATATGACAGTGAAGCAGAGATACGTGCGCATGAATTGCTTACTGGAACTGATGTGAAAGACAGTTATCTTGTTCTTAACAATAGATATCAACTGGCTCTCCTCGGTTCAAGAGCTGCAAGGCTACCGAGGACTGTTGAAAATGCTTTGGTCGATTGGGCATGGCACAAAACTGACGGAGTTGGATATCTGGAAATTCCGTTGACAAATCCACCCTCACGATTCACAGCTGGAATGTTGGATAGACTTTTCACGTCGCTGGAACTGCTTTCCTACTTTCCTAGCACGCTCAGATTAGCAGACAGTATGATTGGTTGGCTCTGGAAACAAAGAGATAGCGAAGGCTTGTGGAATTTTGGAACTCGAGCAAGCTTTTCAGTCTACTTTCCGCTCTCACAGAACTCGCGGAGCGTGAAACAGCGACAACATGACTGGTCGACAAGGGTTTTGGTGCTACTGAAGAGATTCTATGAGCTTTGAAGTTGGTTGGATAAAACTTTACCCCAACCAACCAAACCTGACGACGATGCCTTGCTGTGGAAAAAGGCAGTCATTGTCAGGGCAGTATACTCGGTTCAGGGTGCAGTGCTTGATTGCAGTAAGCAAGAGCAGAGAATAGAAATCAAGACCATAATAGGGTACGTATATAGGTAGTATCGGAATCGAGTATACGCTCGAATCCTGCGGAAAAGTTATAGCTGAACCGAGATAGACTACATAAATCGGTGTCAATAGTGGTTGACATTCAGACTGTTTCCATTGCGATTGCTTCTGCAAGTGTTGTGGCTGGGGTTCTTTACTACACGTTTCAGATTCGCCATCAGAGCAGATTAAGACAAACGGAGAGCGTGATTAGGCTATCTCCATGGTTCAATATGAACGCTAGGGAAGTGCAGGAAGCAATAACTCAAGTCTGTTCTATCGAATACGAGAACTATAATGATTATCTTGAAAAATACTCTGGAAAACCAGAGAATATGATGTTGAAGATCCTCGGCAACTATTTTGAAGGGATAGGTATCCTTGTCTGCAAAAAGCTTGTAGACGCAGATATCGTGTATAGCTTCTGGGGAGATATCATTCAGTCATCGTGGGAGAAGATCCAGCCACTGATAGCAGGTATGCGAAGGGATACTGGCGACCTCAATATGTGGGGGTTCTGGGAGTATCTCTACGGTGAAATGAAGAAGAGAAAGCAGAAGCTTCAACCAGTACAGTAGATGCTTTGCCTATGATAAGACTTTGCTCCAAACCAGAAAAAGCGTGCATCACATGGGCCTCGTTCTTGAAGACAATCATGACATTGAAGCCTGTCTGGGATACTGGGATTACAACAAAGTGAGGAGACATATCGTCCAGAAACTCAGTTGGAATCTGAAAGCGCAGACATATCTGCTGAGACTAATTGGTCTATTCACCAAAATGCCTCATATGCCTGAGCTTGGTGAACCCATCCTCAGCTATAGTTTGACAACAATGGCTTACAGGAACACCGAAAGCCTGACGGAACTAATCAGAAACATAGTCAACATTGCCCTGGAGAACAAGATTAACCTCATTCATGTAATGGTAGACCCAAAGAACCCGATAGCCACAATTCTTTCGCAGTTCAGACACACAAAAGTGAAACTGTACTTCTTCACTAAATCGCTTAGACAGGAAAGGTTGCCTAATCTAGGAGAAGGAAACCTCTACTTTGACGCTACTGAAATGTGAATGACGTTTGAATCCACTCCACAGTATCGAACAGAACATAGTTGGGTTCGGTTGGGGTAAAGTTTTATCCCAAACCCAAACTGAGTCAGAAATTGTGACGGAGTGCTTCTATTCTCGCTGTTCTCTATAGCGCGCGCATTCGCCATGTACTTCTTTGTACGTAACCTACCGACCTGCAAATTCACTCTACATACATTCGAGAATCAAAGATTTCCTAAATTCTATTTTCTAATCAATAAAAAATCTTAGAAATTCTATTTCTTCTCTTTGGCTAGAAAATTAGAATTTTAGAAACTAAATCGCGTTATCTTGATTTGATGAATGAGTATAGTGCTTGAATAGTAATATCGTATCAGAGAGGTTTGCAAAGAACTAAGAGGCTTGAGAGAGGTAGGCATGCACGAAGTGCGCATTACTCAAATAGTGACCTGTATTTCAGAAATGTCTTCTTAGACAAGGTTCCAACGATTCTATTGTCTCTGACTTTCTCAGCATACAGGACAACAATTCTATCTTCAGCAACTTCTTTCCTTGTTATCTTCAAGAATCTTTCTGTATGAACCCAGTCTCTGACAAAGACAAGCGAATAGCCATGCTCAATTTCATTCTTAGTGCTTCTGAGTTTTTGCAGGTCCCACTTAAAGTGATGTACTGCTTGTTCAAGACTGTCATTTCCTTCGATCAAGTCAAACTCTATTGCAATAAACGTGTGCTGCGCATCCTCAAAATCTTTGGATCGAGTGGCCCGAAACAGTCTTTCTTTGGTTTCCTCAGGGTTCCAAATTGACAAATCAAAGTGACCACGTGCACCTTTTGGAACTTTTTCTTTGAGGGCTTTTGCACTATATCTTTCTTTGGTTGGATATTCTTTATGCAGAAGAATGCTCGACTTTCCATCTTTCGTCTTGCATTGCCAATCTTCAAGAGGTAACTTGTTGAGAATCTCACTGTATAGATAACAGTGCAAATCGCTTTCTGTGTAAAGAAGTACGGAGTTGCTTTGAAAGCCATTATCAGATTATCTATTGCTGATTCAGTTATTTCAACTAGTTTCTCTTTTTTTACCAATTCGACAACCCATTGAACCAGTTATCTTTGGATTTTTTCTTATATGTACATTATTATAAGAATTTTTCAAAAGATAGTGGACTTGTAGAAATTCAATCGAAGACTCTTCCACAAATCATAAAAACCAGAGTACCAGACTCAGTAATTGATGCAAAATGCGCCGAAAAATCGCAATACTGATTGCTCAGGCTCTCCTAGTAAGCATGCTGATGTGTGTCCTGAGCGCACACCAAACAGTGGCTGAAACTCCCGCACAAAAAAGCACAATGGCGTTGGAGATTCACATTAACGTCCCATTCTACTACCAAGAAGAAGATTGCTATTGCGGTCCAGCTGCACTCCAGATGGTTTTCAACTACTATGGCGAAAACGTGTCGCAGTCTGAGATAGCAGATGTGGCAAGAACCATAGGTGAGCCAGTATACTCCACTTTCACTGACGAGTTGAGAAGAGCTGGACATTTTAGCAACCTCAGTACTTCCATGGGCGACGAGATGCCTGAGAATATCACGGGCTACACGTTGCGCGCATTGGGTTATGCAGCTTTCGAGTCTGAGGGCATGGACTTGACGATGTTTAAGGAAACCTTGGACGAGAGTGGACCGCTGATTCTTCTAATGTATTATAGTAGCATGCATGTTTCAACCCATTACCGTGTTGCAACAGGCTACAACGAAACCCACGTCTTCCTTCATGACCCGTGGAACAATGTCACGTGGGGAGGAAAATATGGTGGTCCAAACATACCCTTCAATAACACGGAATTCATGGACCTTTGGTCATACTACGACAATTGGGCTCTCCTTGTCTCTCCTTGGAAAGTGGACCTTTCCTCCCCAAGATACATCAAGCCTGAAACACCATTTCAGATAAACGCGACAATTACATATCCGGAATCGCCTCCAAATGCCCTGTCTGATTATCCAGCCTCCTCATGCAATGCATCAATTGCCTTACCTGCCAACCTGAGCCTAGCCCAAGGCGAGATTCAGAAGAAAACGATAGGCACAGGATCTTTGCTGGCAGGAACTAATGCTACAGTGAACTGGATGCTAATCGCGAATTCCCCTGTGATAGGCACGGTGAACATAACGGCTGAAGGAATGATCTCAGGATCAGTCTGGGCTCACGTCAACTATACTGCCTACGATTACGATGACCGGATAGGTGCAACAGCAAACCTCACGATCCAACTGGACGAGGACAACACCGCTCCCGAAATAGGCACGCCTTCCCGAATGCCTGACACCGACGTGCAACCATACCAAGACGTAAGAGTCTCAGCCAACGTCACGGACACAGAAAGTGGAGTTCAAAACGCAACACTGCTTTACACGATAGATAACGGGACAACTTGGGAAAATACAACCATGGATTTCAACCAATCAACAAGCCTCTACGAAGCAACAATCCCAGGCCAACAAGCAGGAACCTGGGTAAAATTCAGAATAGCCGCCTGTGACCACCTTGGTAACAATGCAACTTTGGACGGAGCAGAACCTTACTGCGCATACCAAGTCATGCCAGAGTTTCCATCATCGCTCATTCTACCATTGTTCATGATAGCAACTCTACTGACAGTCATAGTTTACAGAAGAAAACATCTAGATAGTTATTCAGTACATAGGTCTGAAATGACGTTCTAGCAGGTAAGTTACATATTATATACTCTAATCAAACGCGCGCGCGCTAAAAACGCGGGAGATGTTTGAATGGAAACTCGGGGAAAACTTCAGGACAAGGGGATCGACTGGAAGATGTATTGGAAGAGGACGATAGTGGTGGTCATGGAGTCAACCTTAATGCTGACGCTTCTAAATATTGCTCTTTTTCCAATCGACATGTTTTTTTCACCCATAAACGAGCTTTTGTCACCAAGCTATATGACTTTTGCATCTTTTCTACCCCTTGTTTTAACGGTATCCTACATACCCTTTGTGATTTATTATACAAAAACAATCAAAGAAACAGTTAGATACATCTTTCCATTATTGGGTGGAATTTTAGTCTTCTTCCCACTCTCATATTGGATAAATTACATGTACGGCGGTACGATGACAACGCTGGAAGGAGTGATCATACTCTCTTTACTCATGATACCTACTGGAATAATAACTATATGGACATCACTAAGACTAAAATAGTCTTCTTAAAAGATATTTGTGCGTTTGAAGCTTGAAGCTTCTGTTGGTGGTCTCGGCTATTTTTTCTGTTCTCCTTTTATTTTTGGCCTTCGTAGTGAATATCGTAGCAATCGACCGATTTAGAATTAGAGAACGCAGCGCAGTGCGGTTGTTTACAGGCATCCTACTAGTATTGACTGCAATACTTCTACAAGCATGAGAGAAGAGAAGACGGGTTTTGGGAAGACGTGGGCAGAGTACTCGACAAAAGTGGAATCAAGTTTTCAGTGCCCAGGAGAACGGAGCCCTTGCCTGAAAGAAGCTTTGCTCTCTATTTGATTCTGACAATAATAACGTTAGGCTTTTTCGGAATTTACTGGCTCTACGTCTTGCTGAAGGATCCGAATCAACATTTCATATATCACCTACAAACAGAAGACCAGCTCCTAACCAGTTTGGAAACAGGTGCCGTCTAAAAGGTTTCGGGTCACTCAACCTTTTTTACATTAAGCCCACAAGAGTCAACAGAACCTCGTCCCGAAACCTGACTCTTTCTAGCTTCTCAGCACGCGCGTGCATTAACGCATGATTTATAAGGATCGGAATAGAAGATTCATAATTGATGTACTATGACAAGAAGACTTGCATTGGCAATAGGCCTAGCATTTCTCATAATCACCTTGACTTTTGCAATTGAAATTCATGCAGCGATGGCACGTCCGATAAATGGACCTGATTCGTGTGGCAGTACGCAGGACAGTGTCTTCGAAGGCATGACAATGAGTCCCAACGTTCATTCGATAGATGAGGGACCATACAATTTTACTTTCCCGATGAATTACAGGGTCAAGCACAGGTTTCCTGCAGACTACTCCAACGGGCTTCCGGATTTCAGTGGAACTGGCTCGACTACAACCGAAAGCTTGGGAACGCCTACAATTCCAGAGTTTCCATCATTCCTAATCACACTATTGTTCATGGTCGCCATGCTGCTCGGAGCCATAATACTCAAAACAAGACAGATTGTCTAGTCAGCCCGTATCTGGGCTTTCCAGGGGCTCTTTCGCGAAGTTCAAAAATAATCAGTGCGCTCCAGATTCAAGAAACTTGGGAAATAGTATCAGTGCGCGCGAAACGTGCCTGTTATCGCATAGAAGTATTCTCCACAAAATTCAAAAACTCTGACGTTGCATTATACTGTGCGACTAAAATAGGAGAAAAGGAGAATGAAAAAACTACTTGCTATAATGATTGTAGCAGTGTTTCTAGTATCTCTAGTACCAATGAACATAGCATCAGCTTCGACGACTGGACCAATCAAAGGCATTAAGCATCCTCCTGCAGGCAGCTTTCCCATAGGACTTGGTGACGACATTCCAGGAATCGACGGCTCATCGTTCATGGAAGCGGCTGTAGCGGACGGAATTATACCTATGCTTACTCCACAATCTCCATGGACTGTGGCTGTCTCTGACGATTACCTCGGCGGATTCTATCCACTAGACTTTCAACAAGTCCTAAGCGGTGTCCATTGTAACATCTGGATAGGGCTGGACACCACAGTGTGGACAGGTGGATACACCGATGAATGGGCCATTAACGGAGCAGGATTTGCCGACGACGTGTTTTACTTTGCCTATCCATGGAGTTCCTTAGGTGGAGCCTTCTGGGGCGCACCGCGCTTGCTACCAGGATACCGTGACTACATATATGGAGCACAGCTGGAGCAGTTGAGAGACGCCTTTGACAACAACATATGGCAGAAATGCAAAGACTTCTATGGTGATTACGCAGATCGACCAGGACCTTTGAACGACTACAAGATACAAATATTGATATTCAACATTCGAGATGGACTCTTCTGGGACCCAGTCAACGCTCCATGGTTCATAGAAGGCTACTTCTGGTCTTACATAAGCAACTTGTACAATGCAAACATAATCCACATCGACTCGTACCAGTGGTTTAGACGACAAGGACCGACCCCCCCTGGCGGCGAAGTGGCAAAATTCGTTAGTCCACCATACCCACCTGCAAGCTGCAATCCATATGAATATGAAGGCACGTTCGCCCATGAATACCAGCACCTCATCCACCGAGACTTGGACTATGATGAAATGTCTTGGGTGACGGAAGGGTGCTCTGGACTGGCCCAATACATCTGCGGATACGGATTCCCGAAAAGCCACATCGCGAACTATATTTATGACTACCGACGCACATCACTGGTGATTTGGCAAGGGAACCTTGCAAACTATGGAGCGACCTTCTTGTGGACATTCTACATGTATGAACACTACGGAGCACAATTCATACACGACGTTGCCAACAATCCAGGAAACGGAATAGCAGGGTACAACAACGTGCTAAGTGCATACGGTCTAAAGAATTTCGATGCCATCTTCCAAGACTGGGCAATCGCCAACTACCTTGACGACACATCATTCGCCAAAGGAATATACGGATACTACGGCTTGGACATACCTTCCGCGAATACACAAGGCTGGAGCATTCCATACGTCATTCACTACGGGGGCCAACAACCAGGCGGTCAATACACATCCAGTTACCCGTTAGGATATGTAGGATACAGACTTGGTGTGGCTTTGCCCTACCTTGTCAGGTACTGGGAGTTCTACAATGGTGCGCCAGAATTGAAAGCATACGTTGACGGTGTAGACATGACTGGAATTATACCGCACAGCGGTGCCAGCGACTGGTATTCTGCAGGAGCCAACTGGGCATGGTTCAGACTGGGACACGCTTTTGCAGTACCCGGAACAGGGGCAACACTCAAATTCTGGACCAACTGGGGCATTGAACCAGACTGGGATTACGGCTACGTAGAAGTACACGATCTAGCAACAGACGAATGGTACACTCTTCCAGGAATACATACAATATCGACGATAGTTAACCCACAAGACAACCCCAATACCCCTGCCGGATTCGAACCAACAGACTATCTAGCAGCAGGCAGATGGAACGCTTTCACAGGCAACAGCCCTGGCGGCTGGTATCAAGAGCTGATGGATCTCACACCTTTTGCCGGCCACAACATTGAACTATACTTCACGTACTGGACAGACGGCTCTACACTCGGATATGGATTTGCTGTTGACGACATAGAAATACCTGAGATCAGCTTCTTCGACAACGTTGAAAGCGGTGCAAACGGTTGGACATACAACGCAGGCTGGACGATCATGGGAGGCGTTGAGAACGACTTCAGAGTCAACTTCATAGAAACAACAAACTTCATCAAGGGAACCTCAACCAGAACAATGTACCACATAAGTCCAGTAACAATTGACGACGTCACAGAAACAGGTCAGGAACTGCTGAAAGTCGTTGACACAACCACAGTAAAGACTGGCCCGGCAGTATTCGTTGGAGCCAATCAGCCAGGATTCGAACACAGCTTCTCGACAACCATTGACCTTTACGTAGGCTACCCGCGAATACTCTCTGGTCCCGACTTCTAGAAACAAGCCTAAAGCATCAACTTCCCCCTTTTTATTTTGACCAGACAAACATCAATGCAGACACTCTGACTTTCAATTCGCCATTTCAGAGCAACATTTATTGGAACGAGGAAGATTCAACTCTATGGGAGAGAAGATGATCAAAGTTGACCGAACAGCAGCTTTGATGCTGATTCTTCTGAGTATGTTTGTGGTCACCTCTAGTCTACGACTTGTTACAGCAAGCGGACCAGTCTACATTAGAGCTGACGGCAGTGTGGACCCGCCAGGGTCTCCGCTACAACGAAATGGGGATTTGTACACTCTATCTGGCAACATAACAAGCAATTCAGACGGGATCGTGATTGAGAAAGGCAACATAGTCATCGACGGGGCCGGATACACAGTCAAAGGTGGACCAGACGGAAAAGCATTCTACGTTTATGGCATAGATAATGTGACAGTGAGGAACACACGTACAGAAGGTTTCAGCTACGGCATCTATCTAGAATCAACATCTCGAAATATCATCTACGGAAACAACCTGACAAGAAGTACCTATGATGGCATTGGACTCTACGACTCCATAGAGAACATCGTTTCATTCAACTGCATGAGGGAAAACGGTTGGTCAGGCGTCGGCCTTTATTTTTCTTTTGGCAACAACATAAGTGAGAATTCTATTGCAGATAACTACTACGGAATGAACATGTATGGTTCCGAAAGCAACTCGATATTTCACAACAACTTCATCAACAACACCGACCAAATCTCTTCCGATAGTTCACCAAACGTCTGGGACAGCGGCTATCCTTCTGGAGGTAACTACTGGAGCGACTACTCTGGTGTAGACTCCAATGAAGATGGCATAGGAGACACTCCATACCCAATCGACGAGAACAACCAAGATCGCTATCCCCTCATGAAACCATGGACCAACATTGCCATTTCCAAGATCACATTGTCCAAAAACATCGTAGGGCAAGGATACGCCTCATACATATACGTGTCTGTTCAGAATCAAGGTTGGAACACTGAAACGATCGACATTACTATTTACGCTAACACGACACCGACCATTCAAGAAC
>Ga0315296_10003162_pt1 | contig 13843 bp, 18 predicted proteins | sample YL17G14_18_MG_FD_203921 | JGI IMG/M metagenome (GOLD analysis project Ga0315296, IMG submission 203921) | Sediment microbial communities from Yellowstone Lake, YNP, Wyoming, USA - YL17G14_18 | ecosystem: Environmental > Aquatic > Freshwater > Lake > Sediment | place: USA: Wyoming | collected... | reverse complement strand
GAGGAAGTCGATCTTCATGCTTTAACAGCTTCACAAATGTTTGGGGTTCCTCTTGAACAGGTAACGAAAGAAAGGCGTTTTCAGGCAAAATCGATTAACTTTGGGTTGATGTATGGGCGAGGGGCAAAGTCACTCGCTGTCCAACTGGAAATTTCTGAGGAAGAAGCACAACAGCTTTTACAGAAATATTTTTCCGCCTATAAAAAAGTGAAGGCCTGGCTAGACCGAACTGGCCGCGAAGCGGTGAAGAAAGGGTACAGTCTCACAATCGCCGGGAGGAAACGCTACTATCGAGATCTCAATCCAGAGGATCCGGGTTATGAGCGGCAACAGGCATACGTGGAGCGCCAAGGGAAGAATACCCCCATCCAGTGAACCTCTGCCGATATGACAAAGTTGGCGATGGTTTACATTTATGAGAGAATTAAAAAGGAAGGTTTTGATGCCGCCCCAATTCACACTGTCCATGACGAACTTGTGGTTGAGGTAAAGGAGGATCAAGCAGAAAAAGTGGCAACGCTTGTTAAAGAGGAGATGGAGCGGGCGGGAAAGGAGCTTTTAAAAGAAGTTCCAGTTAGGGTGGATGTTGCTGTCTCCGACAGCTGGGAGCATTAACCCCGAGTGAAATTGAAGGGTTAGCAGTTGAAACTTGACAGTGCTAGGGAGGTGCAGTAAGATAAAAAGACAATGATTTGCCAACGCTGTGGTGAAAGACAAGCCATTTTCCAGATGCATCAGATTGTTGATGGTCAACCATCGATTGCCTATCTTTGTGAGGTTTGCGCTCAGGAGCTACAAGAAGGGGCGCAACAAACGACCTATCTTGATCGCTATGGGCGTGATCTTACCCGTTTGGCGGAGGAGGGAAAACTTGATCCTGTAATCGGAAGGGAGAACGAGATCGAGCGAATTATCCATATCTTATCCCGTAGAAAAAAGAATAATCCTGTCTTGATTGGAGATCCGGGGGTAGGGAAGACGGCGATCGTTGAGGGTTTGGCGCAGCGGATTGTTGATGGAGATGCCCCCGAAACGCTTCAAGAGAAGCGGATCGTTGCCCTAGATTTGGCTTTGATGCTTGCCGGTGCCTCTCACCGAGGTGAGTTTGAAGAGCGGTTGAAGAAGACGATTGAAGAGGTAGTTGAGGCGGAAGGCCAGATTATTCTTTTTATCGATGAGCTTCACACCGTTGTTGGAGCTGGGGCTGCTCAAGGAGCGATTGATGCCTCAAATATGTTAAAACCCGCTTTAGCGCGCGGAGAGCTGCAGTGTGTGGGAGCAACCACCCTTGATGAGTATCGGAAATACGTAGAGAAAGACGGAGCGTTGGAACGCCGGTTCCAGCCACTGATCATCAATGAACCTTCAGTTGAGGAGACGATTGAAATCCTTGACGGGTTGAAGTCACGTTACGAAGAGCATCATAAGGTTCGGGTTTCGCCGGATGCGATCAAAGCCGCAGTGGAACTTTCTGATCGTTACATTGCTGATCGCTTTCTCCCAGATAAAGCGATCGATCTTTTAGATGAAGCTTGTGCCCAAGTACGGTTAGCACAGATTCAAAAGACGAAGGTAGAGATAAGAAGACCAGGAAAGGTAGAGGTGGTCGTGCCTCGCACGGTTACTGAGGAGATTGAGAAGTTAAGAGCCACGCCGCGAAAGACGGTTGTTGATATGGAACGGCTTGAGGAGTTAGAGCTTGCACTTGAGCACAAGGTTGGAAAATGGCAGTTGGAAAAAGTTGAAAGTATTCCCGAGGTTATCAGAAGGGATATTGCGCGAATCGTTGCCCAAGCTACTGGGATTCCCGTTGAGGATCTGGCGGAGGATGAGCGCAAAAAGCTCAGTCACCTTGAAGAGCGGTTACATCAAAGAATCGTTGGTCAGGAGGAAGCCGTAAAAGTTGTCTCTGAGGCTATTCGGCGCTCCCGCGCTGGGCTCAAAGATCCCAAACGTCCAATTGGTTCCTTTATCTTTCTTGGCCCAACTGGAGTAGGGAAAACCGAAACGGCAAAAGCACTGGCAGAAGTTCTTTATGGAGATGAGGAGCTGATGGTTTGTCTTGATATGTCGGAGTATGGGGAGCGACACACCGTTTCGCGGTTGATCGGTTCTCCTCCAGGGTATGTCGGATTTGAGGAAGGAGGGCAACTTACGGAGATTGTTCGGCGCAAACCGTTCTCGATTATTCTTTTGGATGAGATCGAAAAGGCTCACCCGGATGTTTTTAATCTCCTCCTTCAAATTCTTGAGGATGGGCGGTTAACCGACGGCCATGGAAAAACAGTCGATTTCAAAAACACCGTTTTGATTATGACCTCCAATGTTGGGACAAGCACCATCTCTGAGAAGAAATTCGGTTTTGGGGATGAAAAAGAGGTACGAAAAAGCTATGAAGAGTTGAAGGGGGAGCTTCTTGAGCATCTGCGAAAAAGCTTCCGCCCAGAGTTCCTCAACCGGGTTGATGAGATTGTCGTCTTCCATCCGTTGAGCCAGAAGCATATGCACAAAATTGCGGACCTTCTTTTAGAGAAGAGCAAGAAGCTTTTGGGGGAGCGAGGAATTAATCTTGAGACAACGCTTAAGGCAAGAAATCACCTTGCTGAGGAGGGTTTTGATCCGAACTTTGGTGCTCGGCCACTTAGGCGGTTGATTCAAAGAGAGGTGGAAAATCCGATCTCTAACCGAATTATCTTGGGTGAATATCGCGAGGGCGACACTGTTGAGGTTGACCTTGTTGGGAAAGATCTTGCCTTTAAGATTAAAAAGCACGTCTCCCTTAAGGTTTAGGCGATAGATGAGGCGGGAAGAAGCTTTAAAAATCCTCCAACAAAATCTTGAGAATCAAAATCTTAGGCGCCACTGCTTTGCCGTTGAGGCTTGTATGCGTGCATTGGCCCAACGGTTTGAAGAAGATGAAAAGATGTGGGGGATTGTCGGCCTTATTCATGACGCGGATTATGAAAAAACAAAAGATAATCCTAAGGAACACACTCGTTTAACAGCGCAGTGGCTGAAGGAGGCGGGGGAGGATGAGAGGATTATCGCCGCCATTCTGAGTCATAATTTTGACTACAGAGAAGAGAATCCTCCCCAAACCAAGATGGATTGGTCACTTTATTGTTGTGATGAATTAACCGGTTTTATTGTTGCTGTTGCCCTCGTTCGTCCGGATAGGAAGTTATCTTCCGTAACAGTTGAGTCGGTTTTAAAGAAGTTCCCGGAAAAAGCATTTGCCGCGGCTGTCAAGCGGGAGCAGATTCAAAAGTGTGAGAGACAGTTGAGCATTTCTTTACCGGAATTTGTCAAGCTCTGCCTTATCGCAATGCAGGAGATTGCAGCGGATCTGGGGCTGTAGTAATGGAGATTGAATCTTTAAGGGTAGGGCAGTTGGAAACAAACTGCTACCTTGTTTTTTGCCCAAAGACAAAGGAAGCAGTGATTATTGATCCTGGTGATGCCGGAGATTTTATCAGCCAAAAAATTCTTGATCTTAAGCTTAAGCCGAAGCTAATCCTGGCAACTCACGGACACTTTGATCATATTTTGGCGGTAACGGAACTAAAACTCGCTTTTAACATCCCCTTTCTGATGCATAAGGGTGATCTTTTTCTTCTGAAGCGGGTAAAAAGAACCGCGGAGTATTTTCTTGGGTACCCGGCTGATTTACCTCCTGCTGTAGACCACTATCTTACCAAGAGAGAGGTCGTCACTTTTGGAGAAGAGAAGCTAAAGGTGATCGAGACCCCCGGGCACACTCCAGGCGGAGTTAGTTTTTATGGTTCGGCTTCGCTCACCACAGGTGGTTCGACGCCGCTCACCATAGGTGGAGTTCTTTTCTCGGGTGACACACTTTTCTGCCAAGGAGTAGGAAGAACGGACTTTTCCTACTGCGCTTATAAAGATCTGATGAAATCACTCCAGAAGTTGTTCAAGCTTCCTCCCAAAACGGTTGTCCATCCTGGCCATGGTCCTGAAACCAATCTTGTAGCAGAGCAATCCTTCTTCAGAAAAGTAGCTTAATGTCTATTTGCTGTAGGGTGCTAAAGCAACCTTGTCCCGCAGGGCGGGATAAAACGTTTGGATTCCGGTGAGAAAACGGCGCCTTAGGAAGCACCGTTTTCCGTTTGGAGGAATTACCCCTCCTTACTTCTTCTTTTTCTTCTTACCCTTTTTCCTTGCCACGCTCAATCACCTCCTCCCGACCAATAAAAAGAGCCCTCGTGCGGGCTTTCGAGAACCCCCAAATAATTTTGTACTGGGCAAGATAAGTCTTCTCCCACGCTTTCTATTTTAAGAATAAGGCGCTTGCGCGACCTTGTTCTTCACTTCGTTCAGAATAAAGATTTTTCAATATCTTTGTCAATACTTTAGTTTTGCGCTAATCTATAGTTGATGCCCAAGCCAAAAAGGAGGAGAGATGTCAAGAAGGGAAGAGTTAGAAAAAGAGGGTTGGAGAAAAATGTTTGCGGGGGGTGGGGCAAGATTGGAGGAATCCGTCGAGCTGTACAAAGAACTGGGATATGAGGTTCATTTAGAACCGATGTCAGAAGAAGACTTCCCTCCAGAGTGCAAAGGCTGCGCTGTATTGGCTAGTTGCGTAGAATACAAGGTGATTTTCATCCGCCCAAAGAAAGCGACTTGATAATCCGGGTCGCTTTTCTATTTTAGGAGGTATAACAATCCCAGTCTTTGGTTGAAATCATTCCCCAACCGTGCTATAAGATAATGGGAAGGTTGGTACTTTAACGTCGTCACTTTCATCTCGTGCCTGTTGCCGGCAGCTGGTTTCCTTGGTAGAGAAGATAAGGAGGAGGGGTGACAAGACAAACAGCAGAAATTCTCTACGTGATTCTTCAGCCTAGCCCTTTAATCATTATTGGGCTAATGGTGCTTCGTCTTCTTCTAAGTCGCCACGGAAGTTAGGTAGCTCGAGTAGAGAAACACGGAGGAGGTAAGTAATTATGAGCAGTGGTGTTGTAGTCCTCTGGATGGTGCGAATTGTGATCTTTCCAATCTTGGTTGTAGCTTAGCTCGGGTTGCTGCTTGCTCCGCTTGCGGTTTGGATGGAGGAGAAGCAGCCTGGGGGTCCGTAGCGATGGTTTGGGAGACACTTACTATCCTGGCAAGAGTAGTGGAGTTTGGTCTGCCGCTTGTTATCTGGGCAGCAATCGTTATTTGCCTACTTATCGTTGCTGCAGCTTGGGTCAAAGAGAAATTGATTGGAGACGAAATAAAGGGTTGAAAATACTTCAGCCCTTTTCTTTTTGGAGCAATCTATACGAATCGGCAAACATTTTTATCTGCTAAACTAAGGCCGCCTATGATTATCTATTTCTGCCGACATGCTCAAGAAGCGGAATCGCCTTATGATCCTAAGGAGGCGATTACGGAGCTGGGTAAAGAACAGGCTCGAGCTCTGGGGCGATTTCTCTCCGATAAAAACATCGGAGTTCTTTACTCAAGCGATCTACCACGGGCGTCGCAGACGGCCGAAATTGTCGGCAAAATCCTTAATCTTGAGCCTAAGGTTTCGGAGCAACTTCGCGAGATTTCTACTACCTCTCCTGAGGATTGGACTGATTACATCCAGAAACATCATCCCGATTTCGACTTTCTCGTCGGTGGGAGGGAATCGCTGAATATGGTGATGGAAAGAGCGCGCAAAGCTTGGGAGGAGATTCTTCGAGAGAACAAGGGCAAAAACACAGCGATCATCGGTCATGGGGTTTTCACCAAGGCCCTTTTATACTCCTTGGGTTACAAGGACTATCTGATAAGGAACGATCATGTTCCCAACACTGGGATAACCGTTTTAGAATGCACAAACGGCCAGCCTAAGCTGCTTAAATTTGCTAGCGCTGAGCACCTGTGATGATTCAAGCTGTTGGGTGATAAACACACTGTTTGCCTGAAGATCTATTCTCAGTTACAATACAGATGAAATGAAGTTTGAATACTCCTTTCTTAAAATATTTTCTGCTTCTGACTTAGCTGCCCGAAGACTCCCTTTGATGGAGGCAGAAAGCGGAAATCCTGGGCCGGTGGTTTGGCTTACTGCCTGTATTCACGGGGATGAAGTGGGGGGGATGGTGGTTGTTCAAGAGATCTTCAAAAGGTTGCGCAAGAACCCCCTTCTAAAGGGAACTCTTAAAGCTTTTCCCCTTCTTAATCCCTTCGGTTTTGAAAGCGCCTCCCGAGAGATCGCCCTCAGTGAGGAGGACCTTAACCGCTCTTTCCCCGGTAAAAAAGAAGGTTCACTCGCCGAGATGATCGCCCACAAGATCTTCACCAAAATTAAAGAGACAAAACCCAGCCTTATCCTTGATCTTCACAACGATCGGATTGACTCCATTCCTCATGCTCTGCTTGACCCGGAATCTTCCGCCGCTAATCCTAAGGTTTATGGGGAAGCTTGTGAGATCAGTTTGAGAACAGGACTTTTGGTTGTTCGAGAGAGGGAAGAGGATTCTGTGGAGGAGAGGATGGAGAGGAGCCTTTCAAGCGTTTGTCTTCAGCAAGGGGTACCAGCCCTGACGCTTGAGTTGGGAGAACCGTATGTTGTCAATGAGAAGGATATTGTGGATGGGGTGCGCGCCATCTGGAACGTTTTGGCGTTTTTTCAGATGGTTAACCCGATAAGTGAGCCTTTCAATTATTCACCTCCTGAGGAGTTTAAAGGCAAGATTCTCACGTATTACCATCAGCACGTGAGTTCAACTGCAGGAATCACTCGTTACCTTGCTAAACCAGGGGATGTTGTCAGGAAAGGACAACCGATCGCCAGGGTTTACAACGTTTTTGGGAAGCATCGAGAGACAATCGTCGCAAAGTATGACGGGATCGTGCTAGACCACACGGAGTCATCCGCCGCTTTGCCAGGAGTACCAATGATGGCTTTTGGGGTTGAAACAGAGGGAGACCGGATGATGGGAGGTGGGAGCAGGTGAGAACCAATTTTACCGCAGAGGAGGCAAAAACGATCGGTGAGGAGTTGGAGATTGATTGGAGCAAGTTTGATGTGGAGCAGTTTCGGATGGGGATGGATGTAGAGCTCGAGCACGGGACACGCGATCCCAAAACCAACGTCACCGGTGATGATCCCTTAATGACGGGGAAAATCGCCCTTGCCCACCTCAATGAATTTCCTGACTATTACACGCGGCTTTCAAGGATGGAGAAAGAGGGAGAGGATTACTGGAGCAAGAAATAAAAAAGCCGACAGGCAAAGTGCCAATCGGCTTGTTTTTAACCCCGAGGCAAGTAGCTTGCACGGATAAAGTAAGCTATCGCCAAGACGAGAGAAAATATGAAGGCGGCAAAGGTAACCGAGAAAAGAATGCTCCCTTGCTGGATCTCGAAACTGGTCGGTAGGTTAAGGGAAACCCCGTCCTCGTCGACCGAGAGTGTTGCCTGCCGCAGATCTCCGAACGTTTCTACTTTTATCCTGGACGACGAAATCTTTAGAGTCCTATCTTCTCGACCTTCTTCGAAGGAGATCTCGTACCGCTCAAAAGACGGACCGGTGAGCCTGATGACTCGCGTAACCGTGTACTCTCCGGGCGGAGGACAGCCGGAATCGCGGGAAGCTAACCAAACCACTGCTGCCACAATCAGGAAGAAAATGAGAAAAAGCAGAAACCAAACGATAAGAAGTCGTCTTAATCCTCCCATCTTTCCTCCTTACGTTGTTAATCTACCTTATTTTTAAGACTAACATATTCTAAAAAAACGTCCGCAAGTTATTTGCGGACGTGACTTTCCTCATTTAGGCCAGGCGAGATTTTGGAGAGCTTTCAACAACCGCTTTCGCGCGAGATAGAATTTTCTCTCCTTAATCCACCTTTGGGCGGATCTTAAACTCCTTTGTGCTCTTTTTCTTCGAGTAACTAACGGCCTCTCAATGATCTCCTCGAGTTCGTCGATGACATCATCAAGATAGCGAACGATTCCTTCAAGCTCCCGGTCTGGTATCGGCATCTCTGGGATCCCCAGGCGACCAAGAAGGGGGACAAGTCGCAATACACGAATCCTCTGCAGCTGCTTTGCTCTTCGCTTCTCAAGACCCGCTGCTGCTTCCTTCCGTTTAACAATAAAAGGTTTGATTTTAAGATCAAAAACTTGCGTTGGCACTCCGTCAAAGAGGATGTACCGTCCTCGTCTGCCTTTGGCGGACTCGAACGCGCTTTCTCGCTTTGCAAGAATGTGCTCCTGTTGCCGGTAAAGGTGGGATATATCCTCTACCTGCTGATAGATAAGGAGATAGAGGACGCCCCTTCTCTTGATAATCCCTTTTGCTTCAAGCTCCTTTGTGGAAAGGCGCGAAAACTTTTCCCACTCGTATTTCGGAGCTGGAATCCAGCGGGGAACAAGAAAGATCCCTTGGCTAATTGTTGTTCGGTACTTGGGAGTGAGACGGACTCGCGTTCTCTTTTGAACAACAAGAATCGGTGTTTCCCTAAGTGGTTCTGCTTCAAGAATCCCTTTCTTTATCCATCGCCATACCTGATAACCCCGAAGCGCCGGATGGTGTGGGTCTCTCTTTGCCACCTTTCCTCCCTCGTTTTAAGAGTGCTGTCTTGATTATCGGCTGCTCTGCTTAAGGTGTCAAGATACTTTATAATGGATCCGCAGTGAAAGTTCTTTTTATTTACCCCGATTTTCTTGCGACCCGCCTCGGGCGGGGAAGCGACCAGTTTGAGATCACTAAAGGCGGCTGGTACTCCGAGGGTTTAGCTTCCATTTCTGCGGTTTTAAAAGGAGAGGGTCACCAAACTTCCCTAATGCATCTGATAGAGCCGGTAAGCAAAAGTGACTTTAGGAGCACAATCGCGAAGGAAAAGCCGGATATCACCGCCTTTACCGTTAGAACCAGCGCCTTCCCGTATGTGGAGCAGTATCTAAAGTGGGTTAAAGAGTTTGACCCCTCTCTTCTGACGGTTTTGGGAGGGGTTCATGCGACAATTGCTCCTTGGGACTGTATTGAGGCGGAAGGGGCAGATATTGTTTGCGTTGGGGAAGGGGAGGGACCGATGGTTGATCTTTGTGAGGCTTTAGCGAAGAAACGAAAGTTTGACAGAATTCCAAATTTCTTGGTGAGGGAGGGGAGACGGGTGGTTGCTAATCCACCCCGAAAGCTGATCTATCCCTTGGATAGTTTGCCACTTCCTGACTTTGAATTGTTTGATTTCTCGCAGTTTGTGGCTTCCCAGACAAAAACGGCGGTGGTGATTGTTTCCCGCGGCTGTCCCTACAGCTGTGGTTACTGCTGCAACCACAAGATCAGGGAGGTTTATCCCGATCCCGAGCATTACACCCGTTTTCGCAGTCCCAAAAATACGATGCTTTATCTTAAAAAACTGCTCAAGTTCTATCCTTGGGTCTCTTATGTCCGTTTCATTGACAATATCCTGGGGATTGAGAAAGGGTGGTTGGCACAGTTTACCAAGCTTTACCAAAGAGAGGTTAGCCTTCCTTTTGCCTGTGATCACCGAGCAGACCTTGCCACCCCAGAGTTTCTTGAACTCTTAAAGGATGCTGGTTGCAATTTTATCTATTTTGGGGTGGAAAGTGGAGATGAGGATCTGAGAAAAAATGTCCTCTCCCGCTTTATGACCGATCGAGAGATTAAAGGAGCGTTTAGGGAGTGTCGGCAGCTGGGGATTAAAACCTTAGCCTTCAACATCGTTGGGTTGCCGTTTGAGACTCCAGCGAAGGTGCTCAAAACGGTCAAACTGAATGCACAGATTAATCCCAACCGGATGGTGCCCAATATCTTTACTCCTTATCCTTACACCAAAATGTACGAGATTTCCCTTAAAGAGGGGTTCATCCCTGGGCCAATCGCCGATTATCGAGATGAGGTCTTTCTTGATCAGCCTCAATTCTCAAAGAAAGAGGTGTTGTTTTTTGCCTATTTTTTCCAGCTTCTGGTGCGGTTGTATCAGCGGGTGATGAGATATCCTAAGTTTGGGAGAACGTTAGATAGGATCGTTCTTTCACCTCTTCTTCCTCGAACCTTTTTGACAACTTTGATGAAGTTTTGGCTTAAGTTTGTAGGGGAGAGTAAGGTGGTTGTTCGTAAACGGTTACCATCTTTTTACATCTTATTAAGAGACCGCGTTTTTTCCCGCATATAACGAAAGATAAAGATGGACGTTTCGAACGCAGTGAGAACGTCATATCTTTTTGCGAGACCGGATCTTCTCCCGCATCTAAACCCAAAAGAAAAAGGTCGCTAAAATATAGCGACCTTGAAGGTTAAAGTCTCCCAAACCTTGCCTTGATTATCAGCCGTAGAAAATCACGCAGTTCGATCAACGATATCCACCACGGCTCTAAGCTGTAGTGAATCAGGCAACGGTGGCAGGTAACGTAGGGCCGGTGGCCGTGGCGATAGTCTTTATAATAGCGCCGACAACCGCCGCACCAGAAGAGGTAAAAGGGAGCAAATCCTGTCCAACCTTCTCTGGTTTCGTCACCGAGATAGCGGACTCTCCCTAACCCGATGAGTAGCTTTTGGAACCCACTGAGCTTTTCAAGCTCTTCCTGTGCCTCTCTTTGTGCTTCTTGAGCTTTTAATCCGCTCCGAAGCTTCCATCCTGCGTCCATCCCTCCTCCTTAATTGGTTTTGAAACAGCTGTTCCTTTTAGCCTAAGAATACCACAGAAATCCCTCTGCAGCAAGCTATAGGGTGCTAGGTAAACTTTTGGGTGGTGAAGCGGTAGAGGATGATCTTCTCTTGGTGAGGGTCAATCCCCCCTTTTTGGCAGGCGATCGCGATCTGCTTTTCAACGGTGGAAACTCCCGTAAGTCCTGGAAGAAGCAGTCCTGATTTATAAGGGAAGTGGCCGTTAAAAACAACATCGGTGCCACTTGGAACATTGATGGGTGCAGTCCTGACAATTATCCCGTATTTCTGAGGATCAAGTTCGGCAAGATCCTCAACAAGCTTGGGTTCCCCTAAAAGATAAACCGTGTAAGAGAGAGAAGGCAGCCCATCCTCTTGAATAGGAGGGAAACGATAATCTTTGGTGGCTGCGGCAACTGCGTTGGCGATAATCTCCTCAGCAATTGAACCCCTTAAAGGAAGATAAGTACCGATGCAGCCGTGAAGCTCGCCTCTCCTTTCGATAGTGACAAAGGTTCCTGACCTTTCTCTTAGGAGCTTTAGGGGTAGCTTAACTCCTTGTGTGGAAAGTAACTTCGTTGCCTCTTCTACAGAAAGAAGATGATGCTGGCTGATCGCGGCCTCAACTGCCGCTTTAGCAAGCAAAGCGTGGGGACTCATCTTTTTCCAAGGATAAAATCAGCAACAAGATAACCGACTCCAAAGGGTCCTTCGTAGGAGAGGATTTTTGGTTGCCAATTGATTTTTTGTGCTTCAAGTATTCCCAAAAGGAAGGAGAAGGAGCGCAAACCGCATTCACCTGCCTCGGGAAAGTCTTCGTCCAAATGCAAGAAACCATCGATATCTTTTTTCTTTAGACATTCGATTAGCTGTTGGTCAAATTTTGGCCCATCGGGGTGGAAGCCGTAAGGACCATCTTCTTTAAGGCAGTGGGATAGATCACCGGAGGCGATCAAGGCGCTCGTCTTTCCTTTCGCAAGGTGAAAGCCTTTTTCAGAGCAAAAACTCTTTCCTTCTTCGAAGTAAAGTTTTTGGTAAACTTCCTTTCCTTTCGTAAAGTAGAAGCTTGGGGGTTCAAATCCAGTAATCAAGCGTTTTACTTCTCCTTTAAAATCCGGCGCAAGAAAGTATAAGGGGACGTTGAAGCCCCAATCGGGATGGGGAGCGGAGATAATAATCTGATCGGGATTCGCTTTTTTAAGCTTTTTACCAAGCTGTTTTAAACTCCCAATTGTCTTTTTAACCTTTGTTCGGTCTTCTTCGGATCCGATTGTGGGTAGAAGTAGCGGTGGATGAGGAGAGAAGCAAGCGAAAACAATATTATTAGTCATTAGACATTAGGCATTGGTCACTAGCTAATCGAGAATTAGATCTAAGTCCTGTCCGCACCTGGCACATTTACCGTTTTTGTCGTAGCGTGTGATCTGATATCCCATTCGGTCAATCATCTTTACCCCGCATTTCGGACAAAAGGTATCCTCAGAATCCAAGCCAGGGACGTTTCCGGTATAGACATACTTTAAGCCTGCCCCTTTTCCGATCCGGTAAGCTTTTTCCAGAGTTTCAACCGGTGTATCGGGAAGATGTTGGAGCTTCCAGGAGATCCCTCCTGAGAATTGGGTGATGTGCCAAGGAGTTTCTGGTCCAAGCTCGTTTTTGATAAAGTTTGCGATTCCTCTGAAAGTATCTTCGGTATCGTTGAGGGTGGGGATTACCAAGGTAGTGACCTCAACCCAAATCTTCTTCTCTTTCATTCTTTTTAAGGTCTCCAATACCGGTTTAAGCCGTCCGCCGCAGTTTTCCCGGTAAAAATCTTCAGTAAATCCTTTTAGGTCTACATTGGCCGCATCCAAGTAAGGGGCAACTATCTCAAAAGCTTCTTTTGACAAGAACCCGTTGGTGACCCAGTTGTTCTTTAATCCTTCTTTTTTGGCGAGTTTCATCGTCTCCAGTGCGTATTCCAGAAAAACGGTTGGTTCGGTATAGGTGTAGGAGATGCTCGGCAGGCCGTTTTCTTTGGCACGTTTTACGATTTCTTTCGGGGAAAGATTCTCACCGGCGATTGTTCCATTTAACTTTGGGCTTTGGGAGATATCCCAGTTTTGGCAGTTGCGGCAGGCAAAATTGCAGCCAACGGTTGCAACCGAAAGAGAATATGTTCCCGGAAGAAAGTGGAAGAACGGTTTTTTCTCAATTGGATCGATATGACAGGCGATAGCTTTACCATAAACTAAGGAGTAAAGCTTCCCGTCTTGATTCTCACGAACTCCACAGATTCCTCGTTTTCCTGGAAGGATGGCGCAGTAATGGGCACAGTTTCGGCATTGGACTGCCCTCCCTTCTAGCTTTTTGTATAACAGTGCTTCCTTCACCCCCTTTATTATATACACTGTTAGGGTGATAGAGTGTATTTTTGTTTCAGATAACGCAGATCTTTCGCTAGGTTAGGAATTTGCGTGCCTGCCACGTATACGACACTCCCGCGAGATCTGGACGTAGTCAAGATGAGTAGGAAGGAGTTATACGTGGTATTATTTACGAAGATGGCAGAAGAAATCACAAAAGAAACTAAAGAAAAGGAGGCACTGGCGATTCCCGAGTTTAGACCAGGAGATACGATTATGGTTTCCTATCGGATACATGAAGAGGGAAAAGAGCGAATTCAGCCCTTTGAGGGGATAGTGATTGCGATTAAAGGGGCTGGTACCTCCAAGACATTTACCGTAAGAAAGCTTGCCTCGCAAGGGATTGGAGTGGAGCGGATTTTTCCTCTCTATTCCCCTAATATCCAGAAGATCAAGGTCATTAAGCGAGGAAAAGTACGGCGAGCGAAGCTTTATTATTTGAGAGAAAAAGCGGGGAAGAAGGAGACGCGAATCAAAGGTGCGAAAGAACGCTAATTTCCACTATGAAAGAAAACTTTGGCGGGATGGTTTAGGACTTGTTGCCGGGGTGGATGAGGTCGGTCGCGGGGCATGGGCCGGTCCACTTTTTGCGGGGGCGGTGATCTTTCCTCAAGAAGCAAAATTGAAGTTTCCTCTCACTGATTCCAAACTTCTTACACCAACGAAGCGGATCGAGTTGGCAAGCGGGATAAAAACTCAAGCGCTTGCCTTTGCCGTTGCCCAGGCAGAGACCTCTCTTATTGAGCGCTGTGGTATCTCCTTTGCGACCGAGTACGCGATGCTTAAGGCTCTGGAAGAATTAGGATTA
>Ga0315296_10003160_pt1 | contig 13851 bp, 13 predicted proteins | sample YL17G14_18_MG_FD_203921 | JGI IMG/M metagenome (GOLD analysis project Ga0315296, IMG submission 203921) | Sediment microbial communities from Yellowstone Lake, YNP, Wyoming, USA - YL17G14_18 | ecosystem: Environmental > Aquatic > Freshwater > Lake > Sediment | place: USA: Wyoming | collected... | reverse complement strand
AAATTGTAGTAGTTTTAGTATTGTTACTTTGTTATCTTATAGTCTTTACAAATCTAGTTATCAAAGAGGTGAGGATTGAAGAGTGGGGTTCAATAATTATATTCGGACCAGCAATATTTATTTGTTATCTTATTCTTTTGTTTTTAATATGTTTAATTCTCTTTAATATTTTCAAAAAATATTATACTCTCTCCGAAGAAGACAAGTTAAAAACGCAATATTTTTTAATCGGATGTTCCATTTTCGCCTTATTCAATATAGTCTTCAATATAATATTAGTCCATACTTATTATCAAAAATATAGCGATATTTTTGGCACCAATCTTTCTACAATTTTTCTCCTTAGTTTTATCACTTACGCCGTTGTTAAGCGAGAATTGTTTGGAATAAAGGTTATTTTAACTCAAGCTTTGGTCGGCACATTCGCCGTCTTACTTTTCGTTCAGATATTGCTCTCAGAATCACTTTTTGAATATATTCGGAATGGAATTCTTTTTGCAACCTTTCTCTTAGTTGGTTATCTTTTAATAAAGAGTGTTTTCCGAGAAATTAAAGATAGAGAGAAAATAGTAAAATTAACCAAGAAATTAGCAGAAGATGAAAGAAAACTCAAAGAAGTTTTCAAAGAGATTGGCGAAGAAAAACAAAGAAGGATAGAGAGGGTTTATTCTTCGTCTGCCGAAAAAGAATTAGAGATGCTAAAATTAAAAGAGAGGATTCACGAATTAGAGGGAAAACTAAGAGAGAAAAGTAAAAAAAGATAAAAATTATTAATGGAAAACCGAAGGAGGTCTTTTGTAAAATCAATAACTTATAGGATGGCAGCGACCATTGCTCTTGGTATCTTATCTTGGGTTTTTACAAAAAGTGCCCTTCAGACTTCGGCCATTACAATAATTTTCACAATTTTAGCCACTGTTATTTATTATTTCCACGAAAGAATTTGGGATAAAATAAATTGGGGTAGACGTGAACAAAAGAAATTAAATTCTTAGAAGAATATGATAATTGAGAAAATTTTGAAAGCCATTTGGAAAGAATTTATTTACGGAGGGCATTTACAGACCCTAGGGTCAGTCAGTATTGTTTTGGTTTCAGCTATATTATTGAATATTAAAATTAGTTGGGATATTTTATTTATTTCTTACTTTCTTTTTTACCCACTTTATTTATACAACCGCTATAAAGAATTAAAAATAGATTATTTAACTAATCCCCAAAGGACAGAGTACCTTAAGACTTATATAGATAAAGCCCCCCTTATTCTTACTCTTGTAATTTTTGTTTTAACTTTCGGTTTGGTTTATTTGGCTAATTTTTCTTCTATAATCTTTGTTTTGCTGGTGCTTTTATTGGGTCTTCTCTATAGTGTAATTTTTAAAAAAATTACTAAGAAAATACCCCTTTTTAAAAACCTCTATGTTGCTACCTTTTTTGCTATATTAGTGTTTTTTCCGATTATTTATTACTCTTATTCTTTAACAAATATTTTAAGAATTAGTGCTGTAATATTGGCCGTATTTATCTTTCTCAAAGCTTTTATGATGCAGATTTTACTCGATTTAAAAGATGTAGAGGGGGACGGGAAAATAGGTTTACTTACTTTTCCAACAATATTTAGCGAAGAAGCCACTTTCAGGGTCCTTAAAACAACGAGTGTCTTTGTTACCATTCTAATTCCAATTGTTGCTTTTTATTTTAATTTTTTCCCAAAATCTTTTTTAATGCTTATTTTAACTATCCCCTTTGATTTCTGCTGCTTCAGGTTAGCTAAAGAAAAAAATTATCTTGGCTACATTTTGATGAGTGGAATATTTCTTCTTTGGCCGATTTTAATTTTAGTTGGTAAAATCATATTATGACCGAACTACCTATTTATAATAAAATCTTTGTAATTTTAATTGACCTTATTGCTATTTGGTTGGCTTTTACAGTCTATGTTAATAATCCCAAGGGAAAATTAAATAAAACATTTCTATGGATGACAGTTTTTATGTTTCTCTGGGTAAATTTTGCTTTTCTCGCGAGATTAGTTGGCAGAGCCGATCTATCTATCGCCGAAACATTTCTTCATATTGCTTGGTTTGTCACGCCGCTGTTCTTTACTGCCCTTTATTTTTTAATAATTTTCCTTCTTAAAAAAGAAAAAGAATACCAACTTGTAACCGCGGGTGTTGTAATTGTTGGTATAAGCTCAGCTTTTGTTACAGGATTTACCCATTGGATTGTTGCTGGAACAAAATTTGTCAACGAGATTTTAAGGGTAGTTTATGGTCCAGGCATGATACCATTTTTAGGCGGAATATTTTTTATAATATGCGCGACTTTATACCCTTTGTTTAAGAGTTATTTTAAAGAACCCGCCGGGGAGAGAAAAAAACTAGAATATTTTATAGTCGGAGCACTTATATTTTATTTAGCGAATCTCATCTTTAATATAGCTCTTCCGGTGCTGTACGATATTGCTCGTTTCTATTTTATAGGAGACTATTCTGCTATTTTCTTGTTGGGTTTTACTGCTTACGCTATCATTACACAAGAATTATTTGGTATTCGCGTTCTTTTGACTCAAGCTTTAGTAGGTGTTATTGCTGTTTTGCTTCTATCTCAAGCATTAACTGCTTCTAGTTGGGGAGACTTTTCCTGGAAATTTGCCATATTTTTGTTTTTTATCTATTCTGGATATCTTTTGGTTCAAAGCGTTGTTAAAGAAATCAAACAGCGCACCGAACTTCAACGGCTTTACGAAGAAGTGGATAGATTATCGCGGGCGAAGTCAGAGTTTATTTCAATTGCCTCTCATCAATTACGAACGCCCTTAACCGCGGTTAAGGGCTATATCTCCATGATTCTTGAAGGGAGCTACGGCAAATTTTCTGATAAAGCAAAAACGCCGTTAGAGAATGTCTATAAATCCAATGAAAGGTTGATTAATTTGGTAAATAATCTTTTGAATATTTCCCGAATTGAGTCGGGGAAAATGGAGTTTGAGCCCCAAATATCGTCTATAGAAGAGATAGTTGAGGGCGTGGTGGCAGAGCTAAAAATTACGGCAGAAAAGAAAAAGCTTTATTTGAAATGGGAAGAGGCAAAAACTCCTTTGCCCAAACTTTTATTAGACCAGGATAAAATGAGACAGGTAATTTTAAATTTGGTTGATAACGCTATCAAATACACCGAAAAAGGAGGAATAACCCTAAATACCCAAATTCTAAATTCTAAACTCCAAATTCAGATAAGAGATACCGGTGAAGGAATGGAGAAAGAAGAATTAGCAAAGACATTCGAGAGCTTTTCCCGGGGCGTGGTGGGCACAAAACTTTATACCGAAGGGGCTGGTTTGGGTTTATATATTGCCAGAAAATTTGTCGAGATGCACGGCGGCAAGGTCTGGGCAGAGTCCGAAGGCAAAAGCAAAGGCAGTACATTTAATATTGAATTGCCGATAAAGTAAAGGTCAAATAATTTTAAGCCAAACTAAAATTTATGGCAAAAATATTATTAATTGAGGATGAAAGGGTTTTAGCCGAGATGTATGAAAACAAATTCGACGAGGCAGGCTATGAGACCGACCTAGTTTTTTCGGCAGAGGACGCGCTTGAATATCTGAAAACTAAGAAGCCAGATTTAATTCTGCTCGATATTCTATTGCCGAAGGAAAACGGAATTGGGTTTTTAGGAAAATTGAAAGAAATTGCCGGAACATCCCAAATTCCAGTGGTTGGTTTGTCGAATTTCGATGACCCAGAAACGAAAAAGAAGGCATTTCAATTGGGCGTAAAAGAATATTTGATTAAAACCCAGTATACTCCTCAAGAGCTTTTGGCGAAGATAAAGAAATATTTAGAATAAAATATCAAGAATAAAAATGGAAGATAGGTTTAAAAACTATGTAATCGGGGTTGATGGTGGCGGAACAAAAACCGTAGCAGCCTTGGCAGATTTAGATGGTAAAATTTTAAAGCTTGGTAGAGTGGGTCCTTCCAGCCCACGAAATGTTGGAATTAAAAGAGCGGCCCAAAATATAGCCCAAGCAATTAAAAAAGTTTTTAAAAAAGGAAAAAACGGAAGGATTCTGTCAGCTTTTGTAGGATTGCCGGCAGTTGAAGAGGAGTATAGGAACAAAAAAGGAGAAATTAAAAAAGCACTTTTAAAACAAAAAAAGATTTCAGCAATTTTAAGAGGGAAAGTAACCATAGGAAGCGACCAAATAGTTGCTTTCAGGTCGGGCACTGACGAGAGAGACGGCGTTTTACTGATAGCGAGTACAGGTTGCGCGGCCCATGGGTGGAAAGGAGAAAAAGAAGTAAAATGTACAGGTTGGGGGTGGTTGGCAGATGAAGGAGCAGCTTTTTGGGTTGGCCAAAAAGCTTTTCAGGCGATTTTAAAAGAATTAGATGGCCGAGGGCCAAAGACTTTATTAACGAAAATAGTTTCCCAGAAATTAAAGGTTAAAACAAAAGAGGGTTTGTCAGCAAAGATTTATTCTAAAAATCCAACAGAAATTCTTCCTCTGCTTTCAGCTTTTACAGATAATGCAGCCAGAAAAGGGGATAAGGTTAGCCGGGGAATATTAACAGAAGCTGCTAAAGAATTAGCCCTTTCTACAAAAACAGTGATTAAAAAATTAAAATTTAAAAACCAAAAATTTCCGATAGTTTTAGTGGGCGGAATGTTTAAATCAAATATTATTTTAGATACTGTTCGGAAAGAAGTAAAAAAAGTTGCTCCCGCAGCACAATTTATTCAGTCCCCAAAAGCGCCAGCAATTGGTGCAGTAAGATTAGCTATTGAAAAATTGAATGAGTAAGGTTTTAAAAGTAAACCGGCAAAACTTAAAAAAAATCATTAAAATAGCAATAAACTTAATCAGGCAGGGTGAAGTTTTGGTTTGTCCGACAGATACAGTTTATGGGTTGGTAGCTGATGCCACAAATAAAAAAGCAGTAAAAAAACTTTTTAAAATTAAAAAAAGAAAAAGTAAAAATGCACTTCCAATTTTTGTCAAAGATTTGAAGATGGCAAAGAGATTTTCCGAAATTAACAAAGAAAAGGAAAAAATTTTAAGGAAAGTTTGGCCAGGAAAAGTAACAGTTATTTTAAAAAAGAAAAAAGGAGTAAAAATTTTCGGTGTTGATAGGAAAACAATTGGCTTAAGAATTCCGAATTATAAATTAGTTAAGATTTTACTTTCAAAAATAAAAAAACCCCTGACCGGAACTTCGGCCAATATTTCAGGAAAGCCGGCCTCAACCAAGATTAAAGCAGTAATTAGCCAATTTAAAAATAAAGAAGATTTGCCGGATTTGATTTTGAGCGTCGGCAATTTAAAAAAATCTTTGCCGTCAACGGTAATTGATTTAACTTCCAAAAAGTTTAAAATCCTAAGAGAGGGAGAAATAAGAATATAAGAAATGTCACGGTCGCTAACGCTCCTGTTCCATTTCTTGATTCTTGCGGCTGCGCCGTAAAAATTAATTAATCCAATGCTTAAAGAAAACGACCCAAAGATTTATGAGTTAATCGAGGCGGAAAAACAAAGACGAAGAGAAGGGCTGGAAATGATTCCTTCAGAAAATCATACCTCATCGGCTGTTCTTGAGGCATTGGGTTCTATACTGACAGACAAATACTCGGAAGGTTATCCTGGAAAGCGTTATTATGGAGGTAATCAGTTTATCGACGAAGTGGAAAAATTAGCTATTGAACGAGCAAAGAAGCTATTTGGGGTTCCGCATGCTAATGTTCAACCCTATTCTGGCAGCCCCGCCAACTTTGCTGTTTATTTAGCGACTTGTAATATTGGAGATACCATAATGGGCCAAAATCTTCCCGATGGTGGGCATCTAACTCATGGTTGGAGGGCCAATATCTCATCTCATTTTTTTAAAAGCGTTCCCTATCATGTTAAGAAAGATGGCTATATTGATATTGAAGAGGTGAGAGTCTTGGCGCAAGAACACAGGCCAAAACTTATCTGGTGTGGGGCAACAGCTTATGTCAGAGAGTTTCCTTTCGAGGAGATTTCCAAAATTGCCGATGAAATCGGAGCTTATTTTGTGGCTGATATTGCTCATATCGCAGGTTTAATTGTCGCTGGTGTTCATAAAAGTCCAGTCAAATTTGCTCACATTATTACTACCACCACTCATAAAACTCTGAGAGGACCAAGGGGAGGTATAATTATGGTTACCGAGAAAGGTTTGGAAAAAGAACCAGAACTTTCAGAAAAGATAGACAGAGCCGTATTCCCAGGAGGCGTCCAAGGAGGCCCCCACAACCATCAAACAGCGGCGATTGCCGTGGCTTTAGGCGAAGCATTAAAGCCAGAATTTAAAGAATATGGAAAGCAAATTGTAAAGAATGCCAGGAAACTGGCTGAAGAACTAATGGAAAAAGGCGTAAAGCTCGTCTCTAATGGTACGGATAATCACATGATTTTAATTGATTTGACGCCAGATGGATCGGGAAGGGGAGTGTTTTTGCAGGACGCCTTGGATACGGCCGGGATAACCGTAAATAAAAATACTATACCGGGAGATCCTTCAACGCCCTTCTATCCAAGCGGAGTCCGTCTCGGCACACCCGCTATCACTACAAGGGGTATGAGAGAAGACGAAATGAAATTTATCGCTGACTGGATAGCTCGCGTAGTCCATGAAATTAAAGGTTATCAATTGCCAGAAACCAAAGAAGAAAGAAATGAATATCTAAAGAAATTTAGAGAGGACATAGCAAAAAATGAATTAATAAAAAAAATAAAAAAAGAAGTTTTAGAACTTGGTAAAAACTTTCCTATCCCAGCCATTTCATGAACCCCCACACCAAACAAGCACATGTTTCACATTTTAGCACCTCTGGTGCCCGTGCTTGTTATGGTGTGGGGGTGAAAATTCTCAATGGTAAAAATTTATCTGAACGCATTTTAACGAATCTTAAAAAAGCAATTAAAAACCGCCGCTTGAAATTAAGATTGGCGGTAATTTTAATAGGAGATAATCCAATTTCTCAGGTTTTTATCAATCAGAAAAAGACAGCTTGCGAAAAAGTAGGTATTAATTTTAAGCTATTTCAATTTTCAGCTAAAATTAACCCCCAAAAATTAAAAAGAGAAATTGAGAAGATTGTTAAAAGTGCCGATAATTCAGGAGTGATTATTCAATTACCCCTACCTAAAAAATTTATTCCCGAAGAATTTTTGAATCTTATCCCGGAAGGAAAAGATATTGATTGTCTTTCTGAAAAAAGTTTGGGGAAGTTTTATCAAGGAGTATTATCGATCCTACCGCCGACTGTTGCCGGTATTTTAAGTCTTTTAAGAAGATATCATATAAATGTAAAGGGGAAAAATGTCGTTATTCTGGGAGATGGCAGATTAGTTGGTTTTCCTTTAGCCACTCAACTCTTAAGAGAAAAAGCCACTGTTTCGGTGTTAAATGAATTTACAAAAGACACGCCTTCTTTTACTAAAAAAGCAGATATTTTAATCTCGGGAGTCGGCAAACCAAATTTAATTAGAGGAAAAATTATTAAAAAAGGAGCAATAGTAGTTGATGCTGGAACTTCCTTTAAGAAAGGGAAATTGGTAGGAGATATCGAATTTCAATCGGTTTCAAAAAAAGCGAGCTTCCTTACACCGACACCAGGGGGCGTTGGCCCAATGACCGTAGCTCATTTACTTAAAAATTTAGTTGGACTAAAAATTAAATAGGTAATTGATGGATTTATTTCTTTTTCAAAAAATTAATCACTTGGCTGGGAAATGGCTTTGCTTAGATACTCTGGCTATTTTTTTTGCCAAATATTTTGAATATGTTTTAATTTTGTGCCTGCTTTTTTTCTTAATAAGAAATTTGAAAAAATATTGGCCAATGATTCTCCAGGCATTTTTGGCAGCAATTTTGGCAAGATTTGTAATAGTCGAGATTATTCGTTATTTTCTGCCAAAGTCTCGGCCATTTGTTGAGAATCATGTGAACCTACTCATTCCTTATAATCAATATGAATCTTCTTTTCCTTCGGGTCACGCCGCCTTCTATTTCGCAATAAGCATGGTTGTTTTTCTTTATCTAAAAAAAGTTTACCCCCGACCAAAATTTTGGTGGGGGGCTGGCCTTTTATTTTTTGTAGCCAGTTTTTTAATTGTAATTTGCCGGGTTTTTGTTGGTATTCATTGGCCATCTGACATTTTAATCGGTGCTTTAATCGGGGTTTTTTCTGCTTTTTTGATTATTATTCTGTCTCGGAAAACCCTTTTAATTGGGAGGACAAAATAACCACGATAATTGTGATTATTATTGCATAGATAAATTTGTCAACGAGACCGCATTATTGGGCGAGGAGAGAGTCGAACTCTCATGAGCTTGCGCTCACAGCATTTTGAGTGCTGCGTGTCTACCGTTCCACCACTCGCCCATATCTAATCTAAATTTAGCAAATTTTACTTATTTTTCAATTCAAAATCACATTCTTTATTTGAACACTTTGTTTGCCCCCTCTTTGTTGTTACTAAAAGCGATTTACACTTCGGACATTTTTTGCCAATTGGTTTATCCCATAAAGCAAAATCGCAGTCTGGCCAGCGAGAGCAGCCATAAAAAATCTTTCTTTTTTTAGTCCTTTTTTCAATAATTTTTCCTTTTTTACATTTTGGACATTTAACTCCTAAATCATTTTCTTCTAAAGATTCAGTATATCTGCATTTTGGAAAACGAGGGCAGGCATAGAATTTTCCAAATTTTCCAAGACGAATTACAATTTGGGCCCCACATTTGGGGCAAGTTTTTTCAGTTGGTTTGCCAGAAACCTCTGTTTTTGAAACTTCTTGATATTTTTGTTGCAGGTTTTCTTCAAAAGGTTCGTAAAACTCTTTTATTACTGGGATCCATTTCATTTGACCGTTGGCAATTTTGTCCAAGTCTTCTTCCATTTGAGCTGTAAAGTTGACATCGACAATTTTGGGGAAATGGTTGACTAAAATGTCATTTACCACAATTCCAATTTCGGTTGGTCGGAATCTCTTTTCTTCATTTTTTTCGATATAATTTCTTTCCTGGATTGTAGACAAAATCGGAGCATAAGTAGAGGGCCGACCGATTCCATTTTCTTCCAGGGCTTTAATTAAAGTAGCTTCTGTATATCTTGGAGGGGGTTGGGTAAAATGCTGGCCAGCTATTAATTTTATAAGTTTTAAAAGTTCATTTATTGCCAAAGCCGGTAATTCAGCTTCTTTATATTTTATTGGATAAATTTTTAGGCAACCATCGAACTTTAGCATTTGACCGGTAGCTCTGAATGTATATTTTTTGGCACTAATATCAACTGTTGTTGAATCAAAAATGGCTTGAGCCATTTGGCAGGCAATAAATCTTCTCCAGATTAAGTCATAAAGACGATATTGGTTCTCATCTAATTTTTCTTTTAAGTTTTCTGGTGTTTTGTCCGGATAGGTTGGTCTTATTGCTTCATGGGCTTCTTGGACCCTACCTTTTGCCTTGTACTTTCTTAAAAAACCAGCCCAATATTCTTTACCATAGTTTTTAATAATAAATTTTTTGGCGGCAAAAAGAGAAAGGTTAGAAAGATTTAGAGAATCTGTTCTGTGATAAGTAATATAGCCAGTCTCGTAAAGTCTTTGGGCGATTTGCATCGTAAATCTGGCAGGAAATTTAAATTTTTGCCAGGCATCTTGCTGTAAGGTACTGGTTGTAAAAGGAGGTAGGGGATTTCTTTTTGTTTCTTTCTTTTCAACGTTAATTACTTTGTATTCGGTCCCTTTTAAATCTGTGACAATTTTGTCTGCCTCTTTTTTTGTTTTAATACCAAGTTTTGGAATAATTTCCCCGTCTTTCTTAACTAGGGTAGCTTCAAATAAAAGATTTTTCTTTTTTATCTTTTTGAGCCGGGCAACTATTGTCCAGTATTCTTGAGGTATAAAGTTTTCAATTTCTCTTTCCCTTTCTGCTACCAGCCTGACTGCTACTGACTGAACTCTGCCAGCCGACAATCCCCTCACAACTTTTTTCCATAAAAAAGGAGATAATTTATAACCAACGATTCTATCGAGTACCCTTCTTGCCTGCTGGGCGTCAACTAAATTCATATCGATTTTCTGTGGGCTCTTAAGGGCTTCCTCAATGGCAGGTTTTGTAATTTCGTGAAAAACAATTCTTTGATACGGTTTTTTATTATCGAGATTTAAAATTTGTGTTAGATGCCAGGCAATACTTTCTCCTTCCCTGTCTGGGTCCATGGCTAAAATTGTGGCTTCCGCTTTTTCAACATTTTCTTTAAGAATTTTTATAACCTTTTTGGCCTTCGGAATCATTAAATATTTTGGTTGAAAGTCGTTTTTGACATCCAGGCCAAATTCATTTTTTGGCAGGTCTCTGACATGACCAAAAGAAGCCAGAACTTTATATTTTCGGCCCAAAAATTTTTGAAGACTTCTTGATTTTGTTGGTGATTCAACAAGAACTAATTGCATATATATTTGCACCCAAATTTCTTATTTTACCATTTATTTCCAAAATAGCAAGGGTACTGGTTACAATAGCGGTGGGTAATTTTGTCTTTTCGATAATTTTATCAATATATAAAGACCCTTCCTTTAGGGTGTTCAGAATTAATTGCTCCTCTTTAGTTTCACCAATTATTTCTTTAATTACTGCTTTTTTTGGTAATTTTAATTCTACTAAAATATCATTTGCACTTTCAACTAATTTTGCTCCTTCTTTAATTAGCTTATTGGGTCCCTTGGAATTAGATGAATGAATTGGGCCGGGAACAGCGAAAATTTTTCTTCCTTGTTTTTTAGCCCATTGAGCAGTAATGAGGGCTCCAGATTTGTCTTTAGCTTCTACCACCAAAACTCCCAGACTCAAGCCAGAAATAATTCGATTTCTTTGGGGAAAAGTAAATTTAGAACCAGGTGTTCCTGGTGGATATTCTGAAATGAGATAACCGCTGGTTTCTAAAATTTTCCGGGCCAACTTAATATTCGATGTAGGATAGATTGATTTTTCATCAATGCCTGTTCCCAAAACCGCAATTGTTCTTTTCCCTCTTTCAACCGCTGCTTGATGAGCAAAAGTATCAATGCCAGGAGCCAAACCGGACACAATGGTTAACCCAGTTTCAGCTAAATCTCCTGCAATTTCCAAGGCTATTTCCTTTCCGTAAGTGGAACATCTTCTTGTGCCGACGATAGCAAAGCAATTTTCTTTTGGCAAAACTTCTCCTCTGCAATAAAGAACTTTTGGTGGATTTTTGATTTCTTTTAAAAGCTTTGGATAATTTTTGTCTTCTAAAGATATAGTTTTAATTCCTTCCATATTTTTTGACTTTACCCCAGTTAAATTTGCTTTGCAACCATTTAACGGGGTTTATCATTTTACTTTTAATTTCTCAATTGCTTCAGATAATATTTGGCAATACAAGTTCAAGCCGACCTGATTGATGTTGCCCGATTGTTCTTTTCCCAAAATATTTCCCGCCCCCCGGATTTCTAAATCACGTAGCGCGATTTTGTAGCCAGAGCCCAGTTCTTCAGCTTCTTTCAGCGCCCGGAGCCTTTCTTTGGATAGGGGAGAAAGTTTCCACGGATATAAAAAATAAGCAAAGGCTTGAATATGGGAACGACCAATTCTGCCCCGAATTTGATATGCCTGAGATAACCCTAAACGAGTGCTATCTGCCACAATTAAAGTATTGACATTTGGTAAATCCAAACCATTTTCAATAATAGTGGTGGCAACCAAAACATCAATTTTTTTGTTTTGGAAGTCATTCATTGCTTTAACCAATACTTTTTCTTTGAGTCTGCCGTGGGCGATACCAATCCGCCAGCTGGCGGATGCTTTAGGACGCCACCCACCCGCCACCCTCCCGCTCTCGCGGGCCCCTAAAGTTTCTAAAAATTTTTTGACCACCTCAATTGTTTCTACTCGGTTATGCAAATAATAAACTTGGCCCTTCTTTGAAATTTCATTTTCAATTGCCGTTTTAATTATTTTTTCTGAAAATGGTGCGACAAAAGTTTTAACCGGCAATCTGCCGGCTGGCGGAGTTTGGATTAGGCTAATATTTTTTAGAGAAGATAGGGCCAAATAAAGGGTTCTGGGAATCGGGGTGGCCGATAAAGATAAAACATCTAAAGAGCTTCGTATCCTTTTCAATTTTTCTTTTTGTCTGACGCCAAATCTTTGCTCGTCGTCAATAATCAGTAACCCCAGGTTTTTGAATTCAACATCTTTCGAAAGGAGCCGGTGGGTGCCAATAACTATATCGATTTTAGCTCCTTTTAAATTTTCGATTATTTCTTTTTGCTCTTTTTTTGACTGCAAGCGGGAAAGAAGGGCAATTTTGATTGGCAGATTTTGTAATCTTTCTTTAAAACTTTGAAAATGCTGATTAGCTAAAATTGTGGTCGGACAAATCATTGCTGCCTGATATCCTGATTTGACCGCTTTGACAATGACCCGCAAAGCCACTTCAGTTTTCCCGAAACCGACATCGCCGCAAATTAATCTATCCATTGGCTTTTCGGATTCTAAATCCTTTTGTATATCCTCAATTGCCTGAATTTGGTCTGGAGTTTCCTGGTAGGGAAAGGAAGAAGCTAAATGAGAATCTATTTCGTCTTCTGGTAGATAAGGCGGCCGACTGGTAATTTCTCTAATAGCTGTAATTTCCAACAATTCTTTGGCTAATTTTTCAGCAGCTTCCTTAATTTTCTTTTTTGTTTTTTGCCAGAGTTGAGAACCGAGCCTCGAAATTTTTGGTTCGATAAAACCAATGTAGCGAGAAAGTTTTCTTTCTAATCCCGCTGGCACATATAATCTATCGCCAGCAGCATATTCAAGTTGATAATATTTTTGATTTTCAATTTCTAATTGTTGATTAAAAATTCCAATTCCGTGGTCGAGATGAACCAAGTAGTCTCCGGGTTTTAATCCTTTTAAATCGGAAAATAATTTCTGGGATTTTAATTTCTTTTTTAGAATTTCTTTAGAAACTCTTTCGTCCTCAATTTTAATATCTAAAATTTCAACATTTTCAATTTTATTCCCCAAAAAATCGAAACGAACAGCGTTTTTTGAATTAACAGGAAACACATCAACAATGCCCCCTCTTTGGGAAAGCTCGCCTGGATTTTCAATGGTTTGAACTTTTTCGTATCCCATTTCATCTAATTTCCTCAAGAATTGAGAAAAATTATATTTTTGATTTTTTTCTAAATATAAAGTGTTGTCTTGGAAAAAAGACTGGGTTTTTCTCGCCTCTAAAATTTTATTTAGATTTTTTTCAAACCAAACCAACCCCTTTTCCAAAAAGTAGGGGGTAATAGCGCAGATTAAAACCTTATCTAAAGCCGTCCTTGACAAATCAATTTATTTTTAGTATAATATAGGCGTAGTGTTCTTTCAATATTAAGCGTTTTTACTTTCCAGTCTATCTGTAAGCGGCTTGCTGAGCACATAAATTTTATTTTATGTGCTCGGGACAAAATCTAGGCAAACCCTCCTTTAGCTTAGAGCCATAAAGGCTATGGATTAAAACGTTTGTTTTAAATCCGTAGCCCTTACAGATAGACTGGAGGGTGGAAAATCGATCTTTGACAAGGAGGTAACGGGGGATGAGAGGCGAAGTAATCACAACCAGGAAGATTCAGCTTCCGCCAGGCTTCACACTGGAGGAAGTTGATGAGGACGTCGTTCATCTCCATTACGGAGCTGAACGAATAGCAACGTTCGCAGCAAGAGGCGTGGATCCGAAAGTAATCCAGGCCACAGCAGAAGCATATCTCGCAGCAGAGAGCAGATGAAGTCCCCCAGCAGTGTACGAGCCGAG
>Ga0315296_10003159_pt1 | contig 13851 bp, 8 predicted proteins | sample YL17G14_18_MG_FD_203921 | JGI IMG/M metagenome (GOLD analysis project Ga0315296, IMG submission 203921) | Sediment microbial communities from Yellowstone Lake, YNP, Wyoming, USA - YL17G14_18 | ecosystem: Environmental > Aquatic > Freshwater > Lake > Sediment | place: USA: Wyoming | collected... | reverse complement strand
GCCTCCGGGGATACCCTCTGGACCAGGACCTTCGGGGGGGCGGGCACCGAATATGGTGAGTCCGTCCAGCAGACCACGGACGGGGGCTACATCGTCGCGGGGTCGACCTCTTCTTTCGGGAACGGCTGGCAGGTCTACCTGATCAAGACCAATGCCACCGGAGATACCCTCTGGACCAGGACCTACGGGGGGGCGGGCGACGATTACGGCTACTCCGTCCAGCAGACCTCGGACACGGGCTACATCGTCGCAGGATATACCGGTTCTTTCGGGAACGGCGACCAGGTCTACCTCATCAAGACCAATGCCACCGGAGATACCCTCTGGACCCGGACCTACGGAGGGACGGACTACGATTATGGTTACTCCGTTCGGCAGACCACGGATGGAGGCTACGTCGTTACGGGATCTACCACTTCTTTCGGGAACGGCGACCAGGTCTACCTCATCAAGACCAATGCCACCGGAGATACCCTCTGGACCAAGACCCACGGGGGGACGGGTTCCGAGGGGGGGGGCTACGTCCAGCAGACCACGGATGGAGGCTACGTCGTCCCGGGAACGACCACTTCTTTCGGGAACGGCTGGCAGGTCTACCTGATCAAGACGGATGCGAATGGGAATGTAGGAGTAGAAGAAACAGCAGGGGTTAGGGGTCAGGGGTTAGAGGTTAGAATAACGGCAAAACCGAACCCTTTCACATCCTTTGCTTCCGTCCCCGGGCATGAAGGCGAGCGGTTCGTAATGTACGACATCGCGGGGAGGAAGGTCGGGACCTACAAGGGCGACCGGGTCGGGGAGGGGCTGGTGCCGGGGGTATACTTCCTGAAGTATCAAGAGATGCTGAAACAACCCATGAATCAAGTTCAGGGCATGGTTCAGCATGACGAGATTGTGCGCATCGTGAAAGTGAGATAAGCCGGAGAGAACCAAGCCAAGAGAAACAAAAGAAAAAGAACCGAGGGGGCGGGGCTTCGCCCCGCCCCCGGAAGAAGAAAGGAAGATAAAATGAATTGGTCTGTACTCGTGCAAATATTAATAATCATCGTAGGTTGGTTTATAATAAATTGGCTTGGTTCTTTACGCGACCGCGCCAATAAATTGCGTGATATAAGGTTGGAGTATTTGATAAAAACATTCCAAAAACTCGCCAATGCTTCAATAAGAGGGCCGGACCCTCAATATCATCGTGATATCGAAGAGGCAACTTCTGACATTCATTTGTTTGGGACTGAATCCCAAATAGAAAAAGTTAATGATTATTGTATAGGAAAAACAAAGAACCAGGAACCATCAATAGACCCTTTGCTTGATGACCTCAGGGCTGAGCAAAGAAGGCAACTTAAATTGGGAGCGATAAAGAAAGAAATCGGGTGGATACGTTTCGTGAAGATAGGTAATGAAGATGCAAATTAAATATAACGCAAAACAAAACACTTGGGGGTGGGGCTTCGCCCCTCCCCCAGGAGAAAAATGATGTCTAATAAATCATACTCTAAAAGGCCGATCGTAATTGGAATTATCTGTGGAATAATCGCAGCGACCGTAATTACCCTCATCCGAACCCCTTTTTTACGCCTATGGAGTATTTTTATTAATTTTGTTAGATCTTTAGATTTTAACTTTATTGTTTCATCACCTTTGCTTAATTTTCTAGTTCCTTTTTTCGCATTAATGGTAGGTTTAGTTAAAACCCTTTTTGATGGGAAAAAATGGAAAGAAAGGACAAGGGGGCAAAAATGGGCTCATTGTTTACTGATAAGCGGGATGGTTTTCGGATTTTTATTTACCGAAGGAATAATATATAAAAATTATCGAGACTCAATAGAATCGAAAAAAAGAGACGAGGTTTTATCAAGACATCCTGAATTATCTTTAGAAATAAGAGATATTAAAAGGATTAACCCTGATACTTTAAGCTTAACTTTTAATCTCCTTAATCAAGGGTATAAAAATGCTGAAAAAGTACAGATAAGGTTCTATCTTCCTGATAGCCTTTTCCCTAAATTATATATACCGGGAGAGGCAAATTCCAATCAAATAATGACTTTTCAAAGTACAAAAGGAGTAACTGGATTAAAATACACCCTTGAGGATCAAATTATTTATTCCTATTCATCTAAGGGCGGGCCCTATTCAGTGAAATTATCTATTATCCTTGTCTTTAAAATACCGGGAGGTAGTGAATCCTCAATTAACAATTACCAAGTATATTATACTATTGATTATGACGCAGGGAGTACTTTTAATGACTTATATTTTAATATCCCATCATCTCCCTTATTCAACTTTAAAAGCACCACAGGGGGCAGCAACTTCTAAGGGGGCCTCTCTTTATAAGAGGTGATAGGAGCTTAACCCTTTGGGGGTGGGGCGCGTAGCGCCCCGCCCCCGGAAGAAGCACTTATAGTTAGGAGGAGGTTTTCATGAAACGGCTCGCCATGATTCTCGGGATGTTCACATTGCTCCTTGTTTCCTTGTCAAATGCCCAGCAGCGGTGGGAGAGGACCTACGGAGGGACGGGCGGCGATGGGGGTGAGTCCGTCCAGCAGACCTCTGACGTTGGCTACATCGTCGCGGGACCTACCACTTCTTTCGGGGACAGCACCCAGGTTTACCTCATCAAGACTAACGCCTCCGGGGATACCCTCTGGACTAAGACCTACGGGGGGACGAGCGTTGAATGGGGTTACTCCGTCAAGCAGACCACGGATAGGGGCTACATCGTCGGGGGATATACCACTTCTTTCGGGAACGCCTACCAGGTCTACCTCATCAAGGCGAATGCCTCCGGGGATACTCTCTGGACCAGGACCTACGGGGGAGCGGGCGTCGATGTGAGTTTCTCCGTCCAGCAGACCTCAGATACGGGCTACATTGTCGCAGGAGAGACCAGTTCATTCGGGAACGCCTACCAGGTCTACCTCATCAAGACCAATGCTTCAGGAGATACCCTCTGGACCAGGACCTACGGGGGGGCGGGCTACGATTATGGTGAGTCCGTCCAGCAGACTCAGGATGAGGGCTACATAGTCGCGGGAGAGACCAATTCTTTCGGAAACCTCTGGCAGGTCTACCTGATCAAGACCAATGCCTCCGGGGACACCCTCTGGACCCGGACCTACGGGGGGGCGAGCACCGATGGCTGTTACTCCGTCCAGCAGACCACAGACGGGGGTTACATCGTCGCGGGAATTACCAACTCTTTCGGGGACTACTACCAGGTCTACCTGATCAAGACCAATTCAGGAGGGGACACCCTCTGGACCCGGACCTACGGGGGGGCGGGCGACGATTATGGCGAATCCGTCCAGCAGACCACGGATGGGGGCTACATCATCGCAGGATATACTACCTCCTACGGGGCAGGCAACGATGATGTCTACCTCATCAAGACGAATGCCTCCGGGGATACACTCTGGACCAGGACCTACGGGGGGACGAGCAGCGATTATGGCGAATCCGTCCAGCAGACTCAGGACGGGGGCTACATCGTCGCGGGAATGACCACTTCTTTCGGGAACAGCGCCCAGGTCTACCTCATCAAGACGGATGCGAATGGAAGCAGCGGAGCGGAGGAAAGCAGACAAGGGGACAAGGGGACAAGCAGACAAGGGGAAAGACTAAGAGCAACCCCCAACCCCTTCACCTCCTTTACCACCCTTCCCGGGCATGAGGGGGAGCGGTTCAGTCTGTATGATGTCTCCGGAAGGAAGGTCGGAACATACCGGGGGGACCGGGTTGGGGAAGGGCTTGCGCCGGGGGTGTATTTCGTGAGAGGGCAGGCACTCAACACTCCGCCCTTGAGAATCGTAAAAGTTAAGTAAGGATTGATTCGACCATAGACCGTTGTTTTAAAAAGCCTAAGAAAGGAGGCGGGATAAAATCCCGCCCCCCTTCAAAAAGGAAATAAAGGAATCAGGCCCGGAGCCGCTTCTCCAGCGCGGAGCGCTCCTCCCGGAGCCCCGGAGGCAGGCGGTCCCCGAACTGCGCGAAATGAGAATCTATGCTCGAAAGCTCGCTCATCCACTCCCCACGGTCCACCTTCAGAAGCTCCCGCATGGCCTCATCTGAGACCTCCAACCCGCTGCGGTCAATCCCTGTGAGCGTAGGAAGATACCCGATGGGCGTCTCCACGGCCTCACCCTTCCCTTCGATGCGCTCGAAGATCCATTTGATCACCCGGCTGTTCTCCCCGTACCCGGGCCAGAGCCATTTGCCCTCCGCGGACTTGCGGAACCAGTTCACGTAGAAGATCTTGGGGAGTTTCATCTCCGGGGTCCGCTTGGTCATCGAGAGCCAGTGGCCGAAGTAGTCGCCCATGTGATAGCCGCAGAAGGGCAGCATCGCCATCGGGTCACGCCTCAGCTCCCCGACCTTGCCCACAGCCGCGGCGGTCTTCTCGCTCGAAGCAATGGAGCCCAGAAAGGTCCCGTGCTGCCAGGAGAAGGCCTGGTGGACCAGGGGGACCACCCCGGCCCGCCGTCCGCCGAACAGGAACGCGGAGATCGGGACCCCCTGAGGGTCCTCCCAGGCGGGATCGATCACCGGACACTGCTTGGCCCGGGCCGTGAACCTCGCATTGGGATGGGCCGCTTTCCGGCCGCAGTCCGGGGTCCACTTCTTGCCGAGCCAGTCAACGGCCCGCTCCGGTGGCGTATCCGTCATGCCCTCCCACCACACGTCCCCCTCCGGGGTCAGGGCCACGTTGGTGAAGATGGCGTTCCGGTTCATGGTGAGCATGGCGTTGGGGTTGGAATGCATGGAGGTGCCCGGGGCCACGCCGAAGAACCCGCTCTCGGGGTTGATAGCGTAGAGCCGGCCGTCGGAGCCGAACCTCATCCAGGCGATGTCGTCCCCGACGCACTGCACTTTCCAGCCCGGGAGGGTCGGGATCATCATCGCCAGGTTGGTTTTGCCGCAGGCGCTGGGGAAGGCCCCGGCGATGTAGCGCTTGACCCCGCGCGGGGAGGTGATCCCCAGGATGAGCATGTGCTCCGCCAGCCAGCCCTCGTCCCGGGCCATCGCCGAGGCGATCCGCAGGGCGAGGCACTTCTTCCCCAAAAGGGCGTTCCCGCCATATCCCGAGCCGTAGGACCAGATCGCCCGCTCCTCTGGGAAGTGGGCGATGTACTTGTGGTCGGGGTTGCAGGGCCAGGTCACATCGGCCTGGCCTTTGTCGAGCGGCATTCCCACGGAGTGCAGGCAGGGGACGAAGGAGCCCTCCGTGCCCAAATGGTCGAGGGCCGTCTTCCCCATCCAGGTCATGATCCACATGTTCACGGCCACGTAGGGTGAGTCCGTAAGCTGAACCCCAAGCTGGGCGAAGGGAGAGGCCAGGGGCCCCATGCTGAACGGGATAACGTACAACGTCCGGCCGCGCATGGACCCACGGAAGTGTCCGGAGAGGACGCGCTTCATCTCCTCGGGGTCACGCCAGTTGTTCGTGGGCCCGGCATCGTCCTTAGTCCGGGAGCAGATGAAGGTGCGGTCCTCGACCCGGGCCACGTCCCCGGGGTTGGAGCGGGCCAGGAAGCTGTTCGGCCGCTTCTCGGGGTTGAGCGCTGTGAAGGTTCCGGAACGGACCATCTGGGCGCAGAGCCGGTCGTACTCCTCCCAGGATCCGTCGCACCAGTGAACGGACTCGGGCTCGCAGAGCGCCGTCATCTCCCGGACCCACTGGTCGAGTTTCTTGTTCGAGGTCAACTGACCCACCTGTCGCTAATGAATCGAATAGGCATCACAGTACATTATACCAATTCCTGCCTTGAGAAGCAAATGACTTCAGAACCAGCGGCCCGGAGGATTGGTCCTTTTCTGCTTGCAATTTCCTCCTTTTCAGGTTAAACTATAACCATCCCTTGAGCCATGAAATAAAGGAAAAATGCTGAGAGGAACCCGTCTCGTTATCACCCTCCTCGTCTCCCTATTCGCCGTCTCTCCCCTCCTCGCCCAGTGGGAGCTGGATAGGAGGCTGACTTACAACAGCGGAAACTCCCGCACCCCGGTCAATAACGCCCGGTGCGTCGCCGCGAGCGGAGACACGCTGCACGTGGTCTGGCATGACGATCGGGACGGGGACTACGAGATCTACTATAAGCGCTCCACGGACGGTGGAACCGGCTGGAGCGCGGACGCCCGTCTCACGACGGCTGCGCAGAACTCGTGGTACCCCTCCCTGGCCGCTGCCGAGGCCGATGTCCATGTGGTCTGGGCAGACGGCCGGGACGGGAACTTTGAGATTTACTATAAGCGCTCCCCGGACGGAGGGACGAGCTGGGAGGCGGACTCCCGGCTCACGAACGCCCCGGATTACTCCGGGTATCCCGTGCTGGCGGTCTCCCCGCAGAGGGACGTCCACGGGGTCTGGGCGGACTATCGGGACGGCAACTGGGAGATTTACCACAAGCGCTCCACGGACCGGGGGACGAGCTGGGGCACGGATGAACGCCTTACCCATGACCTCGGGGCCTCGGGGTATCCCTCGGTAGCGGTTTTGGGGACTGATGTCCACGTCGTGTGGTTCGACGACCGGGACGGGAACGAGGAAATTTACCACAAGCGCTCCACGGACGGGGGGACGAGCTGGAACCCGGATGAACGCCTCACCCATGACCCCGGGGCCTCGGGGTATCCCTCGCTGGCGGTTTCGGGGACCGATGTCCACGTCGTTTGGTTTGACGACCGGGACGGGAACGAGGAAATTTACCACAAGCGCTCCACGGACGGGGGGACGAGCTGGGGAGCGGATGTCCGCCTCACCAGCGATTCCTCCTTCTCGGAGCATCCCTCGGTCGTCGTTTCAGGGCCTAATGTCCATGTGGTCTGGGAGGACGGCCGGAACGGTTACGCCGAGATTTACTACAAGGGCTCCACGGACCGGGGGACGAGTTGGGGGGCGGATGTCCGCCTCACCAATGCCCCTGATTACTCCCGATTTCCCTCGGTGGCGGCTTCAGGAACCAAGGTTCATGCGATCTGGGAGGACGTCCGGAGCGGGAACCCCGAGATTTTCTACAAGCGCAATCCCACCGGGAACATCGGTCTGGAAGAAGAAAGACCAGGAAACAGGGAGACGAGGAGACCAGGGGATAGGGTAACCCCCAACCCTTTCAGTTCCTTTGCCACGATCCCAGGTCATGAAAAAGAGGCCTTCAAGGTCTATGACATCGCGGGAAGGAAGGTCGGGACCTGGCGGGGGGAGCGGATCGGGGAGGGCCTTGCTCCGGGGGTGTATTTTCTCCGGGGGGAGGCGGATAGGTTTTCAAGGCCGTTGAAGGTTGTCAAGATGAGATAGTCATGAAGGGAGGCGGATAGAGAGAAAAGGGACGCACGGCCGTGCACCCCGACGGGGTGTTTCTTCATTTTGGGCCGCGAAAGGAGAAGACCCCAAATCGTTTCCCCCCCCTTGCATTTTCCCCGTTTTCGGAGTAAACTATAATCATCCCCTATTTGCTATCATCAAGGAGGTAACATGTTGAGAAGACTCCGTTTCGCAGTCGCCATCGCCCTAGCACTCCTGGCGACAAGCGCTCTGGCCCAGGCCTCCTGGGAGCCGGTCCAAAGCTTAATCAAAATCACGGTCAGCCACCACGATCAGTACCGCATCTTCGATAAGATGGGCATGTCCATCGTGGACGTGAGGGCCAATTACGTCAAGGCCCTGGCCACGGCGGAGCAGTTGGCTCAGGTCCAGGCGATGGGCTTTTCGGTGGAGATCATCCTCAAGGACTACACCAGGGAGTTCGAGGAGAAGGGTTACCCGCCCATCGGTATAACGGGCACCCAAAACTGGACCTTCTATCATTCCTACGCCCAGGTCCGGGACACCCTCAAGGCCATCGCCCTTCGCCACCCCACGATCTGCCAGGTGGAGAGCCTGGGGCTCTCGGTCCAGGGCAACAAAGTCATCTGGGGCCTCCGCATCTCGGACAACGTGAACGTCAGGGAGAACGAGCCCCGGTTCCGGATCGTGGGCAACCAGCACGGCAACGAGCACATCGGGTGCGAGCCCCCGATGTACATGGCCACGATCCTGGCCGACAGCTACGGGGTCTCCACCCGCCTGACCCAGATCGTGGACAACTACGAGACCATGATCATTCCGATGGCCAACCCCGACGGGGCTACGGCCAACACGCGCTCCAACGCCAACGGCGTGGACCTGAACCGCGACAACGGGTACATGTGGCTCGGGGATGGCAACAGCCCGAGCTTCTTCTCCCAGCCTGAGAACAAGGCCTTGAAGGCCGACGCCGACGCCCATGCCTATGCCATCTCCCTGGCCTACCATTCCGGGGCCTACTACGTCAACTACCTCTGGAACTACACCCCGGTCCTGACCCAGGATGACGCTTTTCTGAAGCAGATCTCCGTGGGCTACGATACCTGGGTCCACTATGACACCACGAACGGCTGGGCCTGGTACCAGACCAACGGGGACATAGACGACGTCTCCTACGGCTTGTACGGGGACTTCGACACCACTATCGAGCTCTACGGCAACGGGTACAATCCGCCCACGGACAGCATCCTTTCCATCTGCCAGCACAACAAGGAGTCCATCCTTTACCAGATCAGGAAGTGCTCGACTGGCATCCACGGAGTTGTGACGGACATCAATAACAGCCGACCAATCCAGGCCCTGATCCGGCCCTATCCCCTTTCCCGGGGACAGGACTGGCTCCTGTATTCCTCGAAGGAGAACGGGGACTACCACCGTCCGGTGTTGAACGGGACCTACAGCCTGAAGCTCTCGGCTAATGGTTACCGCGATACGGTCGTCTCCAACATCGTGGTCCCGGACACCGTGAACCCGGTCGTTAGGAACGTGCAGATGACCCCGGGCGGGAACTACGCAGCCAACCGCGTGGTCGCCGTGCGCCAGGACGACAACGCCGCCCAGACCAACACCACGCTCACTCCCTGGGTCCTGGGGATGCCGGACACCAAATCCTACGCCATGGGCCCGAGCGGCCGCATCATCCTGGACATGGGCCAGGGAACGGAGATCGTGGACGGCACGGGCCCGGACGTCCGGGTCACGGAATACCCCAATGCCAGCCACGCCGTCCAGTGCTCGGTCTCGAACTCCTGGACCGGGCCTTGGATTTCGCTGGGAAGCGGGAACGGGACTTGCACTTTTGATTTCGCCGGCCGGATCAGCCTGGCCCGCTACGTCCTCCTCAGGTCCGGAGCCTCGGGATACAGCCTGGATGCGGTGGAAGCCCTGAACCACGCCACGGGGGTGGAGCAGGGCCCGCCTGGGAGCGTTCCTTACGTTTTAAGTCTGACCAGTTACCCCAACCCGTTCAGGATCAGGACTACCATCTCGTTATCTTGTCCTGCCGGGAGCACCGGTCATCCCTGCTCTCTTTCCATCTACGACATCTCCGGCCGCCTGGTGAGGATCCTTTCGCCTCACGCCTCACGCCTTACGCCTTACGAGTATGTCTGGGACGGCAGGGACTCCCAAGGAACGAGCCTGCCGGGAGGAGTGTATTTCTATCGCCTGGCTTCCCCTCAATACACGGCCACCGAGAAGGTCGTGTTAATCCGTTAGCCCTTTAATGTCCTTGAGAAGCTCGCTCAGCCTTTTCCTGCTCCTCGCAATCCTGGCCCCGATAGCTATCGGGGCCCAGGTTTCCTGGGAGCCGAGCCAGAGCCTGGTCAAGATCGTCACCCAGAGCCACGACCAGTACCGGCTCCTCGACCGGCTCGGCATGCCCATCGTGGACGTCCAGGATAACTACGTCAAAGCCCTGGCCACCCCTGAGCAGCTCGCCCGGGTCCGGGCTATGGGATTGCCGGTGGAGGTCCTGCTCAAGGATTATTCCAAAGAGTTCGAGGAGAGGGGCTATCCCCCGATGGGAGTCCCGGCCCAGACCGGAACCCAGGGCTGGAACTTCTACCACACCTACGCCCAGGTGCGGGACTCCCTCCAGGCATTAGCCCTACGCCATCCTACCATCTGCCGGGTGGAGAGTCTGGGCGTCTCGGTTCAGAACCGCGTGCTCTGGGGCATCCGCATCTCGGACAACGTGGCCGTGCGGGAGAACGAGCCCAGGTTCAGGATCACCGGGAACATCCACGGGAACGAGCACATCGGGTGCGAGGTCGCGCTGTACATGGCCTCTATGCTCGCCGACAGCTACGGGGTCTCGTCCCGCATCACCCAGGTCGTGAACGAGCACGAGATCTTCATCCTGCCCATGCAGAACCCGGACGGGGCGACCAACAACGTGAGGACCAACGCCAACAACGTGGACCTGAACCGGGATTACGGGTACATGTGGCTGGGCTGGGGCAACAGCCCGGACGTCTATTCCCAGCCCGAGACAAGGCTCGTGCGCCAGGAGGAAGAGGCCCACGAGTACGCCCTGTCCCTGGCCTACCACTCCGGAGCCGTTTACGTCTGCTACCTGTGGGGGCACACCTCCCTCCTGACGCAGGACGACGGCCTGCTCAAGCAGCTCGCCTGGGGCTTCCATACCCATAGCGGGTATGACACCATCAACAGCCACCGCTGGTATCAGGTGAGCGGGGTGTCCCACGACGCGGCCTACGGCACCCACGGCAACCTGGAGACGATCATCGAGGTCTGGCTCCAGGGCGGGGCGAACAACCCGCCCCCGGAGAGCATCGAGGCCGTGTGCCTGCGCAACAAGGAGGGGGTGATCTACACCCTCAACAAGGGGAGGACCGGGGTCCAGGGGACCGTCACGGATATCGTAAGCGGCAGTCCGATCCAGGCGTTGATCCGGCCCTATCCCCTTTCCAGAGGGCGGGACTGGTTCCTGTATTCGTCCAAAGAGAACGGGGACTTCCACCGGCCCGTTCAGGCCAGGACCTACAGCCTCGCGGTCTCGGCCAACGGGTACCGGGACACGGTCATCTCCAACGTCGTCGTTCCGGACACGGTGAACCCGGTGACCGTGAACGTGCAGATGACCCCGGGGAACAACTACGCGGCGTTCAGGCTGATCGCGGTCCAGGAGGCCGACACCACGGCCCACCTGAACCCGAGCCTCACGCCCTGGGTCCTCGGGGTCCCGGACAATAAGGCTTTCTCCATGAGCTACGGAGGACGCATCTTCCTGGACATGGGCCAGGGCACGGAGGTCGTAGACGGCACGGGCCCGGACCTCAGGGCCGTGGAGTATCCCAGCGCCAACGATACCATCGAGGTTGCGATCAGCAACGCCTGGAACGGGCCCTGGACCGTTTTGGGAAACGGGATCGGGACCTCGGAGTATGACCTCGCGGGCCACGGTATCAGCATCGCCCGCTACGTCCGCATCCGGGACCTCGGCCACGGGAACAACGCCAATGCCACGGCCGGCTACGATCTGGATGCCTTGGTGGCCCTGAACCACCATGTCGGCGTGGAGGAGGTGCCGCAGCCTTCTGTACCGCTCCTTACGAGCTACCCGAATCCCTTCCGGACAAACTTCATCATCTCGATTGCTGAGGCTGGAGCCCAAAAACGTTCGCGGACCCCCTTGGCATTCTACGATGTTACAGGACGCCGGGTCAGAACCCTCGCCCCGCTCGCTTTCCACCAATACCTCTGGGACGGCAGGGACTCCCAAGGAAGGAGCCTGCCGGGAGGGGTCTATTTCTATCGCCTGGACGCTCCCGGGTCCGTTTGCACCGGGAAAGTCGTGCTGATCCGCTGAGGATCAGTTGCTAAGTCTGCAACCCAGTAACCCACAAAAAAAGAGGAACTGACTATGGCCCACACCTGCGAAGCGCTGGTCCTGACCTGCATGGATTTCCGGTTCCACACTGCGATCCGCAAGTTCCTGACCCGCGACCTGGGACTGGAGAACAGCTACGACCACGTCTCGCTCGCCGGGAGCGCCAAGGACCTGGTCAAGTCCCCCGGCCACGTGCCCTTCGAGTCCCTCCTGAAGCAGGTGGAGCTCTCCAGCAAGCTCCACGAGATCAAACGCGTCGTCCTGATCAACCATCAGAACTGCGGGGCCTACGGGCCCACGCTGGAGTCCGGCTCCTCCCACGAGTTCGAGACCCACTCCGGGGACCTCAGAGCAGCCCGGAGCCTCGTCCAGTCCCGGTTCCCGGAGCTCAAAGTTGCCCTCTACTTCGCCAAGCTGGACGGGACGTTTGTGGAAGTGGCCTAAAAAATAGGCACAATCACCTCAGGCCAGCGTTTACAACAGATTACAAAACAAGACGTTATGAAAAACGCTGATTTACGTATTTTTTCAGGCAACCCCTCTACACCAAAACGCATCTTAGTTAGTGCAACACCAACGAGACCCAGATTATCGGGATCTCATCTCCTGTAACCTCCTTTCCTGCCAAGGGCCGCCCCGCACCCACGGGACGGCCCTGTAATTTTAGGTGATGCGGCTCCCCTCCGCTTGACTTTCTCTCCCCCTTTCCTGTAAACTGACTGCAAAACTCACCTCCGGAGATCTCTATGGAAACCCGCCAGAACCTTTTCGAACTCCTGAGCTCACGGGCCTCGGTCCGCGCCTACCTGGACCAGCCCATTCCCGATGAGCTCATCGCGAAGATCGTGGCCGCAGGCCAGCGAGCACCGTTCGCGGCCCAGACCACCTCCATCATCCTCACCCGACAGCGCCAGCACATCCCCTGGGGCGCGCCCGCATTCCTCATCTTCTGCCTGGACCACCACCGCCAGGAGCGCATCCTGGCCCGGAAGGGATGGAAGATGAAGAGCCATCCGCTGTGGCAACTCATCCTGGGGATCGAGGATGCGGCCCTGTGCGCAGGCTACACCGCCCTCGCGGCGCAGGCCGAGGGCCTGGGGACCTGCTTCATCGGGGGGATCCCGGAGGAGGCCGAGACCCTTCGAACCCTGCACCGCATGCCGCCCAAGGTCTTCCCCCTCTTCGGCCTCTGCGTGGGATATCCCAAGGAGGTCCCTCCGCCCCGGCCCCGTTATCCGGTCCAGGCCGTGCTCCACGACGAGGTCTACAGCCTGACCGACGAGGAGCTGGAGGAGGCCATGAAGACGATGGACGAGGGTTACCTCGCCCAGGACTACTACTGCAAGCTGAACGCCATGGTCCCTCCCCCGGAGGGGAATCCGGAGACTCAGACCTTCGACACCTACTCCTGGTGCGAGCACATCTCGCGCAAGTGGGCCCAGTACCACACCGACCCCGGGAAGATCCTGACCGCCCTCCGGGAGGCCGGGTTCGACCTGTATCCTAAGTAAGCTCCCCAGAAAACAAGGAGGCCCCGAGACGAGCTCGGGGCCTCCGTTCTTTTTAAAGCTAAGCGCTTACCCGCAGCGCGAGAATCCGCAGGAATGGCAGACCACGCAGCCCTCCTCGTGGTCCAGGTGAAACCCGCAGTCCGGGCAGGTCCCGGCGAGCTTGGTCTCCAGGATCCGGACCCCCCGGCCCCCGGGCAGGGAGGGCACGCCCGGAGGCAGGACCCTTCCCGCTCCCAAGGAAGAGGAAAGGACGTCCTCGCCCTTCAACTTGTCCTCGGTGGCCACCGGACTCCCGCCCATCTCGATCACGCGGTGGTCCAGGACCTTGGCCAGGGCGTCCGGGCAGGAGAGGATGAGCTCCCCGTCCTTCCACACCGGCAGGGCGCAGCGGATTCCCTTGAGCTGCTTGACTACGGACTGCACCTCCACGCCGGAGCGCAGGGCCAGGGAGATGAGCCGGCTGATGGCCTCGGACTGGGCCGAGGCGCAGCCGCCCGCCTTGCCGATCGTGGAGAAGATCTCGCAGAGCCCGTTGGAGTCCCGATTCACGGTCACGTAAAGGTTCCCGCAGCCGGTCTCCATCTTCTCGGTCACGCCGTAGGTCAGGGCCGGCCGGTCGCGCGGCACGATCTGCCGGGACT
>Ga0315296_10003158_pt1 | contig 13859 bp, 11 predicted proteins | sample YL17G14_18_MG_FD_203921 | JGI IMG/M metagenome (GOLD analysis project Ga0315296, IMG submission 203921) | Sediment microbial communities from Yellowstone Lake, YNP, Wyoming, USA - YL17G14_18 | ecosystem: Environmental > Aquatic > Freshwater > Lake > Sediment | place: USA: Wyoming | collected... | reverse complement strand
CATAGCGACAATCCAGCCGAAGCGAGGCAAGGTTCGTGACATATATGACGTGGGCGACAAGTTACTTATCGTTGCCACCGACAGGATAAGCGCCTTCGATGTGGTTATGACCAACGGTATACCCTATAAAGGAATCATTCTGACTCAGATTTCTCGGTTTTGGTTCGATTTTCTGAGTAAAGATGTCGAGCATCATTTGATAACTGATGATGTCGCAGTTTTCCCAGAGCCGTTCTGCAACTACCCTGAGCAGTTGGCCGGGCGAAGCATGCTGGTCAAAAAAGTAGATGTTCTGCCGATTGAATGTGTGGTGCGAGGTTATCTGGCCGGCTCCGGCTGGGCGGAATACAGAGAAAGCGGCACGGTCTGTGGACAGAAGTTGCCGGCTGGATTGAGACAGTGCCAGGAACTGCCGACGCCGATATTTACTCCGGCTACAAAGGCCGAGAGAGGCACACATGATGAGAATATTAGCTTCGAGCAAAGCGCAGCCATAGTTGGCCCAAAGCGAGCCCGCTACGTACGCGATAAGAGTATGCAGATCTTCAAGAAGGCCGGCGCCTATGCTGAGAGCAAAGGGATAATCCTGGCCGATACGAAGTTTGAGTGGGGCGTTACCGACGGAAGGATCATCTTAATTGATGAAGTTCTAACGCCGGACTCCTCGCGGTTTTGGCCCGCGGATAAGTATGCCGCCGGCAGGGACCAGGAAAGTTTCGACAAACAATTCGTTCGCAACTACCTCGAGAGCATAAATTTCGACAAGTCCGGCCCCGGCGTGGAGCTGCCCGCGGAAATCGTAAAAAAGACCAGCGAAAAATACGTCGAGGCCTATGAGAGACTGACGGGCGAAAAGTTCCACGCGCAAAACTACCCCCAGTGAAAGTGGGGTACGTGTTTAGCCAGGGAAGATACCATCCCCAATCCGCCCCCGCTCTCCCGCAAGGGATGGCTGGCGCCATTGTCTTCGACAAGAAGACGCGGGGGCGGATTAAGGCTGCCACCCTTGTGCTCTGCCATTGTCGCCCCGTACCATAGAGTCCGTAGGGTATGCAGGTTTCTGCATACCAATCTTTGGACATTGTCTGTGAATGTTCAGCCGACGCCGGCACGGCGTCGGGCCCCCGCAGTAAACTGCGACGGGAGTGGCAGCCTCAAGGCTGGCCCTGCGCAAGCAGGGGCGGGGCTTGGGGATGGGCCTGTCTATCGGGCGGACACCTTCTTTGGCGAAATTTTTACACAGGATTGGTGGTCGGCGGTTATTATTAGGTGAAAGCTGAACATGTTCATGCTGACCGGCAGACTACAGGAAAACAAATAAGGCATTTGAGCGTAGCTAATGAAGTTTTGTAAGCAAGCACAGATTTTTGAAAAGGCCAGAGCCAAGTATACCGGATTCCTGGCGTCGGTTCTGTGGAAGCTGACGGGTGATCGGGAACTTTTCACCGAGGCGATGCAGTACGCTCTGCTGGGGATGTGGCAGCACGTCGGCAAGCTAAACGGCAAAAAAGCGGGCAGCTATATATACAGAATCGCCCTTTCCGCTAATTCCAAGGCCTGGCGAAACCGGATCGGCAAAAATGGAGAGCTGCCCCGAAACCACGCCGGTCTCGAGAATAGCCCGGATGAGAAACTCGACAGAGACGAACTTGCCACGATAGTCAGACGAGAAATATGCCGGCTCCCGGCCAAGCAGGCCAAAGCTGTAGTGATGCGATACTTTGAGCAGCAGGAGTACCAGGCCATTGCCGGGAAATTATCTTGCACTGAAGCAGGAGCAAGGTCGCACGTATCAAAGGCATTAGCAACTCTGAAAAGCAGGTTGGCGACTTCGCCATAACAGGAATAAACCAATGAACGACGAAAGAATTGAACAAATCCTGAATATGTTGGCCGAGGAAGAAGTGCCGGCTGATGTGCACGAGATCGCAGAGGAAACAGCGAGAGATTTTAGTGAAACTTTAGCACAAACAGAGCAACCGAAACATTATGTTTTATGGGAGTATATCATGACAAGCAAAGTAACAAAATTAGCCGCTGCGGCGGTGATAATTATAGCAGTACTTGCAGGCATAAATTATTTCGTCGGCTCAATTGGCGTGGCGACTCCTGCGTTTGCTGATATTGTTCGGCCCTTTCTCAGTGCCCGTACGGCCACCTTCAAGAGCACTATGAAAGTGGAAGGTGCACCGACTCAAACCTTTGAAGGCATGTTCATGGAACCTGCGCGTATGCGTCAAACGACCGCCGAAGGTGTTACCGTTATAAGTGACCTTCAGCAAGGTAAAATTATAACCTTGGTGCCGGCACAGAAACAGGCCATGGTGATAGAAATGCAAAACATTCCGGAAGAAAAGGATCAGAGCCAGTTCAATTTTTTCCACGAGGTCAGAAGACGCATCCTTGAGGCACAAGAGACCGAGGATGAATCAGTAGAATTCCTGGGCGAGCAGGAAATTAACGGCGTCCTTGCTATCGGATATAATGTTCGAAAGCCCGCGGCTGACATGATTATTTGGGCTAATAAGGAAACGAAAATGCCCATACGACTTGAAATATCAAATGGTCCGGTGACCAACATCATGAGTAACATTGTTTTTGATGTTGAGCTGGATGAGTCACTCTTTGATTTGAAGATACCTGAAGGATACACCGTCCGCACAATGCAAGTGGACGCCTCTGAGCCGACAGAAAAGGACCTGCTCGAAATGTTCCGTATATGGGCTGAGCATATGGATGGCAATTTACCTTCCGTTCTGGATATGAATGCCTCGATGGAATTCGTCAAGTATCAACAAAAGAAAATGAAGGAAGAAGGGCAGGAGCTGTCCGAGCAAGAGATGATGGAAAAGATACTGGGAACGCAAAAAACCATAATGAAGATGTCCCGCGGCGGGATGTTCGTGCAGCAGTTGCCTCCTGACAGCGATTGGCACTATGTTGGCAAGGACGTAAAACTCGGCGATGCGGATACGCCAGTATTCTGGTACTGCCCGAAGGACTCGGAAACCTACCGCGTCATTTACGGCGACCTGAACGTCAAGGATGTTACGCCGGAGAATCTGCCGAAGTAAACCCGCTGAGAAGATGGAGTTTTGATCACGAAGGCCGAGTTTGTTTACCTCGGCCTTTTTCATGCGCATCAATCAGGTAGTGGAATTTTATCCTAAGAGGAGGTTGCGCAGCCGCAAGATTCTTCGTCTATAATAGCGGAATCTTGAAGCGGAAACCGAAAGGGTTTCGTTGACGAATCGCCAGAAAGAACTCCTCGAGCTGCTGGATAGGTCCGGAGCAAGTCTGTATGCGCTTTTGACCAGGCTGACGCTGCGCGGGGATGTTGCCGAGGAGTTGATGTAGGAATTATTTATAAAGCTCACTAAGACCAGCAAATTGAACAGCGTCAAGAACTGGAGCGATTACGCCCATAGAGCTGCGATAAACTTGGCTTTTGACTGGCGGCGCACTTAAGTTTGACGGAGATGGCGACTACGTGGACATCGGCAAAGACCCGAAATTCAACATTACGAACCATATTACAGTCGCAGCCTGGATAAAGGTCGATGCGTTCGATAGAGAATGGCAGACCATCATCAGCAAGGGCGATAGCTCCTGGAGGCTGCAAAGGAACTGGGACAAGGGCACACTTGAATTTGCCTGCACAGGTTTGGTTGTCCCCGGCAACAGGTGGGGCGGTATCTACGGTAAAACCAATGTCAACGACGGTCAGTGGCATCACGCAGCCGGAGTTTACGATGGGCAAAAGCTCAATCTATATGTGGACGGCAGCCTGGACGCCTCGGCCGATGTAAAAGGTGCCATAAATGTCAACGACTATCTGGTTCTCATTGGCGAGAATGCCGAGAAACCACAGCGATTCTGGGAAGGCCTGATAGATGATGTCCGCATCTACAGTTATGGCCTCAACGCCGAGGAAATAGCGGAAATTTTCAAAGGCTCGCTCAAGGGACAATAGTACTGCGGGGTTTTGCCGCGATTGAGGCTCCGCTGTGAGGTGTCACGTAAGAAAGGCCGGGCATTGGGCTCGGCCTTCTTCTTGGGCACTGCGAGCTAAAGCCTCCATTCGTCCCTTGAAATTGGTGTGCCGGACGTCTATCTTTCTTATACTAAAACACCCAGGCCAGTTGTTATATAAGTGACAATCGATTGTTGTGTCTTTCCGGAAAGTGATTTTTGATGCTTCAAGATAAGCTGCTTATATGGAAGTTTAATCGTGGCAATAAAGATGCGCTGCGATACATCTATGAAAAGTACAAAGACGATTTGGTAACATTGGCGGCGGCTTTATTGACCGACGTAAGTTCTGCTGAGGATGTTGTACACGATGTTTTCGTCAGTTTCATTGAGTCCAGAAGCAGATTTCGGCTTACCGGAAGCTTGAAGGGTTATTTGGCCACTTGCGTCGCGAACAACGCCCGTAACAAAAATAAAGCCGGGCGCAGACAGCAAACCGCCGCTCTGGATAACAGGAACATCCCCGCTTCCGCGAGGACAGGCTTGCCCCTGCGGAAGCAGGGGTCAGGTTCGCAGTGCCCGGATGTGGCAGCCATGTTCGGGGAAGAATTGCGTCGGCTGAGCTGGTCTCTTGCAGAACTTCCTTATGAGCAGCGCGAGGTCTTACTCCTGCATATCTACAGCGGGATGAGATTTAGGGCAATTGCCAGGTCCCAGGCAGTATCAATAAATACTGTGCAAGGCCGGTACCGGTATGCGTTAGATAAACTGCGGTCAATGTTAGATGGCGAGGCGAAAAATGAGACCAGCAGATAATATACACAACCAGATCAAGAAATTGCAGTTAAAAGCCAGTGCCGACTTAGATAAAAGAGTTCACGATGAGATTTCGCAGGCACTGGCCCACTCAGAAAAGATAGAGCCAGCTCATGCAGAGCTGACTGCGTGGAGAACGATAATGAAAAGCAGAATGACAAAATGGGCCGCTGCGGCGGCGGTGATAATTATTGCAGTGATTGTTGGCATCAATCATTTCATCGGTCCAGTTAACGTGACAAGTGTTGCCCTGGCCGATGTCCTCGAGCGAATTGAGCAGGCCCAGGCTTTTATGTACAAAATGAGGGTCACTACGTCAGTAGGAATGTTCACAGGTAAGCCAGCCGAAACGATAGAGATAGAGATGGATTATACAATTACTATCTCAAATGAATACGGCATGAAATGGGAAACGGAGACAACCGATCACAACACAGGCAAAACCATGACCCAAATAATGTATATCCGACCGGGGCAAAAGGCAGCGATTATGATTATGCCGGAGATGAAAAAATATATGCAAATGGAATTTGATGATGATCTTGTTGCCAGGACAAAGAAACAGAACAACGACCCAAGAGAAATGATAAAGCAAATCATGGGTTGTCAATACACCGAATTGGGTCGGTCGGTAATCGACGGCAAAGAGGTCGAAGGCTTCCACACGACCGATCCCGCGATGTTCGCAGGTATGGGGGAAAACATCAAATATACACTTTGGGTGGATGCCAAAAGCTGGCTCCCGGTGCGTTGTGAAATGGATTTCAAGATGGGTGAGCAAATGCAGGCAAGCAGTGTTATTTACGACTATCAGTGGGACATTCCGGTCGCTGCAAGTGATTTTGAGCCGACCATACCTGAGGATTACACACCCTTATCAAGCGAAGCTATCAGGATGCCGAGCATGAGCGAAGAAGCCGCCATTGAAGGTTTGAAATTCTTTGTCGAGCTTTCCGGCCAATATCCAAAGAAGCTCGATATGCTGAATCTTGCCATGGAGTTCGCAGAACTTAAAAAAAAGGAGCTCGCAGAACTTAAAAAAGGTGAGGCCTCAAAAGATGCCGGCCGTAAATCAAAGGGAGAACCGAACCAAGTAGAATTAGAAAAAGTCATTAAAGAGACAATGGAGACAATGCAGCCAATTCAGTCACTTTCCCTGTTCTATATGTCGCTGGTACAGGGCAAAAAAGAGCCGGTTTATTACGGTGAGTCGGTTGGACCTAACGATGCCGATAAAGTTTTGTTGCGGTGGAAGGTTTCTGAAGGCCAGTATCGGGTAGTCTTCGGGGATTTAACAACCGTGGATATTACGGCCGAAAAATTAGCTGAAATTGAAGAGCTCCAGCCGAAATAACAGGCGCAACAGCATGATCACGAAGGCCGAGTTTGTTTACCTCGGCCTTTTTCATTTGCATCAGTGGGCAGCAGAAATTTGTCGTGGAAAGACGTTGCGCGGGGACGCGCTTTGTCGTCTATAATAGCGGAGTCCTTAGAGCAGAAGCTGAAAGGTTTTCGTTGAAGAATCGACAGAAAGAGCTCCTCGAGCTGCTGGATAGGTCCGGAGCAAGTCTGTATGCGCTTTTGACCAGGCTGACGCTGCGCGGGGATGTTGCCGAGGAGTTGATGCAGGAATTATTTATAAAGCTCACTAAGACCAGCAAATTCAATAGAGTAAAAAGCTGGAATGCCTACGCCCATAGAGCTGCGATAAACTTGGCTTTCGACTGGCGGCGCAGGCAGAAACGAGCGCCGGTGCCGCTGGATGATATTCGCGAGCCGGCGTCGAATCAGAATTCAGCCTTGAGCGAGCTAGTGCGTATGGAAGAGCTTCAAGAGACTCTCGCAGCCATAGGGCGATTGAACGGACCATCTCGCGAAGCCCTTGTCATGCGGTACATCCAGGAGGAATCCTACGAGCGTATCGCCGAGCAGTTGGGCAAGACGCCGCACCACGTCCGGGCGATGTGCTCCAGAGCTCTAAATCATCTTCGGGACGTTCTTGGAGCGTGCCGGTCGCCATCTTACGGAAAGGAGATAAAAGATGCCTAAAATTGACGAAAATGAAATACTGCGCCGTTTGAAAGCTCTTTCCCAGATTAAGCCCGACGCCGAGGCCGCTGGCCGCGCGATGCAGCGGCTGCGGGACGCCTTGGTGAAGCAAGAAAGCGTGGCGCAAGGCACCGCCACGAAAATAGTGCGGGCAATTATTAATCGGTCATTTATGAAATTTGCAGCCGCAGCGGTGCTGCTAATCTGCGCCGGATTTCTCACCGGCCGCCTGTCCACACCACGACCGGCGGACGCTGAACAACTGCGCGCGGACCTGGTCAAGGAGATGAACCGCCAATGGGAATCGATTTTAGAGGCTCGACATGCTCAACTCAGAGAAGAAGTTTATCGACAGGTTCGCCGCGACTTGACTGAATTTGCCGCTCAAACATTAACTGCTTCCAAAGACCTTGCAGACCAACGCTTAGTAGAACTGGTTCGGCTAATCGAGGCTGCCCGAATCCAGGATCGCCAGCGGATCGCGGCGGCACTGGAGCAAGTAGAGTTGAATCGATTACAGGACAAAACCCAGTTTAGAAACGGTTTGCAGACGTTGGTTGCCCGGGCGAGTGAGCTGCAGCCCACGAGGCAGAATTAGCTTTTGTCCACGTTTAGCCGTCGCCGTATCGGCGACGGTTGGTTCCTCTGTAAAAACAGAAATCAATAAATGAAAGGGGCAAAAAATGAAATCTTCTTTCAGAATAGTCCTGATGTTCCTGGCTCTCGGCCAGGCAGTGACATGTTTTGCCATGGAGCGGGCAGAGACCTTCACAATTTCCGGCAGCACGGGACTGCCTGGCGTGGTAATGAAAGGCCTGCCGGGCGATCCTGTGACTGGAAATGATGGTACTTATGAAGCCGCTGTTCCTTACGGCTGGAGCGGCACCGTTACACCAGTAAAGGAAGGTTACACCTTCAAACCCGACAGCCGACCATATCGTCAAGTTACAGCTAATCAGACAAATCAGAATTTCACGGCGGAAGTGCTCAAATTTACCATCTCCGGTACCACCGGTGCAGACGGCGTAGAAATGCAGGGTCTGCCTGGTGACCATATAACCGGAAGCGACGGTACTTACCAAGCCACTGTTTATTACGCGTGGGCCGGAGTGGTCAGGCCTATAAAGCAAGGGTACAACTTTTTGCCAGACACCCTGACTTACGCCAAGGTTAAAAGCGACATGCTTAATCAGAACTACGCGCCCCAGCTCCAAAGGCTTGCTCCACGATATGGGCGAACAACCGGCCGGACAGATAGAGGCAAGGTCCTCGTAATCCCCACAACGGACGTCAAGCCGGAAGAGTTCGAGGCCACGAGGTCAGATATGCAGGTGATGTTATATATCTTAGAGAAAGAGCTTCAAAAGCCTCGGCTCATTCAGGGTGTATTCTTCGATTTTGGCGACTTCTTTGACCGCGAGGGTTATGCATTGCAGGCTGTCTACGTTCAGGATTACGGGGCATTCTTCTTCACAGAGGTGGACTTTCCACTGGTATTTCCCGCGGAAGCGCAGGAGCCCCCGGTCGAGACAACCAAAGAACAGGTCGATCCGATCTGGCAGCGGGCGCAGCAGGAAGTGTTCTCATCACAGGATCCTGCTGGGGGCGGCCCTTTTCCGGGGCACCAACAACGCGGTCCGGAGACACTTGAAGAGCTGAAAAAGGACCTGACAAGATTGCTTAGACACGCATCGAACATTCGCAACTTGAAGGCCGACGAGTGGGTAATTCTGACCGTGATTGGAGCGGGCGGCTGGACCACCGAGGCCGGCATAATGGGGCCATACGGGGCAGGCGTGCGTAGCGGGATGAGGTTGGGCGGTGCCGGTAAGTACGGCACGGGTAGTTATGGAGTCTACGGTGGGGGCGGCTATGGAGGTTACGGCGGCTTTGGCAGCTCCGGCGGCGCTGGTGGCGGCGCTGGTGGCGCGGCTGGTTATGGGGCTATGGGAGGCGCCGGTTTTGGCTTCGGGCGTATGGCAGTTGTTCCCGGAATGGAAACTGCCTCATCCACCACTTTGACCATGCGCGTGAAAAAGTCTGATGTCGATGCGTACGCAAAGGGCGATATTGACTTCGAACAATTTCAGCAGAAGGTGAAAATACTAACGTATTGATTACCCAAGTGAAGGAGATTTACCATGACAAGACGTAAAATGGTATTTGCCCTGGTAGTGTGTTTTTTAGTCGCGGTATTTTGGGTGCCGTTACTGTCCCAGACCGGCCAACCTGATAGAACACCAGGTCGCCGCGAGTTCGAGCGCATGCGCGATATGAACCCGCAGGAGAGGCTTGAGCGATTTATGAGAGAGGCCAAAGAACGTGAAGCTCAGGCGATGAAACAAGCTCTGGGAGCGGACGAACAACAGTGGAAGGTTGTTGAGCCTAAATTAGAGAAGGTGCGGACTTACCGCGACGAAGCATTTGGCGGCGTGGGACTACCCTTCTCGAGCGGCGGCTTTACCACCCAGTTCGGGTCGCCATCAGGGCAGGCAAGCGGTGGAGGTTTCGGCGGCTTCGCTGGCGGCGGCTTCCATTTCCAAGGTGGGGAGGGCCCACCCGGCGCGACCGTGAATACTTCTTCTAACTGGCGGCCCTTGGGCCGCGAGCCAACCCAAGTCGAGAGAATCTGCGGAGAGCTTCAGATGTTGCTGCAGGACAGTAACGCCGGGCCGGAGGCAATTAGGCAAAAACTTGATGCCCTGCGCCACGCCCGGGCGCAGGCAAGGAAACGGTGGGCTCAGGCTCAGCAGGATTTGCGAGAAGCGTTGAACCTACATCAGCAGGCGACGCTGATGATGATGGGGCTGCTTGAGTGAACTCGACAGCGACAAGAAACGCAGCAGACCAGCGGATAAATGTTTAGCCCCGCAATCCTTCGACTCCGCTCAGGACGGGTTTATTGCGGGGTTAGTTCCGGCATTTTACGCGGCGTTCCTACAATCCCCAGGCTTTGGCAAATGCCTTGAAGCTGCGGTCGTAGGTCTTCTCCACAGCGGGCGGAAAGCAGCAGCCGGGCAACTGCTTTGACTTTAGATGATAGCTCAAACACTCGCAGCACATTCCTTTGCGCTCACATCCAGGATATGAGCAGCCGCAGCTCTTGAGATTTGTATCTTTCCTGCATTCCATAATATCAGCTATTTCCTTGGTTATTGTACCTTCGCAACTTCACTTCCGGCTTCTTTGAACATCTCCGCAAGCATTCGTACCGCTGATGTCACCAGCATCTCGCCCGAACCTTCTGCGCAGCGGGCGCTGACAACCTCGTAGTTCCCCTCCATATAGGCGGAACGGTTGGGTATATATCCGATGGATCCATTGGCAAGTTCAACCATGTGGGTCTGCTTAAACGGCGAAGCCGCTTTGATACTCAAACCCAGCTCGACAAAAATTTCGCCCGGCAGCGAAACCCACGCCAAGTCTTTGCCCATCGTAATAACCTGCACTTCAACCTCGAGGGGTTTATCCTGCCGACCAGCGACATCAAGGGCTTTGTAGGCTTTAACCTGCTCCATAAATTTGGCCTGTGAACCTCGCTTTTTGATTTCCTGCGCCTCACTCACATCCTGTTCTGTCACCTTTGCCGGCGGCAACTGAAGCACGTCAGTGCGCACTCGCAGGGTACTATCCGTCACAGGTTTTAGGTCCATATACGTCTTGAGCACCGATGCGGCAAGGATTATGCCCAGCCGATTTGCCTCGGCGGGACTGTGCTGCCGGTCGGGCCACTGCACGTTGAGATGATTGATGTTCCCGCACATGCCGTTGGCAAAAATGGTAAGCATATCCGGCTCTTTATAATCTGCCAGCCGCCGCGACAGCGCGCCCGGGTAATCCGCTGATATTCGCGTGCCGCCCGTAGTGTCGGGGTGCATCGCAAAATTGACGTAGGTTAATAGCCCCTTCTTGTCCGGACCTTCAAAATAAATAACGCCCACTTCCGGATCAATCGGCCCGATCGGACGAATAGTGTTGGGGTTCAGCTTACCGGGATTCCAGCCCACCGTGCCGTCCTTCATCCAGAACCGGCGGTTAAACGAAAGTCGGCTCTCGAATTCTCGCGCAAATAGTGCTCTGGCAGGAGCCAGCTTGGCGTTGGCGTCGGATACCGCCCGGGCAATCTTCTTTGGTAGTTCTGCTGTGTACTTTTTGCCGGGGTCGCTGCTGCCGCCGTCGAGGTCATCTCGGCTGGATTCTCTCGCGATGACCGGCCCTGTATGCGTATGAGTCGCAGAAATCATCACGTTGCCGCCGGCGATGCCCGTCTGCTGCTCAATCAGCTTGCGGGCCTCCAGCACGGTGTGTCGGGGCACGCTGATAATATCGCAGACAACCAGCGCAACCTTAGTCCGCCCATCATCCAGCACCGCAGCCTTGGCGAAAAGATCGTCAATAACGCCCTCGCAACCCCGCGCATAATAATAGCCTGCCATCAGCGTACCCAGCTCTGGCGTGATATTAACCGCCGCCGCACCTACCCGAAGCTCGCTCGCTGCGGTGGGCGAGCCCGCAAAACCGGCAGCCGGTGTCCATAGCAATAGCACGGCTACCACTAAAGCAGCCAGTCTCGTTATCGCAATCTTAGTAAAGTTGACCTTTTTTATCATACACGTTCGCCGTCTTTATTCGAGCCGCCACTGGGTTAAGGAAAGCTCATCGCACGGGTAGTTCATAGATATTGATGCTATAAGCCGGCAGCTTCAAGGCGCTGGATACGTCAGAAAGTCGCTGCTCTTTGATTACAACGTTGGGCTGCTTCCCAGGCTCGTTGTAAGCCATAGGGTCGCTGTGGCTAATCACCCACACACGACCTCTATCCCCCAGCCGCGATCCTTTTACATCCAGCGTCAATTCACACTGCTGCTCTGTCGGATTGACGACACCGATAGACAGCACCTTTTTATCGCCCGTCCACGCGGCCACAATATCCAGCGGCGACACCTCACCTGTAACAGCCACAGGTAACTGACCGAAATGGTCGCGGTAGAGTTTCAAAGTTAAGCCCGTCGTCTCAAAGGCAGCCGCGGTCTTGGTAGTCTTTATGGCGCCGATAACGTTCACAGTTTGGGCGTAGTTAGCCATAAAGACTAAATCGCTGCTGCGGATCATCTCATGCAGACCCGCGGCGATCCCAAGCGCGTCTCTGAGAAAATACCGCGTGCCAAGCTCGCCGAAGAGGTGCTCGCCGTACCAGTAGTTCCACTCGTCAATTGCAATGCGGATGTCTTTGCCCTTAATCGAGTCCAGCTTTTTGCGATAATCACGGTGGGCGGAGACTATGTGGCGGACCGCCTCGGGGGCCTGGCGCACGTGCTCGAGAACGTCCTTCTTTGCTCCTTTATAGAAGTGCTCGCTGATTAGGTCCATCCCATCTACGCAGTTCTTGAGCATACCTTCCGACCAGTCACCCACCGCCCCCACCGCCATGAGCTTGATGGATGGGTCAACCTGCCGCATAGCCTTGGCGAACAGATTGTGTTTGCGCACGTAATGCTCAAGTGACATGTGACCCAACTGCCAATTACCGTACATTTCATTGCCTATGCACCACCACGTGACGTTATAGGACTCGCGATGCCCGTTTGCCGCCCGCCATTTGCCCATAGGCGTATTGGGCGAGCCGTTGGCGTACTCGACCTCTTCTGCTGCTGAATGGTCATCGCCGAAGCCGGTGTTTACCGTAATCATCGGCTCGGTGCCAATCTCGCGACAGAATATGATAAATTCGTCCAGCCCAAAGTCGTTATGTTCGATCCCGCCCCAGGCGGGGTTCTTCATTGGCGGCCTCTTATCCCTCGGCCCGATTCCCAGTCGCCAGTCGTAGCCGCTTACAAAATTGCCGCCCGGCCAGCGGTAAATCGGCGAGTTGAGCTCTTTCAGCAGCTTCAGCGTATCAGCCCTCATACCCTTGACGTTATCCGCGGGCATTAATGACACCGCACCGATGCGAAGGCTTCCCACTCCATTTCCAGCAATTGTCAAATATCCATCATCCGTGTCAGCATCCGGAACGAGCTTGAAATCGTAGGTTGTGTAATCTGCCGGGATATTGCTTAAGGACACGCTCTTGGCAACGCCGAGGCTATAGTAAAGACATACTTCCGCTCCGACAGAAGGTCCCTCTGCAGCCAAGACGACTCTGCCGACGTACTCCTGCCCTTTCCTCAGAGCCAGCCCGCTCTGCGAAATGCCGCCTCCTGCTTTCGCCGCCACATGCACAATCGGACAGTGCTCACCAACATACGGTTTCTCACGGGTCATGGTCGCGCGTTTCGCACCTGTTATACTCCGCCACGGGGACTGATCGCTGTCCACCGGATAGAGGAATTTGCGGTCCTCTAACATTTCCGCCCAGATGCCGCCGTAGATGCATCGACCCAGATGCTCGATGAACTGCCCGTAAATATACTTTGAAATCGGCTCCGCCACTTTGCCGGTGTCTATCGTTACCGCGTAGCTTTTGGCAGGCGTCTCTTGAGCCGCTCCAGCCCCCCGGCAGACCATAGCTCCAATTACAACCGCCGCTAAACCCAGCCAAACTAAATGTTTCCTGTCCATAATTTACCTCCTTGGATTTACGCCCTTTCAATTTGTAAAAGCTTTTAACAAAAATAAAATTGTACATACTTTGACTCTGAACGCAATTCTCCAAAAATTTTTTTTGCCCCCGTAATTTATTATGTGGATAGACGTTTCGCTCCTCCTTTGACACGTGACACGGTTTCCCTCTACTGTCAGAAATGTTTGACTTCTGGCCAAAATAAACAGATAATACTTACGAAATGGCGTTTGAGACCTAACTTATCTGAATATGGCCAAATTATGCTTAGCGTTGACCATCTGGAACCCGCAATCAGCGATCTCTGCCGGCGATTGAAAGTCAAAAGACTCGATATATTTGGTTCGGCTACCACCGGCGGTTTTAGACTTGATAGCGATGTGGATGTGCTGGTTGAGTTCGAGCGTGATGTACGCGACCTTTTCGATCGCTATTTCGAGCTTAAGGAAGGTCTTGAACA
>Ga0315296_10003157_pt1 | contig 13860 bp, 14 predicted proteins | sample YL17G14_18_MG_FD_203921 | JGI IMG/M metagenome (GOLD analysis project Ga0315296, IMG submission 203921) | Sediment microbial communities from Yellowstone Lake, YNP, Wyoming, USA - YL17G14_18 | ecosystem: Environmental > Aquatic > Freshwater > Lake > Sediment | place: USA: Wyoming | collected... | reverse complement strand
GTCCGACTTTTTCACCAGTGGAACACTGCCTACAGCGGGTGATACGATCTACTCAGCGGCAGGAGGTTTGATGGCTGCAAGCGGAACGAACAAGGTCGGGTACTGTGTCCGCGTCGTCTCTCGTATTGACCCGTCAGGTGGGACAGGCACTTCACAGAGCATGGCCCTGATTCACTTCAACATGCCGGTCATCTAAGCCGGCGAGATCAAGCAAGGAGAATGATATGGAAACCCGACTAAAGGACATCATCGAGTTGAAGGCTAACACGGGCGAGGTACTTCCGCCCGCAATCAAGTTGTCCGAAGATGGGCAGAAGGTCACCCGACTGCCGATGGGCGATCCCAAAGGCCGCCTGGTCGTTGACCTGAAGGGCGGCTACACGACCCGCGACGTGGACGAGCTTCTGCATCAGGTGTGGGCAGAGGCCGGTGGCGACCACCAGAAGCGGCTCGCGCTCATGGCACAAACCATTGTCGAGCCTATCTTACAGATTGTTCCGTATGCCGAGATGTTCGGCATGTTCTTCATGCAGCAAGGCTATGGCGATCTGGAAGATAACAGTATCCCGATCGAGGATACTGTGGCGATGGCGTGGGAAACGCACGCCGACGGCGGGACGCTGTGGGTGCGCGTTGGCGGTATGACCTGGACGCGCCCGACCTTCCAGACCTGGGACTATGGTATCGAGGTCCCCTGGAGCGCCAATCGGTTCGTGGGCTGGAACTTCCTGGCCCGCCAGATGGCTGCCTCGGCGCAGGCACTGGCCCGAAAGCGCGATGCGGTGGCTCAGTACGCCATTGATGTTGCCGTCACCGCACTGACCGGCCACTACCCGGCTATCACGGGTGGCTTGCTGACCAAGGCTGCTGTAGATGCGGCTGTGAAGGCCCAACTCCAAATCGGCTTCCCGATCTCGCAGGCCCTAATCAACATGGGCGTCCAGACCGACATGGCGACCTGGTTGCCGAGCACCGTCCTGGCCCAGTATCCGCAGAATGTGGGTGCTGAGATTCTCACCAACCTGTTCATCTCGAACTACGCCGGCATCAGGTGGGTGGGGAACGTCTACGCACCCGCATCCTACAGCTACTTCTCGGGCGAACCGTCAACGATCGGCTGGCATCAGACCAAGGGCGCGATGAAAACCGTCTCGGACGTGGACATCATCAATAACAGAGACCTGCATAAGGTCCTGGATGCTGACCACGCCTGGTACGTTGGCAACGGCCTGAGCCTGCGTCGTCTTACGATCTTGGCGTAAATCTAGCGCAGAGGGCGGGAAAAGCCTGCCCGCCCTTTCTGCAAGGGAGAGGGGCAAAAATGGCTACTATTGATCTGGTTGCTGGTGAAGCGATGGTTGCACCGAAAAAGAGGCGTGGGCGGCAGATAGTCGGCCCAGTTGTTCGGCCGCGCATCAAGGTAATCCGCAGCCTGATGGGAAGCGACCTTACCTTCCCCACCCGCAGGAGAGATGGGATGGAGGTATCGCTTACAGCGCACTGGGACAGGGATATATTCCTGCCACAGGACTTTGCTGACGATCCATACGTGCTGGATGCAGTCGCCAAGAGGCTGGCAGAGATCCGCGAAGCAGATGAAATGCCTAGCGGACCTGAGCCGTACCCGGATGGGATCGAGAGCGATCCGATGCTCAAGGGCTGGCTGACATCTCTGCTATATGGCCCGTACACGCAGCAGTTCAAGGACTTCTTGACGGACTGGCGCAATCCCAAGCTGGCATCCACTGGCGCAAGAGGCGCAGCGACCCGGGTGGTAAGTCTGAAAACAAGAATCCTGCCATTGGTTCGGTGTGCCATGCAGTATGAGGCCAAGAACCAGAGCCGCAAAGAACTTCTGGCTGACCTGAAGAAGGTCGAGAAGTTCATAGTCGAAGAGGAGTGGCAGTGGGATGTACAATCTGCTCGTTGAGGGAGTTCGAGACCTCAGCCGACACACTACCCTCCTACAGCAACGGCGCGTCTCACACGACCCGCTTTCGGGCATTGTAGACGGAAGCAACGCAATATTCCATACTCAATACTTCCCTCTGCTTACCAGCGGGAGCTTCATCGCCTATGTGTCAGGCAGTGTCGTTGGTGTAGCCAGCATTGACTACGATACCGGCACAGCAGTCCTTGCGTCTGCTCCGGCCTCACAGCCGACAGCGGACTATACCTTCACACCCTTTACAACCAGGCAGCAGGTCTCTCTACTCATATCTGGCTTCGACCAAATGCAGGCCCGGTGGGATAGAGACTGGACGCTTTCCTCAGGCTCGACCAGCTACATACCGCCAACTGAGGATGATCCAGCTATCTATGTGGGCCAGGTTGATCGGACGACAGACTCGCTGGCAGACCCGCCATGCAGCGGCAGCCTGCCATTCTCTATCCTGAGGACGCAGGTTGGGTTCTATCTGGCCTGTTGCGAATACACTTACCTGTTCTCGCAACTAGTTGGAACAGCACTGACCGGCATTGCCTATCGGGAGCGAGCCGGAGCACAGCTTGACCGCACCAGGATACCAGGCAACTTGAAGCTGGCCCTTGACGTGGCCGAAGCGGGGCTGAACCGGGCAATGCAAGCGGCACAGGATGAGTATTACACCGCCGGAGAGCAGTATGGTGATGTTATCCTGCCCGAGCACAGCATCGGATACACGACACTGTTTGACTGGCACGGCGACCAGTACCCTGCACGCGCTGGCGATGAATGGAGATGGCTGTAATGTTGCTCCCACCTGCACTGCGCATGGCAATTGGAGATGACCTGGCAGGCGCTAGGCAGATGTACTATGACATCAAGGCCATCCTGGTAAACGTGACCGCCTGTCCAGTCTGCGGGCATGATGAGTTCACAGATGGGCCGCGCGTCACACCATGCGCTACCTGTGGAGGAACTGGCGAGATACCGTCGTTTGTCGTCCACCAGTTGAAGGCTCGGTGGACAGTCGTGCAGTTAGCCGCACTTTACCCCTATCGGGGGATAGTGCCTGGAGTGGAAAGCGGAGACTTGATAATTTGGGTGGGGCCGCGAGACAAAGCGACCATGTTGCAGATATACCGCACCAAGAACAGCTACCTGGATATGGAAGGCAACACGTTCGCAATCTCAGGCTTCAACCCGGATGGAGTGGGGAATCCCGATGAGTACGCCTTTATCGCAAACAAGTACAAACCCGTCCACGCCTACAAACCCTAGGTTTGAGCCACTTCGCATGGTCATCGGAACGACCATGAAGCGGCTACTGGGCGCGAATGATGGCTATGGGTGTCCGACATTACGCGAAGCCGTCCTGGACGAGCTAAATGGATTGGCGCGTGACTGCGAGGTATCGGAGGGCTTTCTAGTACGCACCTCGGATGCCTTCGGACGATTGCAGGACCTGTCGAAGGATCACAGTCGCAGGCACCGGGTCATGCGCGAGGCTTTTATCGCTGCCCTGGCCGACATCCAGGGCTTCTACCAGAGGCAAAGTGAGTAATGTGGGAAGTCGCCATTGACCCGACCCTGCTGGAATTTGCAAGGCTGCTTGCAGACGGCACCCTGATGAAAAGGGCTATCAATGCCGGATTGACCGTGATGTATCCGGCCGTGTACGAAGCCGCATCACAACACTCTGAGAGTGGTACGATGCTGGCCGCCCTCTCAAAGATAGACTTTGCTACAGGCCCAACCAGTGGCGGGATTGGCGACTTGGAGAAGGTGGGCGACCCGTTCCAGGAGGCACCGAAGCATACCATCAGCGACTTCGTCAAGTGGTATAAGGGGTAGCAATGGGCCTCTTAGGTAGAATGGCACGCCGAGGAACAAAAACCGGCGGGAAATCAAGTTACGAGGAGCAGGTCCTCAGGCAGAGCAAGCTCGACGCTGAAACCCTCGCTAGTATGAGGGAGCAGCTAAGGAAGATTTACAATAGCGTCTATGCCTGGTGGAGGTTGAAGCCCGAGCAGAAGGCTGAGCTTGACTTTATGCGCGATCGGGGTTTCTTTGGTGGCACTCCTGGCAGAGCGCCATACATGTGGATTCAGGAGGGGACTCACAATCCAAAGGGCGCATCCGGTGCTGGCATTCATCCTACTCAGTTCATCAGCAAGGCACTCGCGGAGGTTGAGAACGAGGTCGCGGATGCTATAACGAGGGCCATCAGTGGAGTACAATAGGAATCTGCGGCTTTCAATCAAATATCACCTGTCAGGCCTGCTGGTAGACTATGGATACGTCAACGTCTACGGCGAACAGGAGATGCGCAAGGCCGCTGCAGGAACATTCACGACCGGGTCAAATCCATTCATATTCCTGGTGGATACGTTCGTGAATCCTATGGAAACAACGCTGCCCTTCATCGCGCTGGAGGTGCAAAATATAGGGCGAGAGGCACACGAATTAGGGACCGATGGTACAGGACGACAGATCACAGTGTTCATCCATGTTTTCGGAAAAAGCCGGGGTGAACGGGATGACATTTCATCGTACCTTCAGGACAATATTGGTAGGTCTATCCCGTTCAACGATTACACGACGGCCGGATCACCGGCGGCTTACACGTATCCAATCCAAAGGACTGGGGGAATAGAGGTAAGTGATGTGCCGCCGATAACGAATGAGCAACTGCAGGAGCATTCCCTTGCCAACTGGAACATCGTTCTATTCAAGGCAGGGACAATTGCGTAAGGAGAGATAAATGAGCACGAATCCTGTCAACGTTGGTCTTTTGGGCCATCGGTGGGGCGCATGGTTGCGCAACCACTCTAGCACCTATGAAGTCTGGTGCAGCCGTGTCCAGAGCGTGACACCATCGCTGAACGCTCCTACCACGAAATACTGGGAAATCGGCAACCTGTCGCCGGTTGGTGTTGTGTCGCAACCTGTTGAATTTAGGGTTGCTATGGAGGAAAACCTCCATAACTCCATGATTGACAACATCCTTGCCAACGGTAGCGGTTCGCCAGTGGCTCAGTTCACCGCAGGCGATATGATCAACACCGTCAACGCCCGCTTGTGCGTGGTAGGCCGCGACATCAATGCCACCAACCCATCTATGGAATACGTCCTCGACAACCTGGCAACGGCCGAGATCAACTACCGCTTCCAGATTGGCGGCCCGTGCACAGTGACGTATTCTTTGGAAGGACGACTGGGCAACCTGTACACCAGCGGCAGCTTGCTTCACGCAAGTTGGGGTCCTATGGACGCAGTGTCGCCCGGCGCGATCAACGGCAAGGACGCCTGGGTTCACTTTGGCACTGGCCCGACTGTCCCGGCCACCTCGAAGGCGTACCGTTTGCAGAACTTCAACATCCGCATCGCCTTCCCAATCCAGCCCGTGCGAGAACTGGGCAACCGCGAGTTGGTCGGTAAGCTGGCAGATGTGCCGGATGTCACCTGCGATTTTGACCTGCTGGCATCCGATCCGCAGCCGCACAATGTCTGGTTCGACCTGGCGGCCGGTGGCGGAAGCTACAACTTCACTTCACCAAAGACGATCAACGCTTATGTCAAGGTGTTTGATCCGGCCTTGGCTGAGGCGACCGAGCCGCCCCTGGTATCGTTCCGTGTGGAGAATTGCAGGCCGGTGACCGCTGACATCATCCGGGCGCAAGTCCGTGCGCTGGCAACCAACCGATATTCACTGACCAGCACCAGCGCAACGACCGTCAACAGTGCCGGCGTGATCATCTTCCCAGGAGCAGCGCCGAGCTAAAGTCAGGTCCAGACCGACAATGGGAGCAAGGGATATGGGTCACAGAAAAACTATTGGCAGGAAGGGAACGAGCCTGACCACCAAGCAAATAAACTTTGATGTGGCGACTAGCACTCGGATGCTGTCGCCATGTCTATTTTTAGGAGAGGAAGATGGAAGAGGTAACGCTGGATAGGCTTTACAGGGCCAGTCAGATCGTAGAATTGCCAGGTGGAACGAAGGTTAAGGTGCGTGCGCTTTCAGATGCAGAGCGTCAGCAGTCCGAACTCGATTCGTTAGCGGCCGCCATGCGCTTTGACAAGCGGATAAAGAACTTTGATAGCGAGGAGTACGCTTGCTACATTTATCCGCTTGAGAACGGCGAGCGAGACACGCTCATCGAGATACTGTGCATTTGGGCCAGGGGTACGGCACAAGTCGAGGCGGGTAGGCAGATCAAGGACGAGTTTATTACCATTCCCGACAATGCCAGCCTGGAAGAAAGGATGGATGTCGAGAAGCAGCGAGAAGCCTCCGAGGCGGCTGCCAAGAAGCAGCGCGAGGAATATATCGAAAATGGAGTGAAGGCGGCTCGGGAGAAATATTCCAAGCTAGAGGATGACAAGATCCGCAATGAGGCTAAGGCGCGGAGGATGCAGTATCTCACCGCCTCTGAGACATTGGCCGAACGAATGTGTCGGGCTGTGTTCTACGGAGTCGAGAAGGTAGAGGGAGGACGCTTCTTCGAGTCTTATGAGGATGTCAAGCAACTTGATAGCACGGCGCTTGCGTTTCTCTATGGAAAGCAGCAGGAGGTGGACAGCCTAGACCCTTGGGCTGTCATCAAATTTCGTGCTGGACGGGAACTTGACAGGTTGGTGGATGCTGAAAAAGAACCTGGGAAATCGGGAGGAATTGACAGCGTGGTGGTGGACGTACATCATAAGCCTGCTGCTCCGGGCAGAAAACATGCGGGACCTGGCAAGTTTAAGTCCGGACAGAGAGCCGCCGCCCAAGAGCATCTGGTTGGATAGCAAGGCAATTGACGGTTGGCTCGACGATCAGGAAAAGGAGAGAGCAAAACGAGCACGAGATAAAGCCCCTTGGGGTGCATAAATGGAACGCTCATTCGATAATATTATCAATATGGCCGCTGGCGTCAACACCGCGCTAGAGGCAGTCAACGCCATCATCGGCCAACTCAAGGTCTTGCAGGGCGTTGCCTACGAAACCGGCTTGGCGCTGGATACCAACGTCCTTCAGAAGCAGGCTGCACTTGCGGCACCGGCTGCTGCCGCCGCCGCTGCACCTGCCTCATTTGTCGAGAGGATGAGGCGTGCTGTACGTGACATAACGCAGGGCGGCCTTCCAGTCTCCTCGCTCATGGCTGGCTACGGAGCAACTGGTGGAGGAATGCCACCTGACATCGCGGCTCAACTTTACCCCGAACTTGGTGCTGCTCCAGGTGTTGCAGAGTCAAAGAGAGTGATGACGTATCCAGCCGTTGGCCGCCTCCAACCACGAGCCGCTGTAACAACGGCTGAGGAAAAACCGTCATTTGCCTTCACACAGCAGGATATAGAGCAAATCCAACAGGCCAAGCAGTTCGGTGAAGCTGCTTACGGCCAGTATCTCCAGGGGCAGGAACGCTTCGAGGAAATGGTCAAAACCCGTAACGCGGGTATACGGGAGGAACTAAAGGCCAGCAAGCAATTCGACCCGGCGCAAAACACACTCCTGCGTGAGGCGGTTACTGCCAGAGAGCAGGCAATTCGAGAAACAACCGCCATTGGGAAAGTCGCTGGCATGGAGGCTGCACCCCAACTTCAGGAACAGTTCCAGAAAAGTGGACTGAGCCTGCAAGAGTACACCAAGAACCTCAAACTTGGCGAGGATGCGATGTCGGCCTACAACAAGCAGGCCGAAACGCACATGATGCAGCAGTCCAAGGTTGCTGAGTCCTCGGAGAGAGGTAGACACAGCTTCCTGGGCCATGCGCGTTCTATTGTTGAAGGTATGCTGGTATGGCAGGCCCTCAACACAGTGATGAAGGCTGGCCTCAAAACCTATGGCTTGGCAGTAGAGGAAACGGGCCGCCTTGATTCAGCCTCAGCACGGATGGCTGTCACACTTGGAGTAACCAAGGATCAGGCGCGTGCTCTTGCGCAAGAAATGTCGGTTAGGGGTATCCAGTATGGCCTCGCTCCTGCAGAATCATTGCCCATAGCGCAGTATGCAGCCAGGGTACAAAAAGAGCCTGCGGCTCGCGCAGAACTGACTGCAACAGCCGGAATGCTTGGTGCGGTTACCGGTGAAGATCCGAAGAAGCTGATTGATGACCTCAATGTTGCCTACAGGCAGACAGGTATCAGCGTTTCTCAGCTTGGCGATATGGCCGCTAAGGCCTTCCAGAACAGCGGCACCAGCGCCAGCGAGTACCTGAACATCCTGCGCGAGATCGGTCCTCTAGCACAGGAGAGTGGCATTGACATCGAGCGCATGGCGGCTATCGCTGCCCTGGCGGCTGACCGCATGGGCGGCAGCATGTCGGATGCAGCCAACACCATGACGCGCCTCATCAAGGCCGTGACCGACCCCAATGCTGCACAACTGAGCATCCTCAACCGCTACCAAATTCCGATTGGAGATGTGCAGCAGGCACTTGACCTCATTTCCAAGGCAAACATGTCGGCTCAGGAACTGGCTACGTTAGGTGGTCGTCCTGGTATGCCTGCGGTTGCAAATGACATCCGAACGCTGATCGCAGTCTATAAGGAATATGATGAGGAACTGCAAAGGGGCAAGGGGCTGCAAGATCAGTTCAAGGATTCTGTTAACAACTTGGAGGACGCTCAAAAGAGGTTGGGAGCGGCTTGGTCGGTTCTGTTGCAATCTTTTGGGACTGGGCTCGGAAACCTTATCGGCGGCGCTAAGGGAGTTGACACTCTAGCTTATGCATTAGTTGGCCTAAGTGAGGCTATCAAGAAGGTTGACATCAGGGTGCTTGCGATGTTCCTTGGTGCTCCTGCGCAGACCCTGCCAGGCCTTACTGCGGCAGGCGCTGCCATTATGGGAGTCAAGCCAGAGACGCCCGAATCCAAACTGCCTGGCGGACGAGCCGGAGAGCGATGGTATGAGGGGATTGGAACTCCCGCATTTCCGACGCCGACAGAGACCAAGCCGACCATGACTGCCATGCAGATGATGCAGATGCAGGCGGCCCAGGCCATCTCTGCTCCTATGGACGTTTCAAAGTATACCGCAGCGCAGATCGAGGCAGCCCGCACTAAAGCTGAGAGCATGACGGATGACTGGATCAAAGCCCAGGAATCCTTCTTTGACTCGCTTGGGATACCACCTGACAAGAAAGACCAGGCGATGCAGAGCGTGCGGGAGATGGCTGACAGCGCGGTTGTGTTCATCCAGGACATCACCGGAAATATCACGACACTCACTGGTGCACAAGCCCTTAATTTCCAGGATGCGATCCGACAAACTGAGCAGTTCACTGGCCGCCTCAAGATCGGCGGTGCTGACTGGACAAAGTACAGCGACGAGGAACTGAAAAAGGCGGCCGGCATGGTGCCGCAATACCAGAAGATGCAGGTAGGCGCATGGGAGCAACAGCTTCAGGCTCAGGGTGTCCCGGCCGAGAAGATTGGGGAGATCATCGCGTCGAGGATGGCTGAGGTTATGGCGACAATCCTTCCAGTCACTCGCGGCATGGGCATGACAACGATGACTGGGCCGATGGCAGCCTTCATGCCCGAGACGTTGCAGATCGGCTCACGCACCAAGGCCCTGGAGGACCGACTGGCTGACCTGCGGTCATCCCTGGATGACCTGAACGAGACTGAGACGAAACGGGCACAGTTGGAAGGCATGTGGAACATTCCAGCCGGCGCAAAGATGCTTGTCCCGTTGACGGCTGAATCTCAGCAACTCATCAAGGAGCATGGAGGCGAAACTGAGGACCAAGCTCGCAACAAGCGCAGGGATCAGATTCTCCGCGAGATAGCAGAAACAGAGGCGAAACTGGCGGCTGAGAAGGCCAAGGACGCGCAACTGTTGGCAATCCTCAATTCACAGCAGCAGGCCTCGACCACAGCCAATATTGGCCTGAATCAGACTGGGCAGGCCGGTCAGCAGGCTGCGGCGGCACTGTATGCACTGAAAGCCGCCGCAGGTGACTGGGGCGGAAAAGCGCCAGGCCCAACTGTCACAGAACAGCAGCAACGGGAACGAGTAGCGGGTGCAATTCCAGAGCCAGCGCCGGAGCGCCAGGTCCCTGCCGGCGACCGGACACAAAAGATGATGGAGATATACGCTGAACTAGCACTAAAGCGGACAGCGGTACAGCAGACAGTGCCCACTCCACAAGTCACTGCAACTGGCGTCTATGGTCCTACAACCAGCATTCAGTCCAACGTTACTCTGCGGGCTGTCCCAATGAATGTCACCATAACATCTACATCTGTCCTGGATGGGCAGGAAGTTGCCCGTAGCTTGCAGCGGTACTTCACGCGGGACCTGGTCTACGAAGCCACGTCGAGCGGCACTTTAACCCAGTGAGGTCACAATGAGCCATACCCTAACCTTTGCCAGCGGCTCCATCATACCGATTTACGTTGACCCAGAGGGCTATACCAAAGAGGCACACCCGATTGTCGTTCAGCATCAGGTGTTGGATGCCACACGGTCTGTCCTGCAATACATGGGCGCAAAGTCAAACACGCTGGCGATGCGGTGGAGGATGTACGGCCAAGGTGCATTCGACTACACCTTCAACAAGATCAAGGATGGTTACACATTCAAGTACACCGACGATCGGGGCACGTCGGGCAGTTTCGTGTGCGCTGAGGCCCAGGTCGCTTGCAGGCGTATTCAAGCTCTGAACTATCCTGATACCTGGTGGCTGGTGGAAACTAACGTCACCGAAATCCTTGGCTCGGGGTCGCTCTACTATCAGTGGGCGGCACCATGAGTGGGGTTTATGCAACGGTCAACGACATCGCCGTAAAGCGGTGGGAACTGAATACGAACTACGGCGTGGCGGTTGCCAGGATGACCTTCACACACCCCTACTCGTCAGGTTTCGATGTCGGGACAGAGGTAGTGGGGAAGATCGGCACGGCCAAGATGTTCACTGGCCGCATCAAGTCTATCATCCGACGCAGGCCGGAGAATATCTATGAGTTCATGGCGCAGGACAGGCTGACCTACGCGGTTGAATACTGGTTTGTGCCAGAATCCATAGACAAGCCATCCTTCTCGCGGAGCAACATTGACCATCTGACCTTGACCAGGCAAATCCTGAACGAGGCTTCGATCGGAGATGAGTACATCCAGGATGACTGGTCGCCATATCCGACCTTCCAATTTGCCACAGGCCCTGAGCCATTGAAGATCAACATTGCCTCGGCCTGGGATGTCGTTTCCTGGATTTGCACCATTACTGGGATGCACGTTTACGCAGATGCAGACGGCATCATCCACCTATCCAGGATAGCCGACGAGCCAAGCGGTGACCCGACGAACGCATTCACTACGGGCAACCTGGGAAACATGAAAACGGTGGAATGGGTGCGATCGGATGAGAATTTGAGGAACAGCGTCCACGTCTTTGGGAGAAGCGGCGTACACAAGAAGGCGCAGGCGTCCAGCCCTTACGTGCCAGTCGGCTTCTACAAGACAGTCGTTATCTCCTATGAGATGATTGACAATGACGAGATGGCCCAGGAGACAGCCGACATCAACCTGGCCCGACTGAATAAGCTGACTGAATCGTGCGTGGTGGAGGCAATCGGCAATGTGGGCGTCTTGGCCCGACAGACGGTAAGCATAACAGACCCGTTGGCAGGCATCTCGGGCAACTGGTTCCTGACTCAAATAGCGCATCGGGTTGATGCACAGGGCGGATACACGGTGCGCCTGACGGCAAAAAAGTAATGTCGGATTACCTCACAGTCACGATCGGAGGCGTGGACAGAACTGCTTATGTCAAGTCCTGCGAGAGGCACACCTCCATCTGCGAGATAGAATGCACGGCAACGCTCGATGTAATGCCGCAAGCGCCACTGTTCGACCCGTACCAGGAAGTCAAGATTTATGTCAGCGGCTCATTGCACTTCACTGGCTATGCAGAGAAGGATTCGCTTGAGCGAAGGACAGGCCAGTGGACACGCCAAGTGCGGTGCCAGCACCGGGGCTACAAGAGACTGCGTGATTACTGGTTTACCAACAGAGTATCCACCAATATCGAGGAGCCTGTTTCAGAGTTTCTTGCCAGAGTATGCGGTGCGGCAGGTGTCCACATCGAGTTTACATCTGTAGAGGATAATCCTCTGCCCGACAGTTATTCCTGGGAGTTCCCCAGTGCGATGCAGGTGTTTGAGGACTGCCTGACATTTGGAGAGTTGCAGCCGATCGCGTTGCCAAACGGAGATATTGAGGTTACTCAGCTTGCCATCAGCAACACTACCTACTTCGACAGCGAGGACCTGGTTACGCAATGCGAGCGCACAACAGATGACACCTTTTTCAGGACAGATGTGGCATTCATCACGGCCAGGGAGGTCATCATGGCCTCAGGCAGCAACCCGTTCGGCTACCATCGGACAGCTATTGTTGCAAACCCGATGGTGCACGACTTTGGCACTGGCTACTTCCTGGGGCAGGATATTCTGGCTGAATATAACCGGATGCAGAAAAGCCAGAACGTCACCATTGTAGGCAACCACCATTTCAGTCCTGGCGAAACGCTCAGGACAAGGGACAAGTTCGACCAAGACACTGAACTGGGCATCATCACCAGTATAGATGAATTTCAGAAGGTAGATGGTGGCAGGTATATGGAGGTTGTTACCAACCAGCGGTGCCCAAGGATATTCGGGTTTGACTATTCGCTGTTTGACGTGTATGCACACAAACCGATCGCTGTCGGACTGGATGTAAGCGGCAGTGGGCGCGTTTATGTGACGCCGGACATCACGCAAGCCTGGCTCGGGGCAACTGGCAGCGGCTTCCAGTATGGAAACGACTGCGAGTGGTACGATTGCAGCGTAGGCTTGAGTGGCATATTCGACGGCGTAATACGTTATGGCACGTATGCTCCCTGGCCTGGGACCTTGATCCGAGATGTGTATGCTGATGAAGGACGGGGAGCATGGGCGCTGACCGACAATGGCCTGTACCATTCAGACGCAATCCTGCCTCCGTCTGGACAGGCAACTGGCTCGTGGCCGTACACAGCCTGGATGAAGGTTCTCGACAACCCCGAAGCAGGCGGCTACTACCTAGTTTATGCACGAGAGAAAGGGGAAGATAGCACAGGTATTTGGGTTGTGGAGGCTCAGGACAGTGGCGCGGGAAAGCTAAAGAACCTGTATATATACAAGGTAAGCCAAACCGGAAGCAAGACGCTCATGGTCACACTTCCGACGGCAGCAAAAGCGGTGCACCAGTACGGCTACACCTTGCACTATCACGCATCGCCTGTTATCAATGTGTCACGGGAGGGCCAGCACGATTTCGTTGTGTACGGATGCAAATATCAGTGCTTTGGTTCAGACTGTGGCGGATACGATGGGCTTCCGGCAGCCGGTACACACTGGCATGGCCTGTTATATGATGTTGACGGTGCAACCGAGTACGATCATTCCGACCACAACATCTATACACACGGCAACTACCAGCCTCGCTATACCGAGGTCACATCCGAGGGCAAAGTCATCACATTTGTAGAGGTGACATCCGACTCATCGGGAGAAACGTCCGGTTCGATAAGGGCCTATGAGGAATATGGGACATCATCCGTAATACTTGATGACCTGCCAGGAGGCTGGACAATGGCGGGTGGCTGGTACAACATGGCAAGCCAGGATGCAAAGCATGAGCGATGGTACTGTCTAGGACGAGCCAAGACCAGCCCTCCTCAGTACGTTCAGTCCGTGTTCAGGTCGGATGACAACTGTGCAACGTGGGCACAGAAATCAACCGTAACTAGTGGCTCGATCGGGCGTGGGTTCCTGACATCGAAGATTCTGGCCTATGTGCTGTATCCATACGTGCAGACCTACTGTATAACGGCCATCCCGTCCAGAGATCCGTCTGGAACGTATGACACAGTATACGTGTCACCAGATGACGGAACGTCATTCTATAGTTCAGGCTGCGT
>Ga0315296_10003156_pt1 | contig 13861 bp, 6 predicted proteins | sample YL17G14_18_MG_FD_203921 | JGI IMG/M metagenome (GOLD analysis project Ga0315296, IMG submission 203921) | Sediment microbial communities from Yellowstone Lake, YNP, Wyoming, USA - YL17G14_18 | ecosystem: Environmental > Aquatic > Freshwater > Lake > Sediment | place: USA: Wyoming | collected... | reverse complement strand
CTAACAATCCTGAAGCTCACAAGCGTCGGGGATTAGTCCGCGGGCTGGAGGGCGGTGAACCTCTCGGTGTCGTGCTTCAACTTCTCGGCTTTAAGCCTGGTCGAGACGGCAAAGGCTTCAGCGGCCTCGCGCATCTGGCCGTTTTTCTGATACCACCGTCCCAGCCGATAGTGCATAGACCCGTCGGTGTCAGCCCTCAGCGCCTGTTTCATCTCCGCGATGGCCCTGTCGGTTTCGCCTAGGGCCGCGTAGGCATCGGCCAGCCCGGCACGGGCAGAAGTCAGGGAAGGGTCGGCATCAAGGGCTTGCTGAAAGTGGCGGGCAGCCTCCTGGGCGTTTCGCGCCCGCAAAAGCAGCTTGCCGAGTTCGTTGTGGAGGGCAGGATGGGAAGGGAATTTCTCGACCGCGAACTGGGCGCGCGCCAGAGCCTGCGCTTCCTGCCCCTTGGACGTGAGGTACTGGACGAACAAAAGGTGAACCTCCGGGTCTCCAGCGCCGAGTTCGACGGCCTTCTCGTATTCGGCCAGGGCACCCGCGGTATCGTGGCGGTCGTTGGCCAAGTCGGCCAGGAGCAAGTGAGCACGGTACGAGTCGGGATTCACCTTGAGCGCTTCCATGAACGCCTCGCGCGCGAGCCCCCGGCAAGTGAGGGAAAGCCAGTAGAGAGCCCGATCGCTCGGGGACTTCTTGAGGGTCTCGAGCAGGCTGCGCAACGCCAGATCGTAGTCTCCCAGGTTCCAGGCGCATTCCGCCAGTTCGGCGTGCTCCCCGAGGGAAAGCGCGCGCGAGCGCCCGGCTTCCTGGAGCGCCCGCAGGCGGCGACTATAGCTCCGAACGTTAGGCCGCACCGGCGCGGCCTCAATCCCTTTCGCCAATTCTTCGAACGCTTGCCAATTCCTCTTGGCCTGCTCCAGCTCTCCCAGTTCGAGTTGGGCTGCATACCTGAGCGCTGCCGCCACCGCCGACAGTCCGGAATCTTCCGCCGAGACCAGGCGCGGGGCGCTGAGGCCTGCGACGGCTTCCCGAAGGGCTTCGGGTGACAGTCCGACCATCAGCTCCGAGAGTTGTTTCCGAGCAAAGGGAAGATCGGCCGCGAGCACATTGGCCAAGTGGCTACAGGCTTCCGAGAAGTTCCCCTGCATCAGGGTGAGGCGGACCAGGGCGACCTCGACTTGCAGGTCATGCGAGCCGGCCAGGAACTCTGCCCGGGCGAATTGCTCTTGCGCCTGGCGAATGCGTTCGGGAGCGGCTGAAAAATCCAAATAGAATCGGCCCAGGGCGAGGTGGGCGGCAACCGAGCCCGGCATAGCTTCGACCACGGCGCGGTAGTTCGCTTCAGCGTCGAGTAGGATCCCGCCCACGGCCTGCAGTTCGGCAAGCAGCAGTTTCCCGTAAGGTGATGGAGGCCGCGAATCCAGCAGCTTGCGCGTCGCAGATTTGTTCCAATTCAAATAAGCGATCCCCAGGCGATACCACGCCTGCTCCATCCGGGGATCGTGCTCGAGGAGACTGCGATAGAGTTTGGTCGCCGATTCGAATTGCTCCAGACGCGCGCGGGCATTGGCCAGTTCATAGGTTGCCTGCGGGTGATGCGGCTCGAGCCGAAGGGCTGACTGGAGCGGCTCCACAGCCTTTTCCGGCTCGCCCAGCTTGAGATAGATGATGCCCAAGAAAAGGTGGGGAGTCAGCAGCCGCGGTTTGAGCGCCGCGGCTTTGGTGAAGGCGGCCAGAGCTTCCCGGTGCTTCGAGAGTTCGTAGAGTGCCAAACCTTTGTTGGTCCAGACCTCGGCGATCTTCGGGTCAAGCGCCAGGATCTTGTCATAAAGGCTGGCGGCTTCCGAGAACTCCCGCCGTTGCTCGGCTTGGCGAGCCTGCTGGAAAAGGGCAACGATTCTGTCTTGCCTGGCAGGAGCGGCGTTCTGGGCTGGCGCGCGGAGGCCAGGCGCGAGCAGGCTGACCATCCAGAGCAGGGCGGGCAGGAAGCACGCCGGGGGCGTGCGGGATTGGCTCACCGTGGGGCTTCGAGCGGTCATAACGTAGCCATCCGACGCCGCAAAGTATCTGGCGCCTAGAAGGGCACCGGAAAGGGGATCGTGCTTGTCATTCTGAGCGCAGCGAAGAATCCGGCACCACTTGCCAGATCCTTCGTCGTCCGTCGGCTGACGGACTCCTCAGGATGACAAGCCGGCTGGCTTTTTCAGCACCCTGCTAGGGAGCACTGAACTCCGCCGGGGCTTTTTTCTTCCGCTCCAGGTCGGCTAAGGCCTGGTACTTGGCCATGTGCTCTGCGGCTTTGCGCGTCTCCCCGAGTCGCCGATGGAGCTGGGCAAGTTGGTAGTGATACTCGGACTTCGATTCATCCAGGCGTACGGCGGCTTCCAATTCCGCGATTGCTCTCTGGGAATCGCCCAGGCTGGCCAGCGTCTTGCCCAGGTGGAAATGAGGCTTGGCCCAGTCGGGCCGTGCCTGAATCGCCCGCCGCAAGTATTGCTCGGCTTCCCGCATGCCCTTGCGTCGGCTGGCCAGAAATCCCAGCTGCAACAGCGGCCAGGCACATTCGCGCGTCTGGGAGCCACAGAATTCCAGCGCCCTCTGATAGCTCGCCTCAGCGGCGGAGGGGTCATAGAGGAGCTCTTGCGTCTGTCCGAAGGCCGTCCAGGCACGCGTTGATTGGCCATTCAATTCCAGGGCACGCCGCAAGACCTTTTCGGACTCCGGATAGAGTCTCAGCTCGTAAAGGGCGCGGCCGTGAAGATAGTGAAATTCCCAATTCTGAGGCGCGAGTTGCGCGGCGCGCCGAAAGGCTTTCTCACATTCGGGCAGATTTCCTCCCAAAGCGTAGTCCAATCCCAGCACCTTGTAGATCTCGGGGTTGTCAGGCTGGCGGTTGGCCGCCTTCTCGAGCCAGCCGATCGATTCGTTCAGCCTTGCGAGGTGCATGGTGGCGACGGCTAGCGCCAGAAAGCCATCCACCGACTCGCGCCGGCGGATGGCGGCGAGAGCGGAGCGCTCTGCCGGTTCGTAGCGCCCCGTGGCATTGTAGATCTGGGCCAGAAGCAGGTGGCCCACGTCCCAATCCGGTGCCCGCTGCAGTTCCCTCTGCAAAGCCCTCTCCGCTTCCGCGTACTGGTGCGCGGCAAGAAGCGTTTGAATGTCCTGGGGGACTTGGGGGTTTTGGGCCGCAGACAATAGCAGGGAGATGAAGGCGAGAATGACTATTGCCGAGCCCTGCGCGAAGAATGCCAGCCTCGCCCTGCGAAACATGCGGATGGAGCTTACTCTACCTGAGGGGGACGTGCCCGGGCAAGCCCGGACACGTCCCTCCGGCCTTAGAAGACGAACTTCAGCGAGAGCTGCATCTGGCGTTCGAGGTTCTTACGGCCCCAGAAGGTGCCGTAGCCAATGGCCCGACCACTTTGGATGCGTGGCGTGTCGTAGACTGCGGTGCTCGGGTCGTTGAACGTGCTTCGGTTCAGCAGGTTGAAGGCATCCATGCGGAACTCCACCCGCTTGCTTTCGCCGATCTGAACTACCTTGGCGAGAGAAAGGTCTTCGTTGAAGTACGGGAAGCCCCTTAGTTCGCCATAGGTGCGCGCCGCGTTGCCGAGCGCGTAGGCGGTGGGATCTTGGAAGGCGCCAGGGTTGAACATGAAGCTGGCGCCCGGCCAGGGATCCGAGACGTTATTCCGAATGGGGACTCCCGCCACCCGGTCGTATCGGCCCTCCGTGTTGAAGGTGGCGTTGCGCAGGTTGTTGGGCCAATAGGGCGATAGGGGCAGCGCTGCGCTACTCGCGTACTGGAAGATGCCGGCGAAGCGCCATCCGTCCGCTAACTTCCGCAGAGCCCGATTCTGGATGGACCTCCCAAAGGGGAGTTCGTAACTGTACGCCAGGACCAGGTTATGGGTGCGGTCGCCACGGCTGTTGCTAAACGTTGTGTCTACCGCCAAGCCGCGCTCGAGTGAGAGGTTCTTGGCGTCGACACTGCCGATGACCCCATAGCCGCCCCAGCCGAAGGCGTCGTCCACGGTGGTGATGTTCTTGGACAGGGTGTAGGCGACCAGGAAGTCGAGGCCGTGCGACATGCGTTGCCGCACTTTCATTTGGAGGGCGTTATAGTTGCTTTCCCCGACCGTGGCCTGGGGGTCAACTATGTCGCCATACTGGGGATAGGGGCGGAGTGCCTGCGCTACGGTCCCCGTGAAGCCCGCATAGGGGTAGGGAACGCCCAGCCGTGTCGCGTCCGCCTCATTGTTGATCTGCTCCAGCAGCGTGTCACCCCGGGAGAGCACGCTGAGGTCGTTTTGATTGAGCTGCTTGGAGAAACCGCTGATCAAACGTGTGCCGCGATTGCCGACGTACGCCGCTTCCACCATGAGGTTGGGAGTGACCTCGTATTGAACGGCGAAATTCCAGTTGTAGATCCGCGGTAGTTGGCCGCTCTCGGGTGTGAACGCCTGGATGCCCTGGTTATTCAGGAGGGTGGGATCCAGCACCGGCGGCACGGCATTCACGGGCGGGAAACCGGCGTCCAGGGAGAACAGGGATTGCGTGACGGGATTGATGTAAGGGTAGGAGGTAGTCACGCTTCCCGATCCCACGGATTGGATGGGGTCAAAGGTGTTGACTTCCAGCCGTCCGTAGACGATGCCGAAGCCGCCCCGGAGCACGATCTTGTTGGTCATCTTGTAAGCGGCCCCGACGCGAGGCCCAAAGTCCTTCCAGTCTGTGTCCAGCCAGCTGTTGCGGCCTACGCGCCCCGCTCCGGTGCCCAGGAACCCCAAGGCGCCTGGCCGATCACCCGCACCCGGGTTCGGCAAGTCCGCAACAAACGAAGAGATTCGGCCGTACTTCTCGCTCAGCGGTCGGTGGAGGTCGTAGCGCACTCCGTAGTTCACGGTCAGTTTCGGAGTGATCTTGAAGTCGTCCTGCGCATAAAAAGAGTAGTCGGAATAGCGGTACGACATGTGAACGGGAGAGTTCAAGCTCGTTCCTACCGACCCGACCTCGCCCAGCAGGAAACTGGCGAAGGAAGAGCCGATCTTGCTGTAAATGTCTGATTGGGTCGCTACTTCGGGCAGCGCCGTTTGTTGAGTGCCGAAGCCGAGGTACCCGTAGGCGCCGTTGCCACCGAAGAAGTTGGCCATCGATTTGCGGTACTCGGCTCCGAATTTAAGCGTGTGCGAGCCGATGATCTTGGAGAGCGAATCCGTAAAGGTCGGCACCGTGTGATACAGGTGCTTGAGCTGGTTGGTGCCAATGTTAGATAGCCCGAAGGCGAAATTGGGGAACCAGCCTTTGATGAGGGTGCCCTTGAGTCCCAGCTCCTTCTCGGGGTCGAAGCCTCGATCGGGAACTCCGTCGGGGTTCTGATAACGGAGCAGCCCGAGAGTGAAGTGGTTCATCATGGTCGGGCTGATCATGTAATCGTGGTTGACGCGAAAGACCTTGGAGGTAATAGTCTGGTCGCGAGCCCCCGAAGCCATCCCGAAGGGATCTGCGCCGTTAATCTTGTGTGTCCACATGTAGTTGAAGGAGGTCGAGAGGTGACTGCGCGGTGAGAAGTGGTGATCCACCTTTAGACTCCAGATCAAGTGGTCGCGGAGGGGTGTGCCCGTCAGTCCCCAGAGGTTGTTGGTGTCCAGTCCAGGATCGCTGGCAGGGGGGATGAAACCCAGTGCCTTTTGGGCTACCGAACTACGCAGCGGGATCTGGTTGTCGAGGAACGGGTCGCGGATGGTAGCATCCCTGGAGGCGAACAGTCCGGTCAGGGGGTCTTGTTGCCCCGCATAGACTTGGCGCGTGCTGGCGGGATCGTAGATCTGCCCTTGCTGGATATCGCGGCCCAGCGCGTCCTGGCCCAGAATGTTGGGAAGGAGCAGGGAAGAGAGGTCCCCATTACGCCACTCGTCGCGCGGCACGCTCCAGAATCCTTCCCGAGGATCGCGCGAGTAGAATTCCTCATAGGCGGCGAACCAGAAGGTTTTGTCGCGTCCGTTGTAGAGTTTCGGGATGACGAACGGTCCGCCGGCGGTAGCGCCGAAATCGTGGCGGCGTTGCTTGGTGGGATGGCGTTCGCCCTTCTCGTCAACGCAGTCCAGGTCGTGGGAGCAAGCGTTGAAGACCTCGTTCCTTAGGTTTTCGTACACCGAGCCGTGAAGCTTGTTGGTGCCGGACTTCAAGGTGTAGTTGAAGATGGCGCCTCCAGCTTGACCGTACTCGGCATTAAAGGTGCTCGTTTGGACGTTGTACTCTTGCAGGGCGTCCACGGACATCTGCGCCTCGTTGAACACACCGGGTGTGGGATTGGTACTCGGGGCGCCGTCAACGCGGATTTCCTCCGTGAAGCTCTGTAGGCCATTCTGGCTGGTGACCGGCCAGGAGGAATCCAGGCTGACGTCCGCGCCGGGAACCAGCTTGATGAAGCTCATCGGGTTGCGAATGGCATTGGAGAAATTAAGCGGCAGGTCGGAAAGCTGCTCGTGGCTGATGGGGGTGAAGAGTTCGGCGTTTTGCACGTTCAGTAAAGTAGCGTCAGCTCGCACCTCCACGGTCTCGGTCACGACACCGACCTGGAGCGTGACATCAATACTCGCGACCTGGCTTACGGCCACCCTGATGCCGGTCTGAGTGTAGGTTTTGAACCCCGGGTTCGAGACCGTCAGGGTGTAGACGCCGACCGGGAGTTCAGGAATCACGTACTTGCCGGTTTCGGTGGAGGTGACCTGGCGGGAGAAGTTCGTTTCCGCCTGGGTTCCTTTCACCGTCGCACCGGGGATCGCGGCCCCGCTGGGATCCAGCACCGTACCAGTGATGGAACCGCGATCGCTTTGCGCGAGAAGGCCCGGACCGAGGCACAACGCCCACAGAATCAACCCGAGCCTGAAAAGGTGTTTCTGTAAAGCTGTCATGGTCTTCATCTCCTTTTTTCTTAACTTGAGGTTTCTGGCCCAACCACCCCAACGTGAGGCGCATGACACCCGAGGGGGAAGCACGGAAGCCGGAGCGCCGCACCGAATAGGCCGGTGAGGGGCCCCGAGCCGAGGCGTAAGCGCTTACACGACGTGCCCAACTTAATCCCTCCTCGGCTCTCCCAGCTACCAAACCTACTTCCCCTTCCCGACGCTTCAAGCGATGATCAAGCAGTGGTGACCGGAACAGCGTGGCCGACTATGTGAGAGGTAGAAGTCTGCTCAGTTCTCTTATTTGATCGCCAAGGTGTCTGCCGATTTCACCGCAGAACCATGCCCCGTGGCGGTTCGCACGGCGCTGCCCGTGTCCCCTTCCGGCCGTGCTCCCCGCCCGGGACTCCATCATGCCGTCGCCATTCTCTGACCCCAGGAGGCTTGGCGGCAAGGCTATTGAGGTTAGCGGAGCCGTTACTCGGGCCCTAGGGACACGACCGTGAGCAGTATCTCCTTGTGGCGGTGAGGGATAGCCATACGCTCCTGCCGCGGGCAAGTCCTCCTGGCATCGCTGCGGTTCGCCTCCAAATCCAACCCATCTACCAGCCGACTGCAACCGCTTGCAGGAAAAGCGCGTATGCGCGCCGGCAAGGGAATGCTTTTTCTTGGAACCCTTGCGGGCTAACCTCTCTTATCCCCTGCGGTAACGGTTACATGAATGACCGACCCGGATACTCCTGAGCCATGTTGACCCTTGCCGACTAAGGGTCTATACTCTCGTCCATCCGAGCGTCCCAGCCACTTGGAGTGGCCGAGCATCAGATGGGCCCTCACCTCGTAGGGTGGAAGTGAAGGCAGGAGCCTCACGCGGCGGGATGATGGCATGGCGAACATGGCCTAGCGATGGATTCGCTCACCCTTTTTGAGAAACGCGAAGAACTCAGGCGAGTGCTCCAGAGCCGGCATTTCGCCAAGGCCAAGAAAAAGAGCCGCTTCCTGGAATTCGTCTGTGAGCAGAGCTTTCTGGGCAACGCCGATAAGTTGAATGAGTACCTGATCGGCGTGGAGGTTTACGAGCGGGGCGCCGACTTCAATCCCCAGGAAGACCCCATCGTGCGAGTCCAGGCGCACGAGATTCGCCGGTCGTTGAAGGAATACTACGAGGACGAGGGCCAGGCCAGCGTCTGGAGAATTGATTTCCCCCCGGGCCACTACGTGCCGGTCTTCAATCGCGTGGAGATGCCGCCGCCGACTGAGGGCGAGAGGGGAATGGTGCCGGCTGTTCCACGGGGGCCGGTCACGCGACGCAATGCCCTTGTGGTGGGGCTGGCGGTAGGCTGCGCGATTCTCGGCCTCCTTCTGCTGCGCGAGCGTTCTCTGCACCGAGTCGTAACTCCGATTCAAGCGGCCAGTGCCAGCTTGCCGGGGGGCATGGACTGGTTCTGGAAGCCTTTTCTGCCTCCCGCTGGCCCGCCCCTGGTGATCATTCCCAACCATCCCCTCTTGCGCGCCGCGCACGACGGAGATACCGCGGAGACCCTCGCCCACAGTCACTTGATTCCCAAAGACAAGCTCCCGGAGTTCCGCGACAGCATGCACTACCGCGAATTGAAGGGCTTCTATTTCGTGCCCAGCACGACAGATTTCACCGCGGTCGGCGAGTGCCTGGGACTCCTGAACTTCTTCGAACTCTTTGCCAGCGTCGGCCAACGCGTGCGCCTGAAGCAATCAAGATTGGTGGATTTCGAGGAGATCAAGAGCAGTAACGCCATCTTGCTGGGAGGGAATCAACCCTGGAGCGGCCGAATCTTCCTTTATCCTGAGGGTTTCTGGTTTCACGTCGGAGTGATTTCCAACGCGCACCCGCGACCGGGAGAGCAACCGATCTACAAACCGCAGTTCGACCCGGTCACCAACAGCCTGACCCGCGATTACGCCTTGGTGCTGATGCTGCCGAACGAGAACAAGGACCAGCGCATTCTTCTCATTTATGGCATCTATACGCAGGGCTCGCAGGCCGCCATCGAGTACGTGACCAGTCCCGAACACCTGCCGGAGCTTTACCGGGCCTTGCTTGAGCTTTCACCTGACCACAAGACTCCGCCTCCCTACTTCCAGGCTCTGCTCGATACCACGGTCGAGAACCACGTGCCGGGGAAAACCTCCTTGGTCGCGGTGCGTGCTGTGCCTCCCCCAAAGTAGCCTGGCATCTTTGATTTGCCCGGAAAGCGAGGCAGGGAATCGCCCGCCGTCGAATTGCCTAGATTTGCAGAGTTTGGGGGGGAGCCGTTGATCCAGGAATCAGCGCAGCGCTACGCGCTGGCGATGCGTGTCCGGAGATTCTCAAAGCCGAAGGTCCCCAGGCCGCGCTCCTGGGCGAGCTTCAGATAGCGCAAGCGGCTGACGTCCAGATCCCAGTAGGCCTTGGCGGTGTACGCATCTACAGCCACAGGGTCTGTCCCGGCGATTAACGTCTTCTTGAGGGCCACGTCTCCCAGATTTCCGCCGGTGGGGCCGTTGCGGATCAAGACCCGGTAGGCGTCCATGATGGTCAGGGTGGGGCGCATGAAATCGGCCAAGTCCACCAGGCTTTCGTGAATGCGCTGGTGCAGCCGGTTGCGCTGTCCCCCCAGGATGCCGTACCAGTTCTTCATGCCCAGCGTCACGCCCGTCAGGCTGTGGTGCTTGGCAATGGGCAGGTTAATCATCTTGTCGGCGGCGAGGAAGGGTTCGAACACCGGCCACGAACTCAACACGTCTCCACGCAGGTCAACTTCCTTGAACTTTCGTTCTTCGGGTAGGATAATCTCGGCGCCGGCAGCGCGGGCGGCTTCGGCAATGCCGCTGCGCTGGAAGCAGCGCCGAGGTTCATTGCAGCTCACGTCGGTCACGATTACTTTGCCCGCGCCGGCCTCACGGCAAAGGCGGACCACTTCGGCGACCACGTCGGGGTTGGTATTGGCGGCTTGCTCTGGCGTGCGATCCCAGGCGATGTTGGGCTTGACGACCACCACGTCGCCCCGCGCCACGAAACGCCTGATGCCTCCCAGCTCAGCGATCGCCCTCCGCACCAACTGCCGCGGGTCGTCACCCTGGCTTATCACCATTTCGGGAAGGTTCGGGTCCGGGGGGACGGTGAAGTTGCGTTTCAGGTTGGCGACCAGCGGTTCTTCCGGACGGTGGCTACGGCCTTGGAGCCAGACCCCCAGTCCGGCACTTGCCGCGCTGAGCCCTCCCAGGCGTAGGAGCTTGATAAGTATATCGCGGCGGTCCGCGGAACTGTTCTCTCCTGGCTTCAAGAGGCCGTCTCCCGCTGGAAGAATAACTTTGATTTCATCCCCAGATTGAGTTTAATTCTGTTTCTGTGGACGCGCAAAAGAAATCGCAACTCGTAACGGCCGACGGCAGGCCTGCTTCCAGGATGCTCCGGGCAGCGCTCGTCCTTATCGGCTTTACGGCCGTGATCGCGCAGGTCGTCCTGATGCGGGAACTCATCGTGGTCTTCTGCGGCAACGAGATTTCCCTCGGGCTGATGCTGGCCAACTGGCTGCTCTGGACGGCCGTCGGCGCGAGCCTCTTGGGGCGCCTGGGCGGCCGAGTGCTCGAGCCGCGCAAGCTCATGGCAGGCCTTCAGGTGCTCATCGCGCTGGCATTTCCCCTGACTATCTTGGCAGTGCGCGCCAGCAAGGCAGTCTTTCAATCTGTCCCCGGCGAAATCCTGGGACCGGGGCCTATGTTCGTTACTTCCCTAGTGACGCTCAGCTTCTTTTGTTTGCTCTCCGGCTGGCTCTTTGCGGCGGGCAGCCGTCTGTACGCTGAAGAGGCAGGCACCTCCACGGCAGCCGCAACCGGCGTAGTCTACGTGCTGGAGGCTGCGGGCTCGGGCCTGGGCGGCATTCTGGCCAGTCTGGTTCTGATCCGCTACTTCACCGCTTTCGATATCGCTTGCTTTCTGGGTCTGCTGAATCTCCTGGCTGCGGCAAGCCTGGCCATCCGCTCGGCAACACGCCGGCGCATCGTCTTAGGGGCTCTGCTGGCCTTGTTTGTGCTTCTGATTTTCCCCTGGGGTAGCCGGCGGCTGGAGAGCGCGTCTCTCGCCATGCTCTGGCGAGGGTTTCGCCTGATCGAGGTCCGTAACTCCATTTACGGTAACTTGGTGGTTGTTCAGACCGGCGCGAGTCGCAGCCTTTTCGAGAACGGCTTGGTTATCTTCACCGTGCCCGACCCGGCCGCCGCGGAGGAGGCGGTCCACTTCGCCCTGTTGCAGCATCCCTCGCCCCGGAGCCTCCTGCTCGTGGGGGGCGGCGTGAACGGCAGCTTGGCGCAGGCGCTCCAGCACTCCAGCCTCGAACGGGTGGAATACGTAGAGCTCGATCCCGCCATTCTCGATCTGGCCCAGGAACACTTTCCCCAGGAATGGGTGCCCATTCGCGCCGATCCGCGGGTGCGCGTCCACCATGCGGACGGACGTTTGTTCCTGAAGACGACCAGCGCCACGTTTGACGTCATCATCGTCAACCTGCCGGATCCGCAGACGGCGCAGTTGAACCGCTTTTATACGCTGGAGTTCTTTCGGGAAGCCGCTCGCAAGCTCACGCCCGGAGGAATTCTCTCCTTTCGGGTAACGGCAGCGGAGGACTACATCAGTCCCGAACTGGCCAGTTTCCTGCGCTGCTTGAACAAGACCCTGCGCGCAGTTTTCCCGGAGGTAGCGGCCATGCCCGGCGCCGAAGTGCATTTCTTTGCGGCCCAGCAGGCGGGAGTCCTGGCCGCTGAGCCCTCCGCGCTTTTATCTCGGCTGCGGTCGCGGCAGATTCGCACCCGTTACGTGCGCGAATACTATATCCCCTTCCGCATGTCGCCCGACCGCAGGCGGGATCTCGAATCGCAAATCGCGCCCCAACCTGACACGCCTATCAATCAGGACTTCGCCCCCATCGCTTACTTTTTCGACGTGGCGTTGTGGAGTTCGCGTTTTCAAGGGGTAGCGCGCCACTGGTTTACTTCTCTCGCGCAAATCCGCTTCGGCGCGGTGCTGGGGAGTTTCCTGCTGGTGTTGTTCGTGGGCGCCGCTCTGGCGTATGCGATCGCAGCGGTCAGTGACCGGCGCGGCAAACCGGCGTCCAGAGAGCATCGCCACCACCTTGTCGCCGGGTTCTGCGTGGCGGCTATGGGCTTCACGCTGATCGCGCTGGAAGTGTTGCTCCTGCTCGCGTTTCAGGCGATTTACGGCTACGTTTACCACCAGCTTGCCATCGTGATTGCCGCGTTCATGGTGGGGATGGCCTGGGGAGCGAGGCTGGCGACCGTCAGGGGCCCGAAATCTTTTGATCCGTTCAATGCCGTGCCGGCCGCGCGTCGAGAATTGCGCGCGGTGGCTGGCCTGCAACTCCTGGCAGCTTTGTCGCCGCTCCTGCTTTACGTGCTGTTTGATTTCTTAGGGCGCGTCCAGAGCCTTCCGGGCCTCACCCTGGTTAGCCAGATTGTGTTCCCGGCTTTAGCCCTGCTGACGGGGATGTTGGGAGGCTACCAGTTTCCCCTCGCCAGCCGGATCTACTTTAGTGGTGCGAAAGGTCTGTCGCGAGGCCCTGGCGCACTTTACGGGCTGGACCTGGTTGGCGCCTGCCTGGGCGCCGTTGCGTTGAGTGCCTATTTGTTTCCGGTATTCGGCTTCCTGAGGACTGCTCTGCTTATGGCCGTGGGAAATCTGGTCCCCGTTGTCCTTGCCGCTCTCGCGGTTCTTGATAAGGCAGCCCCTCCGGAGCGGACAGTTCCGTGAGCTTATGTTCGCCGAAAACCAGCGCCGTGAACGAGAAGATATCGGTTTCCTCGTCCTTCCAGGCGCTCGTCGGGAGCCCTGCTTTCACGCAGGTCTGCTCAAGAAAAGTCATCCTGTCCCAATGCTGCTCTGTGGGGACCTGCGGCAGCAGCAGCCCTTCGTAGTTGCCTTTCTTTACTACCAGCCCATGGCGTCCCACCTGGATCTGCTTCACATCAGTGACGCGGCGCAGCGGGGAAAGGACCGATATCTCGTACTCAAGGTCGCCCAACTCCGAGGGCATGACCGGCTCGAAACGCGGGTCTTCGACGGCTGCCGCCGCTGCCACATCCCGCACGGTGAGGTAGAGGGCCTTCGCGGGCGCGATGTATCCAATGCAGCCGCGCAATTGCCCCTTCTTCTTCAGGGTGACGAAGGCACCGCGGTCCTGCTCCAGGGATGCGATTCCGGGGGCGGCGCACTTGTAAAGCGTTCTCTCCTTGACGGCGATCTCGACTGACTTCTTCGCGATTTTAAGCAGTTCGTCTTTTTCCCGCTGGCGCAGCGAAAACTCGGGAACCTTCGGGCCCGTCCTGCTCTCTTCGGCAACCAGAGCCACAGCGCCGTAGCCGACCACGCGTCCTTTCTCGCTGGTCACATCTCCGGAATTGGCATACTTCAGAATCTTTGCCCGATTCGCCCCCAGACGCTCGGCCGCAATCATGGCGGCAACAATCGGTCCGCCGCCACACGCCTCCCAGATGCGCCGCTCGAAATTGCGCGACATGTTGAAGTAGTCCCATTCTTCGACGGCGTTCAGCGTCTTGCGATCCAGTCTCACGGCCTCGTCATACGGATGGAAGTGGGAAAGGTCGGAGCTGGCCACGATGAGGGTGTTAGTTCCCTGCATCAGCTTGGCGAGGGAAACTCCCAGGGCACGCGAGAGGTCATAGTTCTGATCACCCATCACGATGGGCACCAGCCGGAAGGGTCCCAGGACGCGCTGCAAGAAGGGGAGCTGTACTTCGAGCGCATGCTCTCCCCGGCCGGCAACTTCCCCGTGGCCGCGGCCCGAGAGCTTGATGAGCGGGTCGAGCGCCGCCAGGCGCCTGGCGAATTCCTTGTCCACCGGGATATTGCCCAGCGGCGTGGCGTATGCATCCCCGTCATAGACGGAACTGAAGGAGAAGGCGTCCAC
>Ga0315296_10003155_pt1 | contig 13865 bp, 13 predicted proteins | sample YL17G14_18_MG_FD_203921 | JGI IMG/M metagenome (GOLD analysis project Ga0315296, IMG submission 203921) | Sediment microbial communities from Yellowstone Lake, YNP, Wyoming, USA - YL17G14_18 | ecosystem: Environmental > Aquatic > Freshwater > Lake > Sediment | place: USA: Wyoming | collected... | reverse complement strand
AAACCTCTCGTTTCATATAGCTGACGACGTACATCTCTCAAGACCTCCTTCAGGCTGGAATCATAGACCCTGCTTTCGTACTGCCGCATTTGGAACTATAATAACGTTGGGTTAAAGGATGCAATTAACATCGACTTGATTGGGCTGTGGTTTGTTCTCTTGGCTCCCCCTTTTGGCCCGATTACGTAATGTAACCTTACTCATAGAAAGTTTAATCAGACTCGCCAGTTTCTTAGCTTTCATTAACTGGACCACGCCACCAGAGGGATATGCATGAGCGAACAAGACACTTACGTGCGAGCCAAGCTCGCAGAGATCAGCGGGGCATTAGAGCGTTTGACAACCACGCTGAACCGCATGATTGACGTCGTATCTAGAATTGGAGAGATTCAGAACGCCGCGTCGCAGATCACGGCTGCGGTCTCCGCAAATGGCAAGAAGCTGGATGACCTAATGCAAGCGACGCGAAGGATATCCTCGACAGGCTCTCTTACAGCGGCTTCTTCTGTTGCTGAAGAGAGGCCCGGTGGCTCGCCGCTTCAAGCTATCCTCGACACACTTGATTCTCAGATAAGAGAAGGGGCAATTGCCAGTGACTTATCCCTGAAGATAAACGAAACCGCAGACACGCTCGAACAGAAAGGCGGAGGCGGGGCACTTGTCGTCAAGATGCAGCGCTGGACACGTATTCTGAAGACTTACGGACGCGTCGATCCAATCAGTCCCACCGACCTCAAGAAATTACGTGACGATCTCAAGGAGTGGCAACGTGAAATCGCAAAGGCGAAATGAGTCTCCGATTCATGTGACCTGTCTTCGAAGCCATCAAGATGAGTGACTGTGACCTAGCGGTCAGCTTAAATGAAGACATAGCAGAAAGCTGCCTGCAGACACATGGAACGACTTAGCTTCATACAGCCCGACTCGTTGAGAGAGCAGGCCAACAGAGCTGCCGGTCTTATCAACGATTCCACAAGGGTTCTCGCAGTTTCGCACATAGATGCAGATGGGATTACATCTCTTGCGATAGTCGTTACCATGCTTGAACGACTCGGCAAGACTGTTTTCTGGAGAAACATCCATCAGCTCAATTCAGAAACAATCCTTGACGTGAAGCGCCTTGTCGGTGAGTTTAGACCCAATCTTGTCATCTTCACTGACCTTGGTTCTGGCCAGATGAATCTGGTTCGGCAATCTGTTCGAGGAGAACCGGGCGTTGAGGCCGTTGTTGTTCTGGACCATCACATTCCTTCGGACGAGGAAGCAGAGTCGTGGATTGCCGGGAACGCCCGCGGAATTGTAGAAGTGAATCCGTGTCAGCACGGCATGGTCGGGAGTTCGGATCTGTCAGGCGCCGGTCTGGCTTTCTTGGTCGCGTATGTCTTGTCCACTGAGAACGTCGATCTTAGCGAACTGGCCGTCGTTGGAGCGACAGGTGACCTTCAGGACTACTATGGTCGTGGTTTCACAGGAATGAACAAGGCGATAATCGGTCTAGCCCAATCTCACGGGTACATCAAGGTGCACAGGGACCTTACCTTCTTCGGAATAAGCACAAGGCCGCTGCCGTTCTTGCTTGAGTATACCACGGACCCCTATCTGCCCGGCATTACTGGCAATAGAGGTGGCTGCTTTGATTTCTTCAATAAGCTTGGAATCCCGCTGAAGGACGGCGACGACAACTGGAGAACTTGGGCTGACCTTGAGCGAGATGAGAAGAAGCGAGTCATACAGACGCTGATTGACGTCCTACTTCAGACTTATGAAAGCGCAAAAGCCGCCACTGCCATAATCGGAGACGTGATGACACTCATAAGACGCCCGCCAAAGACGGATCTCAGGACCGCGAAGGAGTTCTCGACACTCTTGAATGCCTGCGGAAGAAACAAGCGGGCAGAGGTCGGTGTTAGGATATGCTTTGGTGATTCGGATGCTTGGCATGAAGGACAAACGCTGCTTCAGCAGCACCGTTCCAACCTCGCGAGTGCGTTGCGGCGCCTTGAGATCGGAGGGGTTGAAGAGAGACCGGGCATGTATCTGGTCATGGATCCAGAAACGCCTGACACCATCGTCGGTGTAGTAATCGGAATGGCTCAGGGTTCAAGAATCATACCAACAGACAAACCCGTGGTCGGTGTCAGCGCAAAGACCTCGGGAGAAGGACCTATGCTGAAAGTGTCAGGACGTGCCGCAAACGACCTCGTCAAGAGAGGCGTCAATCTTAGGGAGGTCTTTGTGACCGCAAGTAAGTCACTAAACGACGCGCATGGACGAATGGTTGCAGAAGGAGGAGGTCATCCCATGGCAGCGGGCGCATTCGTCCATTCTGACTATTTGGACGAGTTTCTGGACATAGTCTCAAACCTGATTGCACATGTCCTGCAATCAACCAACGAAAGAAAAAGGGAGGACAGGGGGTAGAATACCCCCTAGAACTCTTCTAGCTTAGCTAGTCTAGTATTCCTCGGCTGTCAAGCTCGCGCCTATTACGCCTGGGATGAAGATCAGAGCAAAAGATGCACCTAGGTCTATTGCGGCGCTCTGGATTAGGCCCCACATCGCCGCGTAGTCTGAAACAGTCAGACCCATAGAAAGCAGTGCGAAGCCCAGAAAGAAGAGGACCATCGCTATGATAGAAACGAAGAACATCCTTACTCCGCTCTTTGAGAGCAAGCCTGCGACGAACCCTGCGACGCCAAGAGCGACAATGGGTCCGTAGACCCCACCTAGTGCGGCAGAGTATGGGAATATGAGCTGGCCAAAGAGCAGAGCTCCCCAAGCCAGCAGGCCGCTAGTGATAGCTCCAGAGCCCAACAGCGCCTGAATCTGGGCAACGCTAAGGCCCAGAATCTGGAAGGCACCAATTAAAACAGCCACGAGGAGGCATATTATCAGTGAGATTATTGTTCTAAACATCGGCTACGAACACTTCCTTAGAATGCAATGGAGTTCTGCCGATTCTTCAGCGTGTCCTGTTCCTTTTATACTTCTTGGCGATATACTTGGCAACCCATTCGGAGGAGTTTTGGGCCGCATTATCTTGAGTTTTCTATCTCCCTAGACAGTGCGACGATTCTCCCTGCGAGCCTCCTGAGCAGGTCAAGAATACGCGGATTCATGTCGTCTTTGGGCAGGTTACCAAGTCTAAACCACTTGACTTCTGCATCAGGGGACTCAGGGCGGGTTTTGTCTGTCATAGCCGCAGCCAAGTAATGGTTGATGACATAATGATACTCAATCATGCCCTCAGAATCAGGGATTACAACATCGGCAGTCCCCACCAGTTCGACTATCCTTGATTCGATCCCCGTTTCTTCTCGAATCTCTCTAATGAGTGTCTCTTCTTGGCTTTCCCCAATCTCTATTGCGCCCCCGGGCAAGCTCCACGTGCCTTTCCCAGGGTCTTTGTCGCGCCGTACTAGTAGGACACCGTTCATTGTAAGTTGGACAAAGTTGGACACAGGAGTCCTTGTCCTCCCAGAAACGGCACTGGGGTCATACTCCTTGAGGCCAGTCTTCGTGTCAGGTTGACCTCAGGAAATAGTCCCGAGCCCGTCCTTATAAGCTCCTATCCAGAGATGTCCAAGATTGTCCAACTTCTGAGCAGCTGTTAGCAACCCTTTGCCCCGACCACAACTCCGCCTAAAGACGGAATGGGGTACCCGGGGTATCTGCGGCTCGCCATCTCTTGGCACTTTTCTCAGCTTTCTAATAGCAGGCAAGTCCCTCCGGCACTGGAACAATCTCGAAGCAGGCGGGGCAAGTCCTGCCTTCGTGGAGATCGAAGGCTTCATTCTTCTCGTATCGCATTCGAAACTCGTAGAGGCAGTTTGGACAGCGCACTTTCACATACCCTCTGAGTCCAAAGGAAACAATCCACGCATCTTCAGAGAGTTGCCATTCTCCTTGCAGTTGATACTCCGAAGCCAGAGCTACCCAGACCGCTGCAGCGCCGGCGTCGTCTCTTGTTCCCTGAATCAAGCATTCCATCGACTCATTGTGCCGGTCCAGCAGTTTGTATACCTCGTAGAAATGCCGCCAGGATTCAGAGTCATTTTCCAGACTAGACTTTAGCAGCTTCAGGTAGTACTCACAGCCCTCTTTGTCACGGGAGCGATGCGCCAGCACAGCAAGCCTTCCTAGAGCTTCCGTATTGTTGGGCTCCAATTTCAGAACGCTGGAGAAAACTGCAGCGGCTTCTTCGTTTCGACCCTGCCTCAATCTGGTCTCTCCAAGCAGAATCAACGTTCGGTAGTTGCCCGAATCTAGCTGTCGTGCCTTCTCTACAAGATGCTGAGCTTCGTTGACCTTTCCTTGGATGAGGAGTGCGTATGCGTGATTAGAGACTGCAACAATAGACTTTGGTTGTAGACGCTCTATGCTCTCCCAGATTTCAGCCGCTCCTCCGTAGTCGCCCAGTCTGTGTAGGCACATAGCGTACAGCCCTAGGAGCTTCGTGTCATTCGGGAAGCGGGATATTGCCTGCCGCAGCGAGTCGCACGCCAAACCATACTGTGTCTTGACATAGAGAACCTTGCAAAGGTCGCTCCACGCCTCTGGCTCCTCTGGTTCAAGTTCAACGGCCTCTCTCAGACGAATCTCCGCTTCGTCGAATTCGCCTATCGCCTTCAGAGCGCGACCCATTACCAGTGCGAAAACTGTGTGGTCCTCGACCAGGCTCTCTGCCTTCCTCAGGACCTCGACAGCCTTCGCTGGATCTCCAGACTGAAGATGGGCCATACCAAGGCAGACAAGAACATCAGCATCCTCGCTATCGACTTCAAGGATTCGCTCAAGGATGGACACAGCATCTTTCGCCCGTCCTTCTTCAAGTGCCTTGGCCGCATCCTTTAAGGTCGCCGGGATCAATTAGTCATTGCCTCTGTTAGTCAATCGGTAGACCTGTGAGTATTGGAAAAGAGCCTTCAAAGGTTATGAGCCGGTTATGGTCCTGTGCCATAAGTATCTCACTATATGACACCAGAGAAGATGATCAGGGCGAAGGGCGACAGAGTCTCTCGGAGGAACTTTGTTATACCGTAGACCTGTTTCGTAGGGGGCAATGGCACACAAGACGTATGCAACGCCTTTCCCAGTCCTGCATGCAGCGAGTCTGCTTAATCAGAAATCGCGAATAGAGAAGTTCGACATGGCGCTCAGGAAGGTTGTGACACCTGAGAGCTATGTCATCGACCTCGGGACGGGATCAGGAGTTCTTGCATTGTTGGCAGCCAAGGCAGGAGCTCGGAAGGTGAGCGCAGTTGACATCAACCCTGAATGTATCGACTATGCGCGAAAAGCCGCCATCATGAACGGGCTAACAGACCGCGTGGAGTGGTTTGTGGGACACTTTTCTGAGTTCCATCCGTCCGAGCATGCGGACGTTGTGGTGTGTGAAATGCTCTCGCCCATGATGCTTGTCGAGCAGCAGGTCACTGCCTGTTCTCATGCGGTAAGGCACCTTCTCAAGCGTAATGGGTGCATGATACCTCAGGCCGCGACTGCGTGGGTCGTCCCGGTCGAGAGTCCTGTGATGTGGAACAGGTTCGAGATTTGTGAGCTGCGTTTCCCGAGAGTACCACAGACTGCTGCCTCGGACGACGTCCGTGACCTCTCAGCCGCACAGAAACTGGTGACATTCGATTTCTCTACTTTGTCCTCACTAGATGCAGTGGACAGAGAGCTGTCTTTCGAAATCCTGGAGACTGGAACCCTGCATGGTTTCGTGGGCTTCTTCGAATCAATGCTTCTGGATGATATCATGCTGTACATGAATGATGGATGGAGAGAACTCTTGCTTCCGCTTGACGAGCCAGCGAATGTCGTACGCGGCCAAGCCGTGAAGGTGCATATTCGTTACACACCCGGTAGGTTTGATTCACTGTCACTGCGACTCAAGCCCTAGTATATACGATAGCCATTGCGACCATACCACAGAGATAATCTACTGTGTCCCGAAGGCGTACATAGTGATTGCGGTGCAGAAAGCGCTCTCTCTCGATACATGGTTGTGGATTCCTGAACTCTGGCTGCTCCTCTATCCGCTTCTTACAATCGTGGCCTATGCCTCGATAATTCTGATCGGACACGAGTTGTACTGGTTGGTATTTACCATTGGAGTCCCAATAGTGATCGTTCCTGTGACCTACAGGAACCTCGTTGGCGGCGGGTGCAGTCTAAGATTCCGGATATGCGGCCTTGTCAAAGGAATATTGGCTGGTCTTGTCTTCGGGTCATTGTCGTTCTTGGCTGACATGCTAGTCCGGTCCTTCATCACTCCAGCCATCGGGTGGGGTCCACCTTCGTTTGACCAACTCGGGTTGAGCCCCTACTACATATGGTTCATTGGAGCAGTGATTGGGGGATTTGCGGCAAGAGTCTCAGAGGTAAGGGGTCGGAGCAAACCGGTCGCTCAATTGAAGGTCACCGGCTTCTAGTAAGAAAACAAGCAGACTCTCAACTCGTTGGTCTGTTCTGTGGACTTGTCATTCTGAAAGCGGAGCGACTGCGATAGGATTTCCGCGTCCTCGTCAGTAAGTCGGGATTTGTTTGATGCTCTGTCCGAGAACAAAGCTTTAAGTAAAGCGGCTCTGGCTGAAGGCTGGGTTGCCGCGATGGTAGAACTCAAGGGACCTCTCTGTTATATTCTCGATTTTGATGATATCTATCAGTACGCATATCAGACTGCAATCAAGGTCAGAGACTCAAGCTGGAGACCGCAGGCAATCGTGGGTATCGCGCGAGGCGGTTGGGTTCATGCCCGGATACAGTGCGACCTTCTTGGTGTCAAAGAGCTCTTCAGCATCAAGGTGGATCACTGGGGTGTCACGGCGACAAAGGATGGCAAGGCCAAGATATCCTGTCCATTAAGCGGCGATGTTAAGGGCAAGAAGGTTCTGGTCGTCGACGACATTACTGACACTGGAGAGAGTCTAACTCTTGCTGTGAATCATGTAAAGGAGCAAGGTCGCGCGTCCGAAGTCAGGTCCGCTACCCTAATGCACATTGCAGGCTCCAAGTTCGTGCCCGACTACTTCGGCGTGGAAGTGGCATGGGCTTGGGAGATATGGCCGTGGAATTTCTATGAGGATCTCACTGCCCTGATTGCCAAGATCTTCCAAGGCGAGAAGCTCAAGGAGATGAGTACTCTTGAGCTCAAGAAATACCTACGGGAGTACAACAATGTCGTCCTCTCTGATGAACAGGTATCGAAGGTCAAGGCTCACATGGGCTTCCTCGGCCTGATACAATACCCGCTCGACAAGACTTGGAGAATGCTGAAGTAGCAGTGGTGATTGCTGGATTCGGAATAGCATCAGGTCGTTAACTAGCTCTGCGGTTCCTCATGTATCACGTTCAATGTGCAATGCGGAAGGGGCAATCCCAGAAGCTGCTTTTAACTGAACCATGAGAATGGTCGAATTTGTCAACACGCTTAGCTCCAAATAGGTGGATTTAGGCCAACCTAAATATCTATATATAACTTAGGACCACCTAAATCATGACCTGCAATGAGTACCGAGAGCGTCGAGGAGTACCTCGAGGCAATTCATGCCTTCAATGAAAAAGGCGAGCCCGCAAAAACCACAGAACTGGCTGAGAAGCTCGACGTGGCTCCTCCTAGCGTTACTGAGATGGTCAAGAGACTTGCCGAAGATGGGCTTGTCGATTACGAACCATACAAGGGGGCAACGTTGACAGGCAAGGGCATGGCCTATGCTGAAAGGATAGTAAGAAAGCACCGGCTCTTGGAACGTTTCTTGGTCGACTCTCTGGGACTCAAAAGCGAAAAGGTGCACGATGAGGCTTGTCGTCTTGAGCATAGTGTCTCGGATGATGTTGCAGATGCGATGTGTCGGGTCCTAGAACAACCGGAAATCTGTCCAGACGACCACAATCCCATTCCGCCGTGTCCTTTGGAAGTCAGGGATTGCGATGAATGTGTGATGGCTAGGAAGAGGGCGAACGATCACCCACGACTGGTAACGCAGCTATCAAACCTTAGAATCGGTGACGAGGCCATTGTTGCGTTTGTAAGGGCAGGAAACGGAGCGTGCAAGCGGCTTGTCGACATGGGCCTGACGCAAGGCACACACGTGAGAGTAGTGAACGTAGCGCCTTTCAAAGGACCTGTTGAAATTGCTGTAAGAGATACGACGCTTGCTCTCGGAAGATCCCTCGCGTCTTTTGTGTTCGTCGAGATCAAAGAGGGCAAAGCGCCCATGCATGCTGCTCCCCCGGGCCCTCATACTGGCAAAAGGTGGAGAGCGCGTGGGCGATGAGCAGTCGGCATCTGAGAATCGCCCTAATCGGCAATGCAAACGTAGGCAAGAGCGCCATATTCAACCAACTAACTGGCCTCCATCAGCACGTGAGCAACTGGCCCGGCAAGACTGTTGAAAAGGCAGAGGGGACACTAGTCTTTGGTGGCAGTGTTGTCGACGTTGTGGATCTGCCTGGGACGTATGGTCTAACGGCAAATTCGCCTGATGAGTCAATCAGCCGCGAGTATATCACATCCGACCCCCCCGATGCACTGATCAATGTCATCGATGCTGTGGCCCTAGAGAGAAATCTGTTCCTGACGCTTGAACTGCTCGAACTACAACCGCGAATGGTCATCGCGCTCAACCAAATGGATGCTGCCGAGCGAAGTGGTCTTAGAGTAGACTCTGCTCGCCTCTCTCAGATTCTGGGGGTCCCCGTGATTCCGACGATAGGCACACGCAACGTCGGTCTTCACGAACTCATGGAAGAGGTCATCCGGGTCTCGAATGGTCGCCAGCAGCAGTCCAATCCGGTCAAGTACAGTACTGAGTTAGAGAAGAGAATCCAAGAACTCGCCGACCTGCTCAGAATCGAGGGACTATCTTTTCCGAGCCGTTGGGCTGCGTTGAGGCTTCTTGAGGGCGATACCGAGATTGAGCGGCTGGTATATGCACAGAAGCCCGACGTTGAGACAGCCGTAGCAAGACTGAGGAGCGAAATCGAGAGCCTGACCGGCCAGGATTCACGGAGTGCCCTTGCTGAAGAGCTTTACACAGTCGCTCACAGAGTGTCCTCCGAGGTCACCTTCCATATTACCGCCAAACCTACGCTCGAACAGTATGTAGATCGTCTCTCTCTGCACCCTGTGGCCGGCTACCTCATCATGGCGCTTGTGATCATATCCATGTTCTACACTGTGTTCCTCTTCGGACAACACCTTTCGTCGTTGCTGGATCAGGCATTCCAAGTAGTCAAAGCTGGGTACTATGCGTCATTTCCGGGTGCCGTCGCAGGGTTTGTCTGGGTTGGAGCCATTGAAGGTGTAGTTGCAGGCACAACCGTAGCACTTCCATACATAGTACCGTTCATTGTTGCCCTATCCATCCTTGAGGATACGGGTTACCTTGCTCGCATAGCATTTCTGATGGACTCGGCGATGCACAAGATAGGCTTTCACGGCAAGGGCTTCATCCCCCTGATGCTTGGTTTCGGCTGCAATGTACCTGCTTGTCTTGGTTGCCGCATAATGGAAACAGGACGTGAGCGACTGATATGCGCCTTTGCAACGAGCCTTGTGCCATGCACTGCGAGAAGCATCGTCATCATGGGGCTGGTTGCAGTCTACGTGGGATTCGTGTGGGCTGCTGTTCTCTACATCATTGACTTCGTGCTGATTTTCGGCCTAAGTCGGCTGGCGTTCAAGGTGCTGCCGGGAGAGCCTACAGGGCTAATCATGGATATGCCACGCTACCGAAGGCCGAGTCTTGACAACACGATGAAGAAGGCTTGGGTCAACCTGAAGGAATTCGTCTACACTGCATTTCCGCTCATTATAGTCGGCAACTTCTTGATTCAGCTTAGTAACGTAGTCGGATTGCTTTCCGTTGTTCAGTCGTTCATGAGTCCGGTGACGGTCCTATGGCTGGGTTTACCTGCAGTAACGGGAATTGTCCTCATATTCGGCATCCTGCGAAAGGAGATGACCATGATTCTTCTCGCGTCCCTTATGGGTACAACCAACTTCGCCCTTATTATGACACCTGTGCAGATGTTCGTGTTTGCGTTCGTGGTCATGATTTATGTTCCATGCATAGCCACAATAGCAGTGCTTGCCAAGGAGTTTGGCCTGAAGAGGGCCGCGATAATCAGCATCGTAGAAGTGTCCTTGGCAATTGTGTTGGGCGGCATCTTGCACTTTGTGCTTTTGTTTCTTGGTTTCTCATGATGCTAACTAGCGCTTGCGATTCGGGTGACGGATGATGTCATGTGGAACTGAGACAAGAGACTACCTTTGGCTGCTGAAGCAGGGTCATGTTGTGATTCTCACTAGCTATAAATGGAGGGATGCATCGGGAATCTCAGGGCAAGCGTCTCCGGAGCTGACGTAAGACATGGCATTCGAAGCTAAACCTGCGTACGTGTTGTTGGACCCAAAGCAGAAGGATCAGATTGAGAAGCTGCTTCCTATTGAGCTGGGACTCTTCGGTGGCAGCGGTAACTATGATCCGACAGTGATTGAGAATCCAATCGAAATCAAGGTCTTCACTCCGTATGGAGCACCATCGGACAACTTCATCGTGGGGATAGTGAAAGGCCGCACTCTGGCTTTTCTGGCACGACACAGCAGAAGCCACCGCATTCCTCCTCACATGATCAACTATCGCGCAAACATGTGGGGAATGAAGTCACTCGGTGTCAAGAGGTTAATCAGTCCATGTGCATGTGGAAGCCTACAACCCGAGCGAATAGACTTGGGAGAGTTCGTTATTGTAGATCAAATCTTCGACAGGACATTCGGGCAAAGGAAGGACACGTTCTTTGAAGGAGGACCAGTGGCTCATGTACCATTTGGGAATCCGTACTGTCCTGAGCTGAGGCGCTTCACCATAGAGACCGCGAAGCAGCTCAATTACAAAGTGCACGAGAAAGGAACGTATGTTTGTATCAACGGCCCTAGGTTCTCAACATACGCAGAATCGATATTCTTCCACAATCAAGGATGGGATGTTGTAGGAATGACGGCTTATCCTGAGTCCGTGCTCGCACGTGAAGCTGGGATATGCTACGTTAACATAGCAATGCCTACTGACAAGGATGTCTACGGGACTGAGCATGTGACTCACGAAATGGTTCTCAAAACGATGGCCAATAACATTGACCGCGTTCGGAAGCTGACCTACGAACTTATCCCCAAAATACCAAAGAAAGCAACGTGTACGTGTCAGACTGCTATGGTTCACGGCCTGTTCTAAAAGTATAAGCAAGAGATGGAAGTGAGCTCACGACAAGTGCCTAGAGCTCACATCCGGCCTTAGTGTGGTACAGTTCATTCTTGTTTCGTTGATTGGTCGGGGTCTTACCAGTCTTCGTCGAAGTCAGAATCGTCGTCCCCGTCGTCGTCGCCCCCGTCGTCGTCATCAAAGTCGTCTTCATCTCGGAACCAGAACAAACGGTTCACCTCGATTCATGCATCCCTTGCGTAGGTGTTAAGCATGCCCCAATCCTCGGGAACCAGCGATACTTCTGTAGGATTGTGAAGGTGATGCGGATTGTTCGCAATGAGGAATCTGGGCATTATCATCGCCTACAGCATTATTCAGTCAGTTTATATCATCGAAAGGGTAATATTCAGTGCAATAGACGCATTTCGCCAGTGTCACCCACGGGCTATTGTCCGTGTTTGGGCAGTGTGTCTGCAGTGGGACCAATCAGAACTGCTTGGGCTCCTTCCAAAGAGCTCTGCTTCAAAGGATGTGATTCGCTTGACCGAGTCTAGTTCCTCATCCCCTCGCACTTACCAAGTCCCCTTGAACGGACATGTGCAGCTAATTGTTCTTCTTGCCCCTAGAAAGGAATTCGAGCTTGTGGCTGAGAAGACTGAGGGGATCAAGAATCTTGCCAGAGGTGTCTACTTGGTTAAGCTGGGATTCCAGCCAGCAGGAGATCTTGTTCGCAGTATACGACACGTGTCTTTCAAGAAGACGAGGCAGATACCAAGGGTCAGGGAGTCAGGTCCGGGAGAGACCGAGAACAGAGCTTACACGGTGGTTGCCTACAGGTTCGACAGCCCGACCGCGCAGCAGAAGAAACAGGCACAGAGATTGATACGCCGGTCTCCCTGCATCAGATTGCGACCGGGCGTCCTTCTATTCCCCCATTTGAGGGCAAAGGAGTTTGCACGGTATTATGGACAGGAAACCAAGCACTCTCTGTACAACGCAAAGACATTCGTTGTGAAAATGACCGAGAATGGGGCCGTAGTGCGCCGATGGTCTCGTCTCAAGCTTGTTGAGTCTAACAGTGAGGAGCTTGTTGGACCGGCAATCGACAGAATGGTATCCAGAGAGATGTCGTCGATTGAATCAAGACTGACCAAGCTCAGAGACGTTACAGTCAGGCCCGGAGCGTCCATTAGGAAGCTGAAGGAACGCTATACCGTATTGGCTAGGAGGTTTCGAGTCCTCAAAGCTAACTTTCTGGTCGTACAGAGCATCTGGCATCACGATACGGAAAAACAGCTGAGAAGGACATACAACATACTCCTGAGAGTAAAACGCGAAATCGCTGCGGTCATCGATTCTTCATCACCTGCAGGAGTAGGACTTACAGCCCGCCCAGAGGCACCGGCAGCGATATCACTTGACTCGTCCAAGACGAACCAATCTGAAAGCTAACGCGAGTTGGCCGTTTTCCGTACTGTTCAGGGGATCTCCATACTGCTCCTATCGCTCATGTAGGAAGTGGGTGTCACACTAACCAAAGCAGAGATAGCGAGGTTGTGCATGAATGCCCACGGAGAAAGCAGATGATTAGACTCGCTGTGGGACAGGTGCAACCCAAAATCGGTGACAAGGCGTGGAACACACAACAAACGAGGCTTCTGCTCCAAGCCGCAGAGAACGAGTCAGTCGACGTTGTGGTCCTTCCTGAGCTGCTCAATTCGGGCTACGTCTTCCGTTCGCGTACTGAAGCCACTAGTCTTTCTGAGGAAATACCCATCGGACCGTTCTCTATGCTCCTTCAGGAGTGGTCCGAGAAGGGTCGGCTTGTTGTGAGCGGTGTCTGTGAGAAGCGGGCTGACAAGCTATTCAACTCTGCCGCCGTATTTGGCGATGGTGAACTTCTGGCTGTCTACCAGAAGCTGCATCTATTCGACCACGAAAGTGAATGGTTTGCCGCCGGCCAAAATGAACCGCCAGTTGTAGAGTATCACGGATATCGGTTTGGTATGATGGTGTGCTTTGACTGGGCCTTTCCAGAGGTCGCGCGCATTCTTGCCCTGAAGTCGGCCCAAGTGATTCTGCATCCGGCCAACCTCGTCTTGCCCTACTGCCAAGATGCAATGATTACTAGGTCAGTTGAAAACCGCGTCTTCACAGCCACAGCCAATCGCATCGGTCTTGAAAGGGGAATTCAGTTTTCGGGCATGTCACAGGTAATCAGTCCTAGAGGTGAAGTTCTTCTGCGGCGAGGTGCGACAGAGGATGGCCTGTTCTGGGTCGACATTGATCCACGCGAAGCTGACAACAAGATGATTACGTCCAGAAACCACGTTCTTAGTGACCGTCGTCCAGAGATCTACAAAATGATTACACAAACTTCTTGATTCTGCGTGGATCCTTGCCGCGAGATTCTGACGCAGGGTACTTTCTGGCGTTTTTTGTTATCTTGTCCATTACTGCTGTCGATGGACTGATGCCGAGGGTATCGCACAGGCGGAGTAGGTAAATCATTACATCAGCAATCTCATCGGCTAGGGCAACTCTGTATTCCTCTTTCTTGAGCGCGGCTTCCACATCCTCGTCTGTACGCCACTGAAAGAGTTCAAGTAGTTCCCCAACTTCGACGGCGGCCGAGATGGCTAGGGACGAAGGCCT
>Ga0315296_10003153_pt1 | contig 13869 bp, 9 predicted proteins | sample YL17G14_18_MG_FD_203921 | JGI IMG/M metagenome (GOLD analysis project Ga0315296, IMG submission 203921) | Sediment microbial communities from Yellowstone Lake, YNP, Wyoming, USA - YL17G14_18 | ecosystem: Environmental > Aquatic > Freshwater > Lake > Sediment | place: USA: Wyoming | collected... | reverse complement strand
TTGATACTTGACGAAGTCACTCGGGTAAAGAACTGGGACACACAGACAAGCGAAGCAGTGAAAAAGCTGATTGTCCGAAACGTAATCGCCCTAACTGGAACTCCGCTCGAGAATCATCTCGGTGAACTCTACAACATCGTGAACATCGTGAAGCCTGGCTTCTTCGGCAGATATAACGAGGATTTCCTTGCCAAGTACACGCTGAAGATGTCAGGCCAGGGATGGCAAGCCACCCGTCCCATAGTCAATCCTGAGAACTTACCCGAACTCAGAACAGAGCTTCGAAAGATCTCGATACGACGCACCAAGGCTCAGGTTCTGAGGCAGCTCCCTGCGCTTACGATGCAGTATGTCTACACGGAACCGGCTAGGAATCAGAAGATGATCTATGACATTCTCCAGGAAGGGTTGGGTGAGACGATTCTTGAGGAATATGCATTTAGTGCCAGTGGTGAGGAAGGCCCGAATCCTTTCAGCGCGAACAGAATCAGATTCTACACCCTCTTGCGTGAGGCTTGCGCGGACATCAGCATGATTGCAGGTTATTTGCGGCGCAAGCAACGTCAAAACACATATGACGCAATAGTTCTGCGAGAGTCTGCGATCTTCAAGAAGTTGATTCGAGTGCTGAGCAGACTTGAGCCTGAAAACGCCAAGCTTGTTGAGTTGAAGGAATTGGTCAGGGATCTGACGGAACAAGGTCACAAACTTGTAATATTCTCGCAGTACGTGCCCATTGTCAACCTGATTCAAGACGAACTTTCCAACGAAGGCATCGCTACCCTCACCTATCACGGACAGCTGTCAGACGAAGTTCGAATCAAGGTGCTAAGAGACTTCACTCAACAGCCAGAGTATAGAGTCCTTGCAAGCACAGATGCCGGCCAATTCGGGTTGAATCTTCAGGTTGCGGACGTTGTTGTAAACTATGACCTTCCTTGGAATCCTGCAAGGTTACAGCAGCGCATCGCCAGGTTGCATCGAATAGGTCAGACCAACAAAGTTCTAGCGGTGAATTTTGTCGTAAAAGGAACCGTCGAAGAGCATGTGAGAGAGGTCCTGGAAAGGAAGAGGAAGCTCTTCAGAGACGTAACCGTTAGTGAGATAGCAGAAAGTGAGGATCTCAATTTGGATGAGCTGAGAGAGATATTCGGCTTCGACATGCGAAAGCTTGCAGAAAAGATACAGGAGCAATACGGCCTCCGCCTCGAACCCCGCGCAAACCGAAGGAACTGATACGAAGAGAAGTTTCACTCATCTCTCTTGCGTATAAGCCCGCAATCCGCTCTGTAATCGCATAATGGAGCGGGGAACCTTCTGCGAAGCATGTAGTCCGCCTCGCGTTGCATATTACGAGGGACGAAATCTAATCCTGAAGCGTGTGGACTGCGGCTGCGCGTGCCCGAATACGGTTTTCGAGCGAGATGGACCGAGATGCCCCAAGTGTAATCATATTGTCAAGATCGAACTCACGGATGAGTGGGCTGACCCGTTTCTCTGGATAAACCCTCGAACTCATGCTCCCGTGAAGATCGACGAAGTCCAGCCATCGACTTGCTAAGCATTTCGTGACGCATATCACGAGATCTATTCTGTTTGGCACAAAGTAATTAGCCAACCCTGTCGGGGAGCAAACGCTGGGTCAATTTGGCTTCTGAACTGCGACCTGAAAATCTACGATGGACCTGTGATCCAAAGATTATCAACGCGAAGTCAACAGAGGAACTGAAACCACTTGATGTGATGGTTGGGCAGCCTCGTGCATACCAAGCCTTGTTGTTTGGTTTTCATGTCAAGGAAGCCGGATTCAACATATTCGCCGCAGGTCCCCCCGCGACTGGCAAGACTGCAACTACTATCGATTTCTTGGAAGATATAGCGAAGGGGAAACCCAAGCCTTCTGACTGGTGCTACATTCACAATTTTGAAGACGAATATCAACCGAACATACTCCGATGTCCACCGGGACTTGGAAGGCAGCTCAAACAGGACATGCGCGAGTTAATTCAAGCAGCTCGAATCGCCATGCCACAATTATTCGAGGGTGAAGATTACGCAACCAAACGGGACGAAATGCTCAAGAAGGTCAATCAGAAGCGCCAAGAAGCAATCTCAAAGATGGGACAAACGGCCGAAGAAGAGGGGTTCACTATGCAGCTCACAGCACTCGGCATCTCACTCGTCCCGGTCATGGACGGTCAACCAATATCCGACGAAGAATTCCTCGCCCTTCCCAAAGAGACTCAACAGAAGTTCGCCAAGAAGCGCGAGACGTTAAAGGAAAAACTGTCGCCCTTCTTGAGACAGCTGCGCGACTTGGAGACACAAGCTCGCGATGAAGTCGCTGAATTCGACAGGGACGTAGCGCTATACGCAACGGAGCATCTGATGACCACTCTCCTTGACAAGTACAAGGAGTATCCAGACATCGCCAACTTTCTGCGTGCAATTCAAAATCAGATCTTGGAGGACTTGGATCGATTTCGAGGCCGCAGGAGCCAAAAGAAGGATTCGAGCCAAGACGCCTGGCAGGAAGAGTTGGGTTTTCGGGTGTACGACGTTAATCTGATTGTTGATAATGCAGGTGTTGAAGGTGCTCCTGTCGTTATAGAACAGAATCCCACTTACGATAACCTACTTGGACGTATTGAGAAGGAGAGTCAGCTTGGCACCCTGACAACAGATTTCACTCTGATCCGTGGAGGCTCACTGCACCGTGCGAATGGTGGGTATCTGATTATTCGTGCAGAGCAGCTTCTGCGCGACATGAACGTTTACGACGGATTGAAGCGCTCGTTGAAGGCCGGTGAGATTAGGATCGAAGACCTGCCCCAAAGAGCGGGGTATGCAAGTGTCAGATCTCTGTCTCCGAAACCTATCCCATTGGATGTGAAAATCATCCTTATCGGCGACTCGAACATGTACCAGCTTCTCTTCGCCTATGATCCCGAGTTTAGAGAACTCTTCAAAGTCAAAGCGGACTTCGACTATGCGATGGAGAAGACCGACACTAATATTCGAAGCTACGCTGGTTTCTTCACAACACTAGCTCTCAACGAGAGTCTCAAGCATCTTGATGTTTCAGCTATCGCACGGCTTCTGGAGCATAGCAGTAGGCTTGCGGAAGACCGGGACAAACTCTCGACGCAGTTTGGCCTTGTGGCGGATGTAGCTCGTGAAGCTCATTTCTACGCTTCACAAGAGAACTCTAAATACATAACCGCAGAGCACGTGGAGAAAGCTATAGAATCCAAGATCTACCGTTCAAACCTGATTCAAGAGAAGCTACGAGAGTATATTCAACGGAACATAATTTTCATTTCGACTGAGGGTGAGGCGGTAGGACAGATCAATGGACTATCCGTGCTGAACGTTGGAGATTTCTCGTTCGGCGCCCCCTTAAGAATCACTGTGGCTGTTGGTCTTGGGAAGGAAGGTTTGATCGACGTTCAGCGGGAAGTCAAGATGAGCGGCCCGATACATGGTAAAGGCGTCTTAATTATTGCCGGCTACTTGGCATCTAAGTTCGCACGAGACAAACCACTAACCCTCACAGCACGTATCGTCTTCGAGCAAAACTATGAGGGCGTCGAAGGCGACAGCGCATCAAGTACTGAACTCTACGCCCTGCTCTCAGCCCTATCGGGCGTTCCCATCAAACAGACCTTCGCAGTGACAGGATCTGTGAACCAGAATGGCGAGGTTCAACCAATCGGAGGAGCTAACGAAAAGATCGAAGGATATTTCGAAGTTTGCAGAGCTCGAGGACTCAACGGCCAACATGGCGTGATGATTCCAGACACCAATGTTCGCAACCTTATGCTCAAGAAGGAAGTCGTCGACGCCGTCAAGGCCGGAAAGTTTCACATCTTTCCCGTCAAGACCATCGAACAAGGTATTGAAGTCCTGACAGGCGTTCCTTCTGGTAAGCTGTTGGTTGACGGAAGTTACGAGAAAGACTCCATTTATGACCGGGTGGATAGAAGACTAAAGGAAATGGCAGAGGCTGCAAGACGCTTTCAAGTCTTTGCTCCCTAGATCAAACAAGCAGGTCTAATCTGGTGGGCCCGGAGGGATACGAACCCTCGATATCGAGTTCATCAGTTTTCCTCGCACTCGACGCTCCCGATCTAATGCTGATTACTGGTGCAGCTATCCTTGCATCGAAATATGTTGTCATAGGAGTTTCTCATGCGTTGCGCAGAATGGAAGAGAGATTTCCTTCCTCTGTTACCAGCGGAGCAAAGCCCCGACACGGATTACAACGACTCTTGAGGGCAACAGGGAAACTCGATCTTGAAGATGCAGTGTGGAAGCGCGTCCTGTACGTTACTCACTACAAGCGTGGCCTGTCGTATTGGCTCCTTGCCTTAGTGGCAGGCATCTCTGCCATAGTCTACTCGTATTCCATCGACTTCCTCTCACCGCGGATATCCGAGCTCGTTGTCTTCACCTTGCTGGCCGTGCCGAGCACCATCGCAGTATATGCCATGAAACTGCCAAGAGGTCTGGCATCAACAAGGAAAGAGGTTGGGGCGATACGACGTACGGCAACAACAGTCTCACTAGCAGTCCCCCTTCTCGCGATTCCGATAGTATTTCGCGACCCGAGTCTCTTAGGTCACGCGGGAGTCGGAAATCTTACTGACCAACTTTTCCTAGGCAAGTTCATGGGTTTCGTTTGGTTAGCGATTTTCCCAATCGCGGTCGCGCTGCCCTTGTACTCATGGGTCGCCTCGGCAGAGTTTGACGACTATGCAGGCTTTATTCGAAAAGCACGGCTATTGGGAATATAGCCCGCACTCACGTCCGCATTGATGGCAACGTTCGCGATAATCGTCTCGGGAATCTCCTTCCCTGTCTCAATTGTCATGTTCATGCTGTACGTATCTGTTGCATCATATTTCTACCCAATGGTGATGTTCGCGTCTGTCAAGGTGTTTCGCGACGAAGAACGCCGAACAGGGAGCACTATGCAGGAGTGGTGTGATTCGATTCGTAGGCCAAGGTGGCACCCTCAAGAGAAGACATTCGTATTCAGGTCAGATCCTTCCCTAATTTCTCTTCTCTCTTCTCTTCTCTAATTTCTCTCAAGAGCGAGAATCCGCTATGTCGGGGCTGGTATGGATATAGCTGAAGCCTGTAAACCAGTTATTGTTGAAAGAGGAGGAATCCGGACCGCATTTCTTGGTCTGGCCGCAACTCTCCCTCTAGGTGCGGCAGCCACCCAAGAACGACCCGGTCTCGCTCCAGTTCATGTCTCGACTAGCTACGAGATTGAACCGACGCTCTTGCAGGAACAGCCAGGCAACCCGCCCAAGATTAGAACACAGGTAGACCTTAGAGACGAAGAGCGACTGTGCAAGGACATTAGAAGAGCTCGAACGATCGCGGATCATGTCATTGTTGGAATCCATTGGGGCATTGCCTTTAGCAAAGAAAGGGCAGAGTATCAACAGCCCCTAGGCCGCAAAATGATAGAAGCAGGTGCGAGGTTAGTCGTTGGTCATCATCCTCACGTCCGTCAAGGACTAGAACGCTACCAAGACGGGGTCATTCTGTACAGTCTAGGTGACTTTGTCTTCCATGACCGAGCTGACATGACGGGCGAGTCTGGAATGATGACGATTGTTGAATTGGGCAAGAAAAGACTAAGAAGTCTAAGGCTTATCCCTATCAAGGTTGATTTGAAGGCTGGGCTGCCAAGTCTAGGAGATGCAGCTGCAAGAAAGGAACTCCTTGAAGAGATGAAGCAGCTGAGTCCAAAAGAAGATCTCAGCGAAGACGGAGTTGGCGTCAGACTAACCTTGTGATTTCTGACCGATAGTTCTCGTTGTAAGAGTCTCTGAGGCACTTCCTTATGCCCCGAGTCATTTCGCGTGCCTTTCTCGTGTGCGTTCGGATATCCTGGGGTTATCATAGGTCGGCCTGAGACAGTTCTAACGAGACTGCTGAAATTTATGTGATCAGTACTGAGTGGGTGAGGGGAACGTTATCTTGCTGTGCTGTATGCCAAAATCAACATACATTTCTGCCATACGCACAGCCACTTTAGCAGGGTTGACAAATGGGACTCCAAGCTCTTTCTCAAGCTTCTTATCAAAATCTGAGAACGCCATGCTCATGCATCCATAGGTAAACGCATCTGACCCATCCTCTGCCATAGCCGCCTTCGCCTCTCGGAGCGTCGCCTTGAATGCTTCTTCCTTCTTCTGACGGACCTCTACGACTCCCAAGCCAATGCTTCTTGTCGATACCCATCGGCCTAGACCTTGTGGCTGTTCGTGCTCTAACAGAGTCTTCACAGCTCCACGTTTACCGGTTGTGAGGAGAGTAAACTTGTGGCTTATCAGAGAGCAGACGTGCCTTGCCGTGGTGCCCGGCGCTACGACGGGTATCGAAACCGCTTCCCGGATAGCGAACAGCCCAGGATCTCCGGCGCACGCGAGAATGACGGCGTCGTAGCCTTCCTTTTCGGCTTCGATTACAACCTTGATATCTTCCGCAAATTCGCGTGCGAGATCGTACTCGGACTCGGTGGCCCCGAATTCATCTGTTCCTTTGTATTCACCTGTTCTGGATTGAATGGACCCCTTGCCTCCGTACATTTCCACTTGCGTTCCGTGCGTGGCTGAAGCTTGAAGGATTGCTTGCCTCCTCTTCAGTTCAGGAGGCAACGGTCCGTAGCCTCCAGCGATAAAAGCGATCTTCCTCATCCGCGATTTCTCAAGAAGCAACATTACGTCACAGAGTATATATACAATCTCTGTCTGCAAGCATTTCATTGTGAGTGCGATGGGCAGAAAAAAGAGATACAGTGGCTATAAGGCGTATCAATATCTTAGATCAAGTGTCGACTACAGAGAGTTCAAGCTCTGTAAGGAACTCAACAGGGTACCTGCCTACTTCGTGCCCTTGTCCAAGAGCGAAGAGGAGCGTTTTGAGGAGTTTGTGAAGAAGAATATTTTGATCTCCCTCCACGAACATCCTGTTCTATTTCCGGAGGACATGAGCCAAGCGATGGAGTTTCAGCACATGGGTCGAGACTTCCTTGCATATGAGGCTCTAAGCGTCAGTGGACTTGACTGTATCTTCGACAACCTGATGGATGGAACAGCGTACATAACAAGTTACATGGGATGGAAATGGACTGACGTTATACACGACATCGGTATTCGACTAAGCGATATTTACCACCAAGACATAGTTGTCCCATGTTTTCGTGCGAGCGACATTAAGGACGCCCATGAGAACGGCAAGATCGCATTGGCTCTCTGCCTTGAATCCGCTACACCCATTGAAAACGAATTAGACAGGATCGATGTCCTTTATGGTCTAGGAGTCCGAAGCATGGGCATCTGCTACAGCGAATCAAACATGCTCGGCGGTGGAATGGGCGAGACTAACAAGACGGCAGGTCTTACGGATTTTGGTTACGACGCTGTAAAGCGCATGGATAGGCTAGGGATGCTTGTCGACATTGGTCATACTAACGATCAAACAGCGCTTGACACTATCGAAGCAAGCGACAAACCGGTCTACAACAGCCACAGCGGCCCTGCCTCCATAGCTGAAGGTCACACAACTGGTGACGAAGTTCTACACGCATTGGCTGAAAAAGATGGAATGATCGGCGTCGGAGGTGCTGGGACAGGATTAAGCACTGAGAAGAACCCATTGGGCAGCATTGAAAGCTACATGGAATGCGTCGAATACTGCATAGAGCTTATGAGCATAAACCATGTTGGGTGCGGGCCGGATACGCTCTATGGTGAGCACCAAGGTCTTTACAAGTACTGGGATTCAAGAGCGTTGGGACATCACGTCAGACCGGGAAGGAGACCTGAGGTTAGACGGCCACTGCCACCAGGTGTCGAGGACCCGGGCTATGTCAAAGGACTGGAGAACCCGAATGAGTTCGTCAACATCATACGTTGGATGATAAAGCACGGCTACTCAGACGCTGAAATCTCCAAAATAGTTGGACTCAATGCGCTGAGGATGCTTGAGAGAGTGTGGTAGGCTAACTTCACCTTCTCGGACACTGGACGTTCTTAAACTGCCTTTACTTTGTATCAGCATCTATTACTCGCACGTAATCTCGCGATCAAGCGCCTACTGTTGATCATGCACGAAAGAAAAAAGGAGAGGAAGTGGGTTATGCGTTCTTTCCTGGAGCGCTCCGTCTTCGCGTGGCCACGATGGCAACTACTATGATGGCGATTACGACAACAGCGATGAGAGCAATGGTTTCAGTGCCGATTCCTGTCGGAGCCGCCGTTGTTGTTGCCGTTGTAGCCGTGGAGAGTACGGTGATGGGTTTGATGCTGAGAAGCAGGTTGTTTGTGGCGAAATTGTTCAGCGGGGGCATCGTACCAAGCGGAATGCCCGTGAATCTGTCGCTCCGGAACGCTTGCACAGCAAGCGGGTCGTAGAGCGGAACATATACTGCGTCTTGGTGTAGTATGTCCTGCATCTGCCAGACGATGTCCCTTCTCTTAGCGGGGTCCGTTTCTTGAATTTGCTGTAGATATAGAGCATCATATTGCGCGTTATTGTACCCTGAATCACTTAGGCCTGGGTTTGGTGCAGGTTGCGCCTCGGTGCCTACGAATACGTCTAAGAAGATGTCAGGATCTAGCGATGTGGCGGACCAAACCCAGATGAATGTGTCATGTTTCCAGGAAACTACTTCGTCAGCGAGCGCACCTACTTCAGTTATTTGAGCATTGGCCTCGACACCTATTTGCTTCCACCAGCTCGAGATGAGCTGAGCTGCACGATACTCCTCCGCGTAGTTTGATGGGACTTCGATCTTGTAGGACATTCTGATCCCGTTGGGACTGACTCTGATGCCATCCTTTCCAACCCTGTAACCAGCGGCATCAAGCATTTGCGCGGCCTCTTGCAAGTCGAAATTGTACTTAGGTGTGTTCGGGTTCACCCAGTCACCGAGGGATACTGGAACTGTCGTATTCTGTGGGAGGGCGAAACCGCCCCAGACGACTTGTGCTAGTTCAACATTATTGATAGCATGCGACAAAGCTATCCGAACGGTTTTGTCGCGAAGGGTGGGGTTACCGCTTCCTTGAGGATATCCGTTGAAGGCGAAGTAGTAGTATCTTGGGTCGGGCCTCGTGACAACTTGAACTCCGATAGTTGACGTCAGCGTCGGAACAAGAGCATGCGTGAACAACGGTCCTGCGTAGTCAATCTCGCCTGACTGCAGGGCAAGCGCCATTGCGCTATACGATGTGAAGTATCTAAACACCAGTCGATCAATGCTAGGTTTTCCGTAGAAATAGTCAGGATTCGCCGTGTATTCGACAAAAGTGTTCGGACCACCCCATCTCACAAACTTGAATGGTCCAGTACCGATGGGGTTCGAGTTGGCGAAAGTTGTGTAGTTCCCCACGCTCTCCCAGATGTGTTTCGGAATAATGTACACTCCATAGAGTCGGTAGTCCATGAATGTCGCGTCGGGTCGAGTTGTCTGAATTTCGACAGTGTACTGATCAATAGCTGTGACTGATTTTATCGTCTGAACGTAGTTTCTCATTAGCGGAAATTCCTTGTGAGCGAGATACAGGTTTATCGAGAAGACAACATCGTCCGCCGTGAAAGGTTGACCGTCATGCCAAGTCGCGTTCTTCACAAGACTGAAGTCAATAGTTGTTAGGTCCTTGTAGGTCCAGCTGTAAGCTAGGTCGGGAATTGGTTTACCGCTCAGGTCTGAGCTTACGAGTGTATCGTAGACGGGATGTGCTATGACATAGGCCCCTGCATCATACAGCGTATGAGCAGTGGGATTCAGTGTGTCCATCGGCGCGGCAGCCCACCCCACTGTGAAAGTTGTTTCTGCAGCGTGCACAGTTGACATCAGAGGTAAGGCTGAGGCCATGACCAGAACGATAATTGTCACGAATAGAATGTTGCGATGCATTTCCTTTCATTTCCTTTTCGGTGAACTATAGATGTTTTCGTTGCGCATTTATGTCTTCTCATATTCTTTCTTGTTTTGTCTCCGCCTTCGGGCCTTCGTTAAGTTTTGAAGCCGAGACACATTCGAATTCGAGCCTTCAATTGACCGTTAAGAAAAGCCGGAAAAGGAGGTTAGGCATACGCGACGAAGACCGGCGAACAGCTCTCCTTTTTTCAAGGTAGAAGGTACTTACTAACCAAGGGTTAGACGGCTACTATCAGGGTCAAGTCGTCTGTACCAGTGTTGTCGTTCTAGTGCCGCCAGGCGCTAAGCTTGACTTGTGGCATACTTTCTCTCAAGTTCTTCAACAAACTTCTCTATTAGATGATCAAGGAAGGCCTTGTATTCGCGAGTGTGTACTACCGAGGAACTTTGCAGATCCGTTCTCTGTTTCAGTTCAGAAAGTATGGCCGACTGAAACCGATCTTTCCTGGTGTCTCGAAGTTTGCCGGGGATCTCGAGCACACGCTCAAGAGTTTCCATAAGCCTTCTTGAACCATATCTGCTTGGTTCATCGATGACCGTTCGCGCACAAGTCAGGGCGTAGAGTGCGAGTTCGAACAAAGGGTCGTGCTCTACCCGCGCGGTTCCGGCATTGGTAGAAGGCGTTTGATTTCCATACCTGTTTGCATAGACCGGCGTAGGAGGCGCCTTTGCCGGCGGCGGTTGGCGATCTGCGGGGTAGCCCACGGTAACAATGATCTCTGTCGCCAGATGCTCAGGCAAACCGAGTATCTTCTTCATCGCTGCTTCGGGATAGGATTTCACGTAACTTGCGCCCAAACCGAGCGAAGTAGCTGCCAATGCAATGTTCTCAGCTGCCGCCCCCGCATCAAAGGTTGCGATGGCACGATTCTGAGCAGCCGACTCATCGGTACACACAACGATCGCTAAGGAGGGTGTGCCGTATAACCCCGGCGAGACGAGTTTCATCTGGTGTATGACCGATCTATCTTGAACTACGATCAGATTACGAGTGTTGATGTTCCCGCCTGAGGGAGCTCGTTTTGCTGCGTAAATCAAACGATCAACAAGCTCCTCTGGAACTGGATCATCCTTGAAGTCGCGGCACATATGTCTCCGTTTGAGCGATTCGAAGATATCCGCACAGATCCACTCCTTGTCTACTGAACACGTCGAATTCCTAATTTTCCCAGCGGATATATGTCTAGCGGCTGGCGCACTTTCGTAAGTATAGATCTGATGTCCATGCATGATGCTTGACGCACAAAGTTGAGATTGTCAGATGTAAGATGTCCGAAATCCAAAGGCGCCTATTTTTGCCCGATTCTATCGAACACACTGCAGCAAGTCTTAATGCCCTTCACGAAGTTTTCGATGGTCAAATTCTCGTTAGGAGCATGATTGCTCTCATCTGCGTTTGCATATGGAACTGATATTACGGGCAAATCCAAAACCTCAGTGAAGACATAGGTCGGAAGGCTTCCTCCTGCACATGGGTAGATCAAAGGCTTCGCTCCATGCGCGTCCTCAACAGCCTTCGCTATCTTTCGAACATAGGGGCTTGAGAGCGGAGTTCTTGCCGGCCACATCTGCCCGTGTCTTATTACCTCTATGCTAAGATCTGACTCGGCAACATGATCTCGAAACCTCTCAAAAACGTAATCTGGATTTTGGTCTGCAACAAGCCGAATATCGATCTTTGCTGTGGCAACAGATGGAATGATCGTTTTGATTCCAGGGACGTCGACTCCGCTATGTACGGCACAGACATTCAGGTTCGGCCAGAACATTAGCGACTCATAGAAGGACTCTGCATTAGCTTCCCTAAGTGTTTGAACACCCAAGTCCTCAGCGAGTCTGACTCCATCAAGGGGAAGTATCCTTATCGCCTGACGTTCCTCCTTCGTGACATTTCGAACGTTATCGTAGAACCCTTTGATGACAACCCTGCCCGTCTCAGGATCCTTCATGCTGGAAATTGCTTTGATCAACTTGTAGGCTGGGTTCGGAATTGGGCCACCCCAGTTTCCGGAGTGAAGATCACGGTTCGGTCCCGTAGCCTTGAGTTCGATCGAGATTATTCCTCGAACACCAAGCACGATCATCGGCGCGCCGTTCTCGTGAAGCGGTCCGTCAGATACGTAGACAAGGTCAGCTTTCAATTGCCTCTCGTGGGAAAGGATAAAGTCTCGAAGATTGGGGCTGTCATTCTCTTCCTCACCTTCGAAGAGAAATTCTATGTTAACTGGTAGTCTTTTGTGAACTGCTAGATAGGATTTGACGCCCATCAACTGGGCGTAGAGTTGTCCCTTGTTGTCGCCCGCTCCGCGAGCATAAATGCGACCATCTCTCACCGTAGGCTCAAACGGCGGACTAACCCAAGCATCCAACGGTTCGGCCGGTTGAACATCGTAATGACCGTAAATCAATACAGTAGGCTGAGAGGGATCTTCTAACCGTTCCCCGAAAACTACTGGAGACCCAAGCGTCTGACAGACCTCTGTTACAAATCCAAGGCCCTCCATGGTTTTCTGAAGGTATCCGGCCGCTTCCTTCAACCCTCTATTTTCGACCGCTATGCTGGGGATCCTAAGGAGTCCTCCAAGCCCTTCGATGAAGTCTTCCACATGGCTATCGACGTAGTCGAAGACATTACTTAGCGATGCTGACATCAGAATCTTGAAGTCAACAGCGCGAAGAGCTGAAAAAGCATTCGGAGGAATATCTTTCAACCTTTAAATACAAAATTTGATGACTTGCCACTTAGAGCTAGTTTGAAAACTGTAGAGCTATCAAGAGTCGCCCGTAAAGTTCTCGAATAATGTTTTGCGCTCAAGGAACGGGAAACGTTCCTAATTGTTACGGACACAAGTCAAAGTCCTCGGATAGCAGAGGTGCTGATGTCAGAGGCATATGCAATGGGCGCCGATCCCTCTGTAATCACCTATCCTATACGAAAGTACGATCGTGAGGAACCCCCAAAGAATGTCGCAGCCGCCATGCGAGATTGCGACGCTTTCGTCGCGATCACGATCAAATCGCTGTCGCACACCGACGCCAGGCTGAAAGCCAATGCAGCAGGAGCCAGAGGACATACATGGCCTGAGGTCACAGAAGAGATGATGCTGCGAACTTTCCTTGTGAACTATAACGAACTCAGCAAGTACACGAAAAGGGTAGCAAACGCCATCTCGAACGCGAAGGAAGTTCGACTTACTTCGCCCTCTGGGACAGATGTTACGTTAAGCTTTGAAGGGCGCGAGGCACTGATGATAGACGGTCTTAGCACAGAACGGGGTTCATTCAGTCAATTGCCCGCAGGTCTCACAGGCTTAGCCCCAGTTGAGGGAACAGCGAACGGACAATTTGTCTTTGATGGAAGTATGTACCCTGAAGAGCTTACCCCTAGAAACGACGGACTCATTCTCACTCCCATCAAATGGGTAGTCAAAGACGGGAGAATTGTAGAGATCTCTGGAGGAACGGAAGCGCGAGGACTCAAGAATTACCTAGAGGACGTTGGAGATCTAAACGTCTACAACATTGCCGAGGTTGGACTTGGAACTAACAAGCTTTGCAAGTTAACGGGGAATCTGCTGGAAGATGAGCGAGCTTATGGCCTCATTCACATTGCTTGCGGAGACAATCACACTATAGGTGGCCGCGTGACAGCCAAAATACATTTGGACTTCTCAATGCGGAACGCGACCTTGGAAGCAGACGGAAAGAGAATAGTCGAGAACGGCGAAATCCTAGTACAGTGAGAATCGAGCGACTCCACAGCTGGCCAGCGTACATTACGCCTTTTCATGTACGCCCAGAGCAATCATCACTGTTAGCGCGTAGATCTTCGCGAAATTCATTAACTCAGATATTCTCACGTTTTCATCCGCACCGTGCGCATGTCCTGACTCATGATCACC
>Ga0315296_10003151_pt1 | contig 13872 bp, 13 predicted proteins | sample YL17G14_18_MG_FD_203921 | JGI IMG/M metagenome (GOLD analysis project Ga0315296, IMG submission 203921) | Sediment microbial communities from Yellowstone Lake, YNP, Wyoming, USA - YL17G14_18 | ecosystem: Environmental > Aquatic > Freshwater > Lake > Sediment | place: USA: Wyoming | collected... | reverse complement strand
GGGGCTGTGCGTTTCGCTCAATACCGGCTTCACCGGCGAAACGCTGAAGCGCGCCTCGCTAGAGGCCGACCTGTTGATCGGGACGTCAACGGTAGACGTAGGTAGACTTTCGCATCAACTTTCTGGCCTTCGAGAGCCGCGACGCGGGCACGTTTCTACAGCGCCTGGGCCGCCTGGGACGGCACACTGACGACGGGCGCGGCCACGCTTTCGAAGCCTTCGAGGCCCACGCGCTGGTGCCCAACTTTGTGAGTGAACGGTTGTTCGAAGGTAAGGGCGACGAACAGCCCCTCTTGTCCGAGGCGACTGAAGTGACGCGGGCCACATTGAGTGAGGCCATCCGCACCGCCTATCCGCAACCTGCCTCGTTCCAGTCCTACGCCCGCCGGTGGGGCTGGGTGCAGTCGGCGCACGTGTATTACAGGTTGAGCAACAAGACCATCAAGGACAGTTACGAAACGGCGCGGGCGCACTTGAAGCAAACCTACTGGGACGTGCTGGGCATCAGCACCGGGCGCGCTTTGAACGACTACCTGGAACTGATGAAAGGTGCCAGGCAAATCGCCGAAGAAGCGCAGAGTTTTCGTGGCGGTAGCCCGTTCGAGTGCGGCGTGATTGACCTGTCCGAGGCCGGCGCAGACAGCGTGAAACGCTACGGCCTCTTGACGTTGGCCGCTAATGCCGATTTGGACTGGCTGGAACCCGACGAGTTCAAAGGTCAAGTGGCACAGCGTGGTGCAGCATTTTCACCCACCGCCATCGAGCAGATGGCCGGCTGGTTCCACTTCCGGGGTTTTAACGATACGCGGCGCGCAGTGACGATCCTGCTCCGCGACGCGGTAGGAACGTGGGGCGCGGATGAACTGGGCGAGCCACGAGTGATCGAGGGCGTGGAACTGGACGTGGCCGGCGTGGACTGGCTGAACGAACTCAACGCGCACCTGCGGCGGCGCAAGTTCGTGGTGACGCTGTGTTTGATCCCGCCCAACGACCTGCGCTACCGCCTGCGCCTGCCGCCGATGTTCGAGCTGTTGACATTTGAGGCCCGTGATGGTACAACAGGGTGCATTGCCTTTGCGCGCGAGGCGTTGCTCTTGAGCGTGGCGCTGAAGGAGCGGCGCGTGACGTGCGGGGGTGGGGCAATGATTGTGTGAGGTCGTCCAATTCCATTCGGTGTGGAGGAACGAGCATGAATGAGCAAACCGTTGCAGGGTGGTTGGCCGCAGGGGAAGGCGAGCAGAGCGAGTTCAAAGAGAAATATTCCGAACAATGAACAATGGGACAATGAATCAATGAGCAATGACCCAACCGGCCCGGGTGGTGGAAAGTGTGATCAGCGTGTGCCGGGAAGCGGTCAGCCCGCCGCTCGCGCCAACTGTGGAAATCGTCCGCTTGCCGGAAGGCGACGTCGTCGTGGCGCAGATCGAGGCGACCGGGCGCATGCACACCAAAGGCGGCGCGGTATTTTTGCGTCACGGACGACAGACGCGGCGGGCGTCCGGCGAAGAAATCCGGTTCTTGACGCTGCGCGAGACGCCGGAGGTGTACGAGACGCTGCCGTGCCCCGGCGCGACGTGGGAGGATATGGACGAGGCAGCCTTGCGCAAGTACCTGGCCGTGCGCGCGCCGGGCGCATTGGAGCAACAAGGCTTGACCTTGACAGCGCTGGCGACTACGCTCCAATTTGCTACACAACGCGGGGGAGAAACGCTTCCGACAGTAGCGGGCATCGTGCTGTTTGGCCTGCACCCCTGGCGGCAGTTCAATTGGCGCTTGACTGCGCTGCGCTTTAGCGGCACGGTCATCACCGATCCGATTGTGGACCGGTTAGATGCCGAGGGGCCGGCGTTGCGCGCTATCGAACAAGGCGAGATGTTTTTGCGGCGGAACCTGCGAGTGGCGCGCCTGTTGGTGGACAAAGGGACGCACTTCGAGGAGCAAGACGTGCCCGAATATCCGCTGGCGGCGGCGCACGAGGCCATCACCAACGCGGTGGCGCACCGGGACTATGACGCGCCAGCGCAGGTGTTCGTGCGGCTGTACGACGACCGGTTAGAGATACAGAATCCGGGAGGATTGTTGCCGGGGTTGACGTTGGAAAAGGTATTGGCCGGAGGTTTATCGCGCCAGCGCAACCCGGTGATTGCAGAGGTGCTGCGGCAGATGGGCAAGATGACGACCGTGGGACGCGGGTTGGCGCTCATTCAGCAAGAGATGGAATCGCTGGGCTCGCCGCCGCCGGTGTTCCAGAGCACCGAGGGACTTTTCCTGGTGACGCTGCCGTCGCGGCATCGGGAGATGTAATGAGCGGCTTGCACCTGGCGCTCGAGGGGCAGTGGGTGGAAGCGGGCGGCGGGGCGATGATTTTGTAGACGGATGGAATCTGACAGGAGGACGCCGGTGAAGTTCAACTTTGGCCCGATTGCCCGAACCGCTGCAAGTGAAATACACGACACTTTCAACCTGGCGGCATTGCCGCTGCACGAAACGCTGGATGCTTTGATGGCCGCGACCAGTCGAGACGAGTTTGTGGCCTGGCTGTGGCATGATCTATTCAAGCCAGCGTTTTATTGGCAACGGAACGCACAAAAGGACAAATTTGACTGGAATCACGTACCTGGTTACAGGGGGAGTGCATTTGAGAGTGCAGAACTCTCGTTTGCAGGCAGCACGGCTATTCCTGTTGGTCTAGTGGGGATGCATCATGCGCCGAGGCCACAACTCACGATTCTTGAGCGAGACATCTTTTCTGATCAAGTAGAACAAATGAACCTAGGTGCAGCCGCCGTGTACGTTCAACTTGCCTTTGTAGCCGAACCTGCACTACCGACGGCGTTGGTTCGTGCTGTCATTGCCGATAGTTTTATTCGAGCAGTGACCAAGAGTGTAGCCCAGGCATTGAGCAAGACATTGGCGAGCAAGTCTCCTGGTTTCTCACGTGTCCGTTTCGTGTTCGAAACGCAGGAAGGTTTAATGTTTTCTGCGCCGCCCACTGATGCGGAGATCTGGGATCAGGTCGGGCAGCGATATAACGTTTGTGTAACCGGTGATGAACTCGTGATGCGTCACTTGACCCCGGTGAATGGTGGGAATGCTTTTAACACTGAAGTGGTAATAGACCTGACTGGCGATGCCCCTTCGCCAGAGCAATTGTTGCAGAACACATTGGGCCTGGCCGAGTTGCTGATCACTTATCAGGATGGACGCACAGTTATCATGGCCGTACCGCAACCCTCAATCTATGCGTTGGATATCGCCAGCTTGAGGGAGGAAACCTTGAGGCTGACGAAGGACAAGTTGAACGCTTTGGATGTGTTGATCAGCGACGCCGGTGTAGGCTTACTGAGCGCAGTCTTTGACGCACAAGTTTGTCTGCGCGAAGTTCCCGGTCGCATTTCTGTTCCTCCTCACGCCACCCCGAGTTCTCCGCATCGCTCAATTGATGCAGTGATCACCTATCCCGCCATCAGGTTGGCCGAGGCGTCCGCGCAAGGACGGCGCTGCCGCGTATGCGGCTCGACATTCGTTAGTGATCTGCCACCAAAGAGCGATTGGCCTGGCTCTGACTTTACCGACGTGGAGCACTTGGGGATACAAGGGGATATTTGCCCGCTGTGTCGGATCTATGCGGTCAACTCACACAAATCGCGCACGCCTCAAGAAAAAGCCAGCGGCGTCGCCAGGGACCGTAAAGCAATGCGCGGCTCTTTTGCGTTGATTCTGCCATCATCGCACTTTCATGTGCTGGACAAGGATTGTCACTTGATTGAGCGACCAGCGTTGGATGTTGGGGGACGGTTTGATCTACCCAAAAAGCCACTTCAGCGCGCCACCGTGACCCAACAGGAATGTGCCCTGTTCACCCAAATCTCGCGCCGGATTATCGCTCAGTTGTGGCGGCGCATTGAGCCGACTGCTCCTTTGCCGTTGCCATATATAGGTGGCGTTTTGCTCACCCACCGCGAAGGCGACTTGGTAAAGCAAGTGCTCCCGACTTTACGCGAGTTGTTTACTCAAGTTACGTTGCGAGCCTACCCTTTTGAAGCGGATGTGATACCCAACATTGAGCTAGCGATGGAAGTAACGCTCAAGTCGGACAAGCAGCATCATACCAAGCACACATTGCTGAAATCACGCCCGCTTATTCTGCCCGTGCATCCCGGTAGCAGTTTGCTGGTGCTGGCCGACAACAAGATGCAAGTCGAAATCAGCTACAACTGGTTCGAGGCTTATGACCGTGTGGCGCGATTGGTCGGTCAGATTTCCTCGGCCCAACGCAGTGAGTGGATGCGGCGTATCGCCGAAGGCACGGACCCGGCCACTGCTTTTTACGAAAGCGCACAAACTCGTTTGAAGCACGGCGATGACGGGCGCGCACTCAATATGACCACGACCTTTTGGTCAGCAGGGTTTGGTGCCGACCCGGCGCAAACCTGGTCTGCTTATGAAAAGGAACGTGAACAGATGCGCGAGATTTTCTCGCGCTACCCTATGTTGACCGAGATGTTCCAAGCATTTACTAAGAAAAAGGAGGACGAAAATGGCTCGAGTGACACAACAGGCGGCGCAGAAGCCGATGAACCAGGTGTTGGCCGAAGCGCTGGTCGCCACCGACGCGCTGGCGCTGCAAAGTGACCGCGCTCCCGCCGTCAAACTGGCGGTTAAGGCATTGTTGGTGGTGAGGGGGGCGCTTTCCCCCAAGTTATTTGTCAAAGGAGATTTCAATCCCTACCCTCCCATCACCAAGTACATCCGCGCCTCAAACAGCGAAACGCTGGCGGGATTGGTTGACGATGTACTGCGCAATATCTCGCCAGAATTCACCACTCTGCAAGCATTGGGCGAGGCTGCTGCTGCCCTGTACGTCGGCGGCGAGGTGGAAGCCCAGGCGATTGCCATTCTCAAAGAGGAAACTATTCCTGCTGTGATCCTGATGAAATCGCTGTATCAGGCCGCGCGCGGGCTAGACGAGGCTGACCAGACCGGAACGGAGGTGAAATCATGACTATGCTGGTAGACATTCGCTTGACATTGGCTTACCTGGCCGAACAGCCAATCATTCACACGGAGGAAACGCTCGGCAATATCAGTAAAATCAAGAAGATGCGCGTCATGGTTGGAGGTAAGCCGGTGCCGGTACCTGCTCTGTCCGGCAACAGTTTCCGCGGCCAACTGCGCGACGTTCTGGCCGACCGGATGTTCGAGGTTTTGAGCAACAACGGCCAACAGCACATTACGTTCAACAACAACGAGATTTACGGAGCGGTCTATAGCGGCGGCGCACTGCGGGAAGAATCAAGGTTAGCCGGTACCATGCATACGCTCAAAGATGCCGTTCCGATGATACGGCTAATGGGCGCGGCCTTTGGCAATGTGATGCTTCCGTCCAAACTTGCGGTTACACACATCGTACCATGTGCCGAGGAAACACGAAGTATCCTGGCTTCAGCATTAAGCGAACTTGGCGATGGAATATTGTCTCCCGTAGCCGAGTGGCCCAAGGCCCATGATCTGATATTCAACGACGGTCCGCTAACTCGCAAAGATGACCGCCGAGACCCGGCCCGCCAAAGGTTCGTCGACCTTGGCCCTGTACCAGAGGACGAACATGCGCAGCACCAACAAATGATCTACTACGTTGAGTGCATTCCATCCGGCACGTGGCTGTTGCATCAACTCTACAGCAAGTATTCCCTGGATGAGCTGGAATTAGGCTGTTTGTTCGATGGACTGACTACGTGGCTAGGAGCGCCTACGCTAGGCGGGCGAAGTGCTGCCGGATATGGACAAGTGCGTGCTCACGTGCGTGGCAAAGTCGGAGACGAGGCAATTCGATGGCCTGAACACCCTGAATGGCCGGAGGCGATCAAGCAAGCGCTCTCCAAGTATCGCGCGTACCTCGATCAGAAGCGTGCAGACTTGCTCACAGCCTTACAGGCCGAAGCGAAAGAGGGCCAAGATGACCAAGTCGAAGGTGACGCTTGATCCATTTGCCGCCAGCCCCAACGCCGTGGAGGCATTGCGGCAGGCGCAGTGGACATTTGGATCGGTAGACGGGCTGTATGAATTGCGGCTGAAGCTGGCCTCTCCAGCAGTCATCACGCCGGCCAAAGCGGATATACCTGTACCTGGTCTACCCACCCTGGACGGGTTCCTGAGTTTCGTCGCCTTTCGTGCTGCGCTGGATGGCGCACTCAAGGCAAAGCCCGATCTTGCCAGCGAGTTGCTTTGGCAGTGGAACGCTGCTTTGCGGAACCCAGCGCTTTGGGTGGAATTCCTCCTGCCATTGCGGCAAGTAAAATTGGGGACGGTGTATATCTACGACTGTTCTATTGGTTTGCCCGTTGCACATGGAAATATCTTGATACCGGCAGGCGCATTCTTCACGTGTGACCGAAACTTGACGACCTATCCAGAAATAGTAGATTCCCTGGCTTTGCGGCGTCGTGTCTCACTACCGTACCCACGCCTTATGAACCTGACCAGCAAGTTGAATACAGGTAGCGGCAAGAACAAGGCACTGGACAACCGGATGTACTATGCATTGACTGACGAATTCGCATTCTACTTTCGTGGGGACAAGTCAGGTGTTGAGAGGTTGCTTCAATTTGCCCGTGAGCAGCGTATCGGTATAGGCAAAAAGACAACCCTGGGGTACGGGCAGATTGCTGACTACAAAGTTGATCCGGTATTTGGCATTTCAGCAACGTTAGCCCAACCGATTTTAGGTGGAGTTGATTTAGCACTTGTCAAAACCTTGCCTTATGATGTTATATTGACGATGCGGGACAATGCTGATCAAATGTTGTTTGGTTGTAGCGCCTTTCGATTGATGAACGCCATTGAGACCTTGGGGGCATATCGGCCCCCGTATTGGCGGCGAGAAGCACAAACCCAGGTGCTTTTGTATGGAACCACGTTGATTCCTAGACGATAGGGGGTAATTCATGTCCAAACACAACCCTAACCCAGTTGAAACAACCCCACCGACGGAAGACGAGCGCACCGAAGAAGAAGCCATCGCCGCCCTTGACGAATTGGAAGAGCGAGTCGAACCCGAAATCGTACGGCTGGCCGACGAGCCAATGTTCTCCGCGCTGCTGCGGACGGCGGTGCAGAAAGTCTCGCCGGACGACGCCGTGCTGCTGGATTACGTGACGCACGTCGCGCAGCCCCTCTCAACGGAACTGGCACTCCAGCCGGCCAAAGGCGGCGAAGAGTTCCTGGCCGCCCGCCGGGCCGAAGGCAAGACTGAGCAAGACGTGGCCCGCTACCGCCACGAGCAGAGCCTGCGCGCCCACCTGGTCAATGGCTTGCTCCCGGTCGCGCACGTGGCTCGCCTGCTGAAAGCGTGGGGCGCGCCCCGCCTGCGCCACTTCGACGAGCGCGTGTACCGGCTGTTCTGCGCCGGCTTCACCCTGCACGACTGGCTGAAGTTGCCGGAGGTGGAAGCCTGGCTGGATCGAGAAGGGCTGGACCACAGTTCGGTCAGTGCGGCCAAACATCTGCCCCTGATAGAGGCAGTCTTTCAGGAGTGGACCCACCGCCTGGGACTGGACAGGTTTCTGAACCCCATCGGTGGGACGGAGGCCTGGCTGCACGACCTGATCTACCTGGCCTGTAATGCCCAGGTGCGCTGGGGCACCATGCTTAACCTGAGCCAACTGCCCGGACTGAAACTGGACGGTCGAGCGCGGCAACTGGCGACGGATCTATGTACGCTGGCCGACCGCATCGCCTACGTCGCTAAAACACCGCGCGAAGTGACGGCCCACCGCAGCATCACAGACATAATCACCGACCTTTCGGACGGGCAGGCGCGGTTGGTCTATCATCACGTGGCCGAGAATCGGGGGCTGCTGACCAATTTCATCCACAATGCAGCGATGGCAGCCATGAGTACACCCTGGCGAGTGCCGCTGCTGTACGCGCCGAGTGGGGTGGTGTATCTGGCGAATCGCCCGGTAGCCGATCAGTTGGATAGGCCGGTAGTCTCCGTGGAGAAAATAGCCCAGGCGACTGTGGACGAGATTCGACAGGCGTGCGCCGGGCGGTTGAACCGCGAGTTTACCGGCCTGTCGCGCGACGGCAAGGGTCTCAAGACGGCTCCCTACTACGATTTGCACTTTACGCCGGGCGAGCAAATCTGCCTGGCCGCGCGCGCCGTGTTCAAAATGATCCCCGAAACCAAGCCTCCTGCGGCCGGTAAGCGTTTCGCCAGCCTGATCAAAAAAGGTATGGCCCCCGACGGCGTTGACCTGGATTTGCCGGACGACGTTCGGACAGACCAACTGGCTGAATTCTGTGCGATGGCTGTGGGGATCGCGCAGAACGCCACACCCGGTCTGGATGCAGTCGGGTTGGTGCTGCAAACGTTGGGGCTGAGCCACGAGCGCCAGACGTTCGACGCCATTGCCGGGGCCAAAGGCGGCGGTGGGGTGCCATACCCCTGGTACTACGTTGCCGGTGTCTACCTGGGGCGGGGCAGAGGCACAGGCGCTGCGCCGGACGAATGGCGCGCCTTGATCGAGAACCTGGCCCACACCCTCGCCCAGGCCATCGAGAAGACTTCCGAAGTCTCCAAGACTTCGGAAGTCTTGAAGGCAGATGGCTGGGACGACCTGCGGGCCTACGTGCAGCGGGTGCTGGCGTTTGGTCCAGAGGCAGGCGAAGACCAGGCGGAAGCGTTGCGAGAAACGGCGGCGCTGGAACTGGCGCGCTACAGCACGGCCAAAACCAGGGGGCGCAATGCAACTGTCGTCTGCTCGTTGTGCTCGTCGGCTTACCAGATCAACCCGCAACGAGAAGCAGGGCTTTTGTTTGCGCCCCAGGTATACACAAATAAGCAGCCACTACATGGCTCGAAAGCCATCCGCAACATCTGCCGCATCTGCGAGACCGAGATGATGCTGCGCCAGATTCTGATGAACCACGGTGGAGCGTTGGGCAGTCGCTTCGAGGGGCGAAGAGTGCGCTATTTGTACTTTTACCCGACGTACTTTTTCACGCCGGAAACACTGGCGCAACTGGCGATCATCTACCGGCGGTTGCGGCGCGTGAGTTTCACTTCTGTGCGCAAAGCGTTGCTGGTAGAAGAGAACAATCGGACAGCACTGCGCCTGGACGCGGCTGCGTTTCAGCGTCTCCAGCCGCTCCTGATGGAGCCGGAAACGAATGAACCGCCCGAGACAGACCGCATATTCCGCTTCCATTTTCCCGAACAGCAACCGGTGGCGTTCTACTTCCTGGGTGTGCCGCCGCCCAGCCGTAATGCCAAAGACGCCGAAGCCTGGATCAACCCGGCCTTCCTGGCGCTGATTTTGCCGCTGGCGTTGGACGTGAAAGTGGTAGCGTCCGAGTCCTCCATGCCGTTGCTCGTGGAAGCCGACGAGTTGGACGAGACGGTTTTCCTGGACGCGCCCCACGATTTCGTGACCGACCTGCTGGGGCGCGAGCGGATCACATTGGAAGGATTGTTGCCCCGCTTGCAGGCGCTCACGGCGGCGTACCTGATCCACCTGGACGGCAACGCGCGCATGGGGCGCGGCGGCTACGACTACCGCTGGCACACCATCCCGCCACTGGCGCGCAACCTGAGCGCCGACCCGCTGTGGGCCTTTGCTTACCTCAAAAAATGGCAGCGGGCCAACCGCATCGAAGCCGTGCCGGCCGACAAAGCCCACGTGTATCTACAATTCGTTTCGATCTTGACGACCTTGAAAGGAGGCGATTCGATGAGCCATGCTCGAACTTTGACCGAACAGTACATGCAGTTCTACCGGGCCAGGCGACGTAATTCCAACAGCATCCTGCGCCCCATCAGCATTGCGGCCCAGGCCATTTTGGAGGCTGACCCACGTCTGTTCGACCGCGAGGGGTTGGTGGAGGCGGTGCGCGGCGAACTGCGCGATTTTATGGACCGCGTTGGAAGTGGGCGTGCCGATGGGCATTATGCGCCCGGCAGCACCTGGGAAACTCGCGAGGCAGGCATGCACCGCTTCGCCGAATACTTTGTCGGCGACATCTTCTACGATACCCTGCGTGGCGACAAGTCTGCACTGCGCGGCAAGCAGTTGAACCTGCTGAAGAACGCCTGCGAGGTGCTCTATCGGGACGCGGCGGCCCAGGAATGGCGCGAGAAACAAGAGGCGGACGACGAAGAATAAAATAGTCCCCAGTACAAAACAGGCCGGGAGGCCCGGCTTCAGCCGGGAAATCCCCGATAAATCGGGCCATCCATCAATGTCAGGAGGAAAAAGCAATGTCTCTCGATACCCAGTGGTTTCCTAAAGTGATCCCCGCCAAACCGTCGGGGCGATACGCACACGTCGTCGTTTTGCGCGTGACCGATTCTTACGCGCTGTTCCAGACCGACGGCGAATTGAACACTGCGCGCGTGCCGGCCGGGCTGGAGGACACCAGCCTGATGACCCGGCTGACACTGTTCAAGCGCAAGCAAACCACGCCCGAGCGCCTGACCGGCCGCGAGTGGCTGCGGCGGTACGGTATTCTCAGCCCTGAACTGCCTGACGAAAAGGCCAGGAAAGAAACCGACGCACAAGGCGGGTTGATCTGTGACTACAACGTGGCCTTTTGCAAGCAATGCCCTGACTGCATCACCTACGGGTTTGCGATTGGCGACGCCGGCTCGGAAAAGTCCAAAGTCATCACGGACACCGGCTACAGCCTGACGGCCTACGACAGTTCCCACGAAACCTTCACACTCAACGCGCCTTACGAAGAAGGCACGATGAGCCGCAAAGGGGAAGTGACCAGCCGCATCAACGAGGCCGACCACGTTCGCCCGCAGGTGATTTTCCCGGCTGTCATCACCGCGCGCGACGTGACGGCAGGATTGTTCGAATACGTGCTCAGCAACATCATGAGGACGCGGCGCTATGGCGCGCAGACCACGCGTACCGGCACAGTGAGCAATCATCTCCTGGCGATCGCGCTCACGGATGGCGAGATCTTTTCCAACCTCAAGTTGACGCAGGCGTTGTACGACGCACTTAAGGCCAAAGGCGCACTCAACCCGCCCGATCCGGTTGACGTTACCACCGCGCTGGCTGAGGCCGGGCGCTTGGTCCCCGCTCTGCTCAAGGCTGACGGCGTGGTAGTAGACCAGTTATTGATGGGAGATGAATTGGCCGCGACGTTGGCCGGGCTGCGCGAGCGAGTGGACGACGAGGCTGGCGCAAAGGCCATGGCGCGGGCCGCTCTGGCCGATAGTCGGGTGTATTATCAGACCTACGTGGCCAAGCCCAAGCCCAGCAAAAAGTGAGCCGGCCTACGATGAAAGGAGGCCGCCGATGATCGTTTACACTGGCCGGCTGATTCTGCACGAGAGCCTCTACTTTGCGACGCGCGAGATTGGCCGGCTCTACGAAACCGGCCGCTATCTGCACAACTATGCGCTGACGTACGCCTTGGGCCTGGCCGTCGCGCCTTACTTCAACGCCGAACAGGTGCCACGCTACGCCGAACAACTTGCGCCTCTGAACGAACGAGGTATATACGTCACTCCGGCGCGTGGGGTGAAAGTAGAATATACACTGGCCACGTTCAAGTATGCCAACAATGCCTACCACGTCGAGATGGAAAAGGGCAGCCGCAACACGCCATCGTTCGGACGGGCAAAAGAACTGGCCGTTGGCAGCGAGTTCGCGTTCGCCGTGCTATCGGCGCGTGAGCCATTACAGTTGCCCCATTGGATTCGCTTGGGCTTGTGGCGTAGTAAGGCGGCGCTAACGTGGGAGATGGCTGAAGCCAAACTCGACCAGGCCAGGCAGGCTCGAGCCTCTTTGCCGCTGAATCCATTGGATACGGATGGAGATTTGCTTGCCTTCGATCTGATCTCGATGCCGCCCTCAAGCCTGGTGGATCACGTGCTGATGAGAGCAGACTGGTGGACGTGGGAGAGAGGGGGAGAAAAGTGTCAGTTGCCGGTTAGACTGAAATATGCTTTCGCTTGAGGTGGGGGAACTGGCGCGCACATTACCATATACATTCGACAACACCCGCCCGGCGAATCGCCTCGTCGCGAGTGATGAGCGGTGCACCATAAGCCCGGGCAGCAGCGACGATCATACGGTCATGCATCTCGGGAATCTCGGTCAACGAGATCAGGGCACGAGCACTATCCAGATCGAAGGGCAGCACATGAAAGTTGTCGGCCTCAGTGATCCGTTCCAGTGTCTCTCCGATGTTCATATCATGCCGACGGCGTTCAATGATGTAGACTACCACGGCCAAAACAATGGCCGGGATCAGAAGCGTGGTATCACCTGCGCCGACGGTACCAAAGGCGGCTCTGGCATTCGGGCCAAGCCGAGGAACATCGTAGAGATACCAAAGCAGGCTATGAGTGCCGGTGACGTAGTGGGTATCACTGTTCATGGGCCATATTCTCACTCAGTTCCCGTGCCAGCCGGTCCAGTTTCTCACCCGACTCGCGTCGAATTTCGGCAATCGTGTCAGAAACCCAATCCCCCTGGTCTTCAGGGCGCAGATGTTCTTTCCAAATACCTTGCAACGAGACAACCTTGCGCTTGCGCCGTCGTTGCGGGGATCGAGTGATTTTCAACTCGACCCACTCACCGTCGGCCAGGTTCACTGTCATAATGGGTTTGAACACACCAGCTGCATAGACTGCTTTCACCACCATCAGCGACCTCCTGTCATGGTGCAATACACCATTGCTACCTGAGCTCGCAAGCCTTTCACGATGTCACTCCAGGGTTATCATAGCACAAGTATTGCGTGATGGCAACCATACATAACGCCGCTTGGGACGAGTGGCCCGGCGTGGTACAATAGCGCCCAGATGCCGGAACGTGGGGGGGACTTCGGTTCCAGACCCCCGGATCGTCTTACAGGAGAAGCCGTTATGAAGACAATTGATGAGATCGTCCCGCTTCTGCAGGCCCAAAATGCTATGAAGACCGACTTCACCCTATGCCGGCACCAGTTCTGGCTCGGTCTCATGGACAGGTACAAGCGCAGGCACCTGTGCCAGCACGTCGAGGTACCACCACCAGTGAGTGACAGGCACATCCTCGTCCCGCCGCCAGGTTTCCAGGTCGGCAATCTCTTGAATAGCCTGGTAAAAACGCCCGGCCTGCTGCAGGAGCGCCTGATCGGCCCTGGCCAGGCGAGCACGCTGCTCTTCCGTCAGGCAGTGCTCCCCTTCGGCAATTTTACTACGGGTGAGAAGCATGTCCATGTGTTCTATGCCGCTCACGTCAGGGAAACGGACGTCCACTTCATAAGCGGCAACCAGTTTATCATAGTCTCTCATGCGAGCACCTCGCTCAAAGATCCAAGTGGATCAAAGACTGGTTTGCTCAGATAGCGGTCCGGATGCTCAACGACGTAAGCGCTTTCCATTAAACCATCCAGTGAGAACATCACAAGCCAATGCCGATCCTGAATGACCGAGACTACCGTCACATAGGGTGTGTCTTTATGCCAGTAAACGTAGACCTGAGCCTGGGCATCTTCCAGCACGCTCTGGATGATGCGTTCATAATCGCTGAGAGTCGCATCAGCGAGCAAGTGGCCACGCAATCTGCGTTTCAACAGGTGACGTGTCGCACTTCCTGGCTTCCAACGCACACTGGAACGTACCTGTCGAATGGCATTTGCTATTTGAGCTCGCAAGTCTTCCACGACGTCGCTCCAAGGATAATCATAGCACAAGTATTGAGTAATGGCAACCGAGTGTCCACGAATTCCCATGAGTTCCTATGAGTTCCCACGAGTTCCTATGAATTCCCACGAGTTCCCACCAGTTCCCACGAGTTCCCACGACCCCGACCTGCTCTACTCCATCGTCCTCGTCCTCACCCCCACCCGCCGGACGACCGTCCG
>Ga0315296_10003150_pt1 | contig 13874 bp, 23 predicted proteins | sample YL17G14_18_MG_FD_203921 | JGI IMG/M metagenome (GOLD analysis project Ga0315296, IMG submission 203921) | Sediment microbial communities from Yellowstone Lake, YNP, Wyoming, USA - YL17G14_18 | ecosystem: Environmental > Aquatic > Freshwater > Lake > Sediment | place: USA: Wyoming | collected... | reverse complement strand
TAGCATTTCCCTATCGAGCCCGTCGATAGGGCGGCGACCAACCCCGAAAACTGGTCAAAAGAGCAGCCGAATAGCTTAAATCGAGCATCATTAGGCGCTGAAAATGTTTATTATAGGGTGTTTTTACTTGACTATCCTTATTTTGATAAGAAAAAGAGGGCTTTCAAACTTCCCCGCGCGTGGGGGCGCTCATAACCATAAAATCCTTCTGTAGTGGAAGGACGCACCATTTTGCCCCCTGATGCGTTTCCTCTCAACCTTCTTTGTCGAAACTAAATATTCCTTGATGAGACACGCGACTCGATGACTTGAAAGACCAGTTTTTCCAGCAATTTCCCCGGCTGTGAGCCATCTGTCATAGGGCACAGCCGCGAGAACAGTGGTCGCATTCATTTCTTCACCAGCCTCAGGGGTCTGTAACGTGTAGCCTTCAAAAAAGACCTATCGGGCGGGAAAGGTCTATGTATCTGCTCCCACGGATAAAGCACATAATTAGGAAGGGGAATATTCCACGGCTCAGGCGCCTTTGGCTTGGGATCGCCAATTTTCCAATGCGACTCAACCCTCACGTCGGGCAGGGGTTTTTTGGCACGTCTCTTTGGTTTTGATGGAATAGGTGGAACCCCTTCATCGGAGAAACTCACCAGCGGGCACCTCACCTTTGGCTTCTGGGAAAGTGCGCATAGGGCGGTGGAAACCTTCCTATCGCACTCAGGGGTGTATTTTCGGCATATCGACTTCACGCCACGATCTCCTCCTCGGTCTGGATCAGGCCGCATTTTGGGCACTTGTAGTGGTCTTCGCCGTTGCTTATTCCCGGCGCGAGATAATTCACCGGCGTTCCGCATTTTCGGCAAAATACCTGATCGGTGGTCACGCAATCGCCTCAAGGTGCCCGACATATTCCAAACCACTTTCGGTTGTGTAGAATTTCTTCCCGCGCTGAACTATTCGCCCCGTTTTTATCAGTTCCGCGAGGTGTTTCTTTACGATCTCAAAATTCAAAAATGCCTTGTAGACTATCCTAGTTTTATTTGCGCCTAGTTTGGCGACTCGTAAAATGTCAGCCCTCAGCTCCTGCTTGCTTCTCACCGATGCGCTCATTTTTCATCAGCCTTGGGATTCCATTTTTTCCACGAGCCATCAGCGAGCATCCGCTTTGTCTCAGCGAGAAGGTCTGCATATTCCTTGGTGCCCTTCTTAGGCTTACCGCATGACGACCATCTCTTCATGCCGAAGTTTAGCCTTGCACGCTTCTCGGGGTCAGCCCACTGAGCCTTCGCCCCTGCACCTTTTTCTTCAGGTGTTTTCTCGACCTTTGGCACACCAGCCTTTGGCTCAGGCAAGATAATATCTGGGTGACCCAGATCGCCCTCAACGGGCTCCTCCCCTATGGGTTTCGATTCCATAGGTTCTACGACCACGATCTGCTCAGGCTCTACATCCTTTTTTTCTTTAAGTCTTTTTCCCATCCTTCAGTTCACCTAGAAAGTAAAGGGTGGTGATGTCCATATTAGGTTTATCGATATTGACGTAAATATCCTGCCTTAAAACTTTATATAAAGCAAACAGCGTATTCTAACTCGCGTCTAAAAGACGTAAAGAAAAAGAGTGAAACGAAATGAGTGGAAAAAAGAGATTCTCGAAGATGCTCCCCCTGATGCTAATTCTCACCATGTTCTCGGCTGTCGCTTTGGGTGTCGTCTACTTTTACAAGACCCTACCCGTGACTGGAACACTAAAAGGTAACGCAGACTTCAAGTTTTTCTCAACCTCCGATTGTACTGGTGCTGAGAAAACTGCAATCGCTATCGGAAATATATTCTACGGTATGCCCGGGCAAACCTTCGAGGTTTGGATCAAAAACGTCGGCACGGCCTCTTACAACGTTTACTGGAAAGACGACCTTGCAATAACTGGAATGACCGCGACTATGCAATATGCTGTTGGTCCGATCCCCGTTACCGCATTAACGGGGGCATGGACGGAAGACACTATGACTGTTGTCTTACCAGCGGGCCAATCAATTTATGCGCGTCTGACAATAACGCCACCCTCTACTCCGGGCGCCGAGGTTCCGATTAGCTACACCTTAACCTTCGAAGCTCGCAGCGGCTAATCCGAAAATTCCTCTCCTTTTTTCCCCCCCTTTTTGATAAATCCTCATATGTTATACTAGTAGGAAGAGGAGCCACCAACAAACCGCATCCTGAGGGCTGGGGGAGAAGCTTTTAGCCCGAATGATGTTTGTAGCGCGATCTTTGAACTTCTGCTCCGCCCTTCCCGATTATCCCCGTAATTTTAAAGGTGTTATTTTGAATTCTATTTGTGTTGTTTGTGGTGTAGAGTTCACCCAACCCTCGAATTACCAAAGGCAGACGTGCTCCGAGGAATGTTATTACATCCTCAGATACGGCAAACCGAAGCCAGAGCCTCGTAGGGCGCCCGAGACCAAGTCCGTGAGGTCTAGCTTCACCGACGATGAGCTTATTCTGTGCAGAAACATCCTGACCTCCCTCGTTGAGATTCCCGTATGCAAATGCGAGAACCCCGAGAGAAGGGTCAGGGTCGCGCCCATAGGCTCTGAATTCAAGGCGACCTGTGAATGGTGCGGATTCGAGGCTGTAACTGTTGGTGGGCAGTGGGTTGGCTGTGAGACTGTGAAGTTGGATGGTAAGCGGAGAAATGTGATGTAAATTAGGAGATGTTTTGAAATGAGTTTGTTTGTCCATAGGCAAGGGGTCGTTTTTCCTTCAAATGTGGTTTGTGGTAATTGTGTCAATTACGATCCCCTTGAAAAATGCCCACAGCAACTTCGTTTTCGCCCGTGCTTAAATTTTGAACCTCTTGACCCGGGCAACGACATCGAGACCGTGGAGGAGATACCTTTCAGACGCGAGACTCTGGGGTCTGCCGAGGTTGGGAAGCATAGCACGAAAGTGCCGGTTGATGTAGCCGATGCTGATGACGGGAAAGATGAAGAGGAGGAGGCCGAGGTTGAATGACATAGGCGCGGATGAACTGAAAAAGAGGCATATCAAACTCCCCAAGCCTTGTGAGTGCTCGGGGTCGGGTGGCTATAGGTATCAACAGTATGAAGGAAATTATAGGGTCTGGCTATTGGCGACCTGTAATAGTTGTCGAAGACAGAAGATTTGGAACGATGGAAACAAGATGTGGATGGGAGTGGAGCCAGATAAGATGGTGGTGATATGAATGAGCGATGAAGATATGCGTTCCGAAATTAACCTTAATTTCGGAATTACCGAGAAAATTATTAACGTTAATAATTTAATAGAGGATGGATCACGAAATTAATATTAATTTCGTAAGAAATCAAATCTATATAGATTTCTTCCCCTATACCCCGAATATCATAACTTTTAGATAGCAAGGCGGCTTCGCTATCTTCAAGATGTTATTTTAAAAATAGCATCTTTAGGTAATTATCACGAGAATTATTTAATATTAAATTATCAAATTAATATTAATTTGATTTAGGTTCAAAGGCATTAATACTTTAGGTCTTGGTGTGGCTATCTATCTATCGGTGGTTAGAACCGCTATAACCGATTTTTTCTAATTAGTTTGATGTCTACCTATGTAGGCTCTAGGGAGCGGAAACGGTTCGGTTTGGGTTAAGGTTTGGGTAAAGGTTTAGGTTGGGGTGGAAAATATAGAGACCTGAATTATGTGGGTTTTTCGGGGCAAACATCATATAGATGCCTTTTTTTATTGGGTTTTTGCACCTTAATGGCTAAAAGGAGCTGGAAATGTACTGGTTTGGTTAGCTTCTGGGTTGAGTAAAGGCTGGCTTCCGACGACGTCGTCGCACTTATATTTAATAGGTTTTGGGCGGTTTTTAATGGGAATTAGTTAATTTCGTATAGAAAGGTAGTTGAAATTACCCTATTTCAGGTATTTTTAGCTAAGCTTTACTATTAGTTTTATATAAGTGCGTGCCCACCCCTCCCAATGCTCCACTATATTTAGGCTATTTGGGGAAAGGAGAACTATATTTCCTTCTTTACGCTTATCCTTTTGTTATCTTTCTCCATTTCAAAATATAGTCTTGGGATAGCCTTTATTCTTGATAAGGAGCCTTAATTAAGCGCCTTTATTGTGATATATAGACCTTCCCCCACCCCTAACCTAGCATAACAAAGACCTATGAACGCTTGGTTATTCTTACCCCTTTTAGTAAAAGGAGCCCGCTTTAGCCTTATCCTAGCCCCCGAATAAGGATATAGTTACTATCCTAATTTCTATTTTAAAGGGTTAGGGGGCGAGTATAGAGTCTCATCCTAGCGATCCTTCAGCAGAATACTTTGAACTATTGGACATCCAATATTACCAACTATCTATCTATCTTCATCTATACTGGAATAGGGAGGAGGATATACCCTTTCACCTTAACTGGAATAGGGAGGAGGATATACCCCTATATCCCCCTTCCCCCTCCCCTCCCTACCCTTTTTAGTATAGATGAACATATTATAAACTAAAACTAAAGCTCATCTCCCCCCCCCAGCCCCATAGAATCCCTATGAGCATCCTCCCTCCAATCTCCCCTATTTATGGTTTAAAACGACTCCGTGGGGTTTTTATAGTTTCTTTCACCGAAAGGGCTAATTTTTCTAAAGGTAAACCTTTTCCTAAAACTTATCCACCCTAAAGTTGTTCATTTTTTTCAATCTCCCATAAAATCACCCTTTTTCAGCAAATAACCCCAAAAACAACCCCTTTTAAAACCCAAAACAACGGATATTATAGCTCCTTTCACCAAAATAAGGCAGGAAACCAAAGCATTCAAAAACCTCACGAAAAACACTTTATTTTTTAACTAAAGCTTTGTCGAAAAACCCATCTAAGGCGAAATACAGCTTCTCTATGAAAAACAACCATAACTATATACCTCCCCCATCATTTCCACCCCTATAATCACCCCTTTACCGTAGAGGGAAGACGGAATAGCTCCTTTTCGGTCCGAAGAGGGGCGGAAATTTCTAAGAATCTATAGAGGTATCGTATTCAATAAGATAAGGTGAGGACTATGAGCCAAACAGAAACTGAAAAGAATTTCGTGCCTATCAGCATCACGTTACAACCCGAGGTGGTAGAATTGATGGATAAGATCGTCATACAGAAACACCTCTCCGGCAGGTCAGAGCTGGTCAGGCAAGCATTCGGTTGCTTCCTTAAACAGCTTTTAAACGAGGCGCATCCATCCTCCGCTGGAGTCTATGAAGATGCGGCTGGGAATTTGGTGCACGTCGGCCTGCTCGATGACCGGGCTAAAGCCAAGGTCGAGGCGGGTATCTGGATTTTGAAAAAATCATTTTAAAAAATTGGTGAATAATATGGCTAAAGAAACCGTTGATTGGTTGCATGGATTTTTTGTTATAGGACAGCATGAATTCGCTTTCGTCACGAAAAAAGATATAGAACTATATAACTACCTTTTGAGTGGAAAGAAAATCGCTGTCAAAGATGTTGTAGTCTATCAAGTCGAAAAATATGAGGGTGAAAAGAAATGAGTCAAAATGAAAAGAACATCATAGACCCAGCTAAGTATCAAAAGCGAGTCATTGAACGCAGAAGGGCATGGACTCAAGGGCATAAAAATCTCGTGGAGGAATACCCATCGGCTCCACCAGATGCTCATCAAAGCGATGAGTCTATGAAGCGTGCTTACAGCGTTTTGAGTCTTCGAAGGGCGCTGTTTAGGTACATGGAGCAAGTCCATCCTAATGAGGAGTTTGGCGATGAAGTCATAAGACAATTCAGGCGCTTAGACAAAAACGTTAGGATCATGACGGATGAACTCGACGAAAGGGTGCAAGAGGACAATGAGCTAGCCAAACTCGGTTTGGATCCAGAAACCGTTCAAAAAGAAGAGAGAGAAGAAGTGGGAAAAATCATCAAAAAAGAATTGGAAAATGCCATCGGTGATGTAGAGTACGGGAAAAACCCGAGTTTGCTTTTAATAGACAGGCAGGCCCTAACTGAGGAACAGGAAATTTCAAATAACCCTTCAAGAATTTATGAAAGAAGCATGACGCAAAGTTTGCAGAGGCAGATGGGTCGTGAATTGAAGGAGTGTATCAAACCAAAAAGGTCTCGGGTCAGACCTGAAAGCGATAGTGTAAGCGAAGAACTGGACACAACGCCAACACAAAAAACTCCAAGCGGGCGCTATAAGGATGTGGTCGCGGTTGCAGAATCGGAAATCATCGAAGCCATGCATCGCCTGCTCCCAGTAGATAATGAGCGGATTGTCGAATTACATAGGGAGGAGCTAGACCGTTATCTCGCGAAGAGTGAGGCGCCCGACTGGATCGAAATAAAGTTTACAGCTAAAAAGGCGGAGAACTGAATATGTGCAAACTAGACGAATTGACGCTTTCATCCGACCATCTTTCCGTTTTGTGCGATGGGGGCGTTTGGGTGGAGCTTCCGCGCAAATTCGAGGATATAGCCTACATCAAACCCGAATGTGAAAAATGCCCCAAAGGGACATTCCTGAAGTGTATCCAAAGCGACGGCACCACGAGGCTAGCCAACTGTGAGATGCTCGAAGAAGTCAAGCTTTTTGAGAACATGAGCGCGAACCCTATGCCGCAGGTTGGACAACTCTACGAGGAATATCAGAAGGAAAATGCGCCAAATCCAGTCGAGGTCGTGGAAGAGCCCGTAGTTGAGCCTCCTAAGAAAACATCATTTGTAGATAAGTTACTGGGAAGGGTTTGAATGTGGAGCCCCTGCCTGATCCCGAGTTCAAGTACATTTTTGACATCGTGTGCTCTGGGCGACCCGCCAAAACACTTGAGGTCGGCTGCAACTTCGGTCGGGAGCTTAAAGGCATAGAGTTCCTGACCCAGTGCTATGGCGTGGACAAAGACGTTAGCAAAATCCAGAAGGCTATTACTTATGTTCCCTATGGAATTTTCAGGGTCGCATCGGGTGAGGATTTACCATTTCCGGACAATGAATTCGATCTTGTCTACACTGATGGATGCTTGTGCCACAACCCGCAAGAAACTGTACTCAAAATAATCAACGAAATGATAAGAGTCTCGCGTGGGAAAGTCGTCATAATGGAGTATCTGGGCACGCGTGTGAGTGCTAATTACCTGAGTTTTTCAAATGTCAAAAAGGGTGTCTGGATTCATGATTATGACACGCTCTTGGTTGGCGGTATCAACGATATAGTCACCTCAAAAAAAATTGTGGTGGGGCTGGATCAATTTTCATTTATGATCCTGAGTAAAAACTTGCCGAACTTTAATCAGATAAATGAGCTTAAAAGGTCTATAGATGTGCTTCAGGGAGATGTTTATAATATTTTAAAACTGCTCGCGCCTAAAAAGCTGAGCAGGGTGGAGCGGTTGAAAATTTGGTTGGGAATATAAAAAAAGTTTGGTGTATGTGGGATGAAGGACGACAATCGATGGATCAACAATAAGGAGTTCGGATTTTCTCCTCGGGTGTCCACCGCCCTCTCTCTATCCGAACTAATTGCGTCCATAGGTCGCCCCGATGATTCCAAGAATAAAAAGTGAGTGGCCCTTCGGCGGCGGGCAAATCACCGGCGGACTGGGTTAACGCGGAGTTGCTGCCGCGTTCAGCCCGGCCCCGCCGAGAGTCTACAGCCATCGAGGGCTGAGTTGTCTATAGGCGGGAAACAGAAACGAGGATATTCCCAACGGGTAAGATCGGGGAAAAATTGTCGGGGAAAACCTTACCCCCCCGATGAGTCCTCGCTGTAGAATCCCGTCTATAGGGATCATGGTCAAGAGGCTACCTTTGCCTCATGACACTGGACATGGGAAATGTCTGGAATGCGGCCTTTGGGCGGGCGAGACCTTGACCTCGCCCACCCTATTTTGAAAAAGTTGCTGAGCCCCATTTTCGTTTTCTCCTACCTCAGTGGGGCGATGAAGCTCAAAACCATCAGAAGCCCGACCTCGGAAGGGCACGGCTGGGTCGCAGAATAGCCTTTATTCGATGGATTGTGAAGCGACCAAAAAATTAGATTTGGAGAGATATTGGAATGGAAACAGAAGAATATTTGGAAGAAAATAGACCTCCCCGAAAATTGTTGGAGCATTTTGATCCAACATTAATGAAAAGTAAAAGAGGAAAGGACACCAGATTTGTCGCCGGATTTTTGATGAGAATGACAAAGGACGATGCGGATAGACTTGTGAAGCTCATCAAAGAAAAACTCCCTAATGTTTCATTATTTTACCTAAAACTTTACGACTCAACCGAGTCGCTGTATCTGGTTTCAGGAAGTGAACTTCAGGACGCACAGACAGAGCGCCATAGACAGGAAATTGAGGAGCGTGGGTTGAAAACATGAGCGATTTAGCAGAAAAGGCGAAAGCCCTGCATGACTACAAAGTTCTGCACGTCTCGATGCCCCTTGAGCTATTCGATCTGATTAAACAGGCGGGGCACCTCGGCGATGACCTCTGGGCTAACCTCCTTTTTATAAAAGAGCTAGAAGCCGAAGGATGGATTCCTAAAAAGGAGGTGTCAAAGCCATGAGTGAGCAGATAAAGGCGTGGAGCGATTCTGACAGCCCCTTCACAAAAGCCGAACAGGAGAAGATGTTGGCATTTGTTCTAAAAAGAAACGAAAGTGAAGCATGGTGTCCATACAGCAGGGAAGGAAAAAGGTTTAAACTTTGTAAAATTCAAGGCGGCAGATGCTGGTGGGGTGACGGCTACTATGATTGTCTATTGTTTGGACACTATTGGACAGAATCACATCAGGAACCGTTTGAAGAATTATGCCCAGTCGGAGTGGATTGACTTGGATGTTAAAGTTGAGGTTTGTCCGGAATCGGAGCGTGCATTGGCTAGGGAACGGGATAGAATGTACCTTTTATCACTGAAGCCCGCGAAGCCTGAGCCCGATAAGGTGACTGAAAATAAAAAAGTTTAGCGTCGCGCCCGGGCGAAAATGCTTATCCTGCGCCAATTTCGACAGCAGAAGGTTATGCCGAGAGTTCATAAAGTCCGCGTGCCATAGGTTTCGCCCGTGTGGGTAAAGGAATAACTTTTTTTTAAAAGTGAGAAAAATGTTAGTTTATCCTTAGACTAACCTTTTTATTATAATGCTAAGGAGTATATTATCAGGGGAGCGCCGCGAGGCGCGAACCTAAGAGCCAACCCGGGAACGGGTTGGTGCCGATGAATGGAGGAAAGAAAGTTGGAAAAAAAGGATGAATTTACCGCTTTCGTAGCGGGTTTTAGGAAAATTCACGCGATGATCCCCTCGACAATTTTTGATGTGATAAAGGATAGAGGGTATCTGCGCGGAGATGTATTTGACGGTTTTGTAACGTCCGCCATATATGAAAAATTGGTCTCTTTAGGAGACATAGAAGCTTCCGGCTCCGTGAAGCCGAAGAAAAAGAGAAAACCGGTGGCGGTAGGTGAGATCGAATGACCCAGATTCAAACGCCCACCTGCTTCAGGGTGAGCTGGGGAAAACCCAGTAAGATGCAGAATTTTCTCGGTTTCGATTGCCAATCGTGCACCTTTGCCTATCTTTGTAGGCCCGGGAAGGTCGAGGAGGTGAAGAAGGAATGACAAAAAGGACTATGGAAGAGTATGTAAATATCGGTCATAGCTTGAAGAGTTTACAGAAAGATTTCTTTGAAATTGTCATTAAAATTAGCGCTAATAGGCACAAAACAAAGCATGGAAAGTTGATGGATAGGATGTTGCACGACTTACTTGAACTCAAGAGCGAACTGGAAGACGAGATGCTGAAGGATTATCCGGATGCGTCTCTGAAGGTCTTCTACGGTATTGAGGAGGGCGATTCAAAATGAGTGAAGACGATAAAGAACCTGATATTACAGATGAGGAGATCGATGAAAACCTAAAGGTAGAAGCCTACCTAGAACAAAAGGAAGAGGAAGAGGGAAAGTGGGCTGAATATATCGAGGCTCACCCAGAACAATTTTATGACCCCGACTATACGGAGCCCCCTTCAGATGAGGCCGTAAGAACCTTCACCGGTAGCAACTGGATCGATGAGCGCAAGACTTGGACGAAAACTGAAGAATATCGCAAGCCTAAACTCGAAGACGTGTATGAAGTCTTTCGCAAGTGGTTCTTTATTGACGACACAAAACGGCTCGATCTGGGATTGGCTGTAGTTCAGAACTCTAAGCTTGAGGGGTTGCCCCTCTGGGTTCTACTCAGAGGATCCAGCGGAGACATGAAGAGCACCCAGCTTGAAACCCTAGAATGTGACCAAACCAAGAGAATTTACAAGTTCACGGCTAGAACCCTCGTAACCGGGAAAAATGAACCCACCGATCTGGTTCAGGCGCTTTGGGGGAAAACGATCCTGATATTCGACCTAGCGGAGACGATGAGTAAAGACCCGACCGAGAAAGGGCAGATATTCAGCCAGCTCAGAGACCTCTATGACGGGTTCGCCGGTGGGAGCTATGGAACGGGGGCGGATAAAGACTATCGGGGAAAGGCCCCTCAAATGTTAATAGGTTGCACCGATGCGGTGGCCGAGGAGTTCCTTTTCCATCAAGAGTTAGGAACTAGGGAGCTTATCTATAGACTGAACACCGACTCATCGAAGGCTAGGAGGAGGGCGATGGAACTCGCAAAGAGGGGGCTATTTGATACGGCTAAAAAGGAATGCAAGCAGGTCGTCAGTGAATATCTCAGAACTAATAGTGTCGCTCTCAGGAAGATCGAGGTTCCAGATGCGGTGGATCACCAGATAGAGAAGCTGACCGATTTCCTAGTCTACTTTAGGGCGAAAGGCAAGGTGGACAACTATACGGGGGAGCTGATCAGCACGCCATCCCTAGAGAAGCCTACACGTGTCGCGATGCAACTGATACAGCTTTACAAGGCGCTCAAGCTCTTAGATGAGAACTACCCAGATGAGAGGGCGCTGGAGATCATAAGGCATGTGGTGGCGTGTTCGGGAGATGCCGTTACCCTGAAGATATACGAGTTCCTCAAAGGGAGAAGCATTGTAGGTTCTTCAACAACCGAAGTTTCAGAGGAGCTTAGGCTAGGCTACAAAACCGTCTACTCCCGCCTGAACACTCTATGGGCGCTCGACCTGATCGAATGTGACCGGTTGCAGGAGGGAGAGAGGCACACTAGGTACTGGAAGGTGAATGATAACGTGAAGATCGTGACGCCCAGCGAATTGGCGGGGAATGAGTGGTAGCATGACCATAGATGTTGTGGAAGGCGACTGTTTACAAATACTGCCAACCTTCCCCGATAACACCTTTGACTTGGTGCTGACCAGCCCTCCTTATCCGGGATCTAAAATGTATTCACTGGAAGGCGAGAGCTTGGAAGACCAGATAAAAAGGCTTGATAGACTTTCCTATGATGCCATGAAGCTATGCGCCACGAAAATGAAGCCGGGTGGTGCGCTTTGTTGGAATGTAATGGACATCGCCACCGGAGACGGGGGGACAGTTCCTAATGCTATGAAGGCTACTAAAAATGGAATTGACCTTGGTTTGACCTATCGCGGCGATATCATCTGGGACAAGGGTTGCCCCTATAGTCTACCTCCAAACTTAACCTTGCGACCTATAGTGCCGAACACGACTTTCGAGCATGTACTGGTTTTTTACAAGGGCCCTAGAGTGGCTAGGGAGTCGAAGAGAATAGTTAGGGGAACTATGTCGCAGTTGGGTGTCTGGAGGATAGGAACAGCAAAGACAAGCGATACAAACCATATAAGCGCATTTCCATTGAAACTCGCCGAAAACCTTGTGAACTTTTTTTCGCTAAAAAATGACTTGGTGCTCGATCCTTTCGTGGGGGTTGGGACTACCTTGATGGCGTGCCAGAACTTAGGCAGGAGCGCTATAGGTATTGAAATGGTGCACGACTATGCGGAGCTGGCTAAGGTGAATGTGGAGAAGAACAGGCTGAATAATCCTGAGAAGGGGCTGGAGCTATGGTGAGACACTAAGCCCCAATTTCCTCTAGGGTAATTTTCCCATCCCTGTAGATGGCGGTCCTATATTCTTTGACCTGAAAAATTCTACCGAACCCCATCACCGCATTGAGCCAGATGTAGGTGGGTCTATCGCAACAGTTCACGCTCCGGGCTATGAACTCTAGGGTTCTGGGGTAGTGGTCGTTGATTATGGCTATGGTCTCAGCCTTGGAGAGAATGATCGCCAGCCCGCAATTTATACATGCTATTATTTCTTCAGGAGACTTAGCCATTACATCAACCTTCAAGATGCTTCAGCTGGAGGAGCAGGGCTTTCCTGAGCCGTGCCCTTCTCTTCTCAGTCGGTTCGGGGGTAAATCCCTTCCAAGGGTCTTCGCCCCCGCTGGGGTCTTCCTCATCGACACCATAGGTTTTCAGGTCAAGTTCGGATGTGGCTCCCTCCCTCATGGTCGCTAGTTCAGCTTTCATCTCAGCCTTGATTTTATCGAGTTCTCCTAATTGTTTCTGGAATTCCTCGCGGAAAGCTTCCTGCATCTCATCGATTTGTTTTTGCTGAAGTTCGAGTTCCACCCTATCAACCTTTCTAGGGTCTGTTTCTGATAGCAGGTTCAACCAAGGCTCGGCCTTCTCATATTGCCCCATCGCCCACTGCCTATCCTCCATAGCTTTATTGTATCCTAAGTGGTCAACTTTATGCCCCATGATAAATTCAGCCACGGTAACATCGGCTCCGCTCTTCTGCCACTCGGTTCGGAACAGGTCTCGCATCTCATGCACGTGTTGGGGGTATCTAACGCTTTTTGGAAGGCATAGCTGAGGGGTCTCAGCTAAGGTGTAAACCTTACCGCATTTCAGGCATCGCAGGGTTGTTCCCAACTTCTTGTTGACCCACTTCCGCGAAACCTTCAGGGCTCCGCCGCACTCGGGCTCTAGGCATTTCCTCGTAGGGGGCGTTATCACACCGGACTTAATTCCCAATTCTGTGAACATCTCGCGGATATTCGACTTTGTTATCGGGTTGCCCTTGTCGTTCAGGAAGATAGGTTCACCATCTCCGATCACGCCTCTAATGGTGGTTAGGTATTCCTTCAGTGTCCGTGTTGCCTCCGCGCCTATGATGGTGTAATACCTCGTTTTATTTTTCTTGCGACCCGACAACTCCACCATGAGCCTGTTTTTGGTAAGTATCTGAGTTTTTATCTGATCCCACGAGGCGTTGAACCTTATCATCTCTTGTTCGCCTAAGCCGCCTTCAAACATCGTCAAGAAGACGGCGCGGTATGTCTTGTTAGAGGTTAAGACAATTTTCCTAAGTTCATCGACGCTCATAGACTTCTCTATTGGCGTCTCCTCTTCGTTTTTCGCCTGTCTTTTTCTCTTGGGTAGGGGGGCATCGTTGAATTCGTAAAAGCTCCGCACACTATAATAGATGATGTCTTCGCTGGCTTTTTTAGTGTAGCCAAAGCCCCTAATGTATCGCATCAAAAGGTCAAGCTGTTTTCGTCTACCGCTCCTTCCCGTAGCCTCAGCCTGCAAGTCCATCAGTTCGTCTAGGCTTTTGCCCGCCAAGTCTCCACCATTCGTCTGGAGCCAAGCATGGTACTTGTGGAGGTGCTCCAGATATATTCCGCGTGTATTTTTTGCGACCGTTCCAAGCCACGCCTGAACGGTTTCTGGGTTCTCTTCCGCCCAAACTTCTCGTTCGTCTTTCTTCGCCATTTCATTCACCTGAGACTAAAGAATCGGTGCTTCCTTATAAGGTTTATCGAGTTAAAATAGGCGATAATGTTTATTATAGGGTGTTTTTACTTGACTATCCTTATTTTGATAAGAAAAAGAGGGCTTTCAAGCTCCACCCACGCGCGGTGGGCTCTCATAACCATAAAATCCTTCTG
>Ga0315296_10003149_pt1 | contig 13880 bp, 15 predicted proteins | sample YL17G14_18_MG_FD_203921 | JGI IMG/M metagenome (GOLD analysis project Ga0315296, IMG submission 203921) | Sediment microbial communities from Yellowstone Lake, YNP, Wyoming, USA - YL17G14_18 | ecosystem: Environmental > Aquatic > Freshwater > Lake > Sediment | place: USA: Wyoming | collected... | reverse complement strand
GCCTCAGCTCGCAGACAGATACGAAACCTACATTTCGGCCTTGGTATATGAAGAAGCCCGAAGAGGTGATCCGGATCAGGCCGCTGCTCGACTGAGTACGATAAAGCCGTTTCGCATGCTCGACATCGATGATGAGGCTCGGGCCTTGGCCGAGAGAATCATGGAAGGCAAGGGCATACCGCAGGAGCATCCGGAGGACGCTCTTCATATCGCTGTGGCGGCTGTCAATGGAATGGACGCTCTTGTCACATGGAATTTCGCTCACATGAACAACCCGTTCACACGTATGATGATCAGGCAGATCGTTGAGAACGAGGGGTTCCCATGCCCTGAAATCTGCTCACCTGAGGAACTGCTGGAGGCTGACCGATGAGAGATCCGATAGTCGAGGAGGTGCGGAAGTGGCGAATGGAACACACGCGGAGATTCAAAGGGGACCTCTCGGCTATCTGTGCCGACTTACGTGCCATTCAAGAGGCATCGGGCCATGAGGTCGTTCGACTCGCGCCCAGGAAGCGTGAGCCGCCAAAACGCCGATCAAGCCGTGAAAAGGACGACAGGTGATTCTGAAGCCTCTCGCTGGCCAAAGCGTGGTGGCGACAGAAACTCGCATAATCCTTAACGCATCATTCAATCAGTCCGTGCAGGAGTTCTGCTGTGAGGGCGTCCGCCTGGTGGCGAGAGCTTGCGGAGATCAATCGCTCGATCAGGATGCGCTGGCGGTCGGTGAAGACGACGGCGGCGTGGGCGCTGCAAGCTGCGACATTGCAGGTCTGGTGAATGGCGTGGATCAGGTCTTCGATTCCGGTGCCCTGCTTGGCGCTGATGCGGATTGGGTGGGCGAGGTGCGCAGGCAGGGACGCCGGGTCGAAGCGCTCCGGCAGGTCAGCTTTGTTGAAGACGACGATGGCTCGCTTGTTGAGCAGCGTGTCCGCGAGGAGCTTGCTGAGTTGATCGGCGGGCTGGCTGGCATCGACGATCAGCAGGATCAGGTCGGCACGAGTCATGATCTCGACGCTCTTCTGCTGGGCTGCCCGGTCGATGTCGCCGGCGGCGAGCGAGCGGTCGAGGCCGGCCGTATCGATGATGATTGCCGCTAGAGGCGGGATATGGATTTCGGCAGAAACCCAGTCGCGAGTCGTGCCCCGAACGTCCGTGACGACCGCCTTTTCGCGGCCGGCCAGCGTGTTCAGCAGAGTGCTCTTGCCTGTGTTCGGCGGACCGATCAAGGCGATAGTGCAGCCCGAGATGATCAGCCGGGCCGGCTCGCTGTCTTTCAGGATTTGCTCCGCCTCAGCGATAATCTGCGAGAGAGGGACTTTATCGAGTTCCCGCCGCCACTGCCTGACCTTGGCCGACAAGCCGGACTCGATCTGGCGGTTGAGGATTTCAGCACCCTCGATGGTCTTGACGGTGGTCAGCGCGAGCTTCGCCTCGACAGCGATGGAATCCAATGAGGGCTGAGCCGCGAGCATCTTGGCGAGCAGTTGTTCGGCGGAGAGCAGCTCGACGCCGTTTCGCTGCAACAGGCCCATGATCCGCTCGACGATCAGCGGATTGCCGTGGCAGTGGATGGCAAACGTGCCGGGCCCCTCACACCCAACCGTCACCTGATCGACGACCTCATCGCCATCGACGATATGCCCGAGGAGAATTCGCCCGGTCGTCAATTCAAGGGGCTTGTCGCCTGCCCGTCGAAAGAGTTTCGCCAGAATCGCCGGAGCCTGTTCGCCCACGAGTTGAATCGTGGCAATCGCCCCCGCCCCTCTGCCGGTCATCACTGCCGCAAATATGCCCATGTCTTGACTACCAATCCGGATAATCGCCGCGCGCCAGGCCTAACTTGCACTTGATCCACCACAGCCTCCGGAAGAAGCCCTCGCCCGTGAGTATGGCCGATGCATTGACGACCCAGCTTGGCCAGGAAACACCAACACAGATCTGGATGATTGACCAGCGAAGTTCAGCAATAACAGTTGCCAGTGCTGCCAGCATAAACGCCACAGGAAGCAGACACATCACTAGCAGAACGATCCTCTTACGCCTCGTGAGATTCGACTGAAATGTAGACAGTTGGCCAATTACGAACCCCACGAGACCCGACCAGAGCATGAACACTATAGACAAGCCCGCCGAGTAAGCTTCAAGTCCCATCGCCCGGATCGGCTGTGGCAACGATGCCGTATCAAAGATTGACTGGACAGAAATAAGCAGGACCGGACACGTAATCAGAACCACGCAGGCTACTAAGAAAAGATCTGCCGCCCTTCTAATAGTCTGTTTGTGCCTGCTGAAGAACTTGGACTCGCTTGGAGAACGGGCGGGATACTTCCTCCTGGCGAAGGACAAGGCAGCCACCAGGCATAATAGCATCACCAGCCAAAACCACTCTTTGTAGAGAATCCCTGGAATGGCCATCACCACCATCGGATACCTCACACCGATTCGATTTTCTCCTCGACGAATTTCATGTAGGCCAAGACGATGCCTTTGATAACGAGATAGGGGACGTAATTGTCGACGAAGGGGCAGTCGTCCTTGATGGTTTCGGCGCCGGAGCCGGTGATGATGGTCTGGGGCCATCGGCCGATGTGCTCGGCGTAGCGGCGGACGATCTCCTCCATTGCGCCGATAATGGAGTAATACAGCCCGCAATTGATCGCGTCGGCGGTGTTCTTGCCGTAGGGTCCGTTCGGCCGGTGCACGGTCACGATCGGCAGCAGCGCGGTGTGCTCGCTGAGCGCCTGGGCGCTGATGGCAAAACCGGGGCAGATGACACCGCCCTGAAAGACGCCATGCTCATCGACGAGGTCGATGGTGACCGCCGTGCCGAAATCCGCCACGACGACCGCATCCTCCACGACGGCGTACGCCGCCGCCGCCGCAACCACCCGGTCCGTGCCCACTCGTTCCGGCTCATCGAGCCAGACCATGATCGGCAGCGGGATATCCTGGCCGATGACCCGGATCTTCTCGCCGAGGTCCTCATCGGCGATCCGCCGGATCAGATCGGTCCACGCGGGTTTCACGCTGCTGACGACGATGACTCCGTTGCGTTTGCCCTCCTTCGAGGTCTCGACGGCGGGCAGTTTGTTCCAAGTGTCGATCAGGCACTGCCGGATCTCGTCCTGCGACTGTCCGGCGACGGACTGAATGAACTGCTCCGCCCCGTCGAGAAAGAGCCCGATGCCAATGTTCGTATTTCCGATGTCTACAGCGATGATATTCATGAATCCCACCTGGATGTGGAGTTTTGCAAAATGGAAGTTGGGCTTACTTGGGGAAGGAAAAATGCGCTTTTCATTTTTCCTTCTCCAACCACGGACGCCAACGGTGCATGGTACGTACTCTGGGAAGCGACCGGAGATTGCCCTGCTACACGCGGCAAAACAGACCCGCGTGGGGCGTGCACCACGCACGAACCACTTGTCGATTCAAGGAAATCCCAAAGCTGATTTCCTTGAATAATAAGCCCAACTTCCATTTTGCAAAACTCCACCTGGATTTCCGATCTCCTGTTTCGTTCCGTGCCGCGTCAGTGGCCCCGCCGCAACCGGCATTTCTATCTCATTTACCGATTTCTGTCAATCACCTGCCCGGCCATCCGGAAAATACCTCGATTTTGCAGTAGACAATCCGGTCCCTGCGGTCACTATGTTCACAGTACTACCAGGGCTTGAGGGTCTCACATTGGCCAAACTGAGCGAAGAGGAACTCGTACGAGCCGTACTTGCAGGCGATAAAACCGCCTACGGAATACTTTACGACCGGTTTGCGCCCATAGTTCGGGCGGTCTGCCACGACCGGACCGGAAACCTCGCGGACGCCCAGGACCTCGCCCAGGATGTGTTCCTGCGGGCGTATCAGGGCTTGGGGGAGCTCCGCAAGCCCGAGAGCTTCGGGCCCTGGATTATCGGCGTTGCCCGCCGGCGGTGCCTGGAATGGCGCCGGCAGATCGTTCGCGACCGCCGCAGACGGGAACGCGTGCAGGAGATGAAACACGCCGGAACCGATCCGGCCAACGACGGTGAGCTCGCAGAGCTTGGCAAACTGGTCGCCGCACTGCCGGAAACAGAACGTCTGGCATTGCATGCGTTCTACCTGCGAGGCAAGTCGGTCGAGGATGCCCGCCAGGTCGTGGGGTTGTCGCGTTCCGGCTTCTACAAAGTCCTCAAGCAAGCCCTGGTTCGACTCAAACGCTCAGTGGTTCAAGAAAGTGAAGGTGCTTGATGAAGAGGCCCTTCGGCAAAGAATTGGACCGATTGTACGAATCGTTTCGTGAAGATCATTCGCGTCTGCGCCGGGACTTGCTGGCATCGCTACCCGGGCGTGACGAGATCGACGAGGAGACAAGCCAGGACCTGCGCGGTCCGGCGTCAGGAGGTAGAGTCATGGTGAGCAGAATCGTCAAGATCGCCGCCGCCGTCGTGGCGGCTACCGTCATAATAGGAGTCGTCAGCCATTTCGCAGGTTCCAGACACTCATCAGGGGTTGCATTCGGCGAAGTCCTGGCACACATCCGCAATTCGACCTACACCTTCGATCTAACCACAATTACCGATGGACAGACCGCCGGAGCCTGCAAAGGAATGGTGCGACAACCCGGTCGGACCCGCATAGACGCTCCATCCCTGGAGGTCAGTTCGATCGCGGATCTCACTACCGGCAGATGTCTGCTCTTGTTCCACAGACAAAAGGCAGCGATGACGGCGGTTCCACACACTGAGGAATCGGCGGAGGAGCCGGGACCGTTTGCCATGTTGGCCCGCCCGGTGGACAGCCTCTGGAACCTGCAGGATGGAACGGAGAAAGCACTTGGAGGAAAGGAAGTCGAAGGACAACCGGCCGTAGGATTTGAAGTCCACCAGGACACTCCAGAGTACGAATGCCGCATTGTCGTCTGGGCCCACAGGGACTCCGGTCGTCCGATCCGGGTGGAGGTAAATCTTTACAACCCTCAGGATCACTCCCAGTCAATAGCCATGGTGATGAGCCACTTCGATCTGGATGTGGAGTTGGATGAGAGCCTGTTCAGTCTGGAGCCTCCTGCTGGATACACGGCAGCACACCAGAAGACGCTTGATGAAACCATAGCCGACACTCCGGCGACGCCGGAGGGCGAGAAGATAGAACGTGCCCTACGGCTATGGGCGGACGGCAACAAGGACAAAGCCATCGAGACTCTGTTGAGCGTCGATTGGACCAAACCGATGGCGTTTTCTCCCAACGCATATCTGTTTGCCATGACGGAGAAGGCCTACATCGCTCTGAAATCCGAGGATCAGCAACGAGTCCTGCAGGCGGGTACGGAGACAGCGCGTCAAGTGCGCGATCTGGTAAGGGCTGTCTGGGATCGGGCGCGCGCCGAGCGGTCGAGCCGCAACTACACTCAGGCTGAGGCTTCCTTGAAGGCAATGCTGAACTTGGGCAAAATGCTCGGAGACAATCATGACAGTATGGTAGTCTTTCAATTGCTGGGACCCGCCATTCAGAAGAAAACGCTCGAAGAGATGACGATACTCTACAAAGAGACAAACCGCGTGGAAGACCTCGCCCGTGTTGAAGAAGAGATCAAAGCGGCGGATGCCCTCAGAGAGTCCATCCTGCAGAGAGTACGGGGCCAATAGCGAGCCACGCGGATCTGTTCGTTCGGCGTCGGTCGTCAACTCCTCTGAAGCAAGGACTTGATGACACGCAGAAAATCCTCTGCGACTTGGACCGCCCTTTCCGCATCCTCCTGTGGCACGTGGACCGTAACTCCGTAATCTCCCACGTCGCGCAATTCAAAGAGCCAATTCAGTGCCCTGCCTTGTTCCTTGTCCAGCTTGCCGGTCTTGACCAGTTGATGATGTACTGAAGCGATGACCCCGCTATGCTTGCTTGACTCCAGCCCCTCGTTGAGCAACGCGGCGGTCGCTGCGTAAAACGCTGCATAATAAGCGCGAGATGCCGCGAAGTCATAGAATCTGCTTGCCGCTAGCTGCTTGGCAGCTTCAATCGACTGTTCTGCCCGCTCAAGATTGGCGGCTATCTCCTGCTCATATTCTGCCGTCACACCAGTATCCCCTCGCGTTTGGCGTTTCGATAGAGTTGAATGCTCCCTGCCTCAAACTGTTCGACGGGTGCGGGCTTCGCAGAAATGAGCCGGTCAACATCGAGTTGAATCGGGTAAATCAGGTCGATGATTTGGCGCAGTTCCTGGAAGTAGTCAAATGGTTCGCTCAGCAAGACCAGCAGATCGATGTCGCTGTCGGGACTGGCCTGGTCGCGCGCGACGGAACCGTACAGGACCAGGCCCTTGAACCGCGGGCCGTAGTGGCTCTCAAGAGCAATCCGACACTTTTGTATCGCTTCAGTTATGGTCATGTGAAGCACCTTGTCGAAGCAACGGCATCTCTACATCTCTACTCGTCAAGCGTTGAATTCACTATACTCCCGGCCGGCGCCATTCGCAATCTGCGTCTTGCGGGCATCTCGTCGCTCGAAAAACCGGTTGAATCCGGCCTTAAACGGCGGTTTTGAGAGATTGGATTCTGTGCCAGAGCAACTCGGTGAGCTCCCTGATTCCCCGGCCGGTGGCGGCGGAGATGGGGACGATGTCCCGGCCCAGCCGGCTGCGAAGGTCCTCGACTCGTGTGCCGTCGGGGTCGAGATCGATCTTGTTGGCGACGATCACTTCCTCCTTGGCAGCCAGGGTCTCGCTGTACCGGCCCAGCTCGTTGCGGATGGCGTGGTAGTTGTCGATCGGGTCGGAGCCGTCCAGCGGCATGATGTCGAGGATGTGGACGATGATCCTGGTCCGCTCGATGTGCCGCAGGAAGTCGTGGCCCAGGCCCACCCCCCTGCTGGCGCCTTCGATGAGTCCCGGGATATCGGCCATGACAAAGCGGCGAAAGCCAGTGAGTTCCACGATGCCGAGCACGGGCTCCAGCGTGGTGAAGGGATACGCCGCGATCTTCGGCCGGGCGGCGGAACACCGCGACAGCAAGGTGCTCTTGCCGGCGTTCGGCATACCCACAAGGCCGACGTCGGCGATGAGCTTCAACTCCAGCCGCAGGTTGCGTTCCTGGCCGGGCTTGCCGGGCTCGGCGATCCGCGGCGCCTGGTTCGTTGAGGTCGCAAAGCTCTTGTTGCCCTTGCCTCCTTTGCCTCCCCGGCAGATCAGCACCTTCATTCCCACTTCGTTGAGATCCTTCAGCAGCAGGCTCAGGTCCGCGTCGTAGATCAGGGTGCCGGGCGGGACGCGGATCACGAGGTCTTTGCCGGCCTGCCCGTACATGTTCTTGCCCTGGCCCGGCTTGCCGTTCTCGGCACGCCAGTGATGTCTGCCGGTAAAGTCGAGGAGGGTATTCATGTCCTCGACGGCCTCGAAGTACACATCGCCTCCGCGTCCGCCGTCGCCGCCGTCGGGCCCCCCTTTCGGAATGTACTTCTCCCGCCGGAAGCTGATGCAACCGTTGCCTCCGTCGCCGGCCTTCACCCAGATTTGGGCTTCATCAACGAACATGCCTGGAAGTACCCCAATACCGCTCGCGCTGACCGCCTATGAAAAAGGGATGGCGTGAACCATCCCTTGAAAACGCACTTGTGTCCGGCGTTGCTCGTCAGACGACATGGACCCGCCGGCCCTGGAACTGGATGGTTCCATCCGCCGTGGCAAAGAGGGTATAGTCTCTGCCCATGCCGACGTTGGACCCGGGGAAGAATTTCGTGCCGCACTGTCTGACGATGACCGAGCCGGCCTTGACCGCCTGGCCGCCATACAGCTTCACGCCTCGGAACTGGGCATTGCTGTCGCGCCCGTTTCTCGATGAGCCTTGTCCCTTCTTATGTGCCATGGCTTGACCTCTTATCTTCTCAGCCTGAAAAGTCATCCGAACCAGAAACCAGGAATTTTACCACCCTGAGCAAGGAATGTCCAGAAAAAGATCCGGCCTTTTTTCCCCGCCGTGTTGCAGGCCGTTTCTGCTATCGCGCGTCGAGGATCTTGACGGCGTCGGCCTGCGGCATCATGCCCATCGTCGCCAGCTTGATCTTGCCCTCAGGATCGATGAAGAACGCGCTGGGAACGTTCTGAACGTCCGCGTACGGGCTCACCAGCGCCGCCCCGGCACTGGACAACACCGTGTAATTCACCGGGTTCTGCGCAACGAAGCTCTTGAGCTGCGCGGGATCCTCCCGGGAGATCGCCAGGATGGCCAGCTTATCCGGCCCAGTGGCCTTGCGCAATTCCACTAATCCGGGCATCTCCATCATGGACGTCCCATTCGACGTGGCCCAGAACACGACCAGCACGTTCTTGCCCCGGCAATCGCTGAGCTTGTGCACGTTGCCCCCGACATCCGTCAGGGCGAAATCCGGAGCAATTTTGCCGCGCCACGCGTCGAATACCGGGCCCCACGTCTTGGCTTCGTTGATCGCAGTTTGCAGACCCGTTTTGGGCTCGCCGAACAGGCCCTTTGCCGCCGCAACTGGGTCCTTGGACGCATCTGCGGACTGCCCTGAGTCCGACTTTGCCTCAACGGACCCCGGCTGCTTCTTGCACCCGTTCAGAATCGCCAGACCCACCAGAAACGCCAGAACCAGCGCCGTCACGAGGTAGATAGTACCTTTATTCCCTATAGCCATACCAAGACCTCCCTGGGATCATTCCGAAACGCTTACTATAGCGTGCCCCCAACGCTTGTAAAGCCCAAAAGTGGCAAATTTCACTTTTCCGGGCCTCGCAACGTTATGCGCAGCGATATTATCCTTACGCTGGAGGCCCGACCCGGTTCGGAGTCGCCAGCTTACAACTCTCGGCGCGGCCGTACGAGATAACACAGTTCCAGGCGCGACGCCGAACGAGTGAGTGTCCCAGGGAAATCGCATCTTGATCAGTTGCCCCTGTTCTTGAGGCCAAAGCACGGGTGGCACGGTCAAACTTGTTTTGACCGTGTATCTTCAGGCAACAGACCACATTCGAATCAGCACCGTCAAACGAGTTTGGCGGTGCCACCCAGCCAATGTCCAACTGAGGAGACTGATACCCGGCTCAAGATGCGATTACCCAGGTGAATGTCCCGCGCGCCATTTACTGCCCGGCCGTCGGTGCGTATAATGACGCCGTTCTCCGTTCGGGGGCCCGCTGCCGGCGACTTCGTCGTGCCTGCGGCGGCATCAGGGACTGCAAGGAAATGAAGGGGTCGAAGGATGTCCGACAGAAGCGCAACCTCACACCGTCTCATCGTTCTGGCTCTGAGTTCCATCGCCGTCCTGTTGTGCCCGGCGGCGCGTGCCGACATCCGGCTGCCCTCGGTCATCGGCGACAACATGGTTCTCCAGGGGAGCGATACGGTGTCGATCTGGGGGTGGGCCGGCGCCGGTGAGGAGATCAGCGTCAAGGTCAGTTGGCACAGGGCGGAATGGATCGTGCAGGCCGACAATTCCGGCAAGTGGACGTTCAAGATGACGGCCCCGGATGTCGGGGGCCCATACGAGATGACCCTCAAAGGCAAGAATACCATCGCGATCAAGAACATCCTGGTGGGCGAGGTCTGGGTGTGCTCCGGCCAGTCGAACATGCAGATGTCGGTCCGAAGCTCGGCCAACGCCGATCAGGAGATCGCCGCCGCCAATTATCCGAAGATCCGGCTCTTCTCCGTCGAGTGCAAGGTGGCCGAGACGCCCCAGGACGACTGCAAAGGACAATGGGTCGAGTGCAGCCCGCAGACGGTGGGCGATTTTTCCGCCGTGGCGTACTTCTTCGGCCGGGAGCTTCACAAGCAGTTGAACGTGCCCATCGGCCTGATCCACACCTCCTGGGGCGGCACCCCGGCTGAGGCATGGACCAGTCCTTCAACGCTGGAGAGAAACCCGGTGTTTGAGCCCATCGCCAAACGGTACAAGGACGCCGTGGCCGCTTACCCAAAGGCCATGGAGGAATTCAAGCAGAAACTCGAGCAGTGGGAGAAGGACGCGGAGAAAGCCAAGGCCGACGGGGCTCAGGTTCCGCGCAGACCCGGTGAGCCATTCGGGCCCGGAAACCCGAATTCGCCGTGCGGCCTGTACAATGCCATGATCGCCCCGCTGACGCCGTACACAATCTGCGGCGCCATTTGGTACCAGGGAGAATCGAACGCCGGCCGGGCGTACCAGTATCGCGACCTCTTCCCGGCAATGATCAAGAGCTGGTGGGATGCCTGGGGGCAAAGCGAATTCCCATTCCTGTTCGTCCAGCTCGCGAATTTCCAGCCGGTGAAAGAGGAGCCGGGCGACAGCAACTGGGCGGAACTGCGCGAGGCACAACTGATGGCGCTGGCGTTGCCGAGCGCCGGCATGGCCGTGGCCATCGACATCGGCGACGCGGCGGACATACATCCGAAGAACAAGCAGGACGTCGGCAAGCGTCTGGCGCTGTGGGCGTTGGCCAAGACATACGGCGTGAAAACGCCCTACTCGGGCCCGATCTACAGGGACATGGAACAGAAGGGAAATAAGATCGTCCTGCGCTTCGATCACGCAGACGGTGGCCTGGTGACGAAAGACGGCGGACCGCTGAAAAGGTTCGCCATCGCCGCCAGGGATCAGAAATTCGTGTGGGCGGACGCGAAGGTGGAAGGCGATACGGTGGTGGTCAGCAGCGACAAGATTGCCGAGCCGGTCGCTGTACGATACGCATGGGCCGATAATCCGGTCTGCAATCTTTACAACAAGGCAGGTCTGCCGGCGTCGCCGTTCCGAACCGACACCTGGCCCGGAGTGACTGTTGACAGCAAATAGAGGCGCAGCCGGCAACTCCGTACGGCGAGGGATTGCCGTCAGCATGTCCGGCAAGAAAGCCGGGGCAACAATTCCTCGCAGTACGTAGAAAAAAATGTCCCTGGACTGCCCGGGGATATTGCCCGCGCGTCCGAAACGTGGTAAAGTGCCTGCTTTCTTCGTTCGTGGAACCGTGTTCGCCAGAGTGAGCCGCCATGCGGCGGTGCATCGTGTGTCGCGCAGACTGCTTTGGCGAGGCCCGCGGAGCCCCTGGTGGAACCAGAAGAAACATGAGTGGAATCGGACAATACATGACGATCCTGGCGGAGTTGAATCCGCTTGAGCCGATCACGGCGGTGCCCCTGCTCAAATTCCACGTGGGGCCGTGGCAGGTGGTTGTCAGCAACCACGCCTTCATGGTGATCGTGTCGGCGGTATTTCTCATGGTCGTCGTATCCATCGCCACCCGATCGCCCAAGCTGGTGCCTCGCGGCCTTCAGAATCTCGTCGAATCCGTCTGTGTCTTCATACGCGAGGAACTGGCCCGGCCCATCCTCGGGCACAACACGGACACCTACGTGGGCTTCCTCTGGACGACGTTCTTCTTCATCCTGACGCTCAACCTGGTCGCCATGGTCCCGACGGAGAAAATCTTCGGCCTGATGACTCAGCGGGTGAACCGCTTCGGGGGCCCCGCGACGGCGAACATTTTCATCACGGGCGCCCTGGCCGTCGTCGCATTCATCATGACCCACGTGTACGGGATTCGCAAGTATGGGGTCCTGCATTACCTGGCCCACCTGGCGCCGCCGGCGCCGGGGTGGCTGCTGCCATTGATCTACCCGCTGGAGTTGCTGACGATCTTCGTCCGGCCGTTCACCCTTGCAATCCGGCTCTTCGCCAATATCGTCGCGGGGCACATGGTCCTGGCGACGCTGCTCGGCCTGATCTTCGTGTTCAAGAACCTTGGCGTGGCGGTCATCTCCGTACTCGCCTGCGTGGCGCTTTCGTTTCTGGAGTTGCTGGTGGCCTTCATTCAGGCGTACGTCTTCACGTTTCTCTGTGCTCTGTACATCGGGACGGCCGTCAGCTCGGAGCATTAGCATGTTTTTGGAGGTTCCCCAATGGACTACTTGACTTCTCTCGTTTTGGCGGCCAGCGAACCTGCGACCGGGGTCGCGGGCGCAAACTGGGCCATTATCGGCGCCGTGGTGGCGTCCGGGATCATCATCGTCGGGGCCAGCACCGGGATCGCGACGATTGGCGGCCGGGCGGTCGATTCGATTGCCCGGCAACCCGAGGCCGGCACCCGTATCTTCATGGCGATGATCATTGCCTGCGCCCTCGTCGAAGGCGTGACATTCTTCGCCCTGTTGATCTGTTTCCTTGCCGTATTCTGGCTGAAATAATTGTGGACTGCGATGGCTAAGGTTGTATTACTCTGCGCTATTGCCATAGTGTTCCTGTCCTGTGGCGTCGCCCGGGCCGAACAAGCCGCCGGGGCGGAGGCCAAAACCTCCGGTTCCGGCCTGTTCAGCGGAACGCTCGGGGATTCTCTCTGGACGGTGATCGCCTTCGTGGCGCTGCTGCTCGTGCTGGGCAAGGTGGCATGGAAACCCCTGCTCGAGGCCCTCAATGCGCGGCAGAGCCACATCGAGGAGCAACTGAAGTCCGCGGAGGATATGCGCCAACGCGCCGAGCAGATGCTGGATGACTACAAGCAGCAGGGCCTGAGCACGCTGCGCCAGGCCGTCGAGCAGGCGCAGCGGCACCAGCAGGAAGTGGCGGAAAAGACCCGCCAGGAGGTGCTCGCCATCCGGCATCGCGCCCAGGAGGAGATCGAAAGCGCGCGGGCGGCAGCCATGCAGGAACTGTGGAAGCAGGCCGGCGACATCGCCCTGCGGGTGGGCAGTGAAGTGCTCGGGCGTACGTTGACCGGGCCGGACAATCAGCACCTCGTCGATGAGGCCGTGACCCGGATCAGGCAAAACGGAGGCTCGCCGTGAAGACGGGGACCGCCGCCCACATTGCCGACATCTACGCGCGAAGCCTGCTGGAGCTGGCGGAGCAATCCCGGTCCGTCGAGGCCGTGGCCAACGACCTCGAAACGGTCTCGATGCTGCTGGAGCAGAATCCCGACTTCGAGGCCTTTCTGGCCTCGCCGTATTTCGCCGAGCAGACCAAGCGGGACCTCGTCCGCAAGGTATTCACGGGGAAGCTTCAGGCCCTGACGCTCAACTTCCTGTCCGTCATGATCGATCACGACCGCGGCATGTTCCTGCCGGCAATCATCGGGCGATACAGGCAACTCTATCGCGTCTATCAGGGATACCGGACGGTGGAGGTGACCGTCGCGCAGCCTATGAGCGATGAGCAGGCAGAGAAGCTCTCGCGGGAGCTGGCCCAGGCGCTGCAGGCGAAGGTCGATCTCGACGTGCACGTGGACCCGTCGATCATCGGCGGCGTCGTGATCCGTTACGATGACAAGATGGTGGACAATTCCGTAAAGGGCAGGCTTGCCCGCACCGTCAATCAGTTGCTGACCCCCCAGAGAAGGTAGAAGTACCCATGAAGATCGATATCAGTGAGATCACCGGAATCCTGAAGCAGGAGATCGGCCAGTACGAGGCCAAGCTCGACGTGACCAAGGTGGGACGGGTCGTCGAGGTGGGCGACGGCATCGCCCGCATCTACGGCCTGGAAGACGCGATGGCCAGCGAGATGCTCCTGTTCGAGAATGACGTGATCGGGGAAGTGTTCAACCTTGAGGAGGACTCCCTTGGCGCCGTGATCTACGGGGATTACACGCAGGTCCGGGAGGGCTCCGACGTGCGTGCCACCGGGCGGCTCATGTCCGTTCCCGTCGGGGAGGAGCTGCTCGGCCGGGTGATTACGCCGCTGTGCCAGCCGCTCGACGGCGGACCCGAGATCACGACGAAGGCCAGACGCCTGATCGAGTCGGATGCCCCGAACATCGCCCAGCGACAGCCCGTCCGCCAGCCTTTGCAGACGGGCATCAAGAGCATCGACTCCATGATTCCCATCGGCCGGGGCCAGCGAGAGCTCATCATCGGCGACCGGAAAACCGGCAAAACTGCCATCGCGATGGATACGATCATCAACCAGAAGGGCAAAGACGT
>Ga0315296_10003148_pt1 | contig 13882 bp, 18 predicted proteins | sample YL17G14_18_MG_FD_203921 | JGI IMG/M metagenome (GOLD analysis project Ga0315296, IMG submission 203921) | Sediment microbial communities from Yellowstone Lake, YNP, Wyoming, USA - YL17G14_18 | ecosystem: Environmental > Aquatic > Freshwater > Lake > Sediment | place: USA: Wyoming | collected... | reverse complement strand
TCCAAGAAGGAGGTCAAGGACATGGAAAGCATGCCAACGTTCATCGAGCGGCTGAAGGCGATGGCCGTGAGCCAAAGGCTCTGATTCCCGTCTTGTTAGTGCAAAAAGGATTTAGCTAATTGATTTCGTTGTGGCAAGATGGGATATGAGTCAGGGTTCAATGGGCCGTTCCTCCTTCACGAAGTGGCGATTCAGAATTCCCTCCAATCTTGGTAGGCTCTCGAATATTCCGACTTTGCGCTCCGTCAACTCTTTCCAGAGCACAATCAGATCGCCTGGAACTTCTCCAACTACTTGTACATCGAGGGGTCTTAGTCTTCCCAACGGACCATTAGGCAACGCTGACCGCTGATCCTCAAGAAGGGACTCCACATCTGGGTTGTCATAGTCGTCAGTGAAGAACTCGGGGTCTTCGGCTATGTCATGTCCAACAAGGGTCGCTCTCGGCGCTCCAATCAACTTAGCCTGCCGACACTTCGTAATGACGAAATGGCGGAAATATGCTGGAGTTAGTCTTTCACCGTCCTTGAACTTCCATCTGTCCATGAAGCCATTCCAGACGTATCTGAAAGCGTGCTCAGTCAACTGTCGCCTCGTATTGTATCGCCCTCGTGCATCTCGATATGGCCATACTGGTGCATCAGGGGAAGGATTAGGGCTTTCCTTCAGCCATCTGCAAAGAGCGTCTTGAAGGTCTGGAGGCAAACGAGCCACAATCCAGGCTCGCGTCTTGAACCGTCTCTTCTCCCCATCTGCTTTGACGTAAGACGGCCTTCCAGTCGGGTCAAGCTTCACATCTTCCCAGAGCAGTTTCTTGATGTGGTCAGGTCTCCATCCTTCCTGTACGATACTCAGGACAATGGACCGCACGTAGGAGTCGGGCTCGTTATCGAGAGCCTTCATCCAGGGCATTACCTGTTCATCTCTCGGGGTTCCTCGTCGCCCTGTCTTCTTGAATTTGCCAAAGTCTCTCTTGTCGTCACATGGCCACTCCAAATCGAAGACATTCCTCCAGTAGGACTTGATTGCACAAATGGCAATGCGCTGCATACTCTCAGAGCAACTGAGGACATAAGTCACAATCTCTGCGCGCATCGCCTTTGCTCGAAGCTGCTTCTTGCTCAGTCTCTCCAAGCCGATCTTCTCAGCGAATGGCTTGAAGTACTGTCGGTAGTCCCGTTGAGTCCCAGGTCTTCTCCACTTCGTCAGCTCATCATGCCGTCGAACAATCTCTTCGATGTTCAATGGTGAATCATCATCGAGATCGCCGTGTTCGCTGCTACCGCCTGCCCCCCGCTCGGGTTGTCCATCGGGGGTATCATTTTTCCCTCCATGATTCAGACTGATGTTGTCCCGTTCCACCAGTCCAAGTCCACTGGGTGCATCGCCTTGAGGAGTAGTTATATCTGTGCGACTCCCTTCGACGTTCAGTTGGAAAAAGGCTGCGAGGGAATTGAGTCCGCAATCCGGATGGGACCGTGGCGACTCACCTCCCTCGCGAAGACCAAGACGCAAGGACTCCTCGCGCTGGAAAGCATCTTGACGACTAGACTCGATTCGAGAATCATTCTGGCTCAAAGGATTTGGCTTGTTAGTATCTGCCCTTCCTTCGCTATTTTCTTTCACCTAGATTCATTCCCATCCCCCAGTCGGTGTCCTACAGTCTTGTGAACCCGCCCTCGAAGCAGGCGTATCGGATGCGTCTCATCGCGAAGGTCCAATCGACTCCTGAACATCAATGATAAGATAACGCATTCCCCCTATATTTGGGTATGCTCACACCTATACTAGTCATGCAATCAACTCAACCCGGAGCGAAATCCCAGATGGCGACTTTTCCTTGCTTTTCATCTTCGTTCTTGGTCGCCACAGAGTGTTCCGAGAAATACCTGTCTGGGAATCGCTCATTTATTGAGGGAGCGACGACGATGATAGAATGCCCACGAACCCAAATCAATGAAGGTTTCCTGAACATCGAATCTTTCTTGGGTTTGGGGCATCCATTTTTCACATCTGGGATTTCCTAGCAACTGTTCATCTATCCCCTAGGTCCATCAGGGAACTGATAACAGTTGGCAAATCAAGTCGGAGGAATCGTAGGGAGAGCGCTCATCGACGTTGTCATAGTAGCATTTCTGATCGCCGTCAAGGAGACTTTCTGGGAGAATGACTTGGGTCCTCTGATATGGTTCGTTCTACTGATCGGCCTCGTGCTTCTCCCCTGGGTGAATTGGCTTCGAGAGCTGCTCAAAACCTAGAAAGCCATCTTCCTGCAATCCCAATATTGCAGACGTCAACGTCTATCAGGCGGCGGTTTCTTTCTAATCGGCTTTCTTATCGTTTCAGGGTTCAACAAGTCGATGAGAGGAGCCCGGGGTTCCTCCCCACTTTGTCTGTGCTTTTGATCCAGAACGAGGAAGGCCATGAGGAGGTCCATCATGTGGTCTTCTTGTTCTTTGGATGGGGTTACGACGTTGACAACACCGTTGAAGACAGGATTCTCTCTGATTTCCACAGCATCAAGTTCATAGCCATGAATCGGGTAGACAGTGACCAAGTGCTCAAGGCACTTGGCAGCCCTCTCTTTGGATACTCTCTTTGCAGAAAAGACCTTCTGGCCATATATCTTTGCGACTTCTGAAGTCCGGGCGTATGCAGCGTGAAGATAGGGGTCTGCCTGCTGCGCCATTGGCTTGATTATTGCTTCACATTTCAACGACATCATTTCGTTGGGTGGGAGATCACCCCCTCCGCCTTTGAACCGATGAAGTTCATCTTCCAGAACTTTCGGGACATCAGTGATCGCTCGCACCTGAATCCACCCGAACTTGGGATGAATCGTGACTGGGTCAAGAGGGCCGAGTTTCGCTATCTTGCTCATCACAAGGTCGTCAGCCCCAAGGGCAACAAGTGTTGCCGCGCTCATCCCCCACTGAGGGACCATCACAGTGATCTTGCCTTTGTTGTACTGACGGCACAAATTGATGATGTCATATGCAGTTGCTATGTCTCCTCCGCCGGAGTGCAAGAAAATCGTTAGATTGTCAACCTGCCCGCAACCTCGAAAGAGATTGTAGACTCTGATGCCATCCCGCTTGGTCATCATTACGTTGTCGGGGTAGAAGAGATAGAGCAAAGAACTCCTCTGAACCTGCGTGAGTCGTCCAAGAAGCTCTCTGATAATCAGAGTGATCTCGTCATCCGTCAAGTCGCCACGCGCTATGTTCGGCTGAGACCCTGTCCCCTCTTTCCCTGCTTTTCTTTTAGCCAGAGTCCCCACATCTCCGGAGCCTCGATTGGGCTTCTCCTGAGTATCGCAATTAGTTTCTCGAACTCTTCATCCTTCATTTTTGATTTAGTAGGTCTGCATCCCTTGTCCATGTTCTCCCACCTGACTTGATAGTCGCTGCTCCAATCGGCTTCCATTCTTGCGAGGAGCAGATTCTCTCTACTCATTACGTGACCGATATGAATCTAGCTTTTAATACGTTTTGCCTGATTCGCGGCGCAAAAATGCTTCACGAGGGCCGAATTTGACCCTCTGCCAGCACAAAATGGACAGAATCAATTAGATTGCGTTAGAGAGCATCTTGCCCCCGTCCGATGATTATGTCACACTCCATCGAGTTCGTGCGTCCTGCTGTGTCGATTATCGTACTGAACCCGCGCTAGCGTTCTCTGCCGAGAAATCAAGAGAAGGAAGAGGTTTCGGTTCGGGCTCGGACTCAGAGAACCTCAACTTCCGTGCACGACTTCGTTTGCCGTTATCAAGAACAGTAGGCACCAGACTGCGACCGTGCCAATGACGAGTCGTTCGACCCAAGGCTGGACCTTCGGGTTCTCGGCCCACTCAATCGGCACGAAAAGGAAGGGGAGAGACAGCGTACCTCCAGCTAGGAGAAGGTCTAGCATTCTCCACACCCCCTTGCGACGCTTTCGAGCAGCTCAGGCGGTCTCGGCGGGGCCACCCTTCTCTGAGAAAGCTCGTCGATGATCTTGAGTTCGCTCTTAGTACCGTACTCCGAGATCGCCTTCCTCATGTCCGTGATGTTGAGCCCGAGATACAGTCGTGTCATGTCCGTACTCACGTGTCCGAGCAGCTCCGAGATCGTCTCGATTGGAATGCCCCGTAACCAAAGATTCCGTCCGAAGCTCCGCCTCAAGGTGTGAAAGCTGAACTTCCGCCCGAACCTAGCACAGACGCCTCTGAGCACCTTCTCCGATCTGGTTCTCTGAATGCTGAGAAGAGGTCCGATGCCATCATGCTGGGAGGCGAGAAGAGAACCAGCAAGAGGTGGCTCCTCACCCACACCCTCCGAGGAGTCCCCTGCCTTAGAGCTTGTCAAGCGTTGAACACAAATCTGAGTTGACCATAAACCCCGAAATGGGGGATTCGTGTTGGCCAGGTAAAGGACATAAGCCCCTTGGAAAACCTCATGTCCGAGCGTGATTCCTGCCCGAATCGCACAGACTCCGTTGTTCCGTGCCCATCAATCTGATGCACACCACTTGGGGTCTATTTCACACATGCCCGCCAGGTGAATTCGACGGCTGCCCCTGTTTGCCGTCTAGGAAATCACCTTGATAGTTGGAGGGTAAGTTCCCGGCCAATCCGGCCAACGCATGTAATCGAGGTATAAGAGCGTCTGATGCCCTTCCGTGACGGTGATGCTGACCGTGAGGTCCTTTTCGTACATCCAATCATAACGAAGAGTCAAGTCAGGATTTATCCCTTGAATCACCCAATAGGCACACATGTGGACTCGAAGCGAATGCGTACCCAGATGAACTGGAGCACCAACGTTGTATGGGTTGCCATCCATGTAGAAGTAGAGGCGACCACCACCATTCAAGAATCCATAAGATTCAATCGTGCGGGGCGTCGTGTCCCAAGCGGAATTGTTCGGGCTGTATATCAAGACCATGACAGTGCCAGTCGGCCCCCACAGAGTAGGGTCATAGGGGTACCTATCTGAATTGTCACCAACTCCGTCTCCGTCGGCATCAGCCCACTCGCTGGGATCGGCAGGAAAATCATCTTTGCTGTCTGCAACCCCGTCATTGTCATGGTCTCGCACAGATGATGACCACGAGTATTCGGGACTCAAGTAGACGTATGTCACAATCACAATCATCATGAAGGCTACAATCATGGCCATCAGCGGAATCAACCATCTTCTATGCCCAGGGACTGCAACATGTGGTCGGGATTGAGAAGCCAGGATCGGGGGCGAAGTCTGAGGTATCATTGCTCCGCAATCGCCGCAATGCTTCTGCCCCTCAGGGTTCTCTTTGCCACAAGTCGGGCACTTCATCGCCATTCCCCGGTACCCCATCGCCCTTCCTCCCCTATGGGCTTTTCCGAATACGCATCCGTCAGGAGTCACTTCCTGGATACTGCGCCGTAGGCGACTGCTATCAGACCAATTATAGCTATCACAAGCAGCAATGCCTGAATGGCGGGGTCAATCGTGCGTGTTACAGTCTCCCAGTAGCCAAAACCATAGCCCAGGTCACGCCAAACCCGTTCAGTGTAGGTATAGTTGTTTGCCCAGAAGAACAAGCCAAAGCATATGGCGGCCGTCAAACCCCCGCCAACAAGATACCCAGTCCTAACCTTTCCACGATCAACAGAAGGTAATTCCCCAGGACTCGTCAGCCCATCGACAGATGGCTGCTCTTCTGAACGAGACAAAATCCCGCCACAATCGCCACAGAACTTCTTGCTTTGAGGATTATCCGCCCCACAATTTGGACACTTCATTGTTTGGGGGACAGGTTCGTAAATCAGAGGGCTCGGCATACCACTACCACACTGGCCGCAGAATCTCTTGTCCGGTGGATTCCACGCTCCACACTTTGGACATCTCATCGCTGTGTCCCCGCACCCAAATCGCATATCGGAGCTTATGGACCTTTCTAGGTGGCAAGAGGAAACCATTTCCTCCTGTCCACTTGGCTATCTGAATAGGCTCACAGTCAGGAGTCTCTCCATGGCAGTCCTTTTCCCTTTTGCGAAGCCAATGCCCTCCGGATATGCAAGTCCCACCAAAACCAGAGCTGATGAGATGGTCGCAATAGCAGCTCCAACCCAGAAGATGACCTCGTCGTTGCCGATCTTAGGATATGTCACCGTAGTCAGGATAAATCCCACGCTGCCGATGAGCTGCAGAACTCCCCCCAGCGGCAGAAGGAAGGCCACCAATGTCCCAATTATGAACAGAATCACAGTAAATTGGAAATTTGCGGGAAAAGAGGAGCCCCCTCCAAAACTCTCGTCGAAATCAAAAGCTCCAATATTCGTCGTATCATCTTGAAATGGATCATGCACTAGAGCCCACGGCATGAATAGGGACAAAATGCCCAAAACAGCTCCAGCGAGGCAGAGAATATTCACTTTAACCTGATATGGCGGCTTCGGCTCCACCGTAACATTCTGCATTGGCTGGACAGATGTAACTGGAGCAATCGTACTGCCACAATCACCACAGAACTTATTGTTTTGAGGGTTCTCAGCTCCGCACACTGGACACTTCATTACATTCCTCCGCGCCGGTGAATCGCCTCTCCTCCCCTATGGTCTTTTGGTCCGAATCCAAGAAGTGTCGGGTCTCGGTCGGGTATAGCTTGATTCTGAGTTGGACTTACAAAGTTATAAGGCATGCTCAGCAGATTGGATGGCGTGGGAGAATGATCGGGAGGATAACAAGAGTCCCTCTTAGAGATGTATGGAAGCATGAAGCAAAGGACTTCACTAAATGGCTCCAGGACAACATAGATGTTCTCAATGAGATACTGGATTTCGAAATCACCAGAGCCGACACAGAGCAACCGGCGGGCGATTTCTATGTTGACCTCGTGGCCAGAGACGATGAAGGAAACCCTGTTGTGATTGAGAACCAGCTGGGGAAAAGTGACAATGACCATCTTGGCAAAATAATCACCTATATGACGGCAGTCGAGGCGAACAAAGCAATATGGATTGTGGCAGACCCAAGGCCTGAGCACATCAAGGCCGTGGCCTGGCTAAATGAATCAATTGAACCCTCATTCTATTTGATGAAGATTGAGGCCGTGAAGATTGGAGAGTCGTCCCCAGCACTGCTCCTGACTCCGATTGTCTGGCCTACCGAGGAAAGCAGAAATGTGGGTACGACAAAGAAGCAGATGGCTGAGACGGATATTCTGCTAGATGAATTTTGGAAAGGGTTGCTTGAAAGGGCCAGAAGACGCACGAAGCTGCATGCAAACATCACCCCCTACCCAGGAAGCAGTTGGTTGAGCACTGGGGCAGGGAAGAGCGGCCTAGCGTTGAGCTATCTGATTCGACAAACATGGGCTATGGTCGATCTCTATATTGACAGGGGGAAAGACGCAGAAGAGGAGAACAAGAAGATATTCGATGAGATCTCTGAGAAGAAGGCGGAGATCGAGAGAGCGTTTGGAGAACCTCTAGAATGGCAGCGCCTCGAAGGGAAAAGGGCCTGTAGAATCGGCAAGAAGATGGAAATTGGCGGTTACAGAGACCCTAAGGAGAAGTGGCCCGAGATTCAGGACAAGATGGTTGATGCCATGATTAGGCTGGACCAAGCGCTAAGGCCATACATCGAGAAACTGAAGACATGAACACAATCGATGACATTGTGCGAGAATCGCCTTTCCTCCCCTATGGGCTCTTCCTAACTGGGCACATAATTCTGATTGTGTATCCTCTACTATGGGCTTCTTCCAGTGAAAATCCTCTCGTCTCTCCCTTGTTTTCAGATTCTCTTTCTTCTGAGAACTTCCGGGACATTTTCCCCCTTCATCAGCCTTGACAAGATGACCTTTCGCAGCGTATCAGGTAACAGGAGTCCGACGAAGAAGCCAAAGAGTATCGTTCCAATGACGAATAGATAGACTCCAGCCTCCAGATCCAATGCGACAAGTCCAAGACCGATTGCTATTATCGCCAGTACTACCGAAATCATGGCCAAAGTACGATTTATCGAATCATCAATCCCAGCTATTTGGTCATCCTTGGCCTTCCGCCTAATGGAAGAGTCGATTCGCTCAGTCATATCAAGGAGTCTATCCAACTTGGCATCAGGACTTGACTGATTGGACGCCGGGCTAGTTGTATCGTCCATTGTGTCTTGGAATTGCCTTGTCGGCTATTGACCTTTCGCAGGATTGCCGCATTTCCTCCCCTATGGGCATTTCCGAACTGGGCAACAAAGGGACAGAATCCTGCTTGAGTCTACCTCTGTGTCTTTGCGGAGCGCAACCCTTTTTTCCCACAGAAGCCATTCGTGCTCAATGGATGATGCTGCTGAGTGGCTGAAGTATTTGGAATCGCGACAGTCGGGGGCTCAAACCGACCTCCGCATACGCAGCGCTGTCACAATACCATCAGCAACCACACTGCTGATTGGATCTATCATCTACATTCAGAGAGGCGACGTACTGATTTTGGGTTTGATAGGAATCGGAGTCGCCCTCCTTGTCCTCGGAGCGTCTCTCGTGTACAACTTGAAGTCCGTTGTCTTCATCGCTGGATGCGACACAATAATCAAGAGAATCCTCCTAGGACAGCTCGCAGAGTCTACCGAGATAAACAAGGCTCTTGACGAACTGATTGGAAGATATGCGGCAAAGTCTGCCATCGCTGAAGGACTTGAGATTGTCAAGCGCACCGCAGAAAAGCGTTCTTAGACACGGCTCCAACCCATAAGGATTCTTATGTGGAGTATGGAAACAACAGAATTCTGATTGCGTTTCCTCCATTACGGGCTTTTCTCAGTGCGAAGATTATCTTTGTTCACGATGCTGCTTTGAAGCTATGTCAAGAATTTCTTCAAGGGGCATTCTCATTGGAGAAGAGAGTCTTTTGAACTTTCTCTTGACCTTCGAAACTCTCAGCTTTCTAACCTTCAAGGTCATAGCCTTCTTTCAATGGCGTTTCTTTGGCTCTCATCGGATCGGACCAGAGCGAAGGTGTCGGAAACGGAAAACCAATCTCCAGCCACTTACGAACGGGGGAGGGTGCGCCCGAGTTTGGACCCGCTTGTGGCTGACCTTCCCGCCGCCAAACACCTTCAAGTCCTAACTTAAACAACAAGACACTATAGGTCAGCTAGGTCGTGGTTATCGTTGTTGATACCAGTGACCTCATTTGTGCACTAGCGGGCCGGTCCGCCTTTCCTCCCCTATGGGCTTTCCCGAGGCTCAAACCCCTCTCCTTTTTCCCATTCCTTACGAGAATGTCAGCGAATAGGTCCAAGTGGGGACCTTGTTGTAGTTGGTTTGACTCAAATAGAAGTCCGGCCAGTCATAGGTTTTCGCGACTTCGACAGTGCCTCCATTACCGTTAACCCGTCCAAGCGGAATCTCATCAGTCATCGACCAGCCTCTTGAGTCCCAGACCGTTATTGAAAGAGCGCCGTAGCATGGTGCGCTCGCGTAGTTGAAGACGGTGCCCTCAACAGACACCTCATCGTAGGAACTGTCATAGTAGAGCGTCAGATCGCCAATGAGGTCCGGCACATCGGGAGTGAGTTGAATCCATGCGTTCTTCGTGAACAGAGGTCCAACCGCATAATCGAAATTGTAGTCATAGATACCATCTAGACTCGGCCCAAGCTGGCCAAGATAATGACAGTCAGCCTTGACAGTGTGCGTCCCAGTCTTGACCGACCACACCCCGATAATGACAAAGTCTCCTGAATAGATCGTTCCGCGAGCCTTCTCAACTCCATCAATCAGAAAACTATAGGAAGCCGGTTGACCGCTTGAGTTCCGAGCGAGTATCTTAATCTTCGACCAGGGCTGAGTGTAGATCAATCCAACGGTAGCTAGCACGACAATGACCACAATCACTATTGCCGTGAGTGCTTTCCAGTTTGACGAAAACCAGTTTTGCTTTGCAGGAATCGGAGCTGGTTGTACGGGCTGGACCGGTGGCGGTTCCGGCATCTTGTTCCCGCAAATGCCACAAAATTTCTGCCCCTCAGGATTCTCAGCCCCGCAACCCGAACATTTCATCGCCATATCCCCGTACCCCAATCACGCTATGCTCCCTATGGTCTTTTCCGAGAGTCGATCTGATATGTCACTTCCATCGACGACGCGACAGAACGTAGTAAATGGCAATCATGCAAACCGCGACCAGACCTAGGAATGCACAGATGGGCGGACCGTTGATTACTCTGTTGATTACTGAAAGACCCAAGACCACGACACCAAAGATGACCACAAGTCCTAACAAGACGAATCTGTCGACCCATAGAAGATGCCCACTAACGAATAGAGGTACTTCATTCGAGCTCACGACCTCTTCATCTCCTCCGCTCAGTCTCTTGCCACAAATGTCACAGAGAACGGTTCCTTCCCGGTTCTCGGACCCGCAATATGGGCAGATCACGATTGATGGACTACGCTACTAGACCTATAGTCTTTACTGGGGAAAGCCGCATTTCCTCCCCTATGGACTTTTCCGAGAATCGTGGTGGACCCTGTGGGAATTCATTCCGAACACCTGGCCTTTCGTCAATCAGCAGGGATTGAGGCCGGACCTAAACCTCTTTGATTTTCACTTCAGAGCTTCATGCCGCATTGCCTACAGAAGGCTGAATCCGATTATCACACTTGGCCGTTTCTGATTCCGATCTTCCTTTCTTGGGCCAGGGCTCTCCATACATCCATCGGGACGTTGTTGACAATACCCTCAATAAGGACATCGAGGTTCCGACAATCACTCCAGACGCTGAATGATCCCTTCTTCGTCCTCACAATTATCCACCAGGATGCCGCTCTGCCTTCACGCACCTCGACGAAATCTATCTGATCCCATCGAACAAAGAAGGTCTTGGTCAACGATGACACCTTGAGTATCCCATTTCTGGTGACTACCCGGAACTCGCCAGAGTAAAAGATCGCTCCCAGCCAAGGCACAACTCCGCCAAAGAAGTAACCCAGCCCGACAAATAGCACGAGCCCCGGCCAATCAGCCTCCCACTCCACCTTGTCGGGCTGGGGACCCCATCCTGCTCCCCATGATATGAGGAATGCCCACACCACGAAAATCATCATTAATCCCGTTATGAGCTTCTTTCGCAGGTTGCTCAATGTCACGACAGCAACCATCTCCCCCATCTCCTCTTGGGGCACATCAGGCGATGATATTGTCATGAATCGGTTCTCAGCCAACTGCCTGACGTTGTTCATGGTCTTCCTGTAGAGAAGATACATAGGCAGCTGTACCAGCAAATATCCCAGAAGCCAGACCAAGGTCGCCATTCAATCCCCAGATTCAACGGGTCTTACTGCGCGATTGGAGTTAATCGATATAGCCTTTCCGTCAGCATGGACTATCCTGGGAGCATCGACAGGGTGTGCAGCTGCCACCTATCGTCCTTTCTTGCGAAGTCCCACGACAACAAGTAATTCTTCAATTACGTGTAAGGTCTATCGAGTGATGTATGAAGCAGGAGATAGAGCCTGACATCAGAAGAACTCCTCTTCTGAGATTTATTCTGAATGACGACTTTTCGTCGTTTGCACTTTGCACGTTTGTCTTCGGTCTAATTCTACTGCCATTGCTGGTTTTGGCTTGGCCAGACTATGTTCTTGCGATTGCAGTAATTGGCCTTCCTCTGATGATTCTGATACCCGCTGTACTAGTTGTATGGCGTTTCAGAATCGTAGGATCATTAGTCGCTAACGGAGTTGACATTAGGGCACGCATAGAAAAGGTCGTGCTCTCAGCTATGTCTCCATACACCAGTGGAACGCCACCGATGCTGGAAGTGACCCTATCGTATGACTATCTGGGAGAGATCTATAAGAGTCGTTTCAATGAGTCCGCGCCTACAAAATTCGCATCATTGAAGGCGGGTGAAGAAATCACGGTGTCAATCGACCCGAGAAGACCAAAGCGATACCAAGTCCGTGATAGACAATACCCTAGGCTGGGGCGTTCAAAGGTAGTTCACCCCTAATTGAGCCTTATCATTCAAACATAAGGTAACGCTCGCGGGTCGCCTTTCCTCCCCTATGGTCTTTTCCGAGGCGAGGGTCAAACACCTTTCTTCTTCTCACTTGGGTAGAGGCTTTCCGCATTCTGGGCAGTGCATCGCTCCCTTGATGTCGAGATTTCCGCAGCTAGGGCAACACCGAGCCTCAGTTCTTGGCACGTCCTCTGGAGACTTCCTTCGTGTCGCGACACGCCATCGATCTATGAACACATAGACGTAGACCACGCCACCAATCACCATAAGAGTCAGTCCAGCATACTCCAATAGAATGCCTGGAATCTCGTCGCGGTGCAGCTTGTCTGGGTCTGGTGGTTGCGGCCAGTTGCCCAAGTTCTTATCGATGGCTTGTGACACGAGGATGAAACCAATGCTGGCAATGACGAGACCTAGAGTACCCAGGGCAGTCGAAATGAGATACATCTTCTTCGTGCTCAGTGCGATTCCCAGAATGGCATCGTCTTTCCTCCCCTATGGTCTTTTCCAACTCATCGAGGATAGGTAGGATACTGCGGCGGCTGCAGGCGCGTGAGCCTCTCAGACCAGTAAGTGGCAGCTCCCATGAAGATCAGCACAAATGAGATAATCATCCCCATAACGATAAGCGCTGTAACGCCGCCCCGCTTATAATCATCGAAATCGGCGCCAACACCCTTGTATGTGAATTCGTAGACAACGAATGAAGTGATGACGCCGAGAGCGATTCCCGAAAGAAGCATAACCACCGCTAGTCTACGGGAATTCCTAGGTTCATCGTCCGTCGGCACAGCCAATTTACCGCCGTTTCCAGATGTCGTATCGCCTTTCCTCCCCCATGGTCTTTTCCGAGGTTAGGTAAAAAGCTCTTGCGTTCTTCCCGTTTCTTCAGTGCGACGAGATGGGACTCAATAGCTAGTAGTCAAAATACGATGCGACTGATAGTGATTCCCATCCAGCTTTGTCCCTAGCACCAGCCTTTATCATGTATTCGCCGTGGGGCAGGCTCACGTCATCTTCTGCGCACCATGATGTCAGATTGTACTCGTTAGGAAACGTGTGATTGTAGACTGATTTCCATGTGTCGTTTTCGTAGATGACAACAAAGATTTCCGAACCGTCACCATCACCGTCAGTGGCATTCACGATGAAGTGCCACGTGGAACTAGTAGCATTGTACGAGGTCCATGGCTCTCCGACAATTTCCGGAAGGGGAGGAGTGTTGTCCGGCAACTCGATGATCTTCTCAGATGCATTGGATTCTCCACCTGCACGATCAAGGACCACCAGTCGGGCGTAGTAGCTACCAGCCGGCATATTGGTGCAATTCAGCTCCCTGGTTATGTTCGCCGAGGTGCTGTATTCATAATCTCCAAAGATGGACGATCTATCCCCGTCAATGGAGCGCGTAGTTAGGTTGAGTAGGGTTAGCTCCATGGCTGACAGATCTCCGCCAGAGTCGCTGATGTTGACCCACAGAATTGGATACCTTGTGCCTGATTGTATGTTCCAGCTATCGACCGTTGGAGGGTGCTTAGGCTCTGACTCAAGACCGTGCTCGATGTAGTAGAGAGTCGCTAGAACTGTGCTTACGGCAACAACGACCGCTGCCAGTCCATAGATTGTTGCTCTCGACGATATTCTCATGGCATCCTCACATGCATCGCCTTTCCTCCCCTATGGGCTTTTCCGAGGCTCAAACCCCTTTCCTTCTTCCTTCCTCATGGTCCTTCTTCAAAGGTGGTCGAGTCAAGCCACCGCTGATGCGACATAGAGAGAATCGACTTGATCCCCTCACATGGCCTGTTTTATGACGTCTCTTGCCTTATTCTCAAATCGAGTGGTGTTCCATCGCGAGCGTTCTGGGATGATCTCCTTGCTCGCAACGATGGCCA
>Ga0315296_10003147_pt1 | contig 13884 bp, 11 predicted proteins | sample YL17G14_18_MG_FD_203921 | JGI IMG/M metagenome (GOLD analysis project Ga0315296, IMG submission 203921) | Sediment microbial communities from Yellowstone Lake, YNP, Wyoming, USA - YL17G14_18 | ecosystem: Environmental > Aquatic > Freshwater > Lake > Sediment | place: USA: Wyoming | collected... | reverse complement strand
CCCAGATTTCAATTTCTTCTCCATCTTTGGCTAAGGCCACTTTCCGACAAATCGCAGCTGGTGCTTTTTCTCTTCCTCCTTCATAGGTTCCTTCCGGTCCATAAATATTATGGTAACGAGCAATTCTCACTTCGTAAAAATCAGAGTAGCTTCTATATAATCTTTCGGAAAATAACTTTTCCCAACCATATTCGTTATCAGGAAAAGCAGGATAGGCATCGCTTTCTTTTAAAGCTGTGACATCTGGATTTTCTTGTTTAAATGTTGGATATACACAGGCAGACGAAGAAAAGAGTAATCTTTTAATTCCATTTCTTTTGCAGGCCTCGGCTGTATTAGCATTAATACAAACATTATCATAAAGAACATCTGATGTATGGAAGGTAATAAATCCGATTCCGCCCATATTGGCAGCTAAGGCATAAACCTTATCTACTCCTTCGGTTGCTTTAAGGCAATTGTCTAAAAATCTTAAATCTAAAAGTAAAAATTCATTTCCTTCATCTTTTGGCGAAAATTCCGGATATTTAATATCCACTCCCCTAACCCAATATCCCTTTTTCTTTAAAAATCTTACTAAATGATGTCCGATAAAACCGCCGGCACCCGTAACTAAAATTTTAGGGGCCCGGCCTTTGGCTGGGAGGGTGGTGGGCGGGTTGTGGTCTTTTTTTTGTTTTTCCATTTTTTTGAATTTTATTTATCTTATTTTATCAAAAATTCTTTTGCTTTTCAAATAATCATTTTTTCCAGCGCTTGAGACCGATTAGTTCAAGTAAAACTAAAAAAATAAAAAAGGGTATATCCAAAACTCTCCGCCAAACTCTTCTCGGTTCTTGAAAAAATCTCCACAGCCATTCGAATCCCAAATCACCAATCCATTTCGGTGGTCTTTTCACTTTTCCACTTAAAAACTTAAAAGCTGCTCCCACCCCGACTACTACCGGAACTTTCAATTTTTCCTTATGTTCAAATATCCAGCGCTCTTGTTGAGGTAAACCCAGGGCTACCCATAAAATATCAGGTTTTTCTTGGTTAATTTTTTTAATAATTTCGGCGTCTTCTTCTGAGGTTAAAGATCGAAACGGTGGCGAATGGGAACCTACTATTTTAAGATTTGGGAAATTGATCAAAAGTTTTTTAGATAAAAGATCGAGTGTTTCTTTAGTATCTCCGTAAAAGAAATTTCTATAACCTCTTTCATTTGCAATTTTGAAAAACTCTAACATTAGGTCAGTTCCACAAACTCTTTTTTTGAGAGGAAAACCGCGAAGGCGAGCAATCCAAATTAAGGAAATGCCATCCGGAACAAAAAGGTCAGCCGAGTTAAGAATCTCTTTAAAATTTTTGTCTCGATGGGCTTCCATTATTCCATGCATTCCAGTTACAATAATCCAATGAAATTTTTTTGGTTCTTTTTCAATCCAATGAGACACTAACTCAATGGCTTCGGGAATTTGGACCATATGGACTCGGTTGCCAAGAATCTGAATTGATGGAATTTGGTTGATCATAGATTAGATAAATATTTTTGGTTTAGATTCTGAATGTAGGCCAAAAGAGGAGCCAAAATTAACCAATCGACTCCAAAAAATGCCCCGGTTGATTCGGTAATGCTTCTTATCATAAAGAAAGCCATTACACCGGCTATTTCAATTAAAAAGGGTTTTTCAGTTAAATAGGGATTTTTAAGAAGTTTAAATAAGATAACCCAAGCCCAAACAAAAGCTATTAAAAAAGGAACTGTGCCGATTATCCCGGTTTGAATTAAAGCGTGCAAAATGGCGTTGTGGGCATGCTGACCTGCCAAAAAAATTCTATCGGCATGAAATCCCCAACCAATTAATGGCGATTCAAGAAAGAGTTTCCAAGCCTGAGGCCAAACCCCAATCGTTCTGCCGCTTAGGGTAGACACAGGGGTTATTTTTTCCATTAAACTGGGTTCATGAGTGGGTACAGAAGGAGCAGGGATAGAAGGTTTAAGAGTAACTATTCCGGGTTCAGGAATAACTATTCTCTCTAATAAATGAGGTGTGTAAAAGAAAGGTATATAAAATAAGAAAAGTCCAACTAAAACTAATTGAAAAAGGGTAAAAAAAGACCAGCCAAAAATAGAAACCCTTGATTCGCTCTTTAATAAAAAAATTAAAAAAAATCCAAAAACAAAACCTAAAATTTCTGTCCTCGCCTGAGAGAAAATGAGAATGGAAAAAGAAATTAAAAATAAAAAATACCAAAGAAATTTTTTTCTCTCTTTAGTTAAAATTGTCCTGGCTAAAGCAAAAATAGCTACTACTCCAGTATATCTTCCAAAACCAGTTGGCCGGGTTATGGCCATTCCTATTATTGTCTTCTCAGCTCCTGCTAATTCTCCATAAGGTCTTGTACCAAAAAAATTGAAGTTAACGATCGATGAAATTACTCCGGATTGAGCCAAATATAATGCTAAGAAAAAGAGCATAACAAAACCAACAACAAGCCAGTTGAGATTGATTAGCCAAGTAATGGAAGATAAGGGTTTTGAATGAATTGAAATTACCCAAAGAACTATCAATACCGAACCATAAAGCGAAGCCCAATATAAGGCTCTAATTGGATTGGCTGATAAAAGAATTGAGGAGAAGATTCCAATCAAAGTGTAGATGGCTAGAAAGCCCAAAGGAGTTTCGAAAATTTTCAGAGAGATAGATCGCTGCTTCAAAAATATAATAAGAGCTAAAATGGCAGCGAGGAAAGGAAAAAAAGCCCGAATTCCATGAAAAAGATTTAAAAAATTGGAAAAATCCAATTTCTGGGGAGAGGTATTATAACCAGCCCAGATCATCAGCCAAAGAATTAAAGGAATTACTATTCCCCTTTTTATTTTTTGGTTATTAAAAAACCTCATATTTTAAAAACTTCTTGATAAATTTTAAACAACTCTTCACCTAATCTATCCCAAAGATATTCTCTTTCTACTCTTTCTCTGGCTGCCTTTCCTAGTCGAAGCCTTAGTTCTTTGTCCCGATATAAACGGTCTAAAGCTTCTGCCATTTCTTTAATTGCCTGGTCGGGAGAAGAAGGCCTTATTTTTATACCACAGTTATTTGTGACGTGGGTTCCAGGACTAGCAATATCAAGGCAGATTACTGGCTTACCAGCGGCCATTGCCTCCATTACTATTGTTCCACCCAGGCCAGGAAAAAGAAATAAATCAAATGTGGGCATTTTTAGCAATAACTCTTCTCGAGGCATCCAACCTAAAAAATGAACTTTCCCTTCAAGCCCTAATTGATAAACTAAATTTTTCAAACGAGAAAGTTCTGGTCCATCGCCAATAATAGTTAATTCAGCTTCTGGAACTTTATCTGCAAAGATTTTAAAAGCTTTTATTGCTAAATTAAATCCCTTAATTCGAATTAATTTGCCAACAGAAAAAACATGGAATTTATTGCCGGGTGTTTTTCTCCTTGGGGCAAGAAGGGTCAAATCCCTCTTTGTTACTCCATTTACTGAAAAAAGATAGGTTTTTTGCCGCCACCTTTTAGGTACTACCTTCAGTGATTCACGGCTACAAACCAGAATCGCCCGGGCACGCCACTGACCCAATATGAAAAATGGATCATGCCGAGAGAACCATTGCGCAACTGCCCGAAAGAGATCCCAAAGATACTCTCGAAAGGAGAATCCTTGAAAAAAACCTTTTGGAATTCGGTGAGCACCTCCACCAGGGCCTCGAATATAAGGAATTGGTAAAAGTGCTCCAATAAAAGAAGCCATCCAGTCATTGGCATAAGTAACGTGATGAAAAACATCAAAATGGAATCTTTGATGCAATTTCCGAGCCAAAAAATAGGCCTTTATCTGCCACAAATAAGCATAAAGTTGAATACCACCTTGAAATTTCTGCAAAAATCTCAACCAACCAGGCAAATCTAAGTAATAAAACTTAACATTATCAAGAGGTTCTCTTTTTAAAATTTTCTCAATGATTAAACAATTTTGAGAATGAGTGAGAACAAAAACTTTGTGAAATCTGGCCAGTTGTTTTACAATATTCCAGCCCAAAACTGCCTCTCCTCCTCCAACCTTTACCCCACTTTCTCCCAAACAAGCATAAGCACAAACTAAAACTCTTGGTCTCCTTTTTTTAAAAGCAATTAAATGATAATCATTTACTCTCCTGTAAATATCAAGTTGTCTAAAACCAAAAAATTTTATTATTTTTAAAATTTTTTCTTCAGTAATTCCAGAGGGTAAAAGATGGGGATGAATTTCACAACAAATTATCTCACAGTTTGGATGAGATAGGGTCTTTTGGAGACCTTCAAGTACAACATATTCATAACCTTCAACATCAATTTTCACCAATCTCGGGATGGGAAGATTTTGCTCTTTTACAAATTGATCTCCTTTAACAATTTCCACAATTCGATAATCAATCGCTTTTTCATAAGTTTTTATCAAACTAAAGTTTCCAATTGTTTCTCCCCGATAGAGTTTGGCTTGACTGTTTTCATTCCCTAGAGCCTTCTGAAATACTTGAATATTATTTAAATCATTTAATTTCAGATTTTCTAGGAGACGATTGTAACTTTCTTTTTCTGGCTCGAAAGCAATCACCTGACCATTTTTCCCGACTGCTCTTCCTAAAATAACTGTATAGAAACCAATATGAGCTCCGATGTCATAGACAATATCTCCTAGTCGAAGGTGAGAAATCAACAATTCTGCCACCCGCCCCTCTCCTTCTTTATCTGACTCTAATGAACGTAATTCTTCTGGTTTAGAAACATAAAAATGAGAATTTATTCCACCAACCTGAAATCGTAAAATGCCATCCGATGGCCGCGCTAAATGATAATACCATCTTCTAAAAATGGGCTGTAAATGGAAAAATCTAATTAGACGAATAATAAAGGGGTGGTGGGAAATTTTTTTAAGAAAATTAATCATGGTTTGCGTTTTTAGCAATCTTAATGGCTTTAAGTATCTGCTGAACGGGGTCTATTTTGCCTATCCATTTAATGATTATTTCGATTGACCTTTTACCAAAAAGCAAACGTTCCTCCGGTGATAAATTGATTGATTTTTTAATACAGGCAGCAAGTTTTTCACTATCGCCTGCTGGAAATATAAAACCATTATACCCATCTTTGACTAAATCTACTGCGGCTCCAACCTGACTTGAAACAATAATAGGAAGACCGAAGCACATTGCTTCATTAACCACGATACCCCAGGTTTCGTTCCCGGAGGGAAGGACAAAAGCGTCAGCTATAGTATAGAAATTAAATACAGTTTCTCGAGGTTGAAACCCCATAAGGTAAACTTCTTTAAGTTTTAGTTCCTTAACCCCTTCTTCAACTTTGGAGCGTAAAGGACCACCGCCAACAAAGAATAGCTTCACTCTTGGATGATTAACTAAATTAAAAGCCTCCAACAAAACAAAAAGATTTTTCTCTTCTGCTAAACGGCCGACATACAATAAAACAAAGTCGTTTTTCTTAATATCGAGAGATTTCCTAAGATCTTCCCTCTCTGCCACTAATTTTTGAGCCTTCTTTAAAATTTCTTCATAGCCCCAAGAAAATGGTAATTGTACCATTTTTTTCTCAGGCGCTCCATAGGCTTTATAAAATTGTTCATTAGCTTTTCCCGCAGTTAAAAATACAGCTGTTTTTTTAAAAAGCTCAGCAAGCACTATGTTTCTAAAATTTCTTTTAAAAGGGTTTCTTAGCCGTTCTAAAAGAATATTCGAAAGAATATTCGAGTCAGTCATGAAAAAAAATGGGGTATTAAATTTTAAGCAAGCCAAAATAGCTAACCACCAAGTTAAATTTGTCCAAGATTGAAGAACAATGGCATCATATTTTCCCTCTTTAATTTCTCTCCAGATATCCAAATTAATCAACCCGAAGGGCCAACGCAAAGACGAAGGAAATGGAGAATAATTTCTAAGAAATTTATAGGAATATCCTCCTAATAAAGAGTCAGGGGAGACTATATGCCCTTTGCTTTTATGCATTTTTTCTACTCTAAACCCACGAAGAGTTTCATCAGAACAATAATAAACGGCTAGATTAATTTTATTAGATTTAGCTAATCGACGAAAGAGGGGCACATGATAATAATGAGGGGTAGTAGTAATAATTGCAATTTTGTAATGAGGTTTATTTACTTTCATAAATAAAATTACCTTCTCCCTCGGAGAGCTTCATAAAGCTCTAGGGCCTGTGAAACTTTTCCCTTGAATTGCAATAGCCCAATTGTCTCATCAATTCCTATGCGAGGCAACTTAAACCAGTTGATATTTCCATTTTTTAATAGTGCCTCTTTAGTGGTAACACCGTAAAAAAAACCAGCCTCTTTTACAAGATTAGAAATTGTTTCATTGAATGCTCCGCAGGGGTAGGCAAACGATATTATTGGGGAATCGATTAAGTTCTCTAAGTAAAATTTTGATTGAAAAATTTCTTTTCGGGCTTCGGCTAACGGAATTTCCGTAAGTTTTGGATGAGTCATAGTGTGGGCACCAATTTCATGACCAAGATAAAATAATTCATGTACCTGTTGATCATTCATCATCGGTCTTTTTCCAAAAGGACCATCAATATATTTTCCTAAAAGACCGGCAGTAATAAAAAAAGTGGCTTTTATTCCTAAATCCTCTAAAATCGGAAGGGCAGTAGTATAATTACCCAATTCTCCATCATCGAATGTTAAACAGACAATATTTTCTTTATTATTTTTAGCTTCTAATATTTCTTTCTTTAAATCTTTGGGTAAAACAAAACGAAAATTCTTTTTCAAATAGAGCATCTCCCTCAGAAACAAATTTTTATCATTTACCGAATGATATAGCAAAATTGCTCTAATTCCTTTGTTGCAAATCATTGTAAGAAAGTAAAGAGTTCCAAAGATAGTCTCTTTAAGATATTCTTTAAAAGATTTTTTAAAATTAGATATCATTTTTTACTTAAAAATTCGGAAACAATATTTCTAACTTCTTTCTGAAAATTCTCTACTGAAAATTTTTGAGAGTTTAAGAGTAAATGTCGAAGTAAATTTTCTTGCATTTTTTCGTCTCTAAGAACCATTTCAATTTTTTGCACCGCATCCTTGATATCTTCATAAACTAAATTAGGATGATCAATTATCTCTGTTTGACCTCCGCTATTCGGAACAAAAACGATGCAACCTCCTTTAACCATTTCAGCAACAGCAATACCAAATGATTCATTTCTGCAACCACTAATCCCAAAACGATGTTTCGCAATCATCTCTTTTTTCTTTTTTTCGCCCAACCAGCCTTCAAGAAAAATCCATTCTCGGTGCTTTTGAAAAATCTTTTTTAAACTCTTCCCATAGTGATCATCGGGTATTCCGCCAACGATATGGAGATGAATATTATAACCTCTTTGGCGAACTCTTTCTAAAATCTCTATGATAGTATCTATTCTTTTTTCAGGAACTACTCGACTAATACAGGCAAATCCTTTTTCTCTCTTTCCAAAAGGAACGGTCGGGAAATTACCAGTTACCGGTGGATAAATAATACAAACTTCTATGCCATACTTTTTTCGTATTAATCCTGCTGTCCAGTTAGAATTTGCAATTACGAAATCATTTTTCCTAACTTCTGAATTAAAAGGAGAAATCCAATCACAGAACTTAAGATAAATTTTCCTTAAAAATATATCTTGATGATACCATTTTTTCCAATCTTTAGGTATTAAGTCTACTTCTCGACGAAGTTCTTCGTCGAAAGAAAAATCAGCTATAAATTGAATACCTCTGGTACCAAAATCACAAAAATCATAAGTACTGACCATAAGATCGAAGCTTGGCGCTAAATGCTGGCAGTATCTTTGTATCAAACGACCCCTCAGTGCAGCAAGCTTATTAGTGTTCCCAAGGTAAAAAGGCATGGAGATTCGAATGATGGAAAATCCTTTGGGATCTAAATTCGTTCCATAATATTCATTTAGTTGTTGGAGGTCTACTTTACCACTAGTAATAAGTGAAACATCATAATCATCTTTTAGAGCCGATAGAACCCAAAGAGCTACCGATTCAGAGCCACCTCCGGCAAATTTTGGATGTAGAATTCCTATTTTGGCTTTGTTCATTGTAGTCTTTGACTAAATTGATAGTGAATTTCACCACCTCGAATCATTTTCCAGGTTACCTTATAACCATGATCTTCTAGCCACTTAACTAATTTCTCTTCACTATAGCCAGCTTTTTCAAGTAAGTTAGGATGAATCTCTATGAATAGGTTTCGGACGGAATTAGATTTTAGAGTCTTCTCCATCCCCAAAAGCACATTCATTTCATATCCTTCGACGTCGATTTTTATCAAGTTTGGTGCTCGATGACCTTGCTGAACGAAGCTATCCACGGCTATAATCGGAACCTCAATAGATGCATTATTTTTTAAAGCTGAGTTAACAATAGTATGAGTACCCTCGCCGAAATTGCTAACATTTAGTTTTGTTTGCCCACAGCGCTCACCCATTGCTAATTGATAAACTTCAATGCTTACATCATTGAGAGCAATATTTTCTTTTAATCTTTGAGCTGTTTCGGGATGAGGCTCAAAGGCAAAAATAGTAGGTTGTTGAGCTTCTCCTGCGATCGCAATAGGTAGACAAGTGATGCCGATATTCGCTCCAATATCATAAAATATATCTTTATTTTGGAGAACTTTTATAAAGTGTCGTAGAAGTTGACCCTCTAATCTCTCGGCCATATCAATGCCAGTGACCTCAGACTTGCTTGAAATCCGGAAATTAATGTTCTGACCTAGCAACACGACCCTGTGGAACCCGCGTTTAATAACCCAGTTACTGTAAAAATCTACCAACAGTCCTCCTAGTTTTACCTCATGAAGGATTCTTCCCATTGAAGAATCAGAAAGCACTTCACGTAGGTTCTGAAGCTTTTTAAGAAATGACCCAACTATTTTATTTCTCGTCTTAACCGCCATTTTATTGTGTCCATTTTAACATCATTTTTTCATGATATTTCCATTTTCCAGTTACGCCTCTGTAGCCATCCCACAACCCATAAATAATTGCCAAAGCAGAATAAAATCTTCGATTCGTCATATTTTTTAAAATCTTAACGAAAGCAACCAAAAAGCGAAATGGATAAAACAATATCTTCAGAGGTAGAGGAAGAAGCTTAGTGGCTAAAAGTATATGATTTCGAGTCATATAGTAATAACCTATGGGATTGTAGCCTCCTCCCATGCTTTTGGCTCCTTTGTGATAAACGATTGCTCGTTTTGCTACAATATTTTTGTATCCTAATTCCTTAGCGGTGGTACAAAAATCCAATTCATCATCGTAAAGAAATAATTTTTCATTAAGGTAATATCCATTTAAAGCATAAACTTTCTCGAGAACTTCTCGTTGAATTAACATCGCTGCTCCACTCACCCAAAGGCATTCCCAAAAATCATTTCCAGATTTAGGAATTGAGCGCTGCCAACGGAGCAGAGGGTAGAAAAATTGACGAAGGAGGGGGAAACTCCCATAGTATCCGATGGACTGAATTTTTCCGCTTCCCTCCTCCTTGATGAAAGAGCCAACGATGCCGGCTCCGCTTTTTTGATTAGCCGTAACCAAATAACTTAAACAATCTTTCTCAATTTTAGTATCATTATTTAAAAGAAAAACATAATCCGGTGGATTCCTTTTAAGAAGATAATGGATAGCCACATTATTTCCTCCCGTAAAGCCTAAATTTTCTTTGTTTCTAATTAATCCGATGTAGCCTTTGTATCTTTCTTCTAAAACATCGGTGTCATTCCCCCCTGAACCATTATCAACAATAATAACTTCGTAATTGGGATAAGTTATTTTTTTTAAAGACTCGAGGCATTCAATAGTATCTTTTAATCCATTCCAATTAAGAATGATTATTGAAACTTTTGGATAAGTCATGTTCTATTAAATTTTTTCTAAATAAAATGCAGCTTGATCACCTTTTCCTTCAGAATTTAACTTTCTGGCTTCTTCTTTAAAAATCTTTAGCTCTTTTTTTGAAAAAATTGACCCGGAAGGATTAATACTATAAGAATATTCTGACTTAAGAGGGATATCTCTTTTATATTGTTCACTTCCCCAAAATTGAAATTCTGTAGAATCGCAGACTATCTCTTTAATTTTAAATCCTGTATTTTCAGTTAATATTTCCATATTTTTTCTAGAGTGAAGAAAAAAATGCCTTGGAGCATCAATTTGTACCCAATTTACTCCGTAATTCTCCCACGCCCAAGAATCTACAACTGGAATTCTTATTAAACAAGTTCCATTGAGAGATAATAGTTTCTTAACGAAATAAAGAGTTTCAAGGGAATCTGCAATATGTTCAAAGGAATGATGAAACGTAATTAAATCGTACTCGCCTTCCATCTCATAAATTGTCTTTTTAAGAATACTCAAACCATTTTTGTAATAAATGTCTTTTTCTATATACGGATCGATTCCAAGGAGATTTTCGAAACCAAGTTCTCTAAGAATATATAAGAGACTGCCCAAACCGCATCCTATATCTAATATTCTCGAATCTTTTGTTAATGCAATTCTCGAGAGACTTCGCAACGATTCATTAGGAAACTTCCCATAAATTAATTTGCCAATAATTCCTTTATTAAAAATCGCGTAATAATCTCTTAACTGTTTACCGACTTGCTTCATTGGATTTTTAGATTGCTCAGAGAAAATCTTGAAACTATAATAATTGAAGGGATAATACTTTGATATATTTTCTGGAATCTCTTTAATTTGAAGGCATCCACAATTAGCACATTGAAAATAAATAAACTCATCTCGAAGCCCAAACATCATTTCTTTCACCTTAAATTCTTTATTTCCTTCTTGATTTCCACAAATTTTACATCTCATATGAGATTAGTAAGATTTTTTCTTGTTATAATTATTACTTTTTCATTGTTCATCTAAAGATTTTTTATATATCGAGCCTTACTAAAACATTTTAATAAAAGTTAATTCTAATTGTCTAAGATTGAAGTTTTGTATCTGGAGATACCCTTTTGCCCGTTTTATTTAAAACACCATCGATCACACCTTTTAAAATAAATTTTATTTTTCCGAAATCTTTTATTAATAAACGAATAAGGATCTCCTTGGGGATTCGTAAAGTGATGGTTTTAAAAAGATTAAGATAATCGCGATTTAATTTATAAAAAAAGATGTTGTTTCGGAATAGATAATAACTTTTCCAATCTGAATAAATTGAACCGCTCACTTGCCAGAATAGAATTTTTGAAGATTTTCTACATTGATTCATCCAAGATTTATGAATTATATAACTATCGCACACTTTATATATAAAAAATCCATGATTTATCAACCGTTTTGAATATTCTATATCGTCCCAATAAATAAAAAAATCTTTATAAGGAAAACCTATCGAATTTATAATTTTATGTGGAGTTAACCAACCGATAAACATAGCTTGATTTATTTGAACAATTTCTGAAGAAATTGAATTTTTAATTTCTTTTTGAGAAGATATTGAATTCGATATAAATACTCCCTCCTTTTGATTTTCACTTAAAATTCTTGATGCTTTTAATAATTTTTCCAAAGCATCGTCTAGTGGTATCGCGTCATCGTCCATCAACCATAACCAATCAAAACCTTTTTCATACCCTCTTTTCATTCCTTCGTAAAAACCACCCGCGCCACCTATATTTTCTGGTAATCTTAGATAATCTATTTTTGGATTACTTAAATGCCCGTTTTCTTTTAAGAATTCCTGAGTTCCATCTACTGAAGCATTATCTATCAGAACGACTGAATCCAAGGGGTGGGTTTGATTTAATAAGGCATCCAAACACTCTCTTAATAATTCTTTCCGATTATAGGTGACAACGACTCCAGCTATTTTTTCTTTTTTATTTTCCATAGACAAGTTTATTACATAAATCTAAAGTATTTTTGATTACATCATCCATATTGTAGTATTTATATTTTGCTAATCGACCAGTAAAATAAATGTTTTTCTTTTTTAGTTTTTTTGCTTCTTGTAAGTATTTTTTGAAAATTTTTTTGTTTTTTTCATCTAAAACTGACCACGCCATAAAACCTTCTTTACCCGGAAATTCAATGCCGATGCTAGTTTTCTTGTATCTTTGCTGAGTCAATTTTTTAAATTCGGTGATTCGGGTAAATGGATATTTTAAATCTGGATAATTTACAACTGCTGCTGGCTGATAATTTTCTTTATTTAAGTTTCTAAATTTTATTTTTAAGCACAGGTATTCTAATTTTCCAAATTTATAATTGAAAAATTCATCAATAGGACCAGTGTAAAACATTATATCAAACTTTATTTTATTTTTAATCTTTTTGTAATCAGTTCCCAAAATCACTTTAATATCTTTGTTTTTCAACATTTTTTCAAACATTTTTGTATATCCTTCTTTTGGAATCCCTTGATATTTATCTTGAAAGTATCTATCATCACGAGAAATAATTATCGGAACTCTTGCTGTCACTCTGGGATCAATATTTTCGGGTTTTTTTCCCCATTGTTTTTGGGTGTAATTCAAATAAATTTTTCGATAAATAAAATTAGCTAAAAATTTTAAATCTTTATCGTTTGTTTTTTTGAGTTCTAATATCGGGATTTTTTTATTAAAACCGTATTTTTTAATTAATTTATCTTCTAATTTCTTTACCTTTTCTTCTGAAAAAAGTTTATAAAGTGAGTTTAAATTAAAAGGAATTGGCACAAATTTTCCGTCAATAAATCCTAAAACTTTATGTTCGTAAGGAAGCCATTCGGTAAATTTAGATAAATAATCCCACACTTCTTTGAAATTTGTATGAAAAATATGAGGCCCGTATTTATGAACTAAAATTCCTGCTTTATTTTTAAAATCATAACAATTTCCACCAATCTGATTTCTTTTTTCTATAATTAAGACTTTATTTCTCTTAGAAGCGAACCTCTCTGCCAAAGTAATCCCTGTTATTCCCGCTCCAACAATTAAGACATTTTTATTTTTTTCATATCTCATATTTTCCTTGAAAAATTTTTATTCCTTTCTTTATCAAATAGAGAAACATAGAGAGAGTAACAAAGATTTCTGTTATTAATACTGCGATGGAAACTCCTACATGTCGATAAAAAGGAGCTAAAATTAAAGCTAAAGTTATATTTAACAGTCCGGCAAAAATAAGTATTCTAGAAAATGCTTTTTTCAAATTAAAAGTAAGCATTGTTTGAATTCCAAATATATTACTTAACCCAGTTATAAATGGTAGAAAAGCTAAAATTTTCAAAACAATTATAGATTGTTGATATTGACTGCCCAAAACTATATTTACGATTGGCACCGCTAATAAAAAAACCAGCAAAGACATAATAAAACTTCCACTTCCAACTAAAATAGTTAATTTTCTTATAAAAGATAAAGCTTTATCTTTTGATTCGTTAACAAGTTTGCTTATATAGGGATAAACCGTTTGAGAAATCGGTGTCAATAGACCCTGAACCGCTCTTATTAATCCCTCCGCTGCTGAATAATACCCGACAATTATATTGTTTGTAAATATGCCTAAAATAAAGGCATTACTAGTGGTATATAAACTTATTGCTGCTGTAGAAATAAAAATGTGCCAGCCTTCTTTTAATTGATATTTAATGCTTTCGATGGTGGGTATCTGAAATTTTATTTTAAAATCTTTAGATACAATCCTCAAACTCAAACTGCCGGCAACTATAAATCCCATTGAGTTTATCAAAGGAACATAAAGATAATCTGCCATCTTTCTAATAAAAATAAAAATGCAAACTGTAAAAATACCTCTGGCAACTAAATTTAAAATCGTAATATATCTCATTCTTTCCATTCCCTGAAAA
>Ga0315296_10003146_pt1 | contig 13884 bp, 13 predicted proteins | sample YL17G14_18_MG_FD_203921 | JGI IMG/M metagenome (GOLD analysis project Ga0315296, IMG submission 203921) | Sediment microbial communities from Yellowstone Lake, YNP, Wyoming, USA - YL17G14_18 | ecosystem: Environmental > Aquatic > Freshwater > Lake > Sediment | place: USA: Wyoming | collected... | reverse complement strand
ACCCTGAGGTTCATCGTAGTTCCACTGGTCCTCCTCAACCTGGTCACGACGAACTACCCTCTGCTGACGACTCCTTTCATGGGGAGCATAACGGAGTACGTGACCTTCTACGGCGGCATGATCGTGGCGGCGAGCACGCTCGAGGCGATGAACAAGCCCGGCACCTACAAGCGCCTCCTGTTCGGGCTCGGGGCCCTCACCTTCGTTTGCATGTGGATGTTCGTCGTATTCGGCGGTGGCATCGCGGAGTTCACCTACGGGCCGTACCACGTGAGGTTCGACATAACCAGTATTCTCTACATCATGCTGATTGGCATTTCTCTGAAGGGTTTGCTCGTGTTCCAGACATTCTCCGGCAACAGACACTTCATCAGAGAGGAGGAGCAGGAGAAGATCCTTGAGATTGCCGAGGAGCGAGAGGCCACGGCGAGGGCGAGGAAGCCAGCGCGTGTGCGCTCAACGAACCCTTCATTCTCATCGATGTCCAAGGTCGCCTTCGAGGTCACTTCCGACGATTCGGTCGGTTATTCCCCGCCTCCGCCGCCCTTGCCGGAGCCAGCACATGCTCGGAAGACGACCAAGACAGGGCATGTAGTGCGTTCGAAAGCGTGTCCGGTCTGCGGAGAACGCGTGCCTGGCAACGCCACGGAATGCCCGGCCTGCGGTGCATGGTTCTCCAAGGAGTCGTTCAGGTTCGAGAGGAGCTGAACAATGATTCCGTCAGCTCGCACGCTTTGCACTTGCCCGACATCGTAGGTTCTCCGCACTCGCAGGTCATCAATTTGGCCGGTTGGTAAATGCTCTCAAGGGCTGGCCGCAACTCATCGTAGCTTCTCAATATGGAGTGGCGGGTCCCAGGATACTTGTCCTCGAGTTCGAAGATGACCGATCTGTAGGCATTCCTCAAAGCTTCTGGCGCATAAGGACACTCCAGGTCGTGAAATCTCAGCTTCCTGGCAACTGCGTAAAGGGTCGTCTCGCTTTCCGGGATGGTCCGAAGCGGCTGGATCCTGGGAACTAGTCCTCTCTGGACTCTCTTGTGGGGGCCGAGCCTGGCAAGGCGCTCCATGTCTCCTCTTGCGAAATTCATGAGTATCGACTGGGCGGTGTCGTCGAGGTTGAGTCCGGTGGCGAGGTGCGAGGCGTTCCATTCCTTGGCCGCCCTGTTGAGAGCAGCCCTTCTCAACACACCGCAGTAGCTGCAGGTCGCGAGCTCTCGCTCTTTCTTTGCGATGCGGTCCATGGTCGTCCCGAACATGTTCTCGAAGGAGACGACTATGTGTTCGATCCCGAGCTCTCGGCAATTACTTTCGACGATCGGAATGCTCGAGTCCCTGTAACCAGCGATTCCTTCGTCCACGGTTATCGCGCATATCTCCAGGTCCTTCCGAGATCCCAGTATCTTGTGTACCAAGTCCAGGGCGACAGTACTGTCCTTCCCTCCGGAGACTGCAACGGCGATCCTCTTTCCTCTCCCGAGGTCGACCTGTTGTCTTATCTCGTGCTTCACCCTCTTCTCCACGAACTCGCAGAAGTGCTTGGTACACAGATGAGCTCCGCTGTATCTCACGAGTATGATCGGTCTCCTCTTGCACTTGTCGCAGGTCGTCACGCTGGCCTGATGCGGGACCCGATTATTTATTGGTTGTTTCCAAGGCCAGCGCGACTTATGCCAGGCCGAGGAACTTCAGGATCAGGATTGGAGTGACGATTATGTTTATCGCCCCCAAAGCGACACACCCATCTGCGACCCTCCGAGATTGTGACCCCTTGTCATGTGAGAGCAGCGCCCCAATGACGAAACCGGCCATCGGGATTGCGATCGAAAGAACATAGAGGGACGCTGTCCTGCCTCTTTTCGAGACTGGCTCAGGGGCAACAGGCGTGATCTCTATCCTGTAGTTGAATCCGCAGTGAGGGCACACTGTGAAGTACACGCCGAGATCGATGGTCTTCCCGCAGGAGCTGCATTCCCTAGCCGCTGGCTCCCTCTTGGCATGCGTCTCCGAATTGAGCCGTGCTCCGCAAGCGTCACAGAACCTAGCCCCTTCGCGGTTCTGCTGGCCGCAAGACCCACATCTCATTGCCCTTTCCCGCATCTATCATCTTGTCGGAATCGTCTATAATGTTTTCCGTAATTGGCTCCGCCGAGCAGGTTGGGCCCGCCGCAAAGGTCTTATCGTAGAAGTTGAAACGGCTCGACGAAGAGTCATTTGCACCTCGAACGACCACCCAACCATCGGAGACGACGCAGCACAAGCATGCTCCGCGTCATGAGTAGTTATTAGTAAGCAAATGCCATTCGAGAGAAACGGGTTTCAATGCAGGACGTCTGGGTCGAGAAATATCGGCCGCGCAAGCTGGCTGACGTCATCGGTCAGCTGGCGATAGTTGAGAGGCTATCGGCGTACGTCAGAACCAGGAGCATGCCCCACATGCTCTTTGCGGGTCCCGCAGGCTGCGGCAAGACAACGAGCGCGATCGCATTGGCCCGCGGGCTCTATGGAGAGCAGTGGCGGGACAGCCTGATCGAACTCAACGCCTCGGACGAGAGGGGCATCGACATCGTCAGGGGTAAGATCAAGGATTTCGCGAGAGCAGCTTCGATAAGCGGAGCGGACTTCAAGATCATCTTTCTCGACGAGGCTGATTCGCTAACATCCGATGCGCAGGCCGCCCTCAGACGCACCATGGAGCGATATACCCAGACATGCAGATTCATCCTGTCATGCAACTACTCGTCCAAGATCATAGAGCCGATCCAGTCGAGGTGCGCGGTCTTCCGGTTCAGACCACTTGGAGAGGCGGATGTCAAGATATACCTGAAGCGCATTGCGCACGCTGAGAAGGTGGACGTCACCGAGGATGGCCTGGACGCCATATGTGAACTCGCAGCAGGGGACCTGAGAAAAGCGACGAACATACTTCAGGCAGCGGCGTCTCTTGGCAAGAAGGTCGACCAGGACAGCGTGTTCGAATCGACCGAGAGCATCAGGCCTTCCGAGATCCAAGAACTGCTCAAGACGGCCTTGAGCGGCAATTTCACGGCTGCCCGCTCCAGGCTTGACGAGATCATTGTTAGGCACGGTCTGTCAGGAGAAGACATCGTCCAGGGCATACACAGAGCGGTCTTCGACCTCCCTGTGAGCGAGGAGGCCAAGGTCAGGCTGATTGATCGAGTCGGGGAGGCCGAGTTCAGAATGGTCTCGGGTGCGAGCGACAGAATCCAGTTAGAAGCGCTTCTCGCTCACTTCGCTCACGAAGGACGCAAGGTCAAGTGAACGCCGCTGCCAGCGTCTCGCAGCGGCCGCCTGTCGAGAGACTGCACAACTGTTATATACGCTATGGCGTTTTGAGGCGCAAGAGGACTGACGATGGCAAGATTCCCAGAGGCAGAGGCGAGGAACCTCGTTAAGAAGATCTGCATGAACTGCAATGCCAGGAATGCCATCAGGGCCACAAGGTGCAGGAAATGCGGATACGGCGGCCTCAGAATTAAGACGCGCGAGACCAAGAAGACGTAGTAGTCAGTCCTTGGATTCTGCGTGAATGACCTGCTGTTTGAGTGCGCTCCTGGATGATCTGAGAAGAGTGTCCTCAATCAGAGAAGATAAAAAAGGGGTGGAGGGGACTCCACCGCAGTTGGGCATCACCCTTTGGTCACACCTCTCCTCTTCCTTCAAAAGAGCGTGTTTGCCAAAATGGCCTTCGGTGATTTGCGTACATAGATTATAACTCTTTTGATGTGTGATGGCTCATGCATCGTTCTTTTGCAACATACGATGGCTGTAAGCTAGCATTTGTATGAATAGGATATCTTTATTTGCATTTTGCCACATGTCTGACCCGAAATGTGGAGATTTCTCAAGACCGAGATGCTTGTGATACTGGCGATGACCGAGGATGCCAACAGGACGGACGCGGAGATCGCCGACATCTACGGAATGAAGAAGGGCACCGTGTCCTCGGTTCGCCGGAGGCTGCTGGATGCGGGTGCGATGCACTATGCATATGTCCCTGCTTTCAACAGACTGGGCTGTGAGATGTTCGGATTCCACTACGGCACGACGGACCCAGCGGTGCGGTCCGACACGAAGGCGAACCAATACATGGAATTCTGCAACCGCACTCCGCAGATCTATCACGCCCTCATCGGCGGCAGTTCCGTGGTCTTCTTCACTGCCCTTCGGAACGCAACGGAGTACGAGTCGCTCGTCCAACACCACAACTCTTTCTTCACGGGGCCGAGGCACGCCTCCAAAGCCAAATTGACTCATGTCATGTTCCCGTTCGCCCTGTCCAGAATCACGCCGGTACCGCACTTCGCCTCTATTGTCCACGATTTCTTCGAGCTCGACGTTCCGCTGGCAAAGAGAATGCCGATTACCCCGGTTAGGCACGACCCAGTCGAGCTTAGCTCGACAGATAAGAAGACCCTTTCCGCCATAGTGGCCAACCCGTCCGCCTCTGACAGGGAGGTCGCGTCCATGGTCAAGCTCTCCCGGCAGGCCGTCACTAGGATGAGGAACAAATACACAGAGGAGGGGCTTCTCACGAAGATATGCATCCCGAGGTTGTACAGGTGGGGGTTCGAGATCTACGCGGTCGCTCACCCCAGGTTCAGCATGGATTTCGGATGGGACAAGAGGATCAAGAGCCCGCTGAGGGGCGTGGTCGAGCGCTCGTTCTACACCCTCTCCAAGGCGGACGAAGCGGTCGCGAACTTCATGGTCTCCAAGTTCACCGAATACTCGGAGAGGCTTGAGAACATCCTAGCTTGGTACCACAAGGTCAAGGCCTTCGAGGGGCAGCCCGAGATAATCCTGTTCTCCCTCGACAGGTCGACCGAACTCAGGACCTTCGACTACTCCCCGGCCGTCAGAGAGCTTCTCCGCACCGATGCCGACTAGGATTATGTGGCCTTCTGAGGCAATTTGTAAATACATACAGAGATAATATTGCCCCCGGTGGGATGATCAAAGTCACTCCTCAGATGGGCAGCAGATGGGTGAAGGGGGCCTTCCTGGCTCTCCTTGGCATCATCATATTGGTATATGCCGACAAGTTCGTGGAAGAACTGCGATCCAGCATTCATGACAACATGGACGTCGCTTTTGACTGGACCTGGGACCTCCTGAAGATACTCCTTTGGGTGCTTGTCGCGTGGCTGTTCGTCGATGCCGCTCTGACGATTGCCTTGAGCTTCTCGGAGCACAGGTATTCGCTGAACGACGTGATGAAGCGGCTCCAGCGCATCGAGAAGAAGCTCGGGATTGTCGAGCCGAAGCCTGTTTCGAAGATCGAGGAAGAGGAAGAGGTAGAGGAGGAAAAGCCGGTCGTGACCGAGGAAGAGATACCTCCGCCTCCGAAGGAATGAGGAATCTCACCGGAAGAAAAGGACTCAGTCGTCTTTCTCTTTCTTCTCCTCAGCTTTGACCTTGTCCCTGTCTTTCTTCTTCGGACATTCCATGTTAAGGCAGAGGGTCCACTGTCCTCTGTTCGATTTGAGAACGCTCACCAGAGGCGCGCCACAAGCGTCGCAGACATTCCCCGTCGCTATTATCTTGCCCTGCTGCGGAAGTGGATACATGACCTTGCAGTTCGGGTAGTTCCCGCAGCCCGCGAACCTCTTTCCTTTTCTCGACTGGACGACGCCTATGTCACCGCCACAGGAGGGACATTTCCCCAGATACCTCTCGCGCCGGGCTCCCTTGCATTTCGGGTCGATGCACACGGTCGTCGGCGCCTGTCCGCGAGCAACCGTCTTGATCTTCGGCGCTCCGCATACGTCGCAGACCTCGTCCGTGGCAAGTACCAGTAGGCCGAAGGGGAGAGGATACGTGTTCTTGCAGTCCGGATAGTTGGAGCAGCCCGCGAACGTGCCCGTCTTGGACCGAATCTGCATGAGATGGCCCGTCTTGCATCTCGGACATGTCCCCAGCGTGTGCTGCTCCCTCAGAGCCTTCCTGATCGCGTCCCCAATCTCCTTCTTGTGTTTCTCGAGCACGGTCATTATGTCGTCCAGCATGGCCTGGCTTTCCTCGACGACTTCCGCCTGCTCGAGTTCGCCCTGGGCTATCATGTCCATGTCGCTCTCCAGGTGAGAGGTCATCTTCGCGTTCGTGATGTCATTCGCATGCTGTTCTAGGGCGGTGATGACCGCGACGCCGCTCTCGGTCGGCTCGAGTATCCTGGCGCCTTTGACGAACCTCCTGTCGAACAGCTTCTGGATGGTCTCATGTCTCGTGCTCTTTGTGCCGAGCCCGAGGTCCTCCATTTTCTTGATGAGCGAGCCCTGAGAGTATCTGTCCGGAGGAGTGGTTTTCTTCTCGGTCGAGTGCACCCGCAGCACTTCTGCGGTCTCGCCCTGCTTGAGTTGCGGGAGCGTGATCTCCTTGGCCCTGTAGTAGGGATAGTACTTCCTCCACCCAGGCGAGATGATGTTGTATCCCTCGCTTGCGAAGGGCTCGCCCCCGATGTCGAGGTCCACCTCAGTCGTCTTGGAAATGCACGATGGTGCGAGCGTCGCAAGGAACCTTCTGGTCACCAGCTCGTAGACGTCCCAGCTGTGTCCCTTGAGCTCCCCCTTGGTGGCTGCCTCCACAGGGTGTATCGGAGGATGATCCGTCGTGCTCACCTTCCCCCTCGATGGCCTCAGGGTCTCTTGTGCCAGGATCTCCTCGGCTTCCTTCGAGAACTCGGACTTCGTGAGTTTCTCCAAGATCGTTCTGAGGCTGAGGGATGCTGGATAGACGGTGTTGTCCGTTCTGGGATAGGAGATGTACCCGCTAGTGTAGAGGTCTTCGGCGATCTTCATCGCCAGAGCGGCCGAAAGGCCCAGCTTGTTTGCCTCCATGAGGAAAGCGGTCGTGTTGAACGGGATCGGAGGATACTCATTGTTCTCCTTCTCTCTGACCTCTTTGACGACGGCGCTCTTCGCGGCTTTCGCGCGCAGGACGGCTCTGTGCGCCTGTTCCTTGTCCAGGAATCTGCCGTTCTTGTGAGCCGCGTTGAACCCGACATCCTTTTTTAGGTCCGCGGTGACGAGCCAGTAAGGTGTCGGCTTGAACGCCTTGATATCACGTTCTCGATCCACGACCAGTGCGAGAGTCGGACTCTGCACGCGCCCGACCGAGAGGAAATCCTTCCCCAGCTGCCCAGATGCGAGTGAGATGAACCTAGTGAGCGCCGCTCCCCAGGCGAGATCGATGAGCTGCCGCGTCTCGGCCGAGGCAGCCAACTTTCTGTCAAGCTCCGTAAGCTCCGAGAAAGCTCTCTCGATCTCTCCCTTCGTCAGGGCGCTGAACCTGGCCCTCTTGATGGTCTTGTTCACCTTCGCCTCGTCCAACGCCTCCGCCCCGATGAGCTCGCCTTCCCTATCGAAGTCCGTGGCGACTATGACCTCTTCCGCCCAGAGCGATAAATCCTTCAGAGCGTTCATGATCTTCTTTGCGCTTGGGTCGACTTTCTTCTCGGGCTTCACATAGACAAGATCCTTGGGAGGGATCGCATCCCAGTTCCTCTGGTACTGTTCGGGATAGTCGAGCTCTATGATGTGCCCTCGCAGCCCCAGGACGGTGATCTCATCTTCGCCTTTGTTGAACAGAAAAGTCTGAACACCGGCAACGGATCGACTCTTTTGAGTGTTGTCTGAGAGTATAAGGGCAATTCTTCGCGCGGCGAGATTCTTCTCGGAAATAATTAGCCGGCGCATTCAGGGTTGGATGAATCGAGGCTTATTTAATGTTGATGGGAAGGCTCTCGCGCCCGGCCAGATCGTAGATCTGGCCGGGAAAACTCGCATGATTTCCGGGGTCACCACTTCTTCCTTCTCAGGTCGAGGATTTCGTTGCGTCTCCTTCCCAGGCCCAGGAGCACAACCTTCAACCCCATCTGCTTCTCCACGAACCTGATGTACCTCCTCATGTTCCTAGGCAACGCTGAGAACCCCTCCGCCAGAATCCTGTCCATCCTAGCGGGCTCGATGTCGTCCCACCCCTTCAAGGTAGAATACTCCGGCCTGCATCTATCGAGCACTCTGAGGTCTGCCGGAATCGTCGTCACCTTCACTCCGTCTAGATTGTAGTGGGTGCAAATCTTCAGCTCGTCCAGGCCGCCCAACACATCGATCTTCGTCATGGCTACGCCCGTGAATCCGCTCAGCGCGCTGGAGTACTTCGTCACGACTAAGTCCAGCCAACCACATCTTCGTGCTCTTCCCGTTGTTGTCCCGAACTCGCCGCCCTTCTCCGCGATCTCCTTTCCGATGTCGTCCATCAATTCGGACGGGAAAATCCCGGCCCCGACTCGCGTGGTATAGGCCTTGACGGTTCCGAACACCTCGTCGAGCCAAAGCGGCGAAACGCCCGAGCCAGATGCGGCGTTTCCGGCCACAGTCTGAGACGATGTGACGAACGGGTATGTTCCGTGGTCGATGTCCAGCATGGACCCTTGTGCGCCCTCGAACAAGACTCTCTTCTTGGCCGTGAGCGCTTCGGTCAGCATCGGGCCGGTGTCCATCACATACTTCGCCAGTCTGCGGCCGTAATCAGAATACTCTCTGCAAATGGATTCGAGATCGAGCCTAGCTGTGTCGCCATAGGCGTCGAGAATTCTCTGTTTCAGGGGCACCAGGAATTCGAGTCTCTCTCTGAGAACCTTCTCATCCACAAGGTCGCACATTCGCACGCCAAGCCTAGCAGCCTTGTCCGAGTACGAAGGTCCGATTCCTCTTCCGGTCGTGCCTACTTTGGCACCGGCTCTCATGCGCTCCTCGGCGTCATCGAGCATCTTATGGTAAGGCACAATCACGTGTGCGCGGTCGCTTATCCTGAGGTTCTCAACGCTGACGCCACGCTTCTCCAGCTTATCGAGCTCGTCCAAGAGAACGCCTGGATCGATTACCACCCCGTTCCCGATGACCGCCATCTTGCCGGGGCGAAGGATTCCTGAAGGCACGAGATGGAGCGCGAAGAGCTCCTCGCCGATCTTGACACTGTGTCCTGCGTTGTTTCCGCCTTGAAACCGCACGACGACATCCGATTCCTCCGCCAGGAAATCGACTATCTTCCCCTTGCCCTCGTCACCCCATTGGGAACCGATGATCACCAGCGCCGGCATCTTATCGCCAAGCGCATGACCAGCTCGTCTATTAAAACATTGTAGTCAGACGGTCGCTCAATGCCCTCTCGGAAATTTCTTGAACGCCACTATCAGCTTCCTGGTCGGCATGTCAGTCTTCAGGCCCTTCGGATCGATATGCGTTCTCGACGCTTCGGCTCCTTTCTTCCTGAGGTGATCAACGAAGTCCACCAGTTTCGGAGGAGAGATCTTCGTTGCTCTCGCAAGCTCGTCCATCCCGTAGAAAAGCGCGGGGGACGACTGCTCCTCTCTCCAGGTAGCGAGCATCCGTTCGAATCGGACAGCGGTTCCTAGGTCTCCCGTGGCCTTCATCGATTTCAGCAGCTCTTTCGAGAACAACGTGCCGCTCCATAGAGGGCCTGCCGCAGTTCCAGGAGCCGCTTCTGGGAGGATCTCGCGTTTCAGGCTTTTGGGGTCGAATCGGGCGAACCCCATCTGCTTGATGGCGGCATCAGCTCTCGACGCTCCATCCTGGATCCTCGCGTAGCATCTGAAATAATGGTCCGCGTGGTAGCAGAGGAGCGGGTGGACGGCACGGTCGTGCGATGCCGCGACCCTGACCATGCAGCCGAGCAGAATCCTGAGGCCAGTCTCGTGGGCGAAAGGCGATCTCTGGGAGAGCGCACCGTACCTTCTGACACATGTCTTCGGGTAGGTGCCGTACAACGGAGCCGTATCTGTCGCGGTGAGCGCGACGATGCCATTGTTCCTGACGCTCTGAAGCGCCAGGTCGAGGAAGTCGATCGGCGTGCCGAAGGGATCTATGTCCACGTAGTCGAACTGCTCGTCAGCGAGCAGGCTCCTAAGATCCCTGCACTCAATCCTGACATGGCCGAGGCTGTTCAGCTCGGCGTTCTGCTTCATCAGCACGGCCGCCATGATGTTCCTGTCGTTCAGGACGAAGTCCGCCTTCACGCCGCACTCGTTGGCCAAGCGCAGTCCTCTTGCGCCTGACGCCGCCAATCCGTCCAGTATCTTCGACCCTTCCCGGAAAACCACTCTGCCGAAGGCGACGGACACGTCTCTACCGAACTCCATCTGCTTGTTGTAGAACACCTCGCCCGTGCGGCTCCCTGGGCCCTTCTTGTTGAAGCTTTCCGGGACCAACAACTCTGTCGTTCCTTCTCGAACGACACTGAGGCCTTGGGGGGTCAAACGTACTCGCCTTTCATCAGCTTGATTATCTTGTACGGCAGGAGGTTTCTGTTGATGGGTGTGACCTCGAGGATCCTCACGTCATCTCTTCGTCTGATGTCCTGGAGGAGAGGGTTCCGGGACTTCTTGTGAAGCGTAAGTATGATTGGCTTGTCCACTTCCATCGCGTCCTTGACTGCCTTCACGAACTTCTCCGACTCGACCTCCATCTTGCCGACCTCGTCGATGACTATCACATCCGCGTTCTTGCTTGCATCGACGAGCGCCTCGACCCCGACCGTGTCGAGGCTCTCGAGGTTGACGCCGTACTTTCCCACATAGAACTTCGATTCGGTCTCGATGTGCGCGAAGACGGCCTTTCGCTTGGTCCTCCAGTCCATCACGTAGAATCCGACGCGTTTCCCGCTTTCGATGATGGGCTCGGTAACCATCCCGCCGACGACGAGGCTCTCCTCCTCGAGCATCTCTATGACTTTGACGAGGGCCTGGGTCTTTCCTGCCCCTGGAAGGCCCGTGATGCCTACCTTTATCCCCCTCGTCATCGTGTCACCAGGCAGCCAAACAAACTCTTCCTGTATGGGTTTTCAAATATATGATGCATGTCATAAATCCTGGCCGATCCTCGACCAGCCATGCGCAAATTTGAGGGCGGTCAAGCCCTTTCTATCGCCTCAACGTACATGAGCGGGTAGTTCATCTCCTTGACGAACTTCATGGAGGCCCTCACTCTCGCGCCCCTGTACCTCACGAGCATGGATACGTCAAGCATATCGCCCGTGAGAGAGACGTAGTCGTACTGTCCCCGCTTCTTCCTGAGCTTGCTCCTGTCAATCCTCACGGTCACTTTCTCCACGAACGGCTGCACCAGGCATCCCGCCTCAATCGCCTTCTCCAGAGTCCCGACGTTCTCCGTACTCAGCGGAACCCCTACGAACTGGTGGTAGATGGTCCCCATCTTGATGCCTGCCTCGAAGGCCGCTCTCTCAGAGTCCGAACAGCTGAAGTGGATGTCAGCTGTGGCTTCCCTTGACTTTCTCATAGATCGGCCCCCCGAAAACGTAGACGAGCGTGCATGCCAGTGCTATGCCAGTGGCCGTACGTGAGAACGCTCTATATAAGTCTTGGTCGCCGACCAGGAGGAGGCCAGCGGCGTAGGGGAGGATCGCCAGGAGAATGGCCAGCCCGCTCGCGGTCGCCATCCACCCGTGGATCTTCGGATAGGATATCTCGGAAGCCATCAGGTAGCTCGACAAGAACCCGATCGAGAGCACGAGCCATGCAGTCTCCGCGATGACGAAGTTGTACTTCGGGTTCTCGGCCCCTTGCGTGGTCCCGAACAAGAGGCAAGTCAGGACGATCAACAGTGCCGCGGCCGGGGCGGGCATGCCGACGAAATAGGAGAGCTGGAAACCTCCCGCGCTGAACCTCGCCAGCCTGAACAGGCCGGTAGCGAGTATCGCAACGGCACACGCCAGCGAGACGCCCCCCTCGAGCGTGCTCCCGGGAGACTGGTGGAATTCCGCGTAGACCAGAAGTGCAGGCGCGAAGGCGAACGAGATCGAATCCGATATCGAGTCAAGTACCTGTCCCATCGAGTGTTTGCTTCCGAACCGGCGTGCAATGAATCCGTCCAGTCCGTCCATCATCATCGAGAGCAGGATCAGTCCGACGGCCGAGATGAACTTCTCGTCGAGTATGTACGTGATGGCGATGAATCCTAGTACGCCGTTCGCGAGCGTGAAGAGATCTCCCAGCGAGACTCTATTCCACGCGGCCATCGCAGACCTCCGCGATTCTCGTGACACCTGCCCTGAGCCTATCCCCCTTCTTCACAAGGATCGTGACGGAAGACGGTGGCATGAACACATCTACCCTCGAGCCGAATCTTATTAGCCCCAGCTTCTGTCCCTTTCCCAAGGCCTGGCCCTCGCTCACATACGGGACGATCCTCCGTGCGATCGCCCCCGTCATCTGTACTATCGAGATCTCTCCCAGGCGAGTGCCGAGCCGTATCTCGAGACGCTCGTTGTGCACGGTCTTTTCGGAGAAGGCCGGGGCATGCTTTCCGTGCCAGCGGTTCTTCTTCTGGACGACGCCGTCGATCGGCGCCCTGGTCACATGTACGTTCCGAAGCGCGAGATAGGTGGACACAAACCCTTTCTCCGGGTCGACCTCTCTCACGGTCCCATCTGCAGAAGCGACTATTCCGTCTCCTATCGTCCTTTTCGGGTCTCTGAAAACGAACACGAAGAAGAGCGTGAGCGCAGCTAGCGCTGCCGCCGCGTAGAGACTGAACGGGACCGCGACCGCCATGGCGGCAGCCCCAGCAAGCACGAACCCTCGACCTCCCTTGGCAATCACAGACGATACCTCGCAGACAGCCATCGCACTGTTCAGGCAGACTCATCTCAGCAGAAGCTTGGCGTCGACCACGACCACACCTCTCTCCTTGACGAACACGGGGTTGAGGTCCATCTCTGAGATCTTGTCCATGTACTTCTCGCCAAGAGCGGACACCTTCATCAGGAGGGACACTATCGCGTCCCTGTCCACCTTGATCTTCCTGAACCCTTCCAGTATGGGGGCAGCCTTGATCTCCCTCAGCATCTCCTCGGCGTCCTCCTTCTTTATCGGGACGATCCTGAAGGTGACGTCCTTGTAGACCTCTGTGTAGATGCCCCCCAGGCCGAACATGATCGTGAGGCCGAAGGTCGGGTCGTTTATAAGGCCCACTATCACCTCGACCCTCCTGTCCTGGTATGACTCGACCAGGATCAGCTCGTCGGGGAACTTCTGCTTCATCTTCGAGAACTCCTCCTCGAGCTGATCTTTGCCGACATCTAGCACGACCCCTCCCACGTCGGTCTTGTGGAGGATTGTTGGAGAGCAGACCTTGAGTACAACGGGGAACTTCAGCTTTTTCTGGTCGATCTCCTCCATCTTCCTGACGACCTGGAAATCAGTCGTTGGTATGCCGGATTCCCTCAGCAGCTCCTTGACCTCGTTCTCGGCGAGGGACTTCCTGCCATCCTTGAGCACGGCCTCGATGATCACCGTCACCGCCCCTGTGAGACGAACGTAATCGCCATCTTTAACTCTTGCTCCTGTTCTCGACGGCTTCTTGGGCCAACCGCGAGCCGAGCCTCAGTGCTGACTTGTTGAGTTCGTGCGTCGGTTTCGGCACGGACTCGAGCAAAGCCTTCTCGAGCGCTTCATAGGAAACCAGTTTCGAAAGCTCCCTGAACGCCCCCAGCATCGCGACGTTCGCGACGATCCTCGTGCCGATCTGCGCCTCCGCCGCCTTCGTCGCCGGTATCTGGTAGACATCTCCCTTCGGCCTGTCGAAGACGAGGTCAGGATCGATGATGATCTTCGTGTCCGGCTTCCTCTCGTTAATGTATTTCGCATATGCCTGTTGGGACATGATCACGAGGTAGTCCGGGATCTCGACGAACGGGTAGAGCATCTCCTCGTCCGAAACCTTCACGTCGCATTTCGAGTGACCGCCCCTCGCGGATGGCCCGTAGGATTGCGTCTGGATGGCGCTCTTCCTCTTGACCTTGCCGTCCTCGCCCACAGGTCTGTCGT
>Ga0315296_10003145_pt1 | contig 13898 bp, 11 predicted proteins | sample YL17G14_18_MG_FD_203921 | JGI IMG/M metagenome (GOLD analysis project Ga0315296, IMG submission 203921) | Sediment microbial communities from Yellowstone Lake, YNP, Wyoming, USA - YL17G14_18 | ecosystem: Environmental > Aquatic > Freshwater > Lake > Sediment | place: USA: Wyoming | collected... | reverse complement strand
CTCGCAAAATTATTTTGTGCCACCAGCAGTTCTTCGCCGGCCTTGTCGTCCACATTGGCAGTAGCTACCGACCCCACAGTTGCATCCTTAATCAAACTGGCCTGTGCGCTCGGCGAATCAACTACTTCAAATTTCTTCTTTTGTATCTGGCGAACCAATATAGGAAGTTCGTATTTGACAAATATCAGAACGTCCTCTAAACCATCCTGGTCAACGTCAAGAACTTTCAAGCCATCCGGGTCGGAGACAAGTCCTTTAAGCTCTAAAGCACTCTTGGCATCATCGACTTCTTCAGCAACCTTAAGCTGCTTGCCTTTTGGCTGTTTGCCCCCTTTGCCTGTCCCCTCCAGATTATAAATTACCCTTAAGTGTCTGATATCATTAATATCTTTGGATATATAAAGACAGTCGATATTACCATCGTGGTCAATATCGGCAAGGTCCATTGCTACCGGCTCACCAGTGATTTCGACAGGTTGTGGAAACGATAATCTGTCGTCTTCAAATTCAGCTTTCCCGATTATCTTTTCCTTAACGCTCAAAACTGCCAATTCGACTTTCTTGTCCTTATCGATATCTGCAGCAGACAAACTCTCAATATCGGCAAAAGCAGGAAATTCCACCGGCTCAGCCAGTCCAAGTTTTGGTGTTTGTTTATAGAAGATAATTTCCGCAGCTCCGGGGTCACTTATCGCGACATCTGTCAGACCATCGCCGTCAAAATCGCCGGCCACCAAATCCCGCTTCGTACTTCCTTCACCCGAAGTAAGAGGATAAAACAGAATCGGCCAATCACTATCTGTTTCTTTTTCAGAGGCAAATTTGTAACAGATTAACCGCTTACTTATAGCATCGACAGTCAGTATTTCGTCACCAGCCACCCCATCTATGTTATGAAGCTCTAATGCCCATGGCTTTTCAATAAAAAATTGAACTTGTGGGCCTAATTGTCCCGTCTCAAGACCAAACCGCACGTGTATTGGCTTTTCACCGTCGTTTGTTATAAGGATAACGTCATTTATATTATCACCATTCAAATCACCCACTTCGACACCAAGTGTTTGTGCAGTGGTGGGATATTTCACAGGCTCAGCTAATGAACCATCTTCTTTTTGCAAAATGATATATACCCCATCGTGGCCAGCAAGAGCTAAATCGTCGGCACCATCATTATTTAAGTCAGCACATACCAGTGCGTTGGCAGCCCCAAGACCATCGTCAATCTTTATCTTCTTTCTCGTTCGCCAGTTCAATATCCTTGGCTTTCCTGCTTCAGCCTCGCCAGCCTTTTGCAATATCACATACAAACCCTTTGGCTCACCATAAAAGGCCAAATCCATCATCCCATCCGAATCCAAATCCCCGCAAACGAAACTGAAGACTTGCTGTGAGACCGCTACAGCCTCTTTTTGAAAACGGGTAGGGGGGCTGATTATATTTATGTCGACATCATTAGGGTCAACAGCTACCGGTGTTTCACCTGGCCCTACAGCCTCCTTTTGAATCAGCAGTTCAATCTTGGCCTTTCTATCATTAACCACAGCAATATCGCATCGGCCATCACCGTTGAAATCAGCAACCCTCAAACCCTTTATACCCCAGTCTAATTTGATTATCTCTATCTCGTCAAAACCATAGTATGCTGCCAGATTATTGGGGTCAACCAATTCAGCACCGGTACTGCTTAAGATTGCGCTCTCCGTCAGGAGTCCCAAGGACAAAATGACAACTGCGATTATCGTTTTAACCAGCCGCACAATAAAATCCTCCATTTCTTGTCATTCCTGCTTCCCCTCTGTCATTCCTGCGGAAGCAGGAATCCATTTCGCACCACAGCAATATACACCCTTACCGCAGTAATATCAAATGATTTTCTTGCCCTGAGTTTGTCGAATCAGGCGGATGTGGCAATCTTAACTCTAATAGTCAATGCAATTGCCTCTTGCAAATTATCCGGCAGGGTTTACACTAATGCCTATGGCGAAGAAAAATAAATCCAAAACCCCGGCAAGCGGCAAACCATCCTCTCTAATCGATACCCGCGTCATTTATTGCGGCGACAACCTCGACCAGTTGAAAAAATTCCCCGATGGATGCGTTGACCTTATCTATATCGACCCGCCTTTTAACTCTAATCGCAATTATGAGGTCTTCTGGGGCGAGACAAAGGAAAAACGTTCTTTCGAAGACCGCCACGCCTCCACTCAGGCTTACATCGACTTTATGCGGCCTCGCTGCGTCGAATTGCACCGCGTCCTGAAGAAAACCGGCTCGTTCTACTACCACTGCGACTGGCACGCCTCACACTACGTCAAAGTTATGCTCGACCAAATCTTTAGCGAAAACCAGTTTCAAAACGAAATAGCATGGAAACGCAGCAGCGCCCACAGCGACACTAAACAGGGCATGTCACAATATGGTCGAATCTACGATTCTATTTTCTTCTACACCAAAAGTGATGAATGGACATGGAATCCACAATATCAAGCCTACGATGAGAATTACCTGTCTGGCAATTACCGAAACACCGATCCCGATGGCCGTCGATGGAAGTCAACCGATTTGACCGCAGCTAAACCAGGTGGCGACACAGACTATGAATGGAAAGGTCGAAGGCCAAGCAAGGGACGATATTGGGCGTACTCAAAAGCAAACATGGGAAAATTTGATTCCGAAGGTCGCCTTTATTACACAAGTTCCGGTTTGCCGCGATTGAAGCAGTATTTAGATGAAATGCCGGGTGTCGCGTTACAAAATATGTGGATTGATATTCCGCCAATTTCATCACAGGCAAATGAGCGTCTTGGCTACCCAACACAAAAACCTCTTGCACTTCTTGACCGCATAATCAAAGCAAGCTCGAATGAAAACGATATTGTTCTTGATGCTTTTTGCGGCTGTGGTACTGCTCTCGTTGCCGCTGAAAATCTCGGTCGTCAGTGGCTCGGTATTGATATTTCGCCGACCGCCTGCCGTGTTATGGCAAAGCGTCTGCGCGATGTCTGCAAAATGAAAGAAGATGACAAACTCTGGCAGATTGGTCGGGGTTTTGTCGTCCGTGACCTGCCGTGGAGCGAAAAACAGCTTAAAGAAATCCCGCCCTTTGAATTTGAGAACTGGGCCGTCATCGCCCTCGGCGGTGTGCCGAATGTCGCTAAGGTCGGCGATATGGGTATTGATGGCCGTATTTATCCTGTCTCTGCCGTTCCTAAGAAAACCAAAGGCGAACTCGATTTTATGGATGTTTGGTATCCTATACAGGTAAAGCAGAAAGACAAGGTCGGCAGGCCGGATATTGATTCATTCGAGGCGGCAATGATGCGAGAAGACAGAACAAAGGGGTTCTTTGTTGCGTTCGACTACTCATCCGATGCTATGAGTGAGATACAAGCATTCTTCAAAAAGACCGGCAAGAGTATCATCGCCCTTACCGTCAAAGACATCCTCGATGAACAAATCGCCTACAAACTGGCCTAAAAAAATCGTTGAGAAATTTTATTACGATGGAACTTGTAAATACCCTCGAATTTCATAAAAACAATCCGGGTAAGTCTGTCGAGGAATATGTAAAAAGAAAGCGCGTTGAACTGGCACACGGAATCCGTCTATCTAAAAAAATCTATCTTGACACCAAATATTGGATACTCTTGCGGGACGCTCGCATAAGGGAAAATGTTGACGGCAATATTCTTCAGTTGCTTTATCTTTTAGAAACTCTTGTTGAGAGTGGTCTTGCCGTGTGTCCAATTAGTGCCGAAACTTTTTCTGAGATATTCAAACAGGCTAACATCAAAACTCTAAAAGCTACTGCTCAGATTATAGATGATTTATCCAAAGGTATTACAATATTGAATTTGTTTGAGCGTTTGGATCTTGAAGTATTTCATTTCGTTTGCACAAAGACTAAGAAAGCGGAGGTTGTTTATTCACTCGACGAGTTGGTTTGGACAAAAATTGCTTATGTAATGGGCTTTGTTACTCCGAGTTCAAAAGCATTCTCTCCAGACATAAATTGTGCAATGCAAAAGGCATTCATAGACCAAATGTGGGTAATTTCATTGACCGATATGTTAGATCAAATATACACAAGAGCTGCGTCTCGGAAGCCGACATTTATGGACTTTTCTCAAGAATTGAATGAAGGAAAGTTTGCACATATTGAGGAACAAAACTCTTTTAAGCAGATGTTCTTGGCAGAATTAGCAGGAATACTCGATTTCTATAAACCGAGTTTTCAGAGTTTGATGGTGTATCTTTATGAATCTGAGGTTGGCAGAAAGATTACCGCAGATGAACTTTCCTCGGACAAAGCCGGTCAAATGTTTGCTAATCTTATTTATCATGCATTTCGACTTAACAAGATAAATTCTGAATTACCTTCATTTCGTGTCGGTGCAGGAATTCATGCCGCGGTTCGTTGGGATAAAGAACGTAAATACAAACCGAATGATTTATACGACTTCCACCACGCAATCGGTGCTATTCCCTACTATGATTATTTTTTGACTGAGCATAGTCTTAGACATTTGGTAAGTAACAAAAATTTGAGTTTTGATACCATATTTCATTGCAAAACAATTTCTGACATTGATAGTGCTATTAGTGAACTTTCGCAAATAGCATCAAATAAATAAATATTTTATTTTGCAATTTTTCTTTTCGAACTTGAAATACATCTTCTTTTTTTAACTATAAACTTCCCATCTTCGAAACGACCTATTAGATTATTTTTCTGTAAATACCTTACAATGCTTTCACATAGCATCTTTCCTGCCAATGGTCTAAAATCATTTAATAATTCCTCTCCTTCTACAGGGCATCCAAATACATTGGACCAATTCTTTTTTCCCATTCATAACTCCTTTTATGAAAATAGAAACTTAAAATGAAATCTAAAAAATATACTTCTAATTTAATAAAACAATATCGCTGTGTCAATCTTTGTTAATCTGTGTCTGAGAAATATATCGTTTTACTTTACCGCAGCGTCTCGGTTTTACAACGCCAAAATTTCCCGCGTAATCAGCGATTAGATTTTCTTAGTGTCTTTTCGTCCCCGAGCCACTAGTCACAAGTCACGAGCCACGTACTAAATCAATCAAAAGCGCATCTACCCGCGCACCAAAAACGGCTAATTACAAAATTTTTTTTACTCCTTTTCTCACATCGAGTTACGAGAATCGGGACTCGGGGATAAAGAACCTTTTTCGCCTCAATCGCGCATGTTCACCTTATTAATGGGAGAGGGTCTTTTTATGAAGAAAAGCAGAAGTTTATTTGGTTGGCTTAATAACGAAGTCCGAAGGAATTCGGCGGGCAAGGCAGCGGCCTTTCACAGAAGCTCGCTTCGAGAAAAGGCCTTGCTGCAGAACGCCTGCCGACCAAAGAACAGTGTCAATCTGTGTGAATCCGTGTCTAATTTTCTTTGTGCCTTAGGGTCTTCGTGGCTGAAAAATGGTTCAATCAAAAATAACAAATTATGCAAAACAAACCCAATTTTTCAAAAAGTCAAGTGTTTATAACCGTAGTTTTAACAAGGAATTACAACGAAAAATCAACAATGGACACTTGGTCAAAACAAACCCAAACAAACCCAATCTTGTCCCGAGCGCAGTCGAGGGATCTATTAAAACAATTACAATCTTTGGCGACGGCGGATTTACCCCAAGGAAAAATGGAACAAATTATTGCCTTTTAAGCTGGCTTCCGTTAAGCTAAAATCTTCGGCTGATATTTCAATGAAAGGTGTAGTTATGAAAAAAGCAGCAGTTGTTTCCGTGTTGTTTGTGCTGATAGCCGGATGCACTTCTTCGCTTGACCGTGTTAGAACTGCAAACAGAAGAAATCTTCTGAAACTTTCTGTAGGAATAACCAAAAAGCAAGCGCTCGCCATTATGGGAAACAAAAGCGGCGGCGGAAGGTTCGGCGAGCCAACGGTCAACAGCCCCTATAAAAGTGAAATTCTGCTCGTCAGGGCGGAGCCCTCGGCTTCGCCGAGAGGCGAGCCTGCCGTAGCCCGGCAGGGCAAAGAAAAAACCTTCGAGGTGCTGTATTACTACACAGATATAAAAAGTGCAATCTACACCGCCAATCCAGCCACCATAACAGACGATGAACTGACACCTCTTGTTTTTGATAATGGCAAGCTCATTGGGTGGGGAGCGAGTTTCTTAGACGCCAAATATCAAGAAATATGAAATAAGCGGTAGGTAGCGCCGTAAGGTGTCCCTAAGGGAGCAGGCAACGTATTACAGCTTCTCTATTATAATTCATCTTCAATAGCAGCGAGCAACTCTTTGGAAATCTCAACGCCTAATTTCTCGGCTACTTTTATATGATGCCACGCCAAATCATACCTCCCTAATTTATAAAACGCAAAGGCCAAGCCGTTATACGCATCGCCCATTTCCGGTTCAATCTCAACCGCTTTTCTATACTCAGCCACCGCCTGCTCATAGTCCCCCTTGTTGGAATACGCCGCTCCAAGATTATATCGAATCGAACCATCATTGGGTTTTATCTGAATAGCTTTTCTATATTCTTCAATGGCTGCATCATAATTCTGCTTTTCAAAATAGGCATTGCCCAAATTCGCCAAAGCAGCTAACATATCTGGCTCAATGGCCAAAGCCTTTTGGTATGCCCGAATCTCGTCATCAACCAAACCCAATTTGTTATAACAAAGAGCTAAACCGTAATGTGCCCCAGCAAAATCGCCCTTTATCTTCAAAGCTCTCTTATACTGAAATATCGCCTCCTCATACTTGCCCATCTGGTTATAAACATCGCCTAATTGGCTGTAACAGTTGGCGTTTTCTGGCTCCGAGATAATTGCCTGTTTCAACGCTGATTGCGCCTGCCCAAACATTCCCCGTTTGCAATAGACATTTGCCAGACTCTTGTACGCTTCTGTGAAATTCGGGTCAAGTTCGATCGATTGCATATACTGCGAAATCGCATCGTTGAACCAGCCTCGTTTAGTGTATGCGTTCCCAAGGTTGTTATGCGCCTTGGCATTGCTTGGACTAATCTCCAAAGCCGCCTCGTATTCGTATATCGCATCCTCTATTCTATCCTTGTTCAGGTAAATATTACCCAAATTTACACGTGACTCAGCCAGCGACGAATTTATCTCAACCGCTCTCTCAAGTGCTAACAGTGCCTGCTCTGCATCCCCAATCTCATTATAACTATTTCCCAGATTATTAAAAAAACAGCCTAATGTTTGAATCTTACTCAGGTTCGCCATATAAATACTATTGTCGTCCTTCCGCCCACCGGAAGGTGTCCCTAAGCGGAGTAAGGCGTCCCCAAGCGGAGGTACCTTGAATTTATTTATGTAGTGTTCATCATCGGCGTATCCACCTTTGCTGGTTGTCTCAATATTAAAGCGAACCACCCCATCATCGTATCTAACGAAAAAGTGCCCCGGCACAACCACCCCATATAAGGGCAGACCAAGCCGTTCACCAAGCGAAAGATAAAGAATCGAGAGACTCAGGCAATACCCTCTTTTCCTATCCATCACAGAGTGTAAAAACAAATCATTCGGGTCATTTGCATCCGGAATCGACTCAAATCCCAGCTCGTCAAACAAATACTCGTTTATCACCGCAACAGCTTTATAGTTCGCCTGCAGCCCCTTTCCCTTGAGTCTGGAGCGAATTTCAAAAGCCATATCATCCAGGTCCGTCAGGTATCTCCGCCCGGCTACGACATCGCTCCACTGCTCCGAGACAATCAATACTGCCGTAGCCAAATCGACCTCTTCGTCTTCTAATCGCAGAACCTGCTCAATTGACCGTGCATACAGCCCTTCCTTATCCTCGTTGGCTAAGGGTTCATCCTGGCCAAAGGATACCACCGTCATAAAAAATAAAACACAAACGATTACCAGTAAAATCTTTCTCATCGGTTCTTCAGTTGTGTTTAACCCTACTCAATAACTGCTTCAATCTCGACCGGCACACCAACAGGACGTCGCTTAAACAAATCTATCTGCATCCACCTGTTACTCTTAAATCGCCAGCGGTTTGCCAACGCCACCGCGATAATCTTAACTGTAGCGGCCATCCATGGCCCCAGAGCACCAAGCTCCGGAAAAAACTTCAACATACAAAAGCCACCTAATCCCATAATAATCGTTGCGCCCACAGCCTCAACAATCGCCAGCCACAATGTATCACCTGCTCCTCGCAACGCATCATAATAAGTAAGCAGCATAGCGTCAAAAACCTGAAATATTGCCGCAAAAATGAAAATATTAATCCCTATACTGATTACTTCTTTATCGTCAGGAGACCAGAACGCCATTAAATCGTTCCTGAATATAAAAAAGCAAAGCCCCACCAACCCCATATAAATCAGAGCAACCCGCAGACAAACACTGGTTTGTTTAATTGCCACATCTTTGCTGCCTTCGCCGATTGACTTACCCACTGCTGCCGTTAAAGCGGTCCCAAGCCCTACAATTGGCATAAATGAAACGTTCATGCACGCAAATACAGCACTTGTCGCAGCTAATGCCTCTTTGCCGAATCTGCCAACAAGCCCAAACAGGATTATACCCCAGAATGCCATGTTCACCATAAATCCGAACCCGGCAGGAAAGCCTACTTTCAGCAAATCAATCATCTTTGCCAAATCAATATTCATTGTTCCTCTGCTTGCAAAGTTTGAGTTTATCTCGTCGCCTAAAAACATTGCCATCACCATACCGGCACCCACGCCTATTCCTATAAATGTCCCCCAGCCTGCACCTGCGACCCCCATCGCAGGAAATCCAAACTCCCCGAAAATCAATACGTAATTTGCTGCGATATTAACTACCTGTCCAAGCAGCGCTGCATACATCGTAATAATCGGCCGATGAACTCCCATAAGGAATTGGCTGCTCGCCCAGGTGAATACCGCCAGGAACTGAGAATACAGCATAATCCGAAGATATATGACTTCTAAATTGGCAACTGCCGGCTCGTGCCCCAACGCTCTGAATATCCACGGTGCCGCAGGCCACATAACAGCCACCACAACCAAAAGATACGCCAATCCCATGTATATCGCCTGCCAGCAATACTTCGAGCAGTCTCTTTTTCGGCCTCTGCCCAGACTCTGGCTCACAAACGTATTAACACTTGTCATCACACCTATTACGAAGCTCACAGGCACAAAACTGATAATACCAGCCGGCAAAATCGCCGCTAATGCCTCCGTCCCCAAACGTGAAACCATAAACCTGTCGACGAATTGCATAACGGTAAAAGATATGTTCGTCACCACCATCGGCGCCGCTAACTTCAGCATATATTTAAGCGAAGTCTCGTCTGCGGTATGATTTCTCGTCAGGGCGGAGCCTGCCGTAGCCCGATGTGAGAGTAAAGTTGATTTATCAGCCATTAACTAACAGCATCCTGTTTATTCAGATTTAGCTTCTTTAGCAGAGCATCAGCTGAGATGCCCAACGCCTGCACTTGTTTTATTGGATTAGTTTGTCCGGAGATTATGCTGATAGCGCTCTTTTTCACACCGAGTTGTTTTGCCAAAAACTCAAGCAGACATCGATTAGCTTTGCCCTTCTCCGGCTGAGCGGAAATCTTAATCTTCAGCATTCCATCGAGCAAACCGCAAACACAAGTCCGGCTGCTGCCCGCCACAACCTTAGCCGTAAAAATAACTCCCCCTTCAGTTTCTCGAATTGATTGATCAATCAAAACCTTCTCTGAGATTCGCTCCAATTGCCAACTGCACATACTTTTCAATCTGCTCGGCAAGTTCATTCAGCGATGAAAGTTGAAAATCCTCATAATGGCCCGGCACAAAATCTCCATTCAACGCTTTCTTGAAGATTTTAACTCGTATAATGGAAGGCTGGGCATCGGCCTTGCTGAAATCGCTGTCTTTATGCTCGGTAAGTTCGACGCGCCAGTCTTCGCTTATAAAAACCAGGCACTTGCCTGTAAAAACCGCCGTCGGAAAATAATCTCGTAATAACTTAAGCGTTTCCATACAAATCGGCATACTAACGATTTCGCCGCGGGGATTCAATGAAAAAACCAGCCGGGGGGTAGTCATTCCGAGCGCAGTCGAGGAATCTATTAAAATGGCCATTCCCTCCACCGCTCCGCAAATCTCATCTTGTAAATTGCTTTATTGTCATTCCTGCACAAGCAGGAATTTAAAATGTTTAGCAGTCGCCGCCCCAGCGACGCAACGTCATTGCGAGCGCAGCGAAGCAACCTCAAAATTGGTTAGCCCACGGCTTGGAGTTTACCCCCGCGCAGGCGGGGGCCGCTGGGTTATTTCCTTTTTTTACGCCTTCTCATCATCACCGCACCGAGACCGAGTAGCAAAAACGTAGAGGTTTTGTGTGAGAAACAAGAATCACAAATCTGTTTTGGCGAACAGTGCCCGAATTTCCATAAATATCATAGCTGTTAAACAGATTAAAAATGAAATGCAAGTTCCGACTTCGATAAGACGAAATATAGCTGCAATTGGCCATAACCCTTTTTTGTAAAACCATATACTAAGAAAGCCAGGAATAATAATAGGTATTATTACTCCAAACAAGCTAATAACTATGTAGGTGTATATCAACGCAACGCGGCGAAATTGTTTATGCCACCTAAAGAAACTTATAACCCATAGACACATGGTAACACATGTGGCTATAAACAATTCAATACGACCGAAGGCTAACCATGAAGCTCCCGCAATACCAGCTTTATCTAACCAATTTAAAACAACGCAGAAAAGTAAATCTGCTAAAAGAAATAGAAGCAATATACCTATCCCGAGCAAAAAATTAACCATAAATTTTCTCATCATTCTAACTCTTTCGAAGATTCTTGATATTTTGTTGTGTGCCAAAAAGGCGCCGTTACATTTTTCCCTCCCGATGCCTGCCAAATCCTGTAAGCAAAGGCATACTGTCTCTTGTTGGTCTCCTTGTTTATTGAAGCTCATGGTTACAAATGCAAGGCCAAAAATCCAGTGCAAAATACTATTTACTTGTTAATTTTCTTATACCAATTGTGTGATTACAAATCAATGGCTTTTTGTGCGAGTGGTTGCCTGTATTGTCAGACTGGGTTAGAATACCATCGGTAATCGTGCACTGTATAAGGAAATCCAATGACATTAACTTTCGACCAAGTTGTAGGAATTGAACAGCTTGCTGCCAATCTAAAGAAGTGGGCTGACAACCTGTCTTACAGTCCTCCTTCCCCCACTATAATCACGATTCTACCGTATTCAGAGCACAAGAAAGTAATATTGTGGTTACTTTCAGAAATGCCTGCTGTAGGCCAGAGAGTTGAGAAAGACTTCAATGAGCTTTACAAAACACATCTAAAGGTTGATAGTTGGCGCGGTAAAGCTATCACCGAGGATAACGAGGAGGAGTTTACGATACTGGTTGACAGTCTTAAAGGTGCTCTTTACGATCTCGAAGAAACACTGCAACAAATCGCTGATAGGGCCAGAAAAGAATTAAGCTCCGAAAAGCCAGCAGAAACAGGAGGAAAGGTTATTCTATCAAAAATATGGATGTGCATCAAAAGAATACCACGATGGCTTTATCTTCTTGTTGGTTTTCTTGCAGCATTGCTTACATGCATATACTTCTCGTGGTGGTTATGGACAACATTTTGGAGAAAGTGAAAAGGGTTTTGGAAAAAAACAAATCAAATGCGCAATCTTTTCCTGATGTCCTGTTTTCCTGACTTTCCCTCTTTTTGTAACTATAATCTCGAAAAGCACTTAACCTCACTTTTCAATCAAATCTGTTGGTAGTTTTTGCAAACTTGCAAGATTTTTAAAAATTTTTTTATTCCTTACACTGCAAAGACTTAACCCGAAATCATACTCTCGCAAACCCCAAATTTTTCGCATCAAACGCGCAAGTTCCGCCTAATTATAGAGGGAGGTGTTATTTTTTTGGAGATACTATGAAAACAGTAGCTAAAAATCGCAGTCCTTAGATGTCTTACCCGTTGTTTTTAAAACTTTTTAATTTTTTAATCCCGTGTAATCTGCGTAATCAGCGATTAAATCGACCACAGAAATTTTCTGCGCAGAAAGGAAAAATCAATCAGAATGAATAAAATTATGCGAAACGAACCCAATTTAGGACAAAGTCAAATTGCTTATAACGGTAGTAGTAATAAGGAATTATAACGAAAAAATGAAATTGGACACTTGGTCAAAACGAACCCAAACGAAGCCAATTTTACCGGCATCCGCCGGTAAAATTGCCCTGAGCGCAGTCGAAGGGCCTAACTACCCAAGCGAGCCAATCAGCTCTTTGATATTTGCGATATTATGGCTGGCGCAATATTTCTTCAGGCCGTCGATAATTTTTATTGTGCAGTTCGGCTCAACGAAATTCGCCGTGCCGACACCCACCGCCGTTGCTCCCGCAATTATAAACTCAATCGCATCCGAAGCCGTCCTGATTCCCCCCAGCCCCAAAATAGGTATCCCTCTTTCCTTCGCAACCTCGTTATAAACCTTATTAACTAAATATACCGCTATTGGCTTTACTGCCGGGCCAGATAGTCCTCCTGTTTTATTAGCCAGGACCGGCTTGCGAGTTTCTATATCAATAACCATCGCCGTAAAAGTATTTACCAGACTAAGCGCATCAGCTCCCCCATCAACTGCCGCACGAGCAATTACACTGATATCTGTAACGCAGGGTGAGAGCTTGACCATTAAAACCTTTTCCCCCCTTGCTTTCTTCACCGCTGAAGTAATCTCTGTCACCTGCGCCGGCTCGGTCCCGAAACTTATCCCACCTTTAGCAACATTCGGACAACTTATATTCAGCTCAAAGCCGGCTATCGCTTTTTGCTCAGCCAGCCGTTCAACTACTCCCACGTATTCGCTGATTGTTTCGCCTGCTACACTAACAAAAACTGCAGCCGATAACTTTTCGAGCATTGGCAGTTTTTGCTCAATGAAAGCATCCAGCCCAATATTGGCCAATCCAATAGCGTTAAGCATACCAGAATCTGTCTCAACTATCCTTTCAGGAGGGTTGCCTTTTCGCGGCTTGAGCGTAATACTTTTGGTGATAAACCCACCGAGCAAGTTCACATCCATAAAATCAGTTAATTCATCAGCATACCCGCCCGTCCCCGACGCTACAAACACCGGATTCGCCAACTTCAAACCCGCAAAATCAACCGAAATATCTGTGTTGTCCGTCATTTTCTTTTACCAACTTGAAGTGCCAAAATGGAACTTCAAGTTCGTACATCAATCACCAAATTTTATCTTGTGGTCACAATTTGTGACCACCTTCTGCTATTTGAAATACAATTTCTTTGGCATCGAATACCGGCCCGTCTTTGCAGCACAATTTATAAATAGTTTCGTTTGAACCTTCAACCTTGCATTTAACAGCGCAGCTCTGGCAAACACCAATTCCGCACGCCATCATCCGTTCCATACTGACCTGACAATCAATTCCTTTATCTTCTGCAATCCTCGCCATTTGCGCAAGCATCTTTTCAGGACCACAGCTATAAATAATCGTATCTTTAACAGATAAGCTGCGCTGGCCAAGCCACTTCGAAAAACAATCCGTTATGAGTCCATGGTACCCTGCCGAGCCGTCATCCGTTGCCACCACTGATTCTATGCTGTACTTGGCAAACTCTGCTAATGAAAAACCCAATTGTTGCGAAATCTCATCCAACAACCTTTCAAAGGGCAGTTCTGTCTTCGTCTTTGCACCGGCAAATGCTATCGCTTCAATTTTAGGATAATCAGTTATAACAGTCTTCGCCAGATGAATTAAAGGCCCGGCCCCCATTCCGCCGCTTATCAAAAGGGCCATATTCTTACCCCTCGGCATCTGGAAACCATTCCCCAAAGGCCCGATTACGCTGACT
>Ga0315296_10003144_pt1 | contig 13902 bp, 11 predicted proteins | sample YL17G14_18_MG_FD_203921 | JGI IMG/M metagenome (GOLD analysis project Ga0315296, IMG submission 203921) | Sediment microbial communities from Yellowstone Lake, YNP, Wyoming, USA - YL17G14_18 | ecosystem: Environmental > Aquatic > Freshwater > Lake > Sediment | place: USA: Wyoming | collected... | reverse complement strand
CTATCAACCGCGAGGCTTTCTCCGTCAAACACCAGCTCGTCCTGTCCACCAACCATGTTGACGTAGAACATCGGTACCCGTGTTCTGTTCGCTTTTCTCCTCAAGATCCGTAAACGAGTTTCCCGTATTTTATCGTGGTAGGGAGACGCGTTCACATTAACAATCAACTGCGCCCCGTGCTCGCAAAGTGAATCGACCACTCTGACGCCGTAGCCGATTTCCTCGTCCCAGAGGTCCTCGCACACGGATATTCCAAGCGTGAGCTTCTGCTCTTGGAGTGTGAGGACCAAGGGATTGTTGCTTCGAGCCGGGGTGAAATATCGTAATTCGTCGAAGACATCATAGGTTGGCAGGAGTGTCTTGTGAACGGTGCTCACTAAGCGACCTTGGTTTATGATTGCTGCGGAGTTGAAGAGTCGGGACTCATCATAATCTACAAACCCAACTATCGCTACAATCTGGTCAATTTGCTTAGCCAGGTCGAGCACATGTTGCTTGTTTAATCGAATGAACTCTTCCTCTCCCGGCCGACGGTTTCCGGCAGGAGGTCGAACCTCTCGCGGAGGGAGAAGGTCGAGAGGTGGATAGCCAGTCATTGCCATTTCAGGAAAAGCTACGATGTCGGCTTCTGCACGGACTGCTTTCTCAACATAGTCTCGCACAAGGCGCGAATTGCCTTCTAGGTCACCCACGGTTGGGTTAATCTGAGCCATGGCAACGCGAATATGCAATTGATGTCAACGCGGGTAATTGGGGAGAGAGACAAAAAGCTTCTCCGTACCATAGGCTAGTGAACTGGACCAAAAAGGGGTGTCTGAACAGCGGGGCGTTCCGAGCGTTCATTTGAGGCGTTGTAGTGAGCTCTCTAGAAGTCTCACAATCCGGGACGAAGCCCGGCCGTCTCCAAATGGATTTTTCAAACTAGTTATACGGGTTCTCAGATCCTCGTTTACCGCTACACGGAGAATTTCCCTCGATATCCTTCCCGGCCGGTTGATCAGCCTATTTGCCCCACCTTGAAGAGTCTCGGGCCATTCCGTGTTCGCCCGGAGAGTAATACAAGGGACGTGAAGAATGAAGGACTCCTTCTGCATTCCACCTGAATCAGTCAGAAGGCAGCTAGCATTGTTCATGAGTGCCAAGTTTTCGATGTAGCCCTGAGGGGGAGCTAGGGTAAATTCACGATCGGCAGAGTGTGCGAGTCCCTTTATCCGCGCAAGTCTTCCGCGAGTTCTAGGATGAACAAGAAATAGCACACGCAATCTCTTGGCGACATGTTTCAGCGCGTTGTGAATTTCGCGAAGTCTGTCTAAATCGTCAACGTTTGAGGGTCTATGCAGAGTGACAAGGACATAATCACGGCGCTGTAATTCGAAACGCTTGAGAAGAGCCGCTTCTCGCGAACGGAGAGCTGGCATGACCATTCGTAGTGAGTCCACCATGGTGTCGCCGGTCAGGTATGTCCATCGTTGTAGCCCCTCGTCTTTGAGGTTGTGCAATGCTATCTTTGTAGGTGCGAAGAGTAGGACGCTGCAGTGGTCGGTTAGTTTTCTATTGATCTCTTCAGGCATGGAAAGATCATAAGACCTCAAGCCTGCTTCAATATGGGCAACGGGGACATTCAATTTCGCCGCGGCAATTGCTGCAGCCAGCGTTGTGTTTGTATCACCTGCTACCACAACAATCTTCGGGCTGTGTGCGAGGATTGTTGCTTCAAGACGCCGCATTATCGTAGCAGTTTGCTTTGCGTGACTTCCTGATCCTGACTGGAGATTCACCGATGGCTTTGGAATATGTAATTCGCGGAAGAAAATTGCTGACATCTCTGGGTCATAATGTTGGCCGCTGTGCACAACGGTCAGATCAATATTGCGTGAGCTGATTTCCTTAATGACCGGGGCAGTCTTAATGAATTGAGGTCGAGCACCGACCACAATCATCAAATCCGTCATTCTGTGCCCGCCCTGCTTTTCTTCCGCCACTATCTCGTGTCTCCCACTTAACAAATCATGGGGATACTCAGTCAATGTCGGAAGGGCTTTAAGAAATGTCCCCGAAGAGCAGGCAACATCAGACATGGGGGGATTCGTCACATGTGCGGAATTGCAGGTGGCTTCGGAACTGATATCGACAGTAACCTGCTCAAGCGCATGTGCGACAAGATACAGTATAGAGGCCCCGACGACGAGGGTTATCATTTCGAAGACAATGTTGCACTCGGAGTGCGCAGGCTCAGCATTATTGATTTGGAGACGGGTGGGCAACCCATACACAACGAGGACAAGACGATATGGCTTGTGTTCAACGGCGAGATCTTCAACTATGTCGAGCTTAGACAAGAGCTGGAAGCTCGTCATAGGTTCTATACAAAATCCGACACCGAAGTAATCGTTCACTTGTACGAGGAGATTGGTGAGCGATGTCTGGACAAGTTGAACGGCATGTTCGCGTTTGCGCTCTGGGACAGACGGAACCATCGGCTCTTCTTAGCAAGGGATCGGATCGGCGTCAAACCTCTCTATTATGTATTCCACAATGGGAAACTAATTTTCGCATCCGAAATAAAGGCCATCTTGGAAGCTGGCGTCGCAGCAGGTCCCGACAGAAGAGCAATAGTCGATTACATGACTTTGGGTTACGTGCTGGAAAACAAGACTTTCTTCGAGGGAATCAAACAGCTACCTGCCGGGCATTTCGCGATTCTGGACAACGGAAGACTGGAACTGAAACAGTATTGGGATCTTCACTTCAGGAGTATTAAACGTTCGGAAGGAGATACTGTTCAGGAACTCAGGCGTTTAATCGAAGACGCCGTTCGCATCAGGCTTCGCAGTGATGTTCCGTTGGGCTGTCACCTCTCAGGGGGAATCGACTCTTCAATAGTTACCAGCGTTGCGAGCCAGCTAATTCGTGGAAATGTGAAGACATTTACTGGTGCTTTTGATGAAGGCCCAGAGTTTGACGAGACCACGTATGCTAAGGCAGTGTCTGACCGCGCTGGAACGGAGTATCACGAAATCAGACCTGACGGGAAAGATTTCATCGAAACCCTAGACAGACTAATCTGGTTCATGGACTACCCTGAAGTCGGTCAAGGCATCTACTCACAGTACCACGTATACCTCCTGGCCAAAGAGTATGTTAAAGTCATATTGGGTGGTCAAGGAGGCGATGAAGTGTTTGCAGGCTATCCGTGGTTCATTAACGCGGAACTTGAGGATGTAATAGCTCACTCAGCGAATCCCATGAGAAAGCTACGCGCCTTAATGTCTCTCCTTAGGATTGCGAGGCAGAACAATAGGTTTCTGTACGAATCTAAGCGGCTTGTTGAACGAGTCTTCAGGTGGCGGGACTTGAACATAACTGATCGCTTCTATCAAGATCGTTTGATTCATTCACAAGAAGAACTGTCACGAATGTTCACTCCCGAATTCTCTGAAGCTATGCGCGAATATTCTCCGAAGGATGCATTCATGGAGATCCTAAACAGACAGGATTCTGACTCTTTCATGGACAAAGCGCAGTATCTCTATATCAAGACCTACCTAGCAGCCTTGCTCCATGTCGAAGACAGAGTCAGCATGGCTGTATCTTTGGAGTCCAGGGTGCCGCTCTGTTGCGATTATAAGCTTCTGGAGTTCGCTGCAACCATAGAGCCGTCAATGAGGGTGAAGGGGTCCAGGTTTAAACACATCCTGCGCGAGGCGGAGAAAGATGTCTTGCCGCAAGAGGTCTATGCAAGAAATGACAAGAAGGGTTTCCCCACTCCTTTGCGCATTTGGCTGCGCCAGAGAAGTGAGCTTGTTCGCCAGATTTTGCTGTCGGATCGTTCCTTATCGCATGGTGTGTTTAATCCGGAATTTGTCGAAAGGATCCTTAACGAGTTTGAAACCGGGTCGAAAAAATGGTTTACGTTATTCATGATGCTTTGTGTGGAGTTCTGGTTCAGGCACTTTATTGACGTCAACTTGCGAGAAGAGAGAGGGAATGTCCATCCGGTCTCTGAAGCATTGATTTAAGTGGACAATAACCAGCGAGTAGCGCAGGACTGATGAAATCTGCCAGCAACGATATACCTCGCAGGATCACGACCACTCAGTTTTGCACAAGACGGCATAATGGACTGCCATGTGCATGTTGGCAAATGGTACTTTGATACGGAGGGCGACGGGACATTAGATTGGATTCGCAGAATACACACGGACTTCGGGATATCGCGGTCGGTAGTTATGATCGGTCTGCCCGAGAAGTATGGAAATGCTCAGGCTAATGAACACCTATTACAAGACGTGGGCAGCGATGAGCGATTCCTATTCTTCTATTGGATTGATCCAAGAACGGACAACGTTTCAAAGCTGGATACACTGGCAAACAAAATTCATGGTTTGAAACTGCATCCCTCACATACAAGAACGCGAGTTACTGATAAAACGATGGAACCATTCCTAGAATGGTGTCAAAGAAACCGAAAGCCGTTGCTAGTTCACTGTGGTCGCTGGAAGGAATATTCCGACCACAAGTACGCGATTGAGACTGCGTCGCATTACACTTTTCCATTCATTATTGCGCATATGGGAGGGCCGGCCTACGAGTTGAAGGTGGAAGCCCTCAACATGGTGGCTAAGGCGAAGCTTGACAATGTTCTTCTGGATACGTCGACGTGTTTTCAACCTCATCTGATACGAGAAGCATTGAAGGTCGTTGGTCCAACAAGGCTACTTTTTGGCAGTGATTATCCTTTGTATCATCCTGCGTTGAGCATTCAGTCAGTCCTCTTGGCAGGCTTATCGGACGAGGATACCGCAAACATATTAGGCGATAACTTGGCGCGCCTTCTGGCCTTGCGGGGAAGAAAAGCGTGATACATCCAACTGCAATCGTTGAAGAGCCCGACTTAGTTGCTAAAAGCGCGGTCATCAAGGAGTATGTGATCGTTCGAAAAGGGACAACAATCGGCGACAGGTCGGTTGTCAATCCATTTGCGCACATCGAGGAGAATTGCCACATCGGAGCAGATAGTTTCGTGGGTACCCATGCCAACCTTAGAACAGAGACTCACTTGGGAAGTCACAGTGTGTTCGGGACGCTCAGCCAGTCCGAAGGGAAGAACCAGATTGGGGATAATGTCAGAATCCACACGTGTTGCCACATTACTCAAGGCGTCGTAATCGACGACTTCGTCTTTATCGCTCCATATTTCATGGGCGCAAACACAAGAAGGATCACGCACGGAAGAAAGATCCCCAAAGTCCTTGACGCCTATAAGATCAAGTTCGGTGCCCGAATCGGTGTGTGCGTCACTGTGATGCCCGGAGTTACAATTGGAAAGGAGGCTTTGATCGGCGCAAATTCATTGGTGACCAAAGACGTGCCAGACTACGCGATAGTCTTCGGAGCACCGGCAACTCTCAGAGGGTACGTTCCGGAAGACGAAAGAATACAGATATAGTCGCCTGACGCGAAAGGTCCGCATTGGGCGATGGTCTGAGCAACTTCGCCGAATCAGAAATGCGAATTCTGCACGTGTCCCACAATTCACTGCCTGACGCGCGGGTGGAGAGGGCCGCATATTCAGCGCGAAAGCGTGGCTGGGATGTCTACTTCGTCGGAAACGATTCGAATGAAAAATCCACCGCCACAGGTCTCTTCAATGAAATAATCGCCCTGCCGTTCTCAACCTCAGCCAACCTTCATCTTCCCCGTGCCTGGACCACGCTCAAGAAGCATTTCCTGAGAGTCTTGTCGGCAACTAAGCCGGACATTGTACATGCGCATAACATAGTTGCTGCGAGATTGGCGTACGAGAGCAATGTGAATTTCGTATACGATGATCACGAGTATTGGTCCAGATCCTCTAGGCTCACTGACTACGCTGCCCTTAACCCCCTAGTTCGATTCGAAAAACACCTTACCAAAACCTATGCCTCGCGGGTCTGGAGCTCTTGGGAGCGGGAGATAATCTCGCAGGCACCCGTCTTGACCATAAGCGAGACCGTGGCTGAAGACCATCGGAAACTAGGCAAGGACATTTTCGTCGTGCCAAATATGCCAAACGCACTCGAGATCCCTCAAGAGGAAATCTCAGCTGAGCGTTCCACGGTCCTTTCCTCCGTCTACGTTGGAAAGGAACTGTCGTCGCGCATCGCAAGACGCGAACGCGATGTGTCGGGGTTGATAGATCTATTTTCATCAGCCGACCGTGGTAAGCTCGTAGTAATTGGAGATGACAACCTAGAAAGTAAATCATATGTGGACTCGATAGGATTTCTCGACCATATGTCCATGATGAAAGAGCTTACGAAGCATCATGTGGGTCTGATTCCATGGAAGCCCTTTTGGCTCCACAAATACAGCAACCCCAACAAGGCATATGAATACGTGAACGCAGGATTGCTTGTTCTGGCAACCTTCGACTTAACCAACGTATTGAAAACGTTGGGATCTTACTGCATCCCGATCCAAAGCTACGAAGGTCTCGCCAAGCAGCTCGGCGACCTCAAAGGAAAACTCAGTGAACTCGATGGAAAAAGAGACTCGATCATCAGATTCGCGAGAGCCAACTGTGTTTGGGAGAGGTATGAAAACAGAGTATTCGATGCATACTCGTTGGCGTAGACAGCAGTCTATTAGTCTTGGCTGTGCGGATTGTTGAGGACTCGATTGTACACCTCGAAAAGGGCGTTACCAACTCTTTCGGGGTTGAATTGCCTCTTTGCATATTCGTGGATAGATCGACGTTCATAGCGACGCCAGTTCTCGCACATGAAGCTTAATGCTTGGACTAATTGTCTGTCATTCCTCTTTTCAATCACCACACCCTCGTTTCGGCTTACGTATTCCTCTGGTCCTCCGCACCTGCTAATGATTACGGGTACACCGTATGCCAAAGCTTCAGCCGTGGCCACCGAGAAAGTTTCGTAGTTGCTGTTAATTACGAAGAAGGGGGCCTCTTCATAGAACGACCGCAATTTTTCCGGGGAGACAAGCCCATGGAAGAAGATGCCCTTGTTTAATTGCCCCAGTCTCACTGCCAAATTCTCAAGCTGTGTTCTATCTGGGCCATCACCGATGATGTGCAATTCCATTTCTGAGACTGGAGACGATACCGCGGCGAAGCTTCTGATTAGGCTGGCAAGATTCTTGTCGCGGTCCGTCAATGAGCTGACGGTTAGCACTTTGGCCGGTCCCGTGTACCTTGGTTTAGGATGGATTCGTTTTGGGATATCGACTACATTGGGTATGACGACACCGTGATTCGCCACGAGGTCACTGGTCTTCAGTGCGTTAAGCAAATATTTCGATGGTGCAATTACAGCTTCTGCGTTCTTGTATATGCATCTGGTCGCTAGACGGACGTAGAGCGGAGAGCCGATGTATCGGCCATCTTCGCGAGTGTATGCGCTCGAATGTTCAGTGATGACGTACTTGTACCCGATGAGTTTCCTCAGAACGAATGCTAGGATGCCCGACGGGTAACCTACATTGACATGGAGGATGTCTGGGTTTCCGATAAGTTTCCTAGCTTGCCTAAAGCCCAGATAGGAAGCTCGAACATACCTGAATAGATTTACACCCGGGATCTTGATGTGTTCCAGTGTTGGCTTATAATAGACTCGTACAGTGAGCAGGCTGGCGTTTCGAGAGCAGTCTAGGTCATATGTTTTCGTCTTCAGTTTTCTGTCAGGTACCGCGCAGATTACTGCAACCTTACAATACTTTGAGACCGATTCTGCGTGCCTCTTTATGAAAATTCCATTCAGTGGGTCGAGCCTGTTAGGATACCAACTCGCAAGGAAGAAAACAATGAGTTCTTCTCGGAAGTTGGCTTCTGGCATGCGGGATTGCACTCACGTAGTCAGGCGTCTGTGTGCAAGAAGAGGGAATTTAGACCTTTGTGACGCCTGTTCGCCAGCTTGATGCCAGTAACCAAGCAACCTGGAAGATTCAGCCTGCCTCGCGGTTTCCAGTCCTTCCTTCTACAAGAGCGTCGCAAAACTTCTTCCTAGCGGAAGAAATGGGCAAGGTCGCCCGTTTCATAACCCAATCGAAGGAATATTGATCCAGGACTGAGAATACGAATCAAATCCCATAATAATGCGTCTCATTATGCAGGGATTGGTTGAGTTAAAGTGCCACGTAGGATTCGATTCCTAACGAGATTGTGGTTCTATTTCAGAATTGGATATGCCACGTACCTGACATTCCTTCTGGGAGCTGTCAATACGCTAGTGGTTGTTTGGTATTTAGCTATCCGTGACGTTCCAGTTGTTGAGGATGTATTCGGACACTTCATGCCGTTCGCAATCTTTGTGACTATAGTTGGTGTACCTCTTTCAATCGCGGTTGGCTGGGTTCATTACAAGCGCAGTCCTGCCTACACGTCTGAGATCGACATTCAAATAGAAGCAAATCCGTACAACTATAAGCTGATTCCAGGGAAGGAAAGGGAACTGTACGGGCCTCTTTATCTAGAAATGTTACAGTTGATGAGAAAGCTTCTTCAGGCCCAACACTTGATGAGCAGTGAGGATGAGTCCGCAGTCGACACCCTCGAGAGCAAACTCAGAGTTCTGGTCGAGGGTGGTTTCGTGGGAAGTCCCAGAGCACGGACTTGATCCCGTGAATTCTGAAGCTCGTGTAACCGACGATGAATGTTATTGCCAGAGAAAGTCGCCATTCACGCCCCGGGATGGCACCTTAAAGCATTTTTCGACGACGCGCTAGCGAAACAACTCGATCACCCATTCGTGTACCTTCGACGAAGGTTAGCAGACCTCGGTTATGAGATAGTCAGTACCGACGACGCGAGCATCGAGGGCTGTAAGTGGGTCTGGTTCTGGAACGCCACCGGAATTCGCTACGCATGGTGGCCGCGATTCATTTCCCGATCGGTTAATCGAGTTCGAGGGCGGCAACAAAAGCGAGACCTGTATGACGAATGCGCAAAAGCTGGTCTTGAGAATCATCTTGCCCTCTTTACATGGGAACCACGGGCCACATTCTCTCGCAATTGGGATTTGAAGGTGCATCGAATGTTTCCGACCATTTTCACTTGGAACGATCACTACGTAGATTCAAGGAGATACCACAAGTTCTGTATCCCACAAACGGCAGAGTTCCCAAAGATCGAAGATGTGTTGTTCCACAAGCGTAAGCTGTTGGTCAATATTTCAGGAAACAAGTTTTCATCAGATCCCAACGAACTCTATACTGCACGAAGAACGGCAATCAGGTATTTCGAGCAGCATTTGCCCAAAGGTTTTGATCTGTACGGTACTGGTTGGAACGACCCGAAAATAGACTCAGCTTTCTATCCCTCGTATAGGGGTTCGCCGAAGTTCAAATGGAACGTGTTACCTCATCACCGATTCGCGCTCTGTTACGAGAATTCCTGTGAGCCTGGGTATGTTTCGGAGAAGATATTCGACTGCCTTCGCTCCGGTTGCGTTCCTGTCTACTTGGGAGCGCCCAACATAACCGAGTATGTGGATCAAGACACGTTCGTCGATAGACGACGGTTTCAGTCGAATGCTGAGCTCGCCAACTACTTGGTGTCTGTTGATGAAATCGAATATCGTCGATTTCAAGACGCTATTCGAAGATACTTGAGTTCAGACAAATTTGAGGCGTTCTTGCCGCGCGCCTTTGCAGACATAATTATCCGCGTGTTGGCCCTTGCCTAGCGCTCGCACATTGCTCTCGCAATTCTCTGTGAGACATGTCTAACCCGCTCTTTCATAGATCACAAGCATCATAATGGACTACCTTGCTGCAACTCATGCTCCCAGTTGGGTACGTAACCTTATAGTAACCCCGCCGGGGGACAACGTATGTCGGGATGGATCTTGGAAACTGTCAGATCCATTTTGAGCATTACTTGGCGGGGGTCATGACTAGCTTAAGCGTAAGCGCACAAAGGGGACTCGATACCTGTGATGAAAGTAGTCAACGTGCTCAAATCGTTCTTTCTTGAAAGATCTCTCAACGCAAGGGTCTACCGATCGCAGTATGGGCAAGACGCCTTCCTGAACGAGAAAGTATTTCGAGGACTTGTAGGTGGGTTTTTTGTTGATATTGGGGCTCATGACGGCGTATCTCTCAATAATACCTACTTCTTTGAAGAGAAGTTAGGATGGACTGGTATATGCTTTGAACCCAACCCAGATGTGTTTGAAAAGCTGGCGAGAAACAGGAAATGCATTTGTCTAAACGGTGCGGTTTCGAATCGCGGAGGCGAGGCTACTTTTCTGAAGATAGATGGATACGCTGAAATGCTGAGCGGATTACTAGACAAATATGACCCGAAGCACCTCAAAAGGATCGAACAGGAGATCAGACTGTACGGCGGCGGAAAACAAGTGATCACAGTGTCGTGTTATGAGTTGAATGAAGTACTGGCTGAGAATGGTGTCATGCATGTTGATTATCTGAGTATTGACGCAGAAGGCTCGGAGTTAGAGATACTTAGGAGTGTAGACTTCGAACGTGTCGAATATGATGTTATCAGTGTCGAAAACAACTATGGTGATAACGCGGTCAAGGAGCATTTGAAAAGGTACGGCTTCAAATTGATCGCGACATTAGGAACTGACGAGATCTACGTGGGAGATTCCGAGCATGCGGTTCGCTGACGGCTTCCTAAACTGACCGAGTTTGCCTCGAAACATCATCACCGCCAGCAAAGCTGTCCATCATTTGCTTTCAAGTTGCTGTCCCCCGAAAGTTAACTCCCGCCTGAGGCAACGTGAGAAACGCCTGCCCGCGCGCTGCATAGTGGCGGTGAGGAGTATGGGCAAGTAAGAAGGGTTCGACCGGAGAATTAGCAACAGTATCCTAATCGAGGTAAACGGATAGGATCCTGCGCAAAGTAGGGCTAACGTCCATAATCGATGGGCCGCATCGTTCTTGATTAACTTTCTATCCTCTCGTGAGCTGTCGGTACGTTCCATATATTGGAAGCACATAGTATGGAATGTTTTCGCAGCATCAAACGCGGCTTTTCCACCTACTGAAGAGTGGAAGTACAGGAATCGGTGAGTGGCTGATGAGATCTTTCTGCCAATGAGTGATTCGATCGCCCTTCGCGAAATGGCCGCTGCGTTTCGTCGCTGAATGGTCGCGTGCATTTGCGAAACCTTGGTCTTGTGTTCGCGAAGTTTTATCAGAATGTCAGGCAGATTCACTATGTCGGTCTTCTGAGTTGCTCTGATCCATAGTTCGTAGTCTTCTGCGTGGAGAGCACTGGGATCATATCCGCCTAGCTCCCTGTAGATTTTGGCTCGCACCATGACAGAAGGATGCGCGACTACGTCTCCGAGAAGGAGTCGCCATGCCGTCAACGAAGGAGATGATGGCTCACTTCGCGCTGAAAGGACAGCTCCGTTCTCATCAATAACGATGGAGCCGCTCCCAACGACGCCCACGTCTGGGTGTTCGTCTAGGAATCGGAGTTGGATTTCAAGACGACCTTGCATGCTCACGTCGTCTGCATCCATGCGGGCAATATATTCACCATTTGATTCTTTCAATCCACGGTTCAAGGATCGTGCAAGTCCCAATCGCCGAGCATTCTTGAGATGACGGATGCGTCTGTCACGAAAAGATTCGATTATTCGCATACTCTCGGCATTTGCACTGTGCTCGCTTATGATCAGGAATTCGAAGTCAGTGAAAGTCTGACTAAGTATACTATCGATAGCCTCTCTCAGATATGCCTCACTGTCGCAGACTGGCATTATGACGCTTACTCGCGGATTGCTGATCGGCAATAGTTGCTCAACTGCGAACTCGATTGGTCAGGATGAATCAGGTCCGATGGTGACTCAGCGTAGTCTACGAACTTGTGTGCCCCTTCAGCGGATCAGCACTCTCACATGAGTCACGTTCATTATGCATCCTGCCCAACTAGCTTCTCCTGGTTACTTAGGTACCAGTCGATTGTACGCCGCAGGCCTTGTTCGAGGTCTGCTCTGGCTCTAAAGCCGAATAGTTCTTGGGCTTTAGTCGTGTCCAAGCGGCGGCGCGGTTGGCCGTCCGGTTTGCTCTTGTCCCATAGAATTTTTCCTTCAAATCCGACCAATCTTGCTACGAGCGCAGCGAGTTCGCTTATGCTGATTTCGATACCTGAGCCTAGGTTTATGGGATCACTTTTGTCATATCTTTCCGAGGCCAATAGAATTCCCTCGGCCGCATCTGTGACATATAAGAATTCGCGCGTTGGTTTGCCTGTGCCCCACACAACGATTTGATTGTCACCTCGTCTCTTGGCATCAACGCACTTCCGTATCAGGGCCGGGATTACGTGAGAGGTCTCAAGCGAGAAATTGTCCCTTGGGCCGTAGAGATTCACCTGCAAGAGGTAGATTGAGTTGAAGCCATATTGTTCACGGTATGACTGACTCTGGACAAGCAGCATCTTCTTCGCCAACCCGTAGGGAGCGTTGGTTTCCTCGGGATATCCGTTCCACAAGTCCTCTTCTTTGAAAGGAACAGTTGTGAACTTCGGATACGAGCACACCGTCCCAACAATGACAAGCTTCTGTATGCAGGCGCGCCAGCACTCATGGAAAAGCTGTGTGCCCATCAACAGGTTGCTATAAAAGAATTCAGCAGGATGAGCTCGGTTGGCCCCGATGCCGCCTACCTGAGCGGCCAAATGCATGACTACGTCAGGCTTCGCGTCTCTCAGCAACCGACGCACACCGTCTAGTTGGCGTAGGTCGTAATCTCTGCTTCGCGGAACAAAGATGTCGGAACAACCGACGTGTCCGAGCTTTTCCACCACATGTGAGCCAAGAAATCCTGCTCCGCCAGTCACTGTGACGCGCTTCGCGCGCCAGAATGTTGCCCTGTCAGGCCATTTCTGCGCGTCAGTCAACTCTCCACCACCGGTCGTTAAACTTCTGAATGATCGAATCACCCTCGCCCTTTGGTTTTAGTCCATGCTTCCGCATATCTGCGTCAACCATGATCCTTACCAGTCCTCTGAAGGTCACATTCGGTCTCCATTGAAGAAGATCGTGCGCTTTGCGGGCGTCAGCCAGCAGCTCGCTCGTTTCAAGTGGCCTGAAATATCGCGGATCAATCTCCACGTATTCCTTCCAATCCAAGCCCGCATATTCGAAAGCTTCCTCGACGAACTCTTGGATAGAATGAGACTCCCCCGTTCCTACGACGTAATCATCGGGCCTATTCTGTTGAAGAATCTTCCACATGCACTCCACGTATTCGGGAGCATACCCCCAATCTCTCTTGGCTTCCAAGTTTCCGAGGTAGATTTTCTTCTCCTTTCCAGCTAGGATGTTTGCTATGCCTCGAGTGATCTTACGTGTGACAAAGATCTCCCCTCTACGGGGCGACTCATGATTAAAGAGAATGCCATTGCATGAGAAACTGCCGTAGCCTTCTCTGTAATTCCTCACCATCCAATATGATAGAACTTTAGAGCAAGCGTATGGACTCCTGGGTCGAAAAACGGTGCCCTCATTCTGTGGTGGTGGTGCGTCGCCAAACATCTCGCTGCTAGACGCTTGGTACATCCTGATCTTGCTACTGCTTCTCCTAATCGCTTCTAGTATGCGCGTCGTTCCGAGCGCCGTGACATTCCCAGTGTATTCCGGGATGTCAAAGCTAATCCTAACATGGGTCTGCGCACCGAGATGATAGACCTCGTCCGGTTTCAAGTTGTACATCAAGCTTGATACTTGTTCCGAATCTGTGAGGTCGCCATAATGCAGGAATAGCTTTTGGTTTGGGAGATGAGGATCTTGATAGATATGATCGATTCTAGATGTGTTGAAGGTGCTGCTTCTTCTGATTATCCCATGCACCTCATAGCCTCTGGAGAGCAGGAATTCTGCAAGGTAAGATCCGTCTTGTCCAGTTATTCCGGTGATCAGTGCG
>Ga0315296_10003142_pt1 | contig 13905 bp, 13 predicted proteins | sample YL17G14_18_MG_FD_203921 | JGI IMG/M metagenome (GOLD analysis project Ga0315296, IMG submission 203921) | Sediment microbial communities from Yellowstone Lake, YNP, Wyoming, USA - YL17G14_18 | ecosystem: Environmental > Aquatic > Freshwater > Lake > Sediment | place: USA: Wyoming | collected... | reverse complement strand
TGCTGTTGAGATAGATGCGCTTATCAAAGAAGTGGAGTCAAAAAGGGAAGTTCAGGTTTGAAGCAGTAATAGAAATTCCCGCTTACTTTTTGATCCGTGATTATGAGTTCGTTCCAGATGAAAGTACCATGCTCCGCCATGAAGGTTCTCTCCTTATAATCCATGACGTATAACATCAAAACTCGGTGGCGGCGTCTCACGCCGCTCGCTGGAGTGAGTATTTCTTATGAAAACCATAGCCCCAATTTTAAAGAAACTTCCTTGAGTTTTTTGTCGAGAGTCCAAATTCGAAATTGATTCAGTAATGCAGAAGTGAGTAAGTGCATATCAATGTAACCAAGGCCTTTTCCCATAAGCCGATAATTCTCTATAAACTGCATCACTTCTTCATGTTCTGCATGGGTTGCCATAGGGAGTGCGCGAAGAAGATAGAGTATTTCAGCCCTGTTCTTGAGATTTCCACAGGCGAGTTCTCCAACGATAAATTCATGGCAGATAACATGGCCGTCATTCAAAAGCGTTTCGAGGCCGATGTTTCCATCACGGAGATGCGCCACCCACACTGACGTATCAACAAGAACCATTTTATGTGTTTGCTCCTCTTCTGCGGGGTATCATCTCCAATTTTTTTTCGGTTCCCCCCAGTTTTGCAAGTCGTTTACTGCTTTCCATCGCTATCAATGCTTCGAGCCCGAGCCTGACCAGTGAAGTTTTCTCCTTAATGCCGGTCATCTTCGCCGCTTTGTCAAGCAATTTGTCTTCTATATTGAGTGTTGTTCTCATAATTTCTCCTTTCACCAATATGCGTTATTATATGTATTAGTATGCATTAATAATATGCAATAGTCAAGGGGTGCTTTGTGATTTGGACAGATAACGCTCGAAATCAACGGCGTTTCACGCCGTTCGCTGGAATGATATTTTAGGCGATAAAAAGTATTCATGGCATTTAAATAGAACCGTCCCCTTTTACAACCCCTTTTAATTTATTACCCTTTTTCATAAATACAGGATTACGGGGAAGGTGGTTAAGAAAAAAGTAGAATTTATTCTCCCAAATCTTCAGCTATTGCCCGGATTTGTTCGAGGGCTGATTCGAGGTCTTCTAATATCTCGCGGGCGACGACGTCTGGCTCTGGGAGGTTTTCCGACTCCTCAAGGCTATCGTCTTTAAGCCAGAAGATGTCGAGGCTTGCCTTATCCCTGTTTATCAGTTCTTCATAATCAAATGCCCTCCAGCGGCCATCTGGATTCTTCTCTGACCACGTTGGTTTTCTGTTATGACGGTTTTCAGGGTTATAGCATTCGATAAACTCATCGAGATCGCTTCTCTTCAAAGGATTAGTCTTTAGGGTAAAGTCCTTATTAGTCCTGAAGTCATAAATCCAGAGCTTCTTTGTCCAGGGTTTTTCTGAGGCAGGTTTTCTGTCAAAGAAGATGACATTTGCTTTTACTCCCTGTGCATAGAAAAGACCTATCGGAAGCCTTAAAAGCGTATGGACATCACATTCGTGGAGGAGTTTCCGCCTTATTGTCTCTCCAGCGCCGCCCTCAAAAAGTACATTGTCGGGGATAACCATAGCTGCCCTTCCATGCTGTTTAAGAAGGGATTTTACATGCTGTACAAAGTTAAGCTGTTTATTAGATGTTGTTGCCCAAAAGTCATCTCTCTCAATCGTCTCTTTTTCCTTCGTAACCTTTCCGTCTTCTGCAACAATAGTCGTACTGTTCTTCTTGCCGAATGGAGGATTGGTCAATACCATTTCAAAGTATTCTCCGGAATGGCTTGCGAGTGAGTCTGAAACAATAATCGGCATCGAATCTCCGCCAATCCCATGAAGCATCATGTTCATGGCACAGAGCCTTGCTGTGTTCTGAACAAGTTCCCATCCCCTCAATGCCTTTTCATCAAGGAAGCGTTTCTGGTCTTTTGTGAGTTTGTAATGCTTTGCTACATAATCATGGGCAGCAAGCAAAAAACCTCCTGTTCCGCATGCTGGGTCGCATATCGTTTCCCTCGGCTTTGGAGCCATAACAGCAACCATTGCCTGTATCAAAGGACGGGGAGTGAAATATTGTCCAGCCCCTGATTTTGTATCCTGTGCATTCTTTTCAAGAAGACCCTCATATGCATCACCTTTCACATCAGAACTCATTGAAGACCAGTTTTCCTTGTCAATCAAATCAACAATAAGACGGCGAAGTTTTGCAGGGTCTTGAAACTTATTCTGAGCCTTTCCGAATATTAATCCTAAAAGCCCTTTTTCCTGACCAAGCTTTTCAAGAATATGTCTGTAATGGTCAAAGAGCTCATTACCGTCTTTTTTCAGAAGGCTCTGCCAGTCATAACTGGATGGGATTGAGCTTTTCTGATTGTATGGAGGCCTTGAACGCTCATCAGCCATCTTGAGGAATAGAAGATATGTAAGCTGCTCCACATAATCCCCGTAACTCATCCCATCGTCACGGAGGACATTGCAGTAATTCCAGAGTTTTTGAACAATAGCTGATGGACTCATTGATTGTTCCTTTATTTCCTTGTTTTCTTCTGCGTGCCGATAAGTAGTTTCATTCTCTCCAAAAATTGCTTTGCAGCCTCAAGAGCATTTGCAGCATCCTCATAAGTGGAGAAAAAACTCAGATCATACTGATTTTCATGCCTTATTTCTCTGTGATGATCTAATAACTCAACCCATTTTTTCTCAAGCTTCTTTTTACTTACATATTGCTCTTCGAGATATCTTGCAACGCATGCATGACTTTTCTCCCTGTATCCATCGAAGAATAGAATTGCCCTTGCCGAGTGGAACATGACCAGATATGAAGAAAGGACAGATGAATCATATGCCTCACTCTGAAGTGTCTTTTCAGCTTCATTAAGCCAGCTTTCCGCTTTATTTATCGATCGTATAGCATTATCTTCTGAAGCCGGTATTTTCTTCAGCAGACCTTTTTCTATGCAGTTCTTAAATCTGAGCGGCATCTATGTCCCCGTACAAAATTATTGACCCAAAGGTAAGAGAGTGATAGAACATCGTGTCTTCTTTCCTGATTTTCTCTACCCTTTTATCACTTAACAGCAGTATCTTTGCGTTTTTTATCTTCCTGTTTATTTCCGCTGTCAATGAGGCCATTTTTGTTTCTTCAGCATCCTTGAACCTTACCCACAAATCCACGTCCGAATCCTCCGTGTTCTCGCCTCTTGCGCAACTCCCGTACAGCCCAGCGGCAGTAACAAATGGATATTTGCTGAACATGCTCGTATCTATGCTTTTTACATTAAGCAGTATCTTAACTGCCCTGACTGACGGTGAATCTGATACAAATAACCCGCCTTTCCCCTTTTTGAGGATCTTTTGTTTAAGAAGAATCTGGAAGTATTTGGATATCAGTCCCTTGCTTAACCTGAGTTGAAAGGAAACATTATTCACGCTGACACTATCGGTTCTGAAAATGACAGCCTGTAATATTTTTATTCGCTGACTCGTTGAAAATAAACTTTCCATGTCTCCAAGGCGTGAACAATAAGTTCACAAATCATGAACTAATTGTTCATATTTTATGAACTACGTTAGTTGCTGTCAAGAATTATTTTATTGCTGAATCCCCGTAAATCATCCCGTCGTCACGGAGGACGTTGCAGTAGTTCCAGAGTTTTTGAACAATCGCGTTTGAGGTCATCTGCCATGTCGCTTCGTTCTTTCTTTAAGACGTACCATTACTTCTTCAAATGGAATAGTTTTAACCTTGCCCTCGTTAATATCTTTAATTCTCTTTTTTAGTGCAGTCAACTTTCTTCTGATCTGATTCTGAGTAAAGCCCATAAAGGTCATTTCCCAGAGGCAGTGCGCTATGATTTCTTCTTTTGACATCTTTTTAAGAACGTTTTGGGCCACTTCGTATCCAAGCCACGCCGACCATGGGGTATACTCAAGGGCATATGATTGCGGAATATCCTTTTCCAAGCATATTCCGCTGACAGCAAAATATGCATTCTTGCCTCTGCCGACTCTCCTTATGTCAATAACCATCCCTTCTTTATTGTAACTGGGCATTATAAGTCTCAGGGTTTGAAAAACATGCTTATACCCATTGATTGCCTTTTTCTGGTTGGGATAAAGCCGCAGCAAGGATTCTTTAACATTTCTAAAGGCGCATGTCCTTACTATATCTTTGAACAACATTTTCTCAATTTTGCCTCTAAACACTGACCGCACCTCTACATAAAAATAAAATTATTTCGATGAATAATATCACACAATAAGATATAATATATACATGCACGGCAAATCTTTATTGGAGACCAATCCTTATCTCAAGAACCCTGAAAAACGCCAGGAAATTATTGAAACGGTTGTCCTTTCATCTTCTTTGATTGAGGGAGTCCATGCTGCTGCTGAACGGGCACTTACAAACATAATCAAAACCCGGGTGCTTCTTCACCCAGCTTTTTCCTCGTCCTCGAAAGCACGGCGCTGAAGATCTTTTTCATCGGTTCATAGTCCTGGCCTGCGCTCGCCTGAACAGCGGCAAAATAGGCTTTTCTCATTTTTCCGCGGATAACTGTAAAATCAAGACCTGGCAATCCTGCCTGAAAAGCCATCAGCACAGAAAGCAGCCTTCCTGCCCTTCCATTTCCTTCACGAAAAGGATGTATAAGCATTAATTCTGCATGGACTACTGCAAGTGCAGTAATGATTTCCTCATCAGTCGCAAAGAAACATGGCGTATAATTACGCAGCACACCCCTTTCAAGCTCCTCCATCAGTCTCGGGATATGACGTGCCATAGCAAACGGAAAATCGTTTTTCGATACATTCACCTGCCTGTATTGCCCTGCCCATGAATACACATCACCAAGCCATATCCTGTGAATATCACATATATCGGCTGCTGTAAAACGATGTTCTCTTTCAAATCTGTCTGCGAGAAGCGGAATAATTAGGAATAATTAGAATAGGAATAATTAGGGACACATCCCATATTATTCATACTTTGGCTTCCTCGGTCTTCCCGGTGACTTTAACCCAAAGCTCTTCCCAAGTTGCTAAATAGTTGCTAAATAGGGACAGCGCCCATTATTTTGCTTTTCCATTACAGTGTTCAAAGTATAGTTTTAAATTACATAAAAGCCTGCAACTTTTATCACACTAAAATATCAACTTATTTCTCTTCCTCAAAGATTCCTATTTTTCTGAACCGTTTGTATCTCTCCTCTATAAGTTTTCCCGGGGTCTTTGTTTTAAGCTCCTCAAGGGTGGTTACAATGGTTTCTGATATCTTCTTTGCTGTCCCCTCTGGATCTCTGTGTGCTCCTCCTAAGGGTTCGGGGATAATGTCATCGATTATCTTGAAACTCAGGAGATCCTGGGCGGTCAGTTTGAGAGCGTTTGCTGCCCTTGAAAAGTCTTCGGTGCCAAGATAACTATCCTTTTTCCAGAGTATAGCTGCACATCCCTCAGGTGATATTACAGAATAGATTGAATGCTCCAGCATATATAATCGGTCTGCAACACTAATAGCGAGAGCTCCTCCGCTTCCACCTTCTCCAATGACTATAGAGATTATTGGTATCCTGAGCTTTGACATTTCCATCAGGTTTACTGCAATGGCTTCAGCCTGACCTCTCTCTTCTGCACCAATCCCTGGATATGCACCAGGTGTGTCGATGAAGGTGATTACAGGTCTTTTAAATTTCTCTGCAAGTTTCATCAGCCTGAGTGCCTTTCTGTATCCCTCTGGATGAGGCTGTCCAAAATTACGGTATATCCTTTCCTTGGTTCCCCGCCCTTTCTGGTGGCCGATTATCATTATAGGTATATCATTTACTTTTGCTACACCACCGACAATTGAGGGGTCGTCAGAGAACCTCCTGTCGCCATGTAATTCAATAAAATCAGTTGCAATTACATTTATGTAGTCGAGTGTATAAGGTCTATCAGGATGTCGTGCAACGAGTGTCTTCTGCCAGGGTGTGAGCGTTGAAAAGATTTCAGAACGGAGTTCTTTTGTTTTTTTTTCGAGTTTCTTGATTTCACTGGAAATATTTATTTCTTTTCCATCAGATATACGTTTCAGTTCCTCTATCTTGAGCTCAAGCTCCTCGATAGGTTTTTCAAATTCAAGATAATATCTGATCATGAGAATGTGACCGCTCCCTTCCCGGCTATTTCTTCTATCTTATGTACGGTCTCACTGTCAGGTGATATCTTTATCCCTGTCGCAATTAATGCTACTGCGTCTTTAAGGAATATCCTTAAATAAAGAGAATAGTCACCTTTGCTGTTCGACAGTATAGATTTTATCATCCTGAGGTTTATGCTTTCAGACAAAGGATACCTGAGGTTAATCTCGACCCTATAGTTATTTTCAGGCTCGTCTAACCTTGATATTTCTGTGGAGACAATTTTTATTCCTTTTTCGGTTTTATCCATAGTCCCTTTTATAAGGAGTAATGTATCTTTTTGGAGGAGATGCAGGTTGTTTCTATAAAGTTGAGGGAAGATAATAACCTCTATGCTCCCGTCAGCGTCTTCAAGTGTGCAATATGCCATGATCTCGGCTTTTGACTTTGTATATATCTTTTTTATGTTTCTGAGTATTCCACCTATCTGGACCTCTTCTCCATCAGGGATTTCCTCAAGTTCAGAAGTCTTTTTCGTATGAATCATTTCGAGCTGTCTGCTGTATTTTGTGAGTGGATGACCGGTTATATAAAAACCGAGAGCCTCTTTCTCATGTTTGAGGAGTTCAGATTCATCCCATTCTTTACCACTTTCTGTGGGTTCTTCTGGTGCGTCGCCAAAAATACTTTGCTGGCCAGACACTTTTGCTCTGATGCTTCCATTGACCATCTTGCTCATAAGCTCTATTGCTCCGGCCCTGGTTGTACCGAGTGAATCAAAGGCCCCTGCTTTCACAAGACCCTCTATAACCTTTTTGTTCACCTTCCTTGTATCTACTCTTTCGAGAAAATTTGTCACTGAGATAAAAGGGCCGTCTGTATGTCTTGTTTCGAGGATAGACTCAATTGCAGCTGATCCAACCCCTTTCACTGCCTCAAGGCCAAAACGTATCGAGTTCCCAATCACCTTGAATTCTTTCCCGGACAGATTTATATCAGGGGGAAGTATCGCAATCGCCATCTCGCGGCACTCATTTATTGATTTCACTATCTTGTCAGTATTGTCCATATCAGAACTCAGGGTAGAAGCCATAAACTCAACAGGGTAGTGTGTTTTTAAATAAGCTGTCTGATAGGCAAGGTATGCGTATGCAGCTGAGTGGGACTTATTAAACCCGTATTCTGCAAAGAATGCCATCAAATCAAAAATCTTTGTTGCTTTCTTTTCCGATATTCCGTTTGCCCGAGCACCCTGAATAAAAGATTCTTTTAGTTTCTCCATCTCTTCCGGTCGTTTCTTGCCCATAGCCTTTCTCAGGATATCAGCCTGCCCCATAGTGAAATTTGCGAGCTTGTTCGCGATACTCATGACCTGCTCCTGGTAAAGGATAATACCGTATGTCTCATCCAGGATTTCTTTTAACTGTGGGAGCTCATATTTCACAGGCGTCTGACCTTTTTTCCTTTTTATAAAATCGTCTATCATGCCACTCCCTATAGGGCCAGGTCTGTAAAGAGCAACAATTGCGATGAGATCCTCAAATCTGTTTGGGGACATCTTTATAAGGAGGTCTCTCATGCCTGCACTTTCAAGCTGGAAGATGCCTGTGGTCTTTCCAGAACTGAGAAGTTCGTATGTCTTTTTGTCTTCGAAAGAAATATCTTTGAGCAATAAATCTTTACCATTATCTTTGATATACTTCAATGTTTTGTCTATTACGGTGAGGGTCTTGAGCCCTAAAAAGTCGAATTTTAATAGACCGATTTTTTCTATAGCGCCCATGTCAAATTGGGTTATAATGCTCTCATCAGAGGGATTCTTATAGAGAGGTGTATAGTCTGTGAGAGGTTCTGGAGAGATGACGACTCCAGCAGCATGAGTTGATGCATGCCTGCAGAGACCCTCAAGACGTATGGCAATATCTATCAATTCTTTTATCCTCGGGTTAGTATCGTAAAGAGCTTTTAGTTGTGGTTCAACCTTCAGTGTTTCCTCAATCGTGATGTTGGGTGTATTGGGTACCAGCTTTGCTATTCTGTCTACCTCAGCGTAAGGGAAATCAAGTGCCCTGCCCACGTCTCTGATTGCTGCCTTTGCAGCCATTGTGCCAAATGTAATGATCTGTGCAACATGATCTTTCCCATATTTTTCAGTAACGTATGAGATAACCTCCGACCTCCTGTCTTTGCAGAAGTCCACGTCAATGTCAGGCATGCTCACCCTTTCCGGGTTAAGAAAACGCTCAAAAAGGAGAGTATATTTCACAGGGTCAATATCTGTGATGCCAAGGCAGTATGATACAAGACTTCCTGCTGCAGAGCCTCTTCCTGGGCCAACAGGAATCCCTTTCTTCTTTGCATAGCTTATAAAATCCCACACGATGAGGAAGCATGATGCGTAGCCTATCTTTCTTATTATATCGAGCTCTCTTTTGAGTCTTTCTGCATAAATTGGTTTTGGCTCTGGACCAAATTTTTGATACAGTCCGTCAAAGGCGAGTGTATTGAGGAGTGCATCCTGCGACTGCCCATTCTCGAGTGTATATATTGGAAGCAGGGTTTTACCTAACCTGAATTCAACATTACATCTCTCTGCAATTGCCCTTGTGTTCAGGATTGCCTCAGGAATATCTTTAAATGAATTCTTCATCTCTTCAGGTGATTTGAAATAGAAACCATCTGAGTTGAAATGAAGACGATTTTTGTCTTTTATTGTCTTCCCTGTCTGGATGCAAAGCAAAATATCGTGTGCCCTTGCATCTTCTTTCCTCATGTAGTGGCAATCATTTGTCGCGACCACACCGATATGGAGTTCTCTTGCAAGTTCGATAAGCATCCTGTTTACTTTTTCCTGCTCGGAGAGACCATTATCCTGTATCTCGATGTAGAAATTTTCAGGACCTAAAATATGTTTGTATTCAAGTGTCTTCTCCCTTGCCTTATCAATCATTCCTCTCTGCAAATAATAAGGAACCTCCCCTTTCAGGCATGAGGTAAGCCCGATTAAGCCCCCACTATATTGGGTGAGGAGATCCAGGTCTATTCTCGGTTTGTAGTAGAACCCTTCGGTATATGCCTTTGTGACAAGTGAGACAAGGTTTCGATAGCCACTGTTGTCTTTCGCAAGTAATATAAAATGAAATGATGCCTCTTCCACATCAGAAGCGTTTCTCTTCTCGAAGCGTGACCTGGGTGCGACATAGACTTCACAACCGATTATCGGTTTGAGACCTGCTTTGGTCGCGCGTCTGTAAAAATCTACTGCACCAAAGAGGTTCCCGTGGTCTGTGATTGCTACTGCGGGCATCCTGTAAGCGACAGCCTGTTCGACAAGCTCTTTTATCCTTATCGCCCCATCCAGAAGACTGTATTCTGTATGGAGATGGAGTGGCACATAGTCTGAATGTGGATGCATAGTGAAATATTACCCTATGGATGGTTTCAAGTCAACAAAGGTGAATTGCGGGCTTGACTTTCTCGACTTACCAAGACGGTCTTTTTACTATTTCCAACTCAATCTCCTCTATTGCCTCTTTTGCGATAGTCCTCACATTCGTATCTTCATCATTTGTTGCTTCCCTGAGAAAGGGGAGGGAATCTCTATGCCTGATTACACCCAGGAGATAGGCAGCGTCGCTCCTGATAACAGGATTTTGATCCTTCAAAAGACAGGCGATGGAAAAGATTGCCTTTGGGATGTGTTCAAGGTCTTCTAACACAAGTGTCTCAACGAGGGCTGCAATACCAATCCTTACTCTGAGCCTATCATCCTTCATGAGGTCCCCGATATAGTCATAGAGCTGCGCATCGTGTTTAAACATGTCAATGATGTTTTCGAGAAAGCCCTTTTCCATGTAGTCGGCGATCATCACCTTCAGTTCAGAGGGGGCTACGTTGATGGGTTCGGTCATGGGTATATCATATCATAGAGGTCTTTAGATTCTTTTTGTTGAGTTTGCTGATATGAAAATAACTCAGGCAAATTGTTGTATAATTCCTATACATGGGCTTCTGGAGTACGATAAAGAGGGATTATGAGGCTGTTTTTAAAAAAGACCCTGCGGCACAGAACTGTCTTGAAGTCATTTTTGCATATCCTGGTTTTCACGCAATCTTTTTTCACAGGATAAATCACTTTTTCTGGAAAATAGGAATCCCTGTACTCCCAAGGTTGTTGTCACACTTTGCACGGTTTCTAACAGGCATCGAAATTCATCCCGCAGCAAAAATCGGTCCCGGGTTTTTTGTGGATCATGGTATGGGGGTTGTTATTGGTGAAACGACAGAGATAGGTGAAGACTGTCTGCTCTATCAAGGGGTAACACTCGGAGGAACAGGGAAAGAAAAAGGCAAGAGGCATCCGACCCTCGGGAATAATGTGGTAGTGGGTACTGGAGCAAAAGTGCTCGGTCCAATAACCATTGGTAATAACGTGGTCATCGGAGCTAATTCTGTGGTACTCAAATCCATTCCAGATAATGCTGTCTGTGTAGGAGTGCCTGGCAGAATTACAAAAAAGAAGATAATCAGAATGACTACCGAAGATGGATTGATTGAGGTAATGGACCACTTCCCTGATCCGATAGTGGGGAAAATTAAAAATTTAGAGGCTCAGGTAGACGCGCTTTCAAAGAAAATAGATGCTTTAGAAAGAACGGGGAAAAGAGGAGGGAAAATGAGGATTTATAACACTCTCACGAACAGAAAAGAAGAGTTTATACCCCTGACTTCTGGCAAGGTAATGATGTATGCGTGTGGAGTAACAGTGTATGATTACTGCCACATAGGGCATGCGAGGAGTGCGATTGTATTTGATGTAATAAGGAGATATCTGAAATATAAGAGTTTTGATGTGAAATATGTGAGGAATTTTACTGACATTGATGACAAGATAATCAATAAGGCGCAGCAAGAAGGCATTACGTGGGATGCTGTTGCGAAAAAATATACAGATGAATATTACAGGGATATGGACAGACTTGGTGTGGGAAGAGCTGATGTGGAACCAAGGGCAACAGAACATATTTCAGAGATAATAGCTATTGTTAAAGGACTTATTGATAAAGGTTATGCATATGAGGTAGAGGGGAGCGTGTATTTTGCAGTAGACAAATTTTCTGAATATGGAAAGCTGTCAAAGAGAGACATGGAAGAGATGATCGCCGGGGCAAGAGTTGAAGTGGATGAGAGGAAAAGAAACCCGATGGATTTTGCTCTATGGAAAAAATCAAAAGAGGGTGAGCCATCCTGGGAAAGTCCGTGGGGTCTGGGCAGACCAGGCTGGCACATTGAGTGTACTGCTATGTCTATAAAACATCTAAGTGAAAGCTTTGATATTCATGGCGGCGGTGCTGATTTAATCTTTCCCCATCATGAGAATGAGATTGCACAGTCAGAAGCTTTTACCGGTAAGCCATTTGCTCACTACTGGATTCACAATGGATTTATTACCATTGATAAAGAGAAGATGTCAAAGTCACTTGATAATTTCTTTACGATCAAAGAGATCCTTGATAAATTTGACCCGGAGGTAATCAGGCTTTTCCTTCTGTCAACACATTACAGGAGTCCAATAGAATTTTCTGATGAACAATTGCGAGAGACAGAGAGTTCTTTAGATAGGTTCTATTCTACAATTATCAGAATGAACAATTTTCTTGAAAAAGATGAGGGTAAGGGAGGTTCTTTAGATGTAGAAAAGACCTTTGAAGAGAGAATATCCTCATTCATGGAAAAATTCGAAGAGGCAATGGATGATGATTTTAATACAGCCCTCGCACTCGGGCACACCTTCGAATTTATACGTGATGCGAACAAATTTCTTGATAGCAGACCATCAGGGCAAAAGGCAAAAGAGCTTTTACAAAAGACAAAGGAGCTTTTCTCAGAGGCCAGAGATGTCCTGAATATCTTCGGGAGAACCCCTCAGGAGTGGTACCTTTCACTGATGGTAACAAAGAAAATAGGATTTTCCGAAAAGGATATCATTGAGAAAATAAGGGGAAGACAGGATGCAAGGCAGAATAAAGATTGGGCAAGGGCAGATGTGATCAGAAAGGAACTGGAAGAAAAAGGAATTATTCTTGAAGATAAAAAAGATGGGACCGACTGGAAGATCAAGTCAGGATAGTGAATGGATTTATGGCTTGAACCCTGTGGTAGAGGCAATAAGAGCAGGCAGGAATATACAGAGTCTTTTTATATCTTCTGGCAGACACGATTCTCCCGGAATTCTTGAGATTAAAAAAGAGGCAGAGCAGAGGAATATATCAATAGTTAAAGCTGATGCAAGATTTTTTAATTCAACATTTCCTAAAGGACATCAGGGAATAGCAGCAAAAGTTTTACCAAAGACGTATAGTGACCTTGAGGAATTACTAAGAATCCCTATAACAAAGGGTGAAATGCCTCTATTTATCATTCTGGACTGCATAGAGGATCCGAGAAATTTAGGCGCTATATTGAGAGTGGCGGATGCTGCAGGTGTCCATGGTGTCATTATCCAATCATACAGGTCTGCTCCTCTTGGTCCCGAGGTATCAAAGTCATCAGCCGGTGCGGTAGAATATGTTCCTGTTACCACGGTGGCAAATATAAAGCATGCAGTGAAAGAGATGAAAGAAAGAGGGATAACTGTAGTTGGTGCTGATGCAGGGGCAGATAATGTAGCGTGGGATATAGACCTTAAAGTGCCTTTGGCCATTGTTATAGGGTCCGAGGGAAAAGGATTGAGGAAGACGGTAAAGGAACATTGTGATATTCTGGTCAGAATCCCGATGCACGGTAAAATAAACTCCCTTAATGTTTCTGTTGCTACAGGAATAGTACTTTTTGAGATTTTACGACAGAGGATGAAAAATAGCTGAATTATATGATAAAAATAGAAATAATTGAATTTATTCTTGAATTTTAAAAATTGACCATTTTATAATAAATCTTGTTATACTATAAGATTGATAAAAAAGTAATAGGGATTACTATTGCCTTTTTCTGCCTGTAGAAGGGGAAACACGATAAGCCACCGTAGCTCAGCAGGCAGAGCAGCTGATTTGTAATCAGCGGGTCGGGGGTTCGATTCCCTTCGGTGGCTCCATGGAGAGGTTCCCGAGCGGCCAAAGGGAGCAGACTGTAAATCTGCCGGCGAAGCCTTCGGAGGTTCGAATCCTCCCCTCTCCACCAGCGAATTTTGCGAAGCAACATTCGCAGTGAAGAGTACAAAGTTTTGAGTTGGGAGTTTTTAGAATATAGATTTGGAGTAGTGAGTGTTTTATCTCCGAACTCCAAACTAATATTAAAAAGTGCGGGAGTAGCTCAGTGGTAGAGCGTCAGCCTTCCAAGCTGAGGGTCGCGGGTTCGAATCCCGTTTCCCGCTCCATGAGCAAATTTTGTTCTACAAAATTTACAATAAGGAGTTGAGAGTTTTTAGTTAAGAGTTAAAGAAAGTAAAACAGTGAATTTAAGACTTTTAACTCATAACTTTTCACTTTTAACTGTAGTTGGTGCCCATGTAGCTCAGTTGGCAGAGCACATCCTTGGTAAGGATGAGGTCACCGGTTCAATCCCGGTCATGGGCTCCATGAACGGCAGGAAACAGTTTTTAGTTATCAGTCGTTAGTCTTAAAACTAAAGACCGAAAACCAAGAACAAACACCAAGGAGGAATTATGGCAAAGGCTAAATTTGAGAGAGTAAAGCCCCATGCAAACGTAGGGACGATTGGTCACATAGACCATGGCAAGACCACGTTGACATCCGCAATAACGAAGTATTTAGCAATGAAGG
>Ga0315296_10003141_pt1 | contig 13907 bp, 11 predicted proteins | sample YL17G14_18_MG_FD_203921 | JGI IMG/M metagenome (GOLD analysis project Ga0315296, IMG submission 203921) | Sediment microbial communities from Yellowstone Lake, YNP, Wyoming, USA - YL17G14_18 | ecosystem: Environmental > Aquatic > Freshwater > Lake > Sediment | place: USA: Wyoming | collected... | reverse complement strand
CTCCACCAGCTTCTCGAGGGTCTCTTCCTCTTCCTCGGATAACCCGGGCTTCTTCTCCGGGGCGGGCGTTTCTTCCTCGGGCCGGGCCTCCTGGACCGCGACCGCAGCCTCCGCCGGGGCCTCCGCCCCGACCGGCCCCCCCAGGGGCGGGGTTTCCTGGATCCTTTCCTGATCGGAGAGGAGCTCCCGCTCGATCTCCTCCTCCAGCTCCCGGACCAACCGCTCCTCCTCCAGGCGCCGGGCCTCCTCCTCCGGGTCTATGACCGGCGGGAGCGGGGGCTCGGCGTGTCTCGGGTGGGGCGGGGGCAGGACGACCTTCTCCTCCCGGCCCAGGTCCACCGCGCTCTGAACCAGGAGGGATTTCTCCTTGAGCTGGGCGATCGTGCTCTTGATCTCGGCCACGATGTGCGAGCTCTCGGATTCCTTCATTTGCTCGGCATACTGGTTCAGGGCCAGGATGGCGTCCCCCACCCGGCCCTCCTGGGCGTAGAGGTCGGCCAGGCGCTTGTACATCTCCACCCGGTCCTTGTGGTAGCGCAGGACCTTCTTGGCCACGCCGATGGCGTTGCGGTACTGGTCCTCCTTCACGTAATCCGTGATGGCGTGCTCGTACTGCTCGAAGGCCTCGTCGGCGTTGCCCATCTTCTCGTAGAGGTCCCCGATGATGTTGAACACCGCGGCCTTGTCCAGCTCCTCGGGCAGGAGCGTCTCGTAGGCCGCGATGGCCTTGGAGTACTCCCCGCGCTCCACGTAGCGCATGGCCTGCTGTCTTAAGGTGGGCTGGCCTCCGGGCTTGCCCTTGGCCTTGGAATCGGGCTTGAAGATCCCCAACCAAACCTCCTAAAACGGTCCTGAGAAAATGAGGAGAGCGGAAAAACCAAATTATATAACAAACCTCCGCCCAAAGTCAAGACGACCCCTGCGGAAAAAGGCCCCGCTTGACAGGCCGGCTTCTCCCGTAGTATCATGAGAGGGTTGTTCCCTGATGAACGAAGCCAACCGCATGTCCAAATTCATCAAGATCGCGATCGTCGCCGTCTGGATCCTGGCCTCCCTCCTGCTCCTGGACCGCGTCTGGCTGGCCCCGCGGCGCGGGCTTGCGCTTCCGGGAAGCCCGGAGCTCGGGCAGGCCCAGAGCGAGTCCTGGATGGGGGTCTACATCGGGGAGGAGAAGATCGGCTATTCGCATTCCACAGCCGGCCCGGACGGGAAGGGGGGCCGGTTCGCCCAGAACCGGACCACGCTCCGGCTCTCCGCCCTGGGCGCGGCCCAGGAGGTGACCACCCTGATGCAGTACACCATGGCCCGGGACTACAGCCTCAAGGACTTCGGATTCGAGCTTTACTCCGAGAGCCACGACCTCAAGGCCAAGGGACGGGTGAGCGGGAACACGCTCGTTCTGGACATCCTGTCCGCCGGGCAGTCCCAGAGGAAGACGATCGCCCTCAAAGGGCCGCTCTATCTCCCCGAGTCCCTGGAACCCCTCATCGCCCAGCGCAAGGTCAAGCCCGGACAGAAGTTCTCGTTCCAGATCGTGGACCCCTCCACGTTCGACGTGGCACCCATGGAAATCGAATACCTCGGGCCGGAGAGTCTGGACTTCCAGGGCAAAAAGGTGAAGGCCCTGCACCTGCGGTCCAGTTTCCACAACGTGGTCTCGGAGAGCTGGAGCGACGAGAATGGGGAAGCGTTGAAGGAGACCTCGGCCCTGGGTCTGGTCATGATCAAGGAGACGAAGGAGGAGGCTCTCAAGTTTTCGGCCGGGGGGAAGGCCCCGGATCTCTTGAACAAATTCGCGGTCCCCGCCTCCCGGGACATCCCGGAGGCCCGCAGGGCGCGCTACCTCAAGGTCCGGATCCACGGCCTGGAACCGGCCCAGTGGGTGAAGAACCTGGCGGACTGGCGGCAATTCGTGGTCCCGGATTCCATCCCGGCGAAAGGAGATTCCGTCCTCACCCTGATCGTTTCCTGCGAGAGCCTGGACTCCCTGAGCGAGGGAAGCCTTCCCCTGGGTTCCCCGGCCCTGACCCAGGGCAAAGCTCCTGACCTGGAGCCCACCCCGCTGCTTCAGGTGAACGATCCCCGAATCCAAAAGCTGGCCAGGGACATCGTCGGCGGAGAGAAGGATTCCTGGAAGGCGTCCCGCAAGCTCTCGGCCTGGGTCTACGATAATCTAACCAAGAAGATGACCGTTTCCATCCCCTCGGCCCTGGACGTTCTGGAGTCCAAAGAGGGGGACTGCAACGAGCACGCCACCCTGTTCTGTGCCCTGGCCCGTGCCGCCGGAATTCCCTGCCGGATCGCGGCCGGGGTGGTGGAAAGCGAGGGCTCGTTCTATTACCACGCCTGGGACCTGGTCTACGTGGGCCGCTGGGTGGCCGTGGACCCCACCTTCGGACAGGACATCGCGGACGCCACCCATATCAAATTGATCGAAGGCGGCTTGGAAAAGCAGGTGGACCTGGTCTCCGTGATGGGCAGGCTGCGCATCGAGGTGCTGGAGGTCCGGTGATCAAGCTCGCCGGCGTCACCAAGAAGTACGACGATCTGGTGGCCGTGGACGACCTCACCCTGGAGGTCGCCGGGGGGGAGATCTTCGGGTTCATCGGCCCCAACGGCGCGGGCAAGACGACCACGATCAAGATGCTGGCCGGGCTCCTCCGGCCAAGCGCCGGGCGCATCGAGATCGACGGCAAGGACATCGCCTCCCTCCCCGAGGAGACCAAGCGCATCCTGGGCTACATCCCGGACACCCCTTATCTGTACGAGACCCTCTCGGCCCGGGAGTTCCTGACCTTCGTGGGCAAGATCTACGGGCTCACCGCCCGGGACATCGAGGCCCGGATGCAGACGCTCTTCGCCTACTTCGGGATGGACGGCTGGGCCCATCTCCGGGCCGAGGAGTACTCCCACGGCATGAGGCAGAAGGTGGTCATCTCCTCGGCCCTCCTGCACGAGCCCAGGGTCCTGGTCGTGGACGAGCCCATGGTCGGGCTGGACCCGCAGAGCGCCAAGAAGGTGAAGGACCTCTTCCGGGCCAGGAGTCGGGAGGGCACGACCGTCTTCCTCTCCACGCACACCCTCTCCGTGGCCGAGGAGCTCTGTGCCAGGATCGGGGTCATCCACAAGGGCAAGCTCATCGCCTGCGGGACCGTGGAGGCCCTCCGGAAAGAGAGCGGCTCCCGCAGCCGGACCCTTGAGGAGCTGTACCTGGAGCTGACCGAATACCCCGAATCCCCTCCCTCTCGATAGAAGGGAGAGGGACGATGTTATATTGGGTTTTGGAATGGGGAGTTTGATAATCCACAATCTAAAATCTAAAATCCAAAATTGAAAATGTTCTTCCTTCTCCTCGGCCTCGAGCTCCGTTCCTTCACCAACCGCTTCCGGAACCTGACCCCGGGCAAGCTCGTCCGCCTGGTCACCTACCTCTTCGTCATCGCCGTGTTCCTGGCCTCCTCCTACGGGTTATTCTTCCGCCTGTTCCGCTATCTGTTCGAGTTCCCCGAGATCGGCCGGCTCCTCTCCGAGCGGCTCCTCGGCATGGCGTTCCTGGTCTTCTTCACCATGCTCTACCTCTCCAACATCATCACCTCGCTCTCCACCTTCTACCATTCCCCGGAGGTGGAGTTCCTCCTGGCCCAGCCGATTAAACCCCAGAGCCTGTTCCACGTGAAGTTCCTGGACAACGCAGCTTTCTCCTCCTGGGCCACGATGCTCCTCGTCCTGCCCCTGATCGTGGCCGTGGGCGTGGCCTCCCGCGCGCCCTGGTTTTATTTTCCCCTCTCGCTCCTAGCCCTGCCCTTCTACGTCCTGATCCCCGCGGCCCTGGGGGTGCTGACCCTGCTCCTCCTGCGTCGGGCGTTCCCGAGGATGACCCTGGCCAAGCTCCTCTTGCTGCTCGCCGTGGCCCTGGGGCTGTCCCTGTTCGTGTTCTTCAAGTTCGGCCAGCCCAGCGGGATTTCGATCCGGGACATCCAGACCCCGGAGGAGCTGGGGGTCTACCTGCGCTCCCTGGGGCTCGTGGCTTCCCCGTTCCTGCCCTCCACCTGGATGGGCCAGGTCACGAGCCTGGCCCTGCGCGGCAGGGCCGGGGCCTCTCTGCCCTACCTCTTCGTGCTCTTCGCCAACGCGGCCTTCGCCCTGCTCCTCTGCTCGGAGACGGCCCAGCGGATCTATTTCCACACCTGGACCCAAAGCCTGGAGGCCCGCTCCCACCGCCGATGGAGTGCCATCCCCAGGGGCCGGGCCTTCCCCATGCCCCGGTTCCTGGCTGTGATGGAGAAGGACCTGACCGTTTTCCTCCGGGAGCCCACCCAGTGGGCCCAGGGCGTGATCATCCTGGCCCTGCTCGCGATCTACATGGGCTCCCTGCACAACTATCCCCAGATGTTCGACTTCCCCTTCTGGAAGGTGATGGTCTCGTTCATCAACTTCGCGTTCGTGGCCTACAACATGTCCGTGCTCTCCACCCGGTTCGTGTTTCCCTCGGTGAGCCTGGAGGGGAGGACGCTCTGGCTCCTCCGCTCGGTCCCGCTTAAGCCCTCGCGCCTGCTCCTGGAGAAGATTGCCCTGTCCCTGGTGACGTCGCTCATCCTGGGCGAGTTCCTGATCGTGGTCTCCCATTTTCTGCTCAAGGCTGAAACGTTCATGCTTCTGACCTCGGCCGTGGGGACGCTGGTCTTCGCGGTCTCGCTCTCCTTCCTCTCGGTTTCGCTCGGGGCCCTGTTCCCGGACTTCAAGGAGCGGAATCCGGGACGGATCGCCTCCGGCCCGGGCGGCATCCTCTGCGCGATGGCCTGTCTGGGTCTGGTGGCGATTACCGTAGCGCTCGTGGCCTGGCCGACCTACCATCTGATCCTGTCCCGGGCCAACCAGATGCCCTTCCCTCTGGGAAGCGCTCTGCTGGCCGTCTCCGGGGCTTTTCTTCTGAACGCCCTGGCCGCCGGGGTGCCGTTTGCGCTGGCGGTGAGGAGTTTGGGGAGGAGGGATTATTGAGGAAGTCCTTTAGACCGAGAGGGGGATGCACAAAGGCATCCCCCCTCTCTAAAAAACAAACCAGAGCCCTTGGCCTTGGGGCTCTGGTTTGTTTGCTGTGACTTTCACCCTCACGGACCGCCGCCGCGGTCAAGGCACGGATCGCAGGGACGGCTCGACCCGCTTAAGTAGGCGTCCCAAGTGTCTGCGGTCCCCTGGGTATGGTAGATACTGGTCTGGGCGTGCCCCACGCCACTCTTATCGGCGCAGTAATAGTAAGTCCCCGAAGGAGGCGGGCTCGTATCGTTCAAGCCGTACAGACCCGTGTAGTTGGAATAGGTGGAAAGGAACACCCCGCTACAGTTGGTCCCCTGAACATAGGCACTATCCTGTGGCTCGCCATTTTGGTTGTAAACGTGACCCCCGCAGAGCCCGTACAGCGCCCAGGACGAGGAGGCGCCTATCACCAAGAGGCCAAGCGCAACCAGAAACAGTCCAGTGGTTTTCTTTATCTTCTTTCACCTCCTTCCTTTTGGAGAATGGCTCTCGAGAGCAATGCTTGAAGGTCGCTCCTCAACGCAAAACTACGGCCTTGGAGAGCGTCCTGTCAAAGCCGGATTTGATTTCCAGAAAATATACCCCGGAGGGCAGGGTATTTCCGTAAGCGTCTTTGCCGTCCCATGCCAGCTTCCTTTTCTGGAGGACCGAACCGGACCAAGTGCGTATTCGCCGCCCCCGAAGGTCGTAGAGGTTTCCTTCAAGTTTACCCTCCTGGAAACCCCCCTTCAGATCAATGTTTGCTCCGGTCCGTAAGGGATTAGAGAAGAGCAATGTTAACCCTCTTACTTGCCGTGCGTTCCCGGGTTGAGACTCCACCCCGACCATCCATTGTGAATCATAAATATCAAAACGGCCATAGCTCCGTAAAGGCAAATCCCCTCCGCCGAAAAAGAGATGTTGACCGTCTGCGGAAAGACAGGGGTAATGTGACCTGCCGCCGGGGTAATTGATCGGCTCCGGAAGTATCGTGCAACCCTGCCAAATCTCGTTAACCATGATGGACTTGTAAATTTTGGCATTGAACCATGGCGCCCTGGCGCTGTGGAAGTAGAGCGTCCGGTCGTCCCAAGAGAGAGTGGGACAGAAGTCCCAGTCCGGCGTGTTGATGCTGTCGCCCAGGTTTACAGGTGGCCCCCAGGTCTGGCTCACTGTGTCGTACTCCGAATACCACAGATCCCCATTCCCCCTTCCGCCCGGGCGGTTCCAGGAGTAGAAGTAAAGCCTCCTCCCGTCATGCGTAAAGCAAGGCCAGTAGGCATTGGAGGAGTCATTATTGAATGCCGCCTCGAACCGTTTCGGTCCCTGCCAAACTCCGTTGCTCTTATCGCTGTAGTAAAGATGAGAGTCGCTCTGGTTGCTAAGAGGGTACCTACCAAAAAGGAGTCTTCTTCCGTCATAGTTGATAAACGCGCAACCCTCACCGTTGTCAAGGGTATTGATGCTGTCGCTGACACTGACTGCGGAATCCCAAGCACCGCCCCGGAACACGGATACGTAGATGTTGATGTCTGTACCGTTACTCTCGAGTCTTTCAAAATACAGCGTATCTCCGCTTACCGACAGGCTCGGAGCAAAATCGCAAAGCGGTGTGTTCACTCCCGGGCCTACGTTCTGCGGAACATCCCAAGTTGCCCGCACAGGCCCGTTTAACAGCAACAGGAAGATGATTGCGTGATTCCGCTTCATGGCTTTCCCCTTTTCCTTTCGGAAACGAAAATATCGAACAGACCCTGGCTCGGCTTCCGGTCGGAGGCGAAATATAACCTTTTCCCGTCGCGGCTGAGAAACGGACTGGCCACTCGGATCTCCTCCCCAGTGATCGGAGGTCCCAGCTTGACAGCCTTTTGCCAAGCTCCGTTTCTTTTCACCGAACGCCAGATGGCAGAGGGCCTCAGTCCGGTGATTGTATCCCGGCGAAAGTATAATTCGCTCCCGTCCGCCGATAGACTCGGCGAGCTTTCCCATCCCGGCTCGTTGATGCTGGCGCCTAAGTTTACCGGGTTGACCCATTGCCCGTCCTTCTTCTCAACCATCCAGATGTCCAGATGTCCCTTGCCGCCTGGCCGGTCCGAGGAAAAGTAAAGCTGATTCTCATCTGAGCTTAGGCAGGGCCAGCCTTCGGAATAAATCGTATTTACCGGATAAGGAAGCGGAGAGGGTGATTGCCAGACCCCTTTCTTTCTCTCGGCGAAATAGATATCGAAGTCCCCGGGGCCGTTCGGCCTGTTCGAGGAGAAATACAGATGCCTTCCCTCTGAGGAGAGAAATGGGCTGCCGTCGCTCCAGGGGGTATTTAAGGAATCTCCCATGTTATTGGCCGGAACCCATTGTCCCTCTTTTTTCCAGGAAATCCATAGATCATAGTCCCCTTTACCGCCCGGTCGGTTGGAATCGAAGATGATGGTATCCTCCTCTTGTGTCAGACACAACCCAAACTCGAAGCGGGGCGAATTGACGTTCGGCCCTAAGTTCACAGGCTCGCTCCACTGTCCCCGGGCGTATGGGGTCGCTGCGAATAACGCCAGGAATACGATGGACTTGCGCAAGAGTTTTCTCTGTGTTCCACTGACTATTTTAGGGCAATGGTTCTTTTTGCAAACTATTTACTCTTGCACTTCGGGAGCAGCCGCTAATTGGCCTGGAACTTGGGATATACGGGGCCTCAGCCTGGCGATACCGCCACAAGACGAGATCGCCCATAGATATTCATTGCAATTTTCATGCCAGAATGACCCGGTTCAAAGCTTTTTTCTTCAATTCATTATAAGATTGGTGGTTACAAAACAGTTCTCGTTGAAGTACCATCATCGGTCGGAACAGAAAAATGATGGAAACTGTCCCGTTTCAGGCGTTTATCTGTTAAGGAAAGCCTTATAACTTTAAGTTTATCAACTCGTTGCCAATAAATGGGGTCGTTTGTCCCATTATTATTACATTTACTAACCCATTCTACAACTTGAGCTTAAGCCTTCCCTTTTGGCCTTCCTTTGCTCATTGACCCTTGTATCCCATACCGCATCATCAGCCTGCGCAATTGCGTGCGGTCCATGCTGAGGCTTGCCGCGGCCCGGGTGATATTCCCATGACTTTCTCCCAAAGCCATCTCAACCAGCTCCCGCCTTTTGGTCTCGATGGCCTCTCGGTACCTGGATTTGCCCTTTGCGGGTAATGTCGGAATCTCCAAGTCCACAAGGTCCAGGTGCTGCCCCTGACACAGGACCACTGCTCGCTCCACTGCGTGCTGGAGCTCCCTCACATTCCCTATCCAAGGGGATTTTAGTATGGCTTTTATGGCTCCCCTCGTAAATCTTCGCACAGGCTTGTCATACTTGGCCGAATAAGCCTTGCGGAAGTGCTCCGCCAAAAGCAAAATATCCCCGCCCCTCTCCCGGAGTGGGGGAATCTTGAGCGTGATGACCTTCAGCCGGTAATACAGGTCGCTCCGGAAGCGCTTCTCTTTGACATCATCCTCCAGGTCCCTGTTTGTGGCGCAGATCACCCGCGCATTCACTTTCCTCGGCTGATTCTCCCCGATCCGCCGTATCTCCCCTTCCTGAAGGAAATGAAGAAGCTTGGACTGCACACCCAGCGAGGCCGATGCGATTTCATCCAAAAAGATCGTGCCGCCGTCCGCCTCTTGGAAGAGGCCCGCCTCGTCCGTGAGGGCACCGGTATAGGCCCCTTTCTTGTGTCCGAACAGCTCTGATTCTAAGAGCGTCTCAGGCAGTGCCCCGCAGTCCACGGCTACAAAAGGCTTTCCCTGCCGGGGGCTCAGCTCGTGTATTGCCCTGGCCAGCAGGTCTTTCCCCGTTCCGGACTCTCCATAGATCATAACCGTAGCATGGGTCGGTGCAACCTGTCGCATCTGGGAATGGAGCGCTGCCATCTGTTCCGAGGTTCCGATCAGCTCTTGCGGGCAATCCTTTTTCAACACCACTGTCCGTACTCTCGACCCCCGGCGCTCCCGCGGCTCCTTAATCGCTTTAGAGACCAGCTTTGGCATGGACTTATTGTATGGCAATTGGACGAAAAAGTCAAGTGGGTTAAATCGTCATAAATTATATCACACCGGCCCTTATCAAAATCTTATCAAAACCTTACTCTTTGTGTTTTCTCTCCTTACGACATGAGCGGAAGGAGGTAGTAAATGGGACGACCAAAAGTGTATATATTAATCCTGTAACGCATTGATTTTATTGTCCTTACCCCTTATCTTATATCCCATAAACCTCACCCTGACTTGCTAAGGCGGGAATGAGGTGCGGTGGATAGCCCTCTTCTCCCGTAGGGAGAAGTAAGTCCAACCTTCCAGGGAGCTGAGGGAGGTAACAGGGAGGGATCAGGAAGGGATCAGGGAGGGATTACCTCGTGAAGCTCTCCTGAAGCGCTTGTGAAGACCTCCTATCCCCCTCCCTTGACAAAACCCCAACGGGATGCTATGCTTAATATATGGCCCAGAAGATTCTCTCTAATCCCTACAAGCGCCAGGACGTGTTCCGCTGCTTCCATGAGGCCCACCGGGGCTTCGGCTCCGTGGTCTCGGCCTATCACGTCCTGGAGGAGAAGCACTGTTATCCCGCGGGCTGCCTCTGGTTCGCCTGGCGCTGCCGGAAGATCGGCAAGCGCCACGCCTGTCCCCGGGACTTCAAGCACGTGGGCCGGGAGTGCTTCTCCTGCCCGGAGTTCTATGAGGAGCGGGTGATCCACCAGCCCGAAGTTACGCTATCTAAAGAGGGGTTCGAGGCTTTCAGCGAGGAGCTCCGCGAGTTTCGCTGGTGGCTCTCCCAGAACCTGGGAAGACGGATTTCTTTCCAGGGCCTGGTGAGCGCGGTCAAGCCCCGGTTTAGCGTCAGCCAGGGACGCCGGCGCGAGCACCTCTCCCTGTCCGGGTTCCTGTTGGGGTTCCGGAACGGCTTCTTCGGGACCTCGTTAATGGAGGACCGGTTCTACGGGATCGCCGGGGACGGGCTCATCCAGCGCCTCGGGATCGTGCCCGAGACCAAGCTGGAGGGCGAGGCTGTGCTGGGAATGGACCGGGGGAGGCTGGTGTTGGAGAGGCTCTCACGGCTCGAGGTGCTGAGCCGTGGAGAGGGGGAACCCTGGACCCGGAGCGAGGCCCTGGTCTCCCGGGCCACGGCCTCGGTGTTTCCCGGCCAGCCCGAGCGCTGCTTCGCCTGCCCCAAGGGTGCTCTCCTCGATGTCCGGGACGAGGACCAGAGCCTCCGCCACCGCCTGGCCTGCCTGGACGGGAGGCCGGACCCGGTGGACTGCAGCTACGGGGCCGAGCTCATGCTCGCGGAGCTGGAACGCTGCGCCGAAGAGGGAAGGGCTTCGCAGGATTAGCTATCAGGGAAAATACGTAGGGGCGCACGGCTGTGCGCCCCTTTCCTGTTCCCTCTTCCCTTGAGTCCTACGCTCGACGCTCCCTGTTCAGCGCATCCACGGCCTTCCGGATGGCGCGGATGTGCTCCGGGGTCGTGCCGCAGCAACCCCCGATGATCGAGGCGCCGGCAGAAACGAGCTCCGGGACCCTCTGGGCCATGAACTCCGGGCCCTCGGAATAGACCGGCCTGCCCTCCTTGATCTTGGGGACCCCGGCATTGGACTGGAAGACCAGGGGCAGCGCCGTGTATTTGCGGAACTCCCTGGCGATCCAGATCATGGCCTCGATCCCGTTCCCGCAGTTGGAACCGATGAGGTCTGCGCCCGCCTCGGCCAGCCCTTTCGCCGCCTTCTCGATGGTCACGCCCATGGTGGTGAAAAAGCCTTTGGGCGTGGTATCAAAAGTCATGGTCGCGATCATCGGCGTGGAGGGAGAGACCGTCTTGAGGGCGCGGACCGCAAGGATCGCTTCGTCAAGGTCGGTCATGGTCTCCAGGATCACCGCGTCCACGCCCTCCTCCACGAGCGCCTTCATCTGTCTCTCGTAGCTCTGAGAGACCACCTCGGGCTCGGTATCCCCGTAGGGTTTTAAGAGGGCGCTGCTCGGTCCGCAGCAGGCGAACACGTAGGCCCGGTCCCCGGCCACGCTCCGGACGATCCTCACCGCCTCACGGTTGATCGTCTCGGTCTTCTCCTCCAGGGAATACAGCCCGAGCTTCAAGGGCGAGGCCCCGAAGGTGTTGGTCTCCAGGATGTCCGCTCCGGCGTCCAGATACATCCGGGCGATGTCGGCCAGGAGGTCGGGCCAGGTGAGGGCGAGAGACTCCGGGCACTCCCCGGGCTTGAGCCCCCGGCCGATGAGCATGGTCCCCAACGCCCCGTCCGAGACCAGGAGCTCTCCGGATGAGATCCTCTCTAAGAAGGGCTTCATCTCACCTCCCCCGGATGAGCCGTTTCACTTCCTCCACCGCGCTCGTCCCGTCGTAGCCCTGGGCGTCGGCCCCGATTTCGCGGGCATACTCCGCGGTCACCGGCGCGCCCCCGATGATCGTCCTGACCTTCCCGGAAAGCCCCTGCTCTTTCAGTAACGCCACCACGTTCCGCATCGCGGGCATGGTGGTGGTGAGTAGCGCAGACATCCCGATGACCCCGGCTCCTTCTTTCTTCGCGGCCTCCACGAACTTCTGCGGGGAGACGTCCTTGCCCAGGTCGATGACCTCGAACCCCGCGCCCCGGAGCATGATGCCTACCAGGCTCTTGCCGATGTCGTGCAGGTCGCCCTGGACGGTGCCCAGGACCACTTTGCCCAGGGTGGGGATGCCTTCCTTGGCGAGCAGAGGCTTGAGCTCGCTCATCCCGGCTGTCATCGCCTTGGCCGCGAGCAGGACCTCGGGAAGGAATATCTCGTGAGCCTTGAACTGCTCCCCGACCGCGGTCATGCCGGCGATCAGACCCTTATCCAGAATCTCCTTGGGAGGAAGGCCCTCGCGGATGGCCTGGCGGGTGAGCTCCCCGGCCTTTTCCTCCTCCCCGGCTTTCAGGCTTTCCGACAGCTGAGTCAACAGGTCCATAAACGAATCTCCCCTATTAGGGCTCCTTTCTCAAGGCTTTCATCCTCGTCCGGCAGGTCCGGTTGCGGCACTCCGAGCAGAAGGCGAAGGCGTTGTCGAAGACGTGGATCTCGCCCGGGCCCGCAACCAGGACACCGGAGATGGATTTCAAGGGCTGCATCAGGAAGGTCTCCGAGAGCGTGATGCCGATCTCCTCCGGACGCAGGGTCCCAAAGAGCTTCCCCTGCCCGCTCAGGTGCCAGCCGCAGTATCCCGGGCTGTAGCCCAGAACGCGCATTTCTGGCGAGTCTCTCCTTTGCCTGGTGAGCAGGTCCTCCCAATACCGTCCAGCCCGCGCCGAGGCCTTGTCCGCACCTCCCGAGGCCACCGAGTCCAGCAGGTATCCCAACGCGTAATCCCCGGACTCAAAGAGCCCGCTGATCTTTTGGCTCACCCCTTCCCCGAGGGTGACCGCGTAAAGGGCCAGGTGCTCAGCCTTGGGGAAGATGGCTTTAAGCGGAGCTTCAGGCTCATTCTTTCCGTCCCCGCGAAAGACTTCCGCGAATTCATTGATGGATATCTCGGACAGGATGCCTGCGGGGCGGGCGAGCTCGGCGAACAGGGTAAGGGCCTGCTCCAGATGTTCTTTAACCCTCTCATTCGGGCTCTCGGAGACCGCCTCAGCCTCAGGCGTTATCTCAGGGACGGAAAACTTGAGGCGCTCCCTCATGAATCCTGGCGAGGCAGGCGCTCCATGCCGTGCTTCCTGGCTTCGCCTTCCATCAGCCGGGTCAGCTCCTTCCGGATGCCCTCTGAAAGCCTTGTGGGCTGGTACGCTTTGATCAACCGCTCCACCTCGCTGTGAGCGCGCTGGCCCAGGGTCAGGCTTCCCTCCTCCTGCCAGCGGGAGCGGTTGGCCCGGTCGATCGCCGGCCCCGGGAACCATATCTCCTCCTTGAGGTACTTCCGGGTGTGCTTGGAGATCAAGAGGTGTCCCTCCTGAAGCAGTTCCTGGAACCTGGGCAGGGCCGGAAAGTCTTCTTTGGCCTCGATGCCTTCGACCAAGCGCAGGGTCAGGCCGCAGATCTCGTTGTCCAGGACCAGTTTCTCCAGGCTCTGGCAGGATTCGAAGTCCAGCATTCCCGGGCCGGAGATGCTGTTGATGCCCGCCAGCGCGGCCAGGGTCGCGCCCATCGCGGTCTCCAGCCCGGCCTGGGCGTCCAGGAGCTTGGCGTCACTGAGCGAGATGTAGGCCTGGGTGGGAAGCCCGAGGTGCTTCCCGATCTCGCAGTAGGCGCAGTCCAGCATCTGGGTCTCCACCGCGCCCATCGGCGTGGTCTCGTAGCGCACGTCGAAGATGGCCGGGGAGCCGCCGTAGAGAATGGGGGCGCCGGGACCGGCGAGCTGGCTGATGACGACACCGCTCAAGGTCTCGGCGGTGTGCTGGACCAGAGAGCCGACCAGGGTGACCGGGGCCATGAACCCGCTGAGCGGCATGGAGATGAACTCCACCGGGATCGCGGCTTTCGCGCAGTCCACCACGTTCTGGGAGGTGACCTCGCTCCACTTCAAAGGCGAGGTGGGACAGCAGGAGAACACGGTCAGGGGCTTGGCCTTGAGCGCCTCCGGGGTTCCGCGCACGGCGAGCTGGAGGCCCCGCATGACCTCAAAGGCCCGGATCGTGAAGGCCCCGGTGACCACGGGTTTCTCCCCGAACAGGAGGCTCAGGTAGAGCCGGTAGCTGTCCGAGATATTCTCAGGCACATCCGCCGGGATGAAGGCCGTGCTCTGCGAGGCGATGTGCCCGAGGCCGCTCACCAGCTTCACATAGCGGACGTAGTCCCTGGTGATCGGCCGGCGCATGGCCTGAGTCTCGTAGTCCAGGATGTTCAGGGCCGCGGACCCGGGGGTGAAATAGACGTTGTCGCCCGAGAGGTC
>Ga0315296_10003140_pt1 | contig 13907 bp, 13 predicted proteins | sample YL17G14_18_MG_FD_203921 | JGI IMG/M metagenome (GOLD analysis project Ga0315296, IMG submission 203921) | Sediment microbial communities from Yellowstone Lake, YNP, Wyoming, USA - YL17G14_18 | ecosystem: Environmental > Aquatic > Freshwater > Lake > Sediment | place: USA: Wyoming | collected... | reverse complement strand
CTCGTTGCTCTAGGCATGTCCCTGTAGTACTCTCTGCCCACGTGCTTGGCGCGTTTAAGCCATCGGTGCACGGTCTGCCTGGTGGTGTCGAACAGCTCCGCGATTCGGGTCACCGTTAGCCCTTTCTTGACTAGTTTCCCGAAAAGCCCTCTTACGCTAGGGTCTAGCCTCAACACGCCACCCCAGCAAATAATTGTGAGCTTCACCTATAGAAAAGTGTAACGTTAGAAACTTGACATGACACTATCCGATTACATGGAGACTAGAGCCCCTTTGCAGGATTGAAAGCCCATTCGGAAATCGAAGGGGGCGGTTCTTCAGTTCTCACTTCCTGTCTTCTGAGAAGGGCGTTTCGCCCTTGTTAGGGGAGGGATTCCTAGGAGGATTGCCACACCTAGCAGTGAGAAGCCTAGATTGAAGCCGTAGAGGTCGATTATGCTGCCTAGAATGGGTGGAAGGATCGCACCTACAACGAAGCTCATAGTGAAGTGGAATCCGAAGATTGCTTCAACGTGTTCTAGCGGTGTTATGTCTGCAAGAAAGGCATCCGTTACGGCTAGCAGGCCGAAGGATGTGAAGCCGAAGACAATGCAAGGAACGATCAAGATGCTGAGAGGGGCAAGAATCAGCGAGTATATGGAAGCGAATTGAACCACAATCAGAATTAGGATGACTATTTTCCTGCCGAACCTGTCGGATAGGCGTCCACACAGCGGGGCGCTAAACAACCCAGCTACTTGAAGCATTGAGAAAAGGAAAGAAGCTTCACCAAGGTTTGCCAAGTGGCGCGCATCGACGAAGTACTGGTTGGCAAAGGCGTTGATGCCTCGATATGCTGACGTGTATATTGCTGCAGCTGCGATTAGAAGAAGGATTGAGCTGTATGACCTAAGACTTAGTTTCTTCTTTTCCTGTTGTTTCATGGTTTTTCTGGGATCTGAGAGGAATCCCCACAGAATGCCAGACAAGATGATTCCTGGGAGAGAAAGAACCATCAGAGTTGTCTTCCAGTCTAGGGCTACGGCGGTGAAACCGGCTATAAGAGGGGCGACGAAGGAACCTAGCGATCCTCCTGTCTGATGAAACCCAGAGGCTTGTCCTTTGTTCTCCTTGAACAAGTCGGATATCAGGGGCATGCCATTTGGGTGATATGTGCTCCCTCCGATGCCCGCTAGGAAGAACAGCAGTCCAAGGACTAAGATGTTGTCTGTGAAGCCCATTGCCAGAAAGGACAGCGAAGTTATGATGAGGCCTAGGACGAGTAATCTCTTCTTTCCGAATCTGCCGGAGATGTAGCCTACCGGAGTCTGGAACAGTGAATATGAGAGACCATAGGATGACAGCAGGATTCCTGCTGTGAAATATGATAGGTCATATTCTATCCTTATCTTTGGGAGCACAACGGGTAGAAGAAGTTGGTAGAAGTGGTTCATCCCGTGAGTTGCTGAAACAAGCGCCAGCGAAAGGTTAGCTCTTCGCTCCAACTCAACTTCCTCTTTTAGTACTCGTCCACGAAATCAGATCACGTTACGTTTCTACCTATTAACTCTAGTGGAAACGATAAAATACGTTCTTGACCATACTTCTAAAGTAGTGCACCGCTGAGAGGTTTAGGCTTGACAGTCACATATGTAGAAGCGCCGGACATCAAGGAAAGAATCTCTGAAATCGTGAAATCCTTAGACATGTCTCACATCGTTTCTGAGTCTGTTTACTGTTATCGTAGCCGCGGCTCAAAGTCCAAACATATAATCGCCCGGATTCATGGACTTGGGAGGATCTGGCTCAAGGCACTAGACGTGCAGCCTCGGTACATCGTCGAGGTTATATCGGAGCAGTTTGACAAGCTGAACGAGGAGGGCAAGGAGAAGATACTCATACATGAGCTGTTGCATGTTCCGAAAGGCTTTTCCGGCGGATTTCGTCCTCACAAAGGTTACATTAACAAGAGAGAAATAGAGAGGCTTCACACGAGACTATTGAAGCGGAGAGCCTCACTCGTCTAACTCTCTTTGAGCTCCCTGCAACAAGCTGCCCCATGTCTTGGCCACGGATGAAGCATAGACGTTTAAATATCGAGTTCTCAGTCTTCTGAGGAAGATTATGTACTTCATAGACAGACTGACGCAGAATCTTAAGAGATCAGTTGGCCTTGCTTATACTGATGCCGGGGCAGCTGTAGCTATTATATTGAAGATTGAAGATGAGGACTTGCTGGTTTTTCTCGTGAAAAGAGCGGTTAATCCTTCTGATCCGTGGTCTGGTAATATGGCACTGCCGGGCGGCAGGCGACACAGAGGTGAAGATATCGCCGAGACTGTCGTCAGAGAGACGCGGGAAGAGACAGGTATCGATGTCAGCAAGTATCGCTTCATAGGCAACTTGGATGTTCAGACTTCAGGTCGTGCTGGCTCTCCGCTTCGCATATTGCCGTTCGTCTTTCTTTGCGACGAGAAGCCTGAGGTCACTCTGAACAGTGAACTCACGTTATGGTTTTGGGTCAGCTTGGATGATCTAAACCGGGGGAGAGGTAAAGCTTCGATGGGAGGCAGTGAAGTGGCAGCTTATCTAGTCAATGGTGAAGTGGTTTGGGGCCTCACATTTCGAATCTTAGGTACCCTCTTGAATCTGCTGGAAGAGAATGCCTCCGGAGCTACAAGCAAGACTAGCGACTTCTGACCTTTTCCTAGAATAAGTCATTCTGCTACTCCACAGAAAAGGCGTATTGTTTGCTCAAGTATCCTTGCTGTATCGAATACGGTGTCGAGTTCCACATATTCTACTGCTGCATGGGCCCCAAAGCCTGAGGGCCCGAAGGCAACTGCAGGGGTTCCTTTGCTAGAGATTATCTGTGTGTCCAGCCAGCCTCCTCCGCCTATGAAACCTGGCTCTCCACCCATCACATCCAGAGTGCTTCTTCTGAGAACTTGGCAGATCTTTTCATTTGGGGAGACTTCCAGCGGGTTTCGTACGAAGAAGATGTGATAGTTCCCTTTGAACGTAGGATCTCCGAGTCTAACAGAGCCAAGCATTAAGTCCATCTCGGCCTCAATGTCGGCCCTTGTCTCGCCAGGTATCATCCTTCTCTCTATCTGAAGCTTGCAGACATCTGGATAGGTGCTCAGCCCGATGCCGCCTTGAATGAGGGATGCATGTACAGAGGGCGATCCGACTAGGGAGTGCTTCTTTGCTTTCAGATTCTCTTGGAGTCTTTCAACTTTGACTAGGACCTTTCCCATCTTCGCTATGGCGTCGACTCCTATCTCTGAAAGACTTCCATGCGCTGCAATGCCTTGTGTCTCAACTTCTATCCAGGCAAATCCTTTGTGAGCCACGAGTATCTGGAGTGCTGTTGGCTCGCCGACGATGGCTCCCTCAGCTCTCACTTGTTCCATCAGCTTCTCTGTTCCGATGCTTGCGTATTCTTCATCGCAGACGGCAGCGACGATCAAATCCCCCTTGAGCTTGATGCCAGAATCAACCACAGCCTTGGCTGCAGCAAGAATCGCTGCTAGACCCCCCTTCATGTCATGTGATCCCCGGCCGAAAAGCTTGCCCTCTTTGATAACTGGTTCAAGGGGGCTGATTTCCATGTGTTCAATTCCAACAGTGTCGGTATGACCGTTTAACAGAAGCCTGGGCTTACCAAGCCCTTTCAACACTCCTACAGCATTTGTCCTTCCCGGCGAGACCTCGGTTAAAGCTGTCTCCAAGCCGATCTCACGCATATATTCGGCGATGAATTCAGAGATTTCACGTTCACCTGCGCCACCTGGAACGAGAGATGGATTAACTGAGTCTATGCTGACCAGCTGCTTCAGAAGCTCTGTGGCCTGAGTCCTGTCAATCGAGTTTCCTGATGTCATGAAAAACCGTGTTTCTATGAGCACTCAAGCACTCATAAGAGTTACGAGACGCCATATGGATCGATCCTTGGCACTTTGATTTCTTCAGCTTTCACTTCTCAGGAACCTAGCATCGCTCTTACTTCATGGTTTCCAGTTCACATGAGGCATCTGCCTTCTAAACGCATAGATGACACAATTTTTTTATCCAGCGCTCCATGGAAAGAAAAAGGAGAATCTTGCTGCTTCGGAAGACAACTGGGAAAGGCACTGTTTTCGACATCAAGAAGTATGCTATTGACGATGGTCCAGGGATTCGGACAACAGTCTTCTTGAAAGGTTGTCCTCTCCGCTGTAGGTGGTGCCACAACCCAGAGAGCCAGACTACAGCTCCCGAATTGATGTATAGAAGGATGAGGTGTATCGGATGTGGCGGATGCGTGAGGATCTGCCCAAGGAAGGCCATCTCATTTGTGGGGAGTCACATATATCTGAACCGGAAGCTCTGTGATGTATGCGCTGCTTGCTCGAAGCAATGTCCCATGAATGCAATGATTATGGTGGGCAACGAAACGAGTGTAGAGGAGCTCGTCAGGGAAATAGAAAAAGACCAGGTTTTCTATGAGCAGTCCGAGGGCGGTATAACAATTTCCGGAGGGGAGCCTTTGCTCCAACTTGATTTTCTTGATGGATTGCTTGAGATGTGTAGAGAACGGGGCATACACACCGCTGTCGACACTTGCGGGTATGCTTCACAAGAGTCTTTCAATCGGATTCGGGATAAGGTAGGCCTATTCCTTTATGATCTGAAGCTGATGGATCAGACATCGCATTTGAAGTACACAGGCGTCTCGAACAGGACTGTAATAGAGAATTTCAGGTTCCTTGCCCGAGAAGGCAGCGAAATCTGGGTTCGCTACCCAGTTGTTCCAGGGATCAACGATGACGAAGTGAATGTTGTCGGAATCGCCGAGCTCATGTTTTCCGAAGGCGTAAAGCAGATAAACCTTCTTCCTTACCACAAATCCGGGATTGAGAAGTACAGAAATCTGAACAGGCGTTACATGCTGGGCAAGATCGAGACTCCATCTGATGAGAAGATGAATGAGATCAAAAAGAAGCTCGAGGCCTATGGCTTAGCGGTGAAGATTGGAGGATGAGGGGATGAATGAAAGAGTTAGGAGACTTAGGGAACAAAGCATTAACACCAAGCCTTACATCACTCCCGAGAGGGCACTTCTTGTAACAGAGTTCTATTCGAAGGACATGGCCAGTCAGATGTCTGCACCAGTGAGAAGAGCCTATGTATTCAAGCATCTGCTGGAGAACAAGGCCATCTACATCGGAGAGGACGAGCTCATTGTTGGCGAACGAGGACCGGCCCCAAAGGCAGTTCCAACATACCCGGAGATCTGCTGCCACAGCCTCAGAGACCTTGAGATTCTCAGCACGAGGAAGAGAATACCGTATGCCGTGGATGAAGATACGAAGAGAATCTACAAGGAGAAGATAATTCCCTTCTGGAAAGGAAAGTCGATCAGAGAAATCATCTTCAGCAGGATGTCTGAGGAATGGAAGGCAGGTTATAGCGCTGGAGTTTTCACAGAGTTTATGGAGCAGAGAGCTCCTGGTCACACAGCTGGCGATAGTAGAATATTCTCAAAGGGCTTGCTGGACTTCAAGAGAGACATCGAAAAGAGCCTTCAGTGCCTTGACCTCCTCAACGACTCTGATGCCTACAGTAAGATGGAAGAACTGAAGGCTATGTCTGTTGCTGCGGACGCTGTCATACGCTATGCGGAGCGCCATGCAGAAAAAGCCAAGGAGCTGCTCAGAGAAGAGAGGAATCTGGAAAGAAGGGCAGAGCTAGGGAAGATCGCTGATGTGTGTAGTCATGTTCCGGCTTATGCGCCTCGGGATTTCTGGGAGGCGCTGCAGTACTACTGGTTCGTTCACCTAGGAGTCATATCGGAGGTCAATCCATGGGACGCGTACAATCCTGGGAGACTTGATCAGCATCTATACCCGCTATACACACAAGGTCTTGAAGAGGGGACTCTGACAGCAGAGAAGGCGGAGGATCTTCTTCAGCTGTTCTGGGTTAAGTTCAACAATCAGCCAGCTCCTCCTAAGGTAGGTGTTACCGCTGAAGAGAGCAGCACGTACAATGATTTCGCTCTGATAAATGTCGGTGGCGTTAAGGCTGACGGCTCGGACGCTGTCAACGAGCTTTCGTACATTATGCTGGATGTCATAGAGGAGATGAGGATGATGCAGCCCAGTTCCATGGTTCAGATAAGCAAGAAGACACCTGACCTTTTCCTCAAGAGAGCCTTGAAGGTGATAAGAACAGGTTTCGGACAGCCCTCTGTCTTCAATACCGATGTCATAATTCAAGAGCTGCTGAGACAGGGCAAGACTATAGAGGATGCGAGGAATGGAGGAGCCAGCGGCTGTGTTGAAGCAGGGGCATTCGGCAAAGAGTGCTACATTCTCACGGGGTACTTCAATCTGGTCAAGGCCCTAGAGCTGGCTTTGAACGATGGTGTGGACCCTATAACGGGGCAGAAGATCGGGGTTAGCACAGGCGATCCGCTGGGTTTTGAGACCTTTGATGTTCTTTTCGAGGCTTTTAGAACTCAGCTCAATCATCTGATCGACGTCAAGATCAAAGGCAACAACATCATAGAGCAGCTGTTTGCAGAACTTCTTCCTGTACCGTTTCTGTCGCTTCTGATCGATGACTGTATCGTAAAGGGGAGAGACTATAACGCTGGTGGGGCTCGCTATAACACCAACTATATTCAAGGAGTAGGGCTCGGAACTATCACAGACTCGCTTGTCGCCATAAAGGACCAGGTCTATGATAGGAAGCAGCTGAGCTTCGGAGAACTGCTATATGCTCTGAGAAATGATTTTAAGGGTTATGAGGACCTGCGTCAAAGGCTTTTGAACAGAGTTCCCAAGTACGGGAATGATGATGACTATGCGGACCAGGTAATGAGACGGGTCTTCGAAGCTTACTATTCCGCTATAGATGGAAGGCCTAACATCAAAGGTGGCAAGTACCACATCAATATGCTGCCGACAACCGTGCATGTGTACTTCGGCAATATCGTGGGTGCTACTCCTGATGGGAGAAAGGCGTATGAGCCTCTTTCAGAGGGGATTTCGCCGGTTCAGGGATCAGACAGGAAAGGTCCCACTGCTGTGATAAAATCTGCTTCGAAGCTGGATCATGCTCGAACCGGAGGAACGCTTCTCAACCAGAAGTTTGCCCCGGACCTGTTGGCTGATGAGGGAGGACTGGACAAGCTTGCTCATCTCATCAGAGCTTACTTCACTCTCGATGGACACCACATTCAGTTTAATGTCGTTAACGCTGACACTCTGCGTGAAGCACAGAGGCATCCTGAGAAACATCAAGACCTTATGGTAAGAGTTGCAGGATACAGCGATTACTTCGTTAATCTGAGCACAGAGCTGCAGAACGAGATAATCAAGAGAACCGAGCACAGATCATTCTAACAGAATGCTTATGTGAGCATGCTACGGTGAAACCTTCACATTCTTTTTCTTATGGCCAGTTATTCGTTGGGGAGTTTGACCGCTCTTATGTTGATGAAGCTGGGTCGTTTTGAGACCTTCTCGTAGCCTTCAGGGTCCGCCTTCTGATAGTCAATGGTGGGTCTGGCCTCGATGAGCCTTTCAATGAGGAATCCCGCCTCATGCAGAGCTTCGGTGATGGCATCAAGCGGGCGCCGGTAGGAGGGCATGAGGATAGGTGTACCCCATGTCTTCCACCACATTTCAACCTTCTCGGTTTTGAAGTAGTCAGCTGCATCTTTCGCGAGGAAGTCGACGAAGGGATGCCCAACGCTTAAGACAAGCGCGCCATTCTTCCTTAGAATTCTTCGAAACTCACGAAATACTGGTACCCAGTTCTCAATATAGTCCATGACGAGCGGCGCTATCACTAGGTCTATAGTGTCATCATGTAGGAAGCTGAGAGGTTCTTGAAGGTCATGGAGTCTGATATCGACTGCATCTCCCAGCCGCTTCTTGGCATGCTCTACCATTTTAGGGCTCGCATCTACCGCTGTTACTCTGGCACCATGCTTGACCAGCCATTCAGATTTAGAGCCGGGTCCGCAGCCGGCATCAAGAACATGCATGCCTCTCACATCAGGAAGTAGAGATAGGGTCGCAGGCCTTTCTAGGTAAGCGTTATGAGGTTTCGTGTCGACCTGCTCGGCGTAGGCATCTGCGAGCTGCTCGTACGCATCATATGCGATGAACCGCTTCTTCTGTGAGGATTCCATCTCGTTTTCATCATAACTACTAGACCATGTGATTAGATTTGCGATCGAAAAGAAGAGTGGAAATGAGAGGGGAGAAATGGTTTGGGCTGCGAAAGACTCTTCGCGCAACTACGGCTTCTTGGCCCATTATTGGTCTTTTGCTGTTCACCAGTCTAGTCGAAAAGACCTTTTGAATTCTGAGAGAGAGTCATGTACAGCATCCGATATCATCGGGCCTAGATCCCTCAAGATTCTGGGTTCTCTTATCTCTCCTTTGGCGATGAGAATCCTTCTTCCATGTTTTCCCTCGACCATTACGGTTTTTTCGCCTACATACAGGCAGTCTCTATCGCTCACAAGGAACACCTCTCCTTTGGTGATGAAGCCGGTTCTCTCTCTGTCTATGAAGATGATGTTCTGTTCTCCCAGCCCGTCTTTCCAGAAGAGAAAGCCCTCGCCTGAGCCAGGTACTGTTCTGATGTTTAGACCCCCACTATAGCGCCAATCATACTGCTGAAGAGACTGGCCCGCTGCTTCTATGAAAGCAGCTTCAGTTTCATAGCCATGTTTCCTGAGTTCCTCGATAGAAGGTGTTCTAGAAACTGCAGGCAGGTCGCTTCCGCCTATGTAGAGTTTTGGGCCTTCTATCTGTCCTTTGAAGCTTCTTCCCACTGCTCCGTCATCAGTCTCGAATATCGCGTCGACTGCATAGTCCGATGGACCTGCAATGATAGCTCCTACTCTTCTGTCTTCCTCCAGAACCTCAGTCCACAGGCAGCCGGCATCCAATCGGGCTAGGATCTTGCTGCTTGAGATCAGGTCTAGCGTTTTGTAAGTAACCCTTACTCCTGTGCCGAGACTTAGACTTGGCATCACTTCCAATCCTCCCTTTCTTCTTTCTGAGGCTGATCTCCTTTCTCAAGGACGGCTCCTGCCCCTTCCAGCTCCAGTCTGCAGGTCAGCCACTGCGCAAGGCGAAAAGCTAGGCGTCCTTCTACCGTAAGGTAGTATGTTCCTCGAACCTCGCCTTTTATCACGTACCCTGCTTCAAGCAGGGGGTCAAGATGATGTGTCAGAGAGCTGCCAGCTCTGCTTGTGTGTTGCTCCAGCTCGTTGAAGGTCTTGCCACCTTCCTTCAAGAAGTCAAGTATCCTCAGGCGTTCCTCGCTGCCAAGAGGACTGATAACCCTCGCCACACGCTCAGGGGGAATGCTGTCGATCCTGCGCTGACTTCGAATGCGCCCTGGGTGCTCCACGATGATCGATCTTGTCCAAGGCCTCATATCCAATCCCTCTACGCCCCTTAGCGACTCGCGGATCTGGTCTCCTAGGCCTTCCATCATCTCCTCCAAACTGTCGGTCAGACCTCCAAGGTCGATCCTCGGAGACTCGATGATGGCTCTCGGCTTGGCTGCGAATCTGCGGGGTCTTTCCCTACGGATCTCTTCTATCTCGGCTTTGAGTTCATCTTTCAGCTTTCGAACCTCCTCAAGTTCTTTCTTCATTTCGTCCATTCTATCTTCCATATAGATGCACAAATGTACAGCAGTACAGCTCACCTATGAATCTGCTGGCTTTGTACAGTTGTACAGCTACTCGATGGAGGATGAAAAAATAAGATGAGTGAACATGCTGATTGATGTGCGGAGGCTCCGGAAAAGGGTGAATCTCGAGATAGATGCATTATAGAAGTATTTCTTGTCTTACATGTGACTCGTGTCTGTAGGCAATCAGGCTTTTTGTATGAGTTCTGTGTATGATACTACAGGCGTCAGATTTGAGCCAACCAGACCCGAAACGCGAACTGTATATGAGCAGGTTGAACATGATATCCAGTCAAGTCTCATCACTGGCTACGCAAATGAGCAGTATTGAGGCAGATACATTTGGACTGGATGATCGGTTGAACAGGCTTCCGAGCAGAATAGGGCAGATAAGGAAGATGAACTACAGGGCCTTGCCTAATATCGAAAAGGATGAGGCTTCCCTCTTGGAGAGATGGACATCCATCGGGCCAACTCAAAAGGAAATTGTCCGCAATACTGCTGCTATGCTTCGTCCCGAGATAAGTTCGCTTGAAGGCGAAGTCTCTCAAAGACGGATGGACACTCTCTATGACTCGAACCGGCTGTTAGGCCTTGAAACTAGGATGTCTACAGCTATGATAAGAGTCTCAGATTTAGGGAGTCAGGTGGCGAAGTCTCTGGGCGATCTCAAAGGCAAGATAGAGAGTCTTGAACAGGACCTTACTATAGCTGAGAGCACGGTGAGCCTCACATCTCAGGCATCTTTCCCATGGAAAGATGGTGAGAGCCCTATACTGGCGGTAGAAGCAAAGGATATGAACAAGGATGTCGAAGGGGTGATGACGCTGACGAATCTGCGCTTCATCTTTGAGAGCGAGAAGGAAGTTGTCCTTAAGAAGAGGCTCTTCATCGCGACCGAGAAGAAGAAGGTCCGGGAGACTGTCCTCGAGCAACCGATCGGCACAATAGGCAACATGACTAAGGGAAGGGTTGGGCTTCTAGCAGGCGCCGGCCTGTTTATCTCTTTCAAACCTGAAACCCGGCTGCAGGATCTAAAGCTAGATGTTAAAGGACATGAGGCAGACTGGGCTATACGATTCTACAACTATATCACTTCAGGACAGGCGGAAGCAGAGCTGTCAGCAGCCCCGGGTGCAGAAGCTCAAGCCGTTGAAAAGCCGAAGATCACCCAATGCCCAAAGTGCGGGGCACCTTTCACGGATGAGATCTATCGAGGCCAGACCTCTATAAGGTGCAGGTACTGTGGTGCCGTGACACCGATCTCTTGATGGCATGCACAACACTGAAAAGCCAACGAATATCAGTTTCCACACAAAGGTGTAAGTATTGAGCGAGAAGGGAACCATCGAGAAAGTAAAGGCAAGAGAAGGGCTGTTCTCAAGGATACAGAATATCCTCACGGCAGGCTACTCAACAAAGGAAGATCTGCGTGAGCTGGACAAGCAGCTCAGAGACTTCTACTTCGAAGACTTGCGGGAACTCAGACATCAGTGGGAGAAGGTGTACCTAGAAGCCCTAGATGCCAGACAAACTACGCTAGGAAGGAGCTTCAAAACTGTCATTCAGACCATGGACCGCGTCTCGGAGCAGATCAACAGAGCTGACTACGGGTACGCTGGCCTCTGGGACAGAAAAGGTTCCACAAAGGAGAATGAACTCGCTAGAGTCTTCGACTCTGATAAAGCGCTCGGAGCTGAGATCGACGAGATCAAGGAAGGAGTTGAAAAGGTTCAATCAGCCGTAACCGGGGGCGAGTGGAAAGAAGTGGCTGCGGGAGTCGAAACCCTAAAGCAGAGCCTAAGACAACTAGAGAGTAAGTGGAAAGACCGTGAGAAGCTCTTCAGACCACCATCAGTGTAAGGAGGAGAAAGAAGTTGCCAGTGATTGACTCAGTCTCTTGGAGAAATGGTCGACCTGACGAAGTCGCAGCTAGATTCCCAAACCTTTCCCTGAAGTACGGCAGCCAAGTTATTGTTATGGAGAACCAGTGGGCTGTCTTCTTCAGAGATGGAAAAGCCCTCGATGTGTTCGGACCTGGGAGACAGACCATAACAAGCAACAATATTCCACTGTTAACCGGAGTTCTCCGAGCTATAGGCATAATCGGAGACATATTCGACTGTGAAGTCATCTTCGTGAACAACAGTCAGCTGCGCGCCAACTTCGGCGGCCAAGCCTACTCCGCCCCAAGCGGCCAGATCCAGTACCAGGCTGAGATAGGATTCTACGGCTACATGCTGTACAAGGTTGAAGACCCGAAGCTCTTCGTCACAGAGTTCTTCGGAAACCGAAATGCCAGTACCTCAGCTGATGTCGAGAACTACATAAGAGGCTTCGTTGTCGAGAGAGTCATCGATGCCTTCGGCAACCTAGACATACCCAGCCTAGTAAGAAGCGTAGACGAGACAACAGACAAGATCGCACTCATAATAAACGATGAAGCAAGACGCGTCGGCCTCACCATCATCGACACTACCTTCGAAGGAGTCAAGATCCCAGAGGAAGCCAGACGCTTCGCCTCAGGCATGGGCCAGCAGGCCATGGCAATGCAGTATGCCAAAGAGACGGCACAGGTTCTGCCACAGGGCGGAGGAGGAGCAGCAGGAGCTGGCCTCGGCGCCGGAATCGGCCTAGCCATAGGCCAGCAGTTCATGAGAACGCCGCAGCAGGAACAAGCAGCCCCACCGACAACTGTTGTTCTATGCCCTAACTGCGGAGCCCAAAACCCAGCAGGTCAGAAGTTCTGCAGTAACTGCGGCAAAAGCCTCGCACCGGCAAAGATGGTGAAATGTCCCAACTGCGGAGCAGAGATGCCGGAAACCATGAAGTTCTGCGGGAACTGTGGAAAACTCTTGGTGCAGCAATCAGTCACATGCCCAAAATGCGGAACGAAGAACGCGCCAGGCATGAAGTTCTGCGGGAACTGTGGAGAAAAGCTGTCCTAGATCTCCCCTTTTTTCAACGTCCGAATGCTTCATTAACCGAAGCAGGCTTACTCATTTTTCTTTCTTGGTCTCGTCTATTCATATGGACATTGTCCCGACCAAAGATGGTGTGGTTAACCCGCTAATGTCAGATATATGCTTGAAGTATGAGAGTGTTACAGACATATGCTCCAATTTGTCCCTGGATTGGGACTCCTGCATCTCCAAACTCGACTGCAAAGAGTATGATAAGACGTTATGCCATTTGAAAACCGCGTTGGTGACTACATCTCCCCTCAGACCTCGGCACTACACCAAAACCACATTCGAAGAAGTGAACGAATAAAATGAGAATGTGAGAGAATGTGAGCTTGGCATCCCAGATCTTAGCCTTATGGTTAATCTGCAACAGAATCTTCTTCCAAGCACTTTTTGTCTGTTCGTCGTCGGTTCTTCTAGAGGTCAGGCTAGACTGGACGACAGAACAAGCTGAATTAGTTAAGGCGATCTGATAGAAGACTTTCGAAGTATGATGAACTTCTCGTTTTCAGTATTTCAGCGATGATCTTTTCTGTTGTCTCGCCCACGCCTCTTAGGTTTCTCAGTTCTCCCTTGATCGTCGATAGGCGCTCCTTCACCTCGGAGATTGAGCGCGCTGCGATGCCGTAGGATGATGATCTCCCCGATCGATCGGGAGACCCCCTATCAGTTATGATGGGGAAGACCCCAATGTACTCAGAGAGATTAGTCCTGTAGATTCTGAGATCCTCCAGGTTACAAGAGGAAGTGAGTTCTCTCTTATCTTCCTTAACCATTCCTATTTCCTCCATTCCTTTGCAGGGCCCTCGGCTGGACATCCTGATTCCTTGGTTCTGCCCTGTAGAGAGCAGAGAAGATATCTCACACAGGTCCCATCCTTCCTAGTCTGATAATTAGGAAGAATAGAACACTTCTTCGGACCTTCCTCACTCATGCTTCTCAGCCTCCAAGATTTTTCTTAGCTGTTCCCCTCTGTATACAAGTTTCACACATGTTAGGAGTTACGCAGTTGGATTGAGTGTGAAGATGGGTTTGGCGAGGTAGGCTCTTATGGCTTCCCTTATGATGGATGCCTTAGCCTCGTACCAGCTGATGCCTCTGCGCAGCCTGTGAACCTCCAGCCTTATGAAGGCCCTGATGGAGTACGCCAGGTGATTCAGCTGAGCCCAGGCTCCCCGCACCTGGGCTCTCTCTATGCCGCAGCACTGCTTGACTCCCCTGTGATAGTCCTCTATGCCCCAGCCCTGTGAG
>Ga0315296_10003138_pt1 | contig 13908 bp, 8 predicted proteins | sample YL17G14_18_MG_FD_203921 | JGI IMG/M metagenome (GOLD analysis project Ga0315296, IMG submission 203921) | Sediment microbial communities from Yellowstone Lake, YNP, Wyoming, USA - YL17G14_18 | ecosystem: Environmental > Aquatic > Freshwater > Lake > Sediment | place: USA: Wyoming | collected... | reverse complement strand
CAGTCCTCTTCTCAAGGGCGAAACAGGGACCAGCATTCTATTCACCTACGAAGTAACCTATAGAAACCAGGACTTGGCCAATGTGGCTGCCAATGCTCGACCGGGACAGTATGCGCCGGCAGGCATCGCTACAATATACAGCTCTCTCGCTGGCGTGACCCTTACGCAGAGGGTGCTTGATGAGATTGCACCATTTGACAATGCAAGCAGCAACGCCTATGAAACCGCTCAGGCAGTCAGCTTTAGCTTCCGTAGTAAATACGACCTAATGATGGGACCGAGTGAATTCATGGAGCGTCCGGCTGCAGGCCAAGAAGTCACTGATTGGTTCATCCAGCGTGGTGGTGGTCTGCCAATGGACTTTGCTACGGCCTACTGCGTCTTCATGCGCCATCTCAGTATTCCTGCCCGTGTGGTCATTGGTTACGCTGTTGGTGATCCCACTGGTTCCTATCGCACGATAAGAGTCCGACACATGATGTTCTGGGCAGAGGTATTCATTCCAATGTATGGCTCTCCGAATGGCGGCGAGTGGATTCAGGTACTCCCGATTCCCCTTCCCAGTAGCATGGGCGGTGGTGAAACACCCCAGAACACAGATCCAGGCAATGTTCGGTTGTATGTCGGGCCGGCACAATGGGCCATGATCGGAGACAATTTCAATCTGAGCGCAATTCTCCTGTTCCAAGGCGTGCCCGTAAGCACTCCTGAAATCATCCTATTTCGCGATGAGACAGATGCATTGAGTATGGGCACTGCGGTAATCCAGATGGGCGCCTACCTACCACTTGCAAACATAACCTATGCCTTTCCAATAGGTTCAACCCTTGGTTACCACCTTATATCTGCAACTTGGTCAGCAGGTGGGTTTTCTGTCACCAACTACACAGTCGTCTCTGCCGTGGGAAATCCAAACCCGATGGCCCAATGTCGGACGATGGCTCCAGATTTCTCTCCCAGCGAAGTCGTTGACCTTGACACTAAGCTAGGCATTGACAACTATACTGCACACTGGCAAGATGTGGTCCGGGTTCATGGAGTCATGACTGTCAACGGACAGCCCGTAAATGGGTCCATGCTGAACAATAATCAGGTGCAGATTATGTGGGACGAGGGATGGATTGGAAATGCAACAATCGGAGCCAATGGCTACTATGCACTAAACATCTCTGTCAATCCGAACGATCTTGTTAGGATGAAGACTGGAGTTCACAAGGTATGGGCTCAATATGCCGGCGACCTGCCCTTCCTAGGACCTGGCCGTTCTGCAGACAACTCCACTGTGACGGTTTGGGGAATAGTCGGCTTCAGCCTCACCGTCAATCCGCAAAATGCGTACAGGGGATCCATACTTGTCTATGATGGCATAGCTCAGCTACTGAACGGCACACGTCTGGTGGGCAAGACAATCGGCATCTTCCTCAATAGGACTCTGGTGAATACTGCAATCACGAACTCAACAGGAGGCTTCCGAACTACCTACACAATCCCTTCCGCCTATCCAATCGGTATTGCATACGCGCAAGTCAACTGGACTTCAACCATGAGTCTTGTTTCTGGGAATTGGAGTAACCCTGTGACAATCACAATACTAGCCGGCGGAACCCTGTTGAGCGTAAACTCGACGCCACGGAGCCCACAAGTCATACACATTTACCAGTCGATCGTGATCTATGGCTACCTGGTGCATGCTACAAACGGTTCAGGCATTGCAGGGCAGACAATACGTGTCTACTGGCAGCAGGGTGCTTCTCCTATCCTGATAGGAAACAGCACCACCGGTCCCGGGGGATACTATCAACTCAGCTACTCAGTTCCCGCCGGATATGAGGGCACTGTTACATATTGGACTCAGTTCAACGCACCCGGACCCCCCTATGTAAGTTCTAGGTCCGTCAACATGACAATACGCGTCCAGAAATGGTCTGTTCAAGTGTCAATCCAAGTTGACCGAAATCCTGTGCATCTGTTGGAAACAGTCACTGTGTCGGGAAATGTCTCATTGCCTGAGAATGGAACCAAGATTGGAAACGCGCGAGTCACGATCTGGTGGAGTAACAGTACAGGACTGCATAACCTAACAGTCGTTCTCACGAGTGTAACAACCTACCTGTACACTTACTCAATTCCAGTGTCTCTCTACCACAAGTTGGGAACCGTGGGGCTATGGGCCCAATTCGTGTCACCCAATCCGTCTATTGCTAGCAATGAATCCGTTCATTTGAGCCTTCAGATAGTCAACTATGACACTACTCTAACCGTCTTCTCAGACAAGATCAGCTATCATCTAAACGAAACAGTTCATATCTGGGGCCGATTGCGATTTGAGAATGGGAGCCCGTGGCCAGACAGAACCGTGAGCATCTACTGGAACAATGGGTCCGTGCGTACGTTCTCTTCAACGACGAACTCCTCTGGATGGTACAGTTTCTACTACAACTGTTCGGTTCCCAAGGACGCCGCTGGCACAGTGGGAGTCCAAGTCAGCTTCACATCACCCACCCTTCTCTATGACAATGCCACAGCAACACTCACGCCATCCATCACACTTCAGCTTTACGAAGTCACGCTTTCGACCATTCCCATTGCATCACAGTATCATCTCGATGATGTCATTGTGTTCTCTGGTTCGCTGTACTTCCAGGAGAATAGTGTGCCTCTTTCAGGCGCTATGGTCACCGTATACTACAAGAATGCCACCAATACCTACCTGTTTTCTAAGTGGACCAGCAGTAATGGCAGCTTCGTATTTCGGTACAATTGCTCTATCAATGATGCACTGGGGGCAGTCTATATCTGGGCTAGGTACACCAGCTCGAATCCCTTGTGGAGCAGTGCGCAGTCTGCAAATAGAACTGCCACACTCATTCTCTACCAATTTCAACTCACCGCTGATCCCAACACCACAGTGTACCATCTTAATGAGACAGTACGGGTAACAGGACGGCTTACATATCTCAACAATGGCACTCCTCTGGTGGGACAGCCAATCTCGGTTTTTTGGAACTGGAACAATGGAACCGTGCATACATTCTTCTACACGACGAACTTAACAGGCTATTTCAGGTTCCCCTACAACTGTTCAGTCCCGAAAGATAAGGCTTCAAACGTCACCATTTGGGCAGAGTTCAACAATACTGTGCGACTATGGAGCAATGCAAGCTCCACACCCCGCTCCGTCCAGCTTGTTCTGTACAGTATCATCTTCAGCACAAGTGCACCTCTCTCGGTCACCTTAGATCGAGCATTCGTCATCGTAGGCAATCTGACTTATGCGGGTGGGATACCGGTTGTTGCTGGTGCATCCGTGAGGATCTTCCTTCGCGTTGGCCCTAGCTGGATTCTCAAGAACACCAGTGTCACCAATTCCGTTGGCGGTTTCAGATACACACACAGGTTCAGTGTTCCCCCGGATGGTCCCGGTATCTACGTATTCAGATGCGACTATACGAGAACAAGTCTGCTAACAAGCAATGCAACCATCCAGATTCAGGTCGATGCACAGGCCATTCATGTAGTCATTTCCATCAATGCTGGTGCATCACCGTCGTATCTTGGTCAGACCTTCACGGTGACTGGCATACTGACATTCGAGAATACAACTGGAATCGTGGGCTACACAGTCACGCTGGTCTGGGACAGCGGGTCGGTGAACAGGACCACTTCCACCGGCCTAGGCGGCTTCTATTCATTCAGTTTGGTCCTACCATGGACTCAGCATTTGGGCTTGGTCTACTATTTCGTAGCATTTGCTGCTCCTTCTCCAGCTTTTGAGAGCGCCGTATCAAGCACTCTCCAAGTTGACGTGTATGACCGTGTTCAGCTTCATCTCGATTCCCAATCAGCATCTGTTGCAGTAGTATCAAAGTCGTTCACTGTGAGCGGTTTTGTGACAGATGGTGGTGGTCAAGTGCCGGGAGTACCCCTTGCGATAACTGTCGACTCGACCATCGTGTGGGGAACTGTATCGACCCGAAGCGATGGCACCTTCTCTCTCGTCCTCGTGGTTCCATCCACTTGGTCCCTCGGGCAGCACGTCGTGAGCCTAAGGATTGACAGTGGTAACTACCAGAATCAAACTGCTCCCGACTTCTGGACAATCGAGGTGCATATGGGTTCGAGCATCACTGTTGCATTTGTTACACCGCGCGACAGTATGCCGGGCGAGAGTTTCGATTTCACAATGCGGCTTGAGGACTCCACAGGTTCTGCACTTGCCGGGACCGTGAGTCTCTATCTTAATGGCACATTAATCGGCACCCGGTCAGTTTCTGGCACAGTTGCACTAAATCAGGCAATACCGACTGGGTGGACCGGCGGAAGTGGCCTTTTCATTCTCTCTGTTCGCTATTCCGGGGCCGGATTCATAGACTCCTCTGTTGGAGAGACAGTGGCAGTCATTCACGTTTTCACAACAAATGTACAATTCGGCCACGAAACCCCGTCTCGGATTGATCCTAATTCTACCCTGACAATCAAGTGCCTGCTTACTGATAATTCAACGAGGCATTTCCCAATCGTTGGTCGGACGGTTGTATTGCATCTCAATAGTACAAGCAATACCACCACACTCACAACTGGGTCGGACGGCCGCATAACATACCAGGCACTAAGCAGGGCACCTCGGGGATTCTATGAATACTACATCACGCTAGTCTCTCCAGTTGCCAGCGTCGACTCAGACAGGTACAGAGTTGATATACAGGTCCTGTCTGGGCCGCCATTAGATATCATCTTGATGGTTGTTTGGACGGCGGCGATTGTGACCGAAGTGATCGTCGCCTATGTAGTCATCCGAAGGTACAGGCCAAGCACCGGGCGCATGACTAGACTATCTGGACACAGGTTCCGTGTCAGATTGCCGAAAATTCGGTCAAAGCAGGTGGTGACCAATGCAAGGACTGGTTAACATAATCCTACCAAGCGTGGCTTTGGCGGGTGCCGTCATAGTAGTCGTGCTGTACTTCTACCTTGTTAAGGGCAAGTTCCGTCGCCCGATTGCAGCAGCAGGGATAGACATTCCCAGTAAGCTTCGAAATATCAAGAAGCTCGCAGATGCAGGCAAGTATAGCGCCGCAATTGCTCTTGCTTATCGGACATTCGAACAAATGTGCGGAGCGAAGATAGGCTCTGAGCGATTGAACTCAGAGACCGCAAGAGAATACATCGAGCGCGTACTCAAGATGCTTCCTCTCGACAGCGCTGCAGTTGAGAACTTCACAGGTTTCTATGAAGAAGCACGATTCTCACGGCATGATATAAGCCGTGACACGTACGAGGCGGCAATTCGCGTTTTCACGGATCTGTACCCGAAGATTGAAGGAAGTCCAATTACCACGCCAGTGTAGGTAGAAGCAGAAGGTGGGACTGAGATGGGCTGGAAAGAGACGCTCCAAATCGTTCTGTTCGTTGTGAGCTGGCTTCCAGTGGGATTGTTGGCAGGCACAACCGTCTTCGGGGTGACCGAGACATACCCACAGGATTTCAGTATTTACAACCAACAGTATAGTGGGCTCAGCGATTTCCGGACCCAGATTGAGGATCTCGGTTATACCACCTTAGCAATCCAGTCTTCAATGAGCGTCATTTCCAGATACAATGGGAGTGCAGTTCTCGTGATCATGGGGCCGGTGACCTACTTTGCCATAGATGCGGTACTTACATTGTTCGACCATCTAACCGCAGGAGGCGGTGTCCTAATCGCTGATGACTTTGGAACCGCAAATAGCTCTTTCCAACTGCTCAATGCTCTTCTTGCAGAAACGCAACCGGGAAACCCCGGTCTGGCTCACGGATTCCTATCGTACACTGGAGGCGTTCTGCTGGACCTCAACTCCTATGCAGTAAGCCCAAAGTTGCCTGTAATCAGAAGAGCGAATGGTGGCTTCAGGTCTGGTCTTGACGGTGGCGCCCTGACAGCCGGTGTGGATGCTCTCTATCTCAACTGGGCCACCGCTATCAATCCCCTCTGTCTTGTCGGTCAGGCTGGAGTCGCCTGGACTACAACTCGCACATGGTGTGAAACCGACATAAACGGTCCAGACCCATATCCCAGTGATAACGAGTGGAACGGCTCCCTGCCGGTCGTAGGAGCAGTAGATCTTTCTTTCGGTGGTGGCCAACTCCGTGGAAGACTGGTTGCCACGAGCGATCCAAGTATCTTCAACAATGATATGCTCAAACGAGGTGACAACGCCCGTTTTGGCAGGAACGTTATCGAATGGTTGTCACATGGTAATAGAAGCACACCCATCGTGTTCTGTGAAAACCTGCTTGCAGTGCCTTGGCTTTCAGCCGAGTTCTTTTATGGGTTCTTCTTGGGCCGAGCACTGTGGCTGAGCACGATGCCATTCTTCGCACCATTGTATCCACTGATTACTGCCATTGGCATCAAGAAGTATCTTCCCGACATGAAGAAACCGGAAGTCAGAAGCGTCTCGGATGTGTTTCTCCGGCGCGGCCAAACCTATTTCAGCGAACGCATGACGTACTATCGGACCGAAGGAAACTATGCTCGTGTGGTGAAGATGCTCTATAGGAAGCTCAGGCGAGACCTTACGAAGAAGCTTGCATGGCCGGAATACGATGCTAGGAAGGTGTGGGAGCTTATGCGCTACAAGGACTCAAGCCTGGATGAAGCGAAGTTCTTCAAGACAATCGACCGAATTGAGGAAATCTCATCCAAACCTGAAATCAAGATCAAGGAGAGTGAGCTTATGACGCTCTTCTTCTGGATGAATAACGTATCGTCACTATTGGTTGAAACAAGAAGGTGAGATAGAAAGCAATGACTGTAGAAGAATCAACAGAGCAGATTCAAGCTGCCATGGCTCAGCCCATGAGCCTAGCAGAGGTTCACGACTTAAGCTCGGAGATAATACGCGAATGTCAGCGAGTGATAGTTGGGAAGGTTGACATCTTAAGGGATACGATGATTGCCTTTCTTTCCAACGGACATGTCGTCCTAGAGGGTGTGCCAGGTCTCGCGAAGACATACATGGCTCGAACGTTTGCGTCTATTCTGGGCTGTGCCTTCAAGCGAATCCAGCTGACCGTAGACACGCTGCCAAGTGACATTCTTGGCAGCAATGTGTTCAATCAGAAAAGTGGGGAGTTCTGGTTCCGCAAGGGTCCCGTGTTCGCAAACCTCGTACTGGCAGATGAGATTAACCGAGCTCCTCCAAAGTCCCAAAGTGCACTTCTAGAAGTCATGGAGGAGCGGCAGGTCTCTACCGAAGGCGTGACGAGGAAATTGCCATTGCCATTCGTGATGATTGCTACCGAGAATCCGATTGAGCAAGAAGGCACTTACCCTCTGCCCGAAGCACAGCTCGACCGCTTCATGTTCAGATTGATTCTCGATTATCCCACTCCTAGTGAGGAGGCCGAGGTCATACGTCGAAAACACGTTGGTGAAGTAACTGACCTCAGAGTGCTTGCTGATCCGACTACAATCGTGCGGATGCAGAATGCATGTAAGACGGTGTTTATCGACGAGGACATGATAAACTACATACGTGACATAACCGTGCGAACTCGCAATGATCCTCGGATTCTTCTCGGAGGTTCCCCTCGTGCTTCTCTTGTATTGATGAGCGCTTCAAAAACGAGGGCAGCCATGCACGGTCATGACTATGTCACTCCTGAGGACGTCCGGAAGCTCTGTGTTCAAACATTGAATCATAGACTAATGCTCAAGCCGGAGGCCGAACTCGAGGGTCTTACGGTAGAGAAAGTAGTCTCCAAGATACTTGGGGAGGTCGACTGCCCGAAGTAAGTTGACTCAGAACGCACGACGCTGGAGAAGATAGACATTGATCACCCAGAGAGGATTCACACTTGTCTTTGCAGGGGCACTGCTCCTGACCAGTGGGTTCTCTTTCGTGAACTTCTATCTCACTCTTCTTGGCGTATACTTGTTTGTCGGGTTAGTCGTTACACTACCCCTTTTTGCACTGACAGCGAACTTATCCGGCATCGAAGTCGACCGTCAGATTGACAAGACCAAGGTCTTCTCTGGAGACTTTCTCCGCGTTCGTGTGACAATCCGAAACACTTCTCATCGTCACTTTGACTTCATTGAGGTTTGGGATCAGTACCCAGAAACATGGATATTGGCCATAGGCGAGAACTTCATGGCGTCTCGCATAGAACCTGGCAGTAGCATCACCTTCTCATACATCCTCCAAGTTAGAATGCGCGGGCGCTACTATCTTGGCCCCACTGAAGTGATAATGAGGGACCGCTTGGGCATTCACTATTACAAGCGTACTGTAAAGGCGAAGACGGAGATTCTCGTGTATCCTACTTGGAAGGATGTGCGCCGCCTTGAAACGATTGGCAAACAACGTCAGCTTGGACTGATGTTTGGTGCTCACAAGACAAAGACCATCGGAATGGGCACCGAGTTTAGCGGTTTTCGCGAGTATGTTCCAGGTGATTCTTTCAGACTTATTGACTGGAAGACCACCGCGAAAGAGGGCGAGATGGTGGTTAAGCAGTATGAGGAGGAGAAGAACGTCCAAATCATCTGCATGGTAGACACGTCTGGGAGCATGGGCAATGGCTATCCGGAGAACACCAAACTGGAATATGGCATCAGAGCAGCGGTGCTTCTCACGTACATGGCCCTAGAAAGAAAGGACTTCGTGGGCGTGTGTGTCTTCTCCGATGTCGTGCATGCCTATGTCACTCCAAACACACGTCCGAATCACATATACGAAGTGCTGGACGCCCTTGCGACAGCTGAGGCGGGTGGGTGGAGCGACTACGAGACAGCAATCTCCTATGTCACGAGTCAGACGAAGAAGCGTTCTCTATTCTTCTTCCTGACTGATCTTGAGGAGTCTCCTGCTCCTTTGCTCAATGCGATGAAGGCCGTAGTGGCAAGAGGCCACAATGCAGTCGTCATAAGTCCGTTTGGACCTTGGTTTGAGGTTCCTGTTGGTCAGTTTGGGCCAGTTGAGAAAGTCCTTTCTGAGGCAGTAGCAGAGGAGCTATGGGAGCGCCGAGCCAAAATCTCACGCGCGCTCGCACGTTTCGGTATTGAGGTGATTAACGTAGGCCCTGAGGATTTCCTGCCCACCATAATCAGGCAGTACAATCTCGCAAAACAAAGGGGGGTCGCGTTGCATTGAGAATTGTCACTTGGATTTTGCGCGGTCTCTCCACCGCTGCCTTTGTGACTATGGCCTACGTAGTGTATAGAATAATGTCTGGTAGATGGGAATGGGGCATACCATACCTCTTCATTTCTACGGTGTTTCGTCTTCTGTCTCTGGTGCTATTCTTCTTGGCCGTAATGATTGTCAATGGTCTTGCAGTTCCTCTGCTCGGTGGTCAAGTTCCGAATCAACTGGTAATGGGGCTGTACAACACACTCGTTCTGAATCTCTGGTACATGCAGCCATATGGAGTGACAGGCCCTCTCACTGACGTGAATCAAGTACTGGCATCATCCCAGGCGGCTTTTCTCGGCATTCTGAATACTCTGTGGCAACAGTCATTCACATTCCTCTATTTCGTGTGCGCCGCTTTGGGCGTTGTATTGTTTCTCCAATCTTTAGTCAGGATGGACCACAGGTTTGTTGGTGGGGCCTTCATCTCAATCCAGTTGATACTTGTCATTGCCGCGTTCAGGGAGGTATCTAGTGTCCCCAATTACTCTCAATTTCCATCTGACTTCTTTGTATTTCTGGGCAGTAATGTGCAGTTGCTTGCGTTGGTGTCGTTCGCTTATCTTGAGCTAAGCTACCAGATGATATACAGCTACTCAGTGGGCAAGCCAGTCGAGGACAGAGAAGAGACTCTGAAGAAGCAGCTTCTTGCATTGCGAATGGCGACAAGGAAGCAAGATGCAATAGAGCGGGGTGAGAAAGTAAGTAGTACGGCTATGAGCAGGTCTTCAGGTGCGACAATCTTCTCATTTCTGAGGGAAGCAATCGAGAGGAAGGTAATAGGCACAAAGGACGCGCTTGAGAATCTCGACGCCGTAGCCGACGTCCGACGCCTGCAGAACTTTGTTGACGAGCTATTACGCACCGACCCAACCGCAAAGGATGAACTGACAGCAAAGGCGGCAGCTCCCTCGGAAAGCTATGTGATTAGATCGACAATACTAGGTTCTGCAATACGATTCGGGGGAGTGGTTGCGGTCTCCTTCATACTGATGAATCCGTCGATATTTGTGGCCCTGCTTAATCTTCCCCCGGGAATATACAACAGTGTGGAGCTTCTCCAGCCAGAATTCATACTGCTTTTCCTGGTGCCAGTGATTCTCTTATTCCCGTTCTCTGCTATGATAATCGGCAGTGTCGTCCGACGAGAGGTTGAGGTCAAACCGGACAAAGAACAAAAGGAAAGCGCTAGGACGCAGAAGAAGGATCTAGAGAAGAAGAGGAAGGCGGCCGAGAGGACAAGGAAAGAGCGTTTGAGGGTTCGGAAGCGGCGTCGGGGAGAGGGCGAAGAAAAGGATGAATGGGATCAGGCCATAGAAACAGTCGGAAGATAATCAGTTTGCAGAAGGAGATGTCCTGTGACATCAATCGTACTGACACATGGTGATATTGATGGGATAACCTCGGGTGCCATCGACATGCTTGCCTTCCCCGGCGCTGAGTTCTACTTCAGTCGACCATCTCAAATTCACCTAGACCTCCAAAGGATGGCCAAGGACCAGCCAGAAGTCGTGGTTGTCAGCGACATTGCCGTTGATGCGACCATGAACAAGGTTCTTGTAGGAATCGAAAGGGCCCAAGGTGGAGGTCATCCTAGTGCTGTTGGTGCAAGTATGAACAGGAACGACTTCCCAGTTTTCTTGGAACGGCTCGCTGAGCAGGTTCAGAAGTCCACCTAGAGGATATGCAAGACGCCAGTGAGGAACACAAAGACCACTGTAACAATCGCCTCGCCGGCCACGATGCCACTAAGGAAGCGGTTTGTTTTCTCATATCTAGGACTCGAGACTTCCTCTTGGACGAGTTGTCCATTCGGTACTGGTCGGGCCTCCTTTCTAACCCAATAATCTATGAATCCACCGACTGCCATCGTGACCGCAGTTGCCGCAGGTACAAGTAGCCCTACTGCAAAGCTCATTCCACTCAGTTTTCTATTCTCAAGTTCCCTGCCGACAAAGTAACCAACAACTCCATAGGCCATCAGGTATAGAAAAATCAGCACTGGGTGTACGCCAGGGAACTTGTCCATCCCCGGAAGTTGGCCGCTCAAGCTGGTAATCAGGTAGTAGAATAGCTGAGCTGTCGGACTTGGAAAATCGCTTCCTCCGAATCCACCCATCTCCTCGTAGATGAAGAATATGAAATAGGCGCCTACGATAGTCCCAAGCATCAAGCCAATGAACACAGCCTTTATGATATCCCTTCCTCTGACTCCAGTCAGTCTTCCTAGACTGAGATGCACAAGTCCGGCCAATGCTGCATCTTGGAATGAACCAATCATGCTCTCGAATCTAGCAATTGGAACGAACGTGACTCTGAAGATAAGTACAGCAAGTGATGACACCACATCGGAAATATATCCCGCTAACAAACCTGTTTCGCTAATCGCCTTGGCCGTGAAGTATGCAGAGAGAAGAGCGACAGGCGGGCCAAAAAGAAAGAGCTCCCAAGGAACGTAAGTCACACCCAACGGGTCCAAGACACCAAACGGGACCAGAATCGAGAAAACGGCTATCTCCATTACAATTAGCATGAGTGTAGAAACTAGAGCTACCCAATTAGGTACAACACCGTTTCTCCTTCTCAGGTACTCGTCTGGGTCATCAACCAATTCCTTGATTTCGGCTTTCACGTATGCCATGTACTTCCTGAGTTGGTCTGCTCTCTTTCGAGCCTCGTTCACGTTCATGAGAGAAGCCAATTGGTCTGCCTTTTCTTGTGCTCCTTTCACGATTGTCCCTGCTCGCGATTCAGTTCTGACCCGTTTGGCGTCCTCATCAGGGCGACTGAGTTCCTCGGTCCTAGCCTTCTTTCGTCTACCTCCTAGCATATCGTGAGTTATGACCGCGGCAAAAGCCCCGATGACTAGGTAAAGTAGCTCAGCACGTCCTAGATGGCCACCAATACCCTCGTATTTCATGCCTTCCAAGAACACCCAAACGGCAATAGAGACGAGAGTACCACAAAGCAGCACAATTACTCTCTTCCATCCGACAAAGAACCCGATTGCAGCGATAAGTGGTGAAGTGCTTACGCCTAGCCAGTTCAATTCGTCCTCAATACCTATGAACGGAATGGTGGATAGGTGTGTTCCCGTTACCACTTCCGCCACCTTGGTCGGCACGACTATCACCGCCGAGGTAGCAAGTCCCTCTATCACTGTGTCTTTCGCTTCTCTGTCGGCACCCATGGAGACTATGACCTGAGCCTGTGGTCTCAGCTGCGGCCAAGGCGATTTAGCAAATTTGCCTCTGAATGGGATTAGTATAACCACCCCGAAAAGCACGCTGATACCCATCGTTAAGGCAATTAGCTCGTAACTGTATATATGCGGCGCATAGTTTGTAAGCTTCTGTATATCGTAAATCTGAATTGCTGGGAGAGAAATCAGGACACCTACGGAAACCATCGAGGAGCTGTTCGCTATGGCAACAACGATTGTGTTTTCCTCTTTCGTGTATCTTCCACCGGCACTGAGAATCAATGCCCCGAGCATTTCCGCTCCAACAAAGTATACCACTCCCAGTTTCAACATTAGATAGATGCCGAGAAAGGTCATGACAACCCCGACAGCGACTCCCGTGATCAGGGCTCGTTTGGTCAACGGGAATTTCAGATTGGCAGCTTGAAAGATATAGACTGCTACGCTTCCTGCTCCTATCAATACTATCTCAGACAGTGCACGAAAGAGTAGGGCGGCAGTGAGGTATGCAAATCCGACCAAGCCCAAGAGCCCGAGCTGGAGGAAACTGAGTCGTTTTTTCAGAAGAGAGACTAGAATCAACACTGGTTCCAGAACGAGAGTGGCTACCACTCCAACCTCCAGACGTCCAATGAAGAGCACGAAGACACAATATACAAAGCCCACTGAATAGATAATCACTGGTAGAATGCTTGTGAAAATCGCTAGTGCTCTTGTAAACGCCGGTCTGAGTCGAGCAGAGACAGGCCGTAGTCTTACAAGAATGCGATTCTCACTCATATGCACTACCTCCGGCAATCACCATGTCAAGCATGGTCAAGTCAGGGTTTTTGAACGAAGCCCAAATCAGCGAGCTGAAGTTTCGGGTTGGGCATGTTCTTTTATTGTTTGTGAAATGAAGTACGAGGCGAAAACACCTCGTTCTTCATGAGGACCTTCGAGATTATCTTAAATTGGTGAGCCTGCTAATGTTGTCTACAGACCATGTGAGTTCAACGGGGTTAGTGTAAAATGGCCGATGCATATATGGAAGCCTATACTAAGGCATACAACGACTCCGGAAAGATGATTCAGGCGTTCGGAGTGGTTACAGCAGCTGGGAACGTCCTTTGGCAGAGCAATAACTGGGATCTTAGAGCCGATGCCAAGAACCTAGTGGCAGCGGTTGCACAGAAGGCACCCAGTGTGATTCAGAACAAGGTCAAGTACAGCACAATCAGGTCTAGCCCGGATAGTCTTGTAGCCCGGAACGTGCAAGGCAGTGGAACACTGTTGCTTGCGAAGATTGATGCTGATAGATGGGTAGTCGCTTGGGCGAACCCAAGTGCTGCACCTGACGGAATCTATGTTGACGTAGATCGTGCAGCGAAGTCGTTGAAGGGCAAAGTCTGAGCCGTGGCGGCTTGAGGCTAGCCAATAGGAGACACCCTCAGCAGTTCAGCACTCGAACAGGATATCTGAAGAATAACCCTCTCTCTGGTGGCCGAGCCCGTGTCGACAGTTGTCAGTGATGAATGGAAAAGCCTGTTT